>Ga0153915_10003532_pt1 | contig 14351 bp, 14 predicted proteins | sample Opewatmetagenome_2_FD_107003 | JGI IMG/M metagenome (GOLD analysis project Ga0153915, IMG submission 107003) | Freshwater wetland microbial communities from Ohio, USA - Open water 3 Core 3 Depth 3 metaG | ecosystem: Environmental > Aquatic > Freshwater > Wetlands | place: USA: Ohio, Lake Erie... | reverse complement strand
GTTGGGCGCCCTATCAAATTGCAAAAGGAGACATAAATGAAGATTGCCCTGAAAGAGCTTGAAGAGCTTGCCGTGAGGGCTATTAGGAATTACGGCTATGATGATTGCGAGATAGTAATAATACGGGATATGCTGATGTATGCCCAATTAAGGGGCAACAACCAGGGCATAGTAAAACTTATCGGCAAAGGCATACCCAAGGACCCTGGATCCACAGACATAACCATTGAAAAGGAAACCCCTTTGTCTGCCAGGATAAACGGAAATCAGAACCATGCCATGATTGTTCTCAATAAGGCCCTTGAAGTGGTCACGGACAAAGTCAGATCACATGGCATCGGGATTGCCGGGACCTTCAACACCTCTACATCCTCGGGGGCCATCGGCTATGTTGCATCCGAGATTGCCAGGCAAGGCTTTGTGGGATTTGTGTTTGCAAGCGGACCTCCGAGGGTGGCGACCGCAGGCTCATTTCAACCCATTTTTGGCACCAATCCCCTGGCCATAGGTATCCCGGCAAAGAGCGGTCCGATTATCCTGGATATGTCAACAGCCTCCATGTCCTTTTACGGACTTGTTGAGGCGCAGACCGCCGGCAAAGAGATACCTGATGATGTGGCCTATGACCAGGAAGGCAAAGCCACTACTGACCCTGCAATGGCGATCAAAGGCGCCCTCAGACCCTTTGACCGAGGTTACAAAGGGGCGGGCCTTGCCATGATCGTTGAGATCCTTGCAGGACCGCTGGTCGGCGCTGCCTGCGCCGGTGTCGGCGACCCCGGAAGGAACTGGGGACACCTGGCAATGGCCTTTGACCCCGACTTGTTTGGAGACCGGAAAGAGTTCATCAACAACGTGACCACATTGATCCAAAAGGTCAAGGCAACTAAAAGGCTTCCCGATGTCGATGAAATCTTCGTACCAGGCGAAAGAGGCAATCGTAAGGCAGAGAGGATCATTGCAAGCGGGATCATTGAGATTGAGGACAACCTTCTTGAAGAACTGAGAAAGGTTGCGGGATAAAATTCACAAGATATGAGGCATCTATGAATAAAAAGATTCTGGCCGTTGACGATTCGGTCACTATGAGAAGGATGATCAGCTTCACTCTGATAAAGGAAGGCTATGACATGGTGGAAGCAGCTAACGGCGAGGACGCAATAAAAAAATTGTACTCGGAAACTATAGATCTGCTTATTACCGATCTGAATATGCCCGAAATGAACGGCCTTGAGCTGTTAAAAACTATCCGTGCAAATCCGAAACATAAATTCATGCCCGTCATAATGCTGACGACAGAATCGGACAGGGATTCCGTTCTGGAAGGAAAGGCATCAGGTGTTACAGGCTGGATATTAAAACCCTTCAGCCCGGAAAAACTTATAGGAACGGTTAAAAAGGTCCTCAGGTAAGAGGAGACAACGGACAGTGAAGCGGATAAATTTTCAATCTCTCAACATTAATATTAACCGGTTAAATCTTTCCTCTTAATAACCTCTATCCGGGCTTAAAGACCTATCTTCCAACTCACATCTTCTGTCCTATCCCATGTGCCCGCGTCATCAATAATGTTGCCTTGCACCTTTTAAAGGAGGTAACCCCATGGAAAGAAAAAATCATCCGCATCACATCGAAAAAATTCATCATCCTTCAGCTTGCTTATTCAGCAGAAGGGAGGCGCTTTTCCTCTTCGGGGCTGTTGGCGCAGGGATACTCGGGATCGGCATCCCAGGGCTTAAGGCCCTGGCACAGACAAGGGGAATAAATAACGCTGGACCCGGAGGCCCGCCATCTGGAGGGATGCCGGGCAGCGGCCTCGATGCGCTTGCAGAGCCGTTCAAGGGCATTACAACTAACGGTACTGTGATTCCTGATCTTTTCCCAATCTATTCAACAGGTGTCTCCACTAAACCTCTCATAACCGCGGCGCGGAATTTTCTTGCATCACCGGACAGCCGGCAACGTTCTTCCGTACTTTTTAATATTGAAGATGACGAATGGCGCAAATGGAACAATGTTGACATGTATCAGAGACAGGGTCTTTGCCTTAGAGACATGAAAGATACCCAAAAAAAGGCTGCATTTGACCTCCTCGCCGCCGCCCTGAGCGCAAAGGGGTTTGAACTGTCACGCAATATTATGAAATTAAATACAACCGAGGGTGAGTTGTTGAATCAACTCAACCGTTTTAATGAGGACCTTTACTGGCTTACTGTAATGGGCACACCCCATAAAACCGAACCCTGGGGATTTCAGCTAGACGGACATCACCTGATTATCAATTACTTCGTCCTCGGGGATCAGGTGGTGATGTCCCCTGTTTTCCTCGGATCAGAACCGCCTGTAGCCACATCCGGCATCTATAAAGGCACCGGCGTTCTTCAGAAAGAACAGGAAGAAGGTCTTGATATGATCAATGCCCTGTCCGATGAACAGAGAGGCAATGCGATTGTCCGGACTGCAAAGACAGGCAATGATCTCATTGCCGGCGCATTCCGTGATAATTTGATTATCGATTACATGGGAATTCAAGCGCCGATGCTGGCATCTGCTCAACAGGAACAGCTGCTGGATCTGATAGCCCTGTGGGTTAATAATCTCCGGGATGATCACGCCCGGATAAAGATGAAAGAGGTCAGGGAACATCTGGCAAAGACCTATTTTGGCTGGGTGGGCGGGATCGACAGGGATGCAGTGTTTTATTACAGGATCCAAAGCCCTGTGATTTTAATTGAATTTGATCATGAATTGCCTGGGCCACTCGGCCAGGTGCATCCTTCGGATATGCCAACCCGTAATCATATTCATGCCATTATGCGTACCCCTAACGGAAATGATTACGGCAAGGCCCTTTTGCGTAATCACTTGTTGATGCATCCTCATCATAACGCATCATAATTCCGCACCTTTTATTTCTGTATGGAAGGCAGCTTAAACTGGGCATGACATTCATAGGTGTTCCATCGTGATAAAACGGAATTTTGTTTGACAGGCAAGAAAAAAATTCCCTATACTTTGACACTGAAAGACGTTTCCCTTCGGCTGACGCCCAAGGCATAAGCATGCTTCAAGAAAGAAGTTCCTATTCTATTTTCGGAATCATCCGATAAACCGTTCAACATTTTTAAAAGGAGGAAGGAAATGATAACGGAAAGAAGATACATTAAAACCTTTTTTGCTGTGATCTTTGCGCTTGTTCTACTCATGTCTTTTGCCGCAGGTTACGCCTCTGCCGCTGCAAGCAAGAAGATTGAGACGGGCCTCATATGGGTTGTTGATAAAACGACCCGGCTGAGCAGCCTTACCATTTCAGAAGGCTCATGGATCATGGCCCCTAATGGTTATAGTGTTACCATGACCGTTGACGGGGTTGAGACCGGGATAGCGCCGGGCGAATACAAAGGCGATATAGTCCTCACATTGACCGATACGAATATATTTAAATATTACAAGCTGAATCACCGGTTCCGTCAGGCCCTCTATCTGGATAAGACGGGGATTGTAGAAACAAAGTCCGTCCTGCCGGCGGCAGGCAATTACAAGTTAAACAACGGCGTCCTGAGCGGGGTCAGGATCACCTCTGTGGGCGAGAACTTCAACGGCATCTTTGTTGCGGGCGGCACATACACCATTAAAGACGCAGTGATCGACTTTACCGGAAACGGCGGAGACGACTTTGACGGCTATGGGGCTGCTGTGATGGCCGCGGGCAAGGATACCACCCTTATCCTGGACGGCGCCAGGATCAAGACCCGCGGCGCGGCCCGACCCACCGTAGTCGCGACAAGAAACAGCAATGTGATCGTAAAGAATTCCACTCTTCAGACTATGAATGGGATACTGCCGGCTGACTATGTCCCGAACGTCACATTAGGCGAGATGAGGGCCGTTCCCTGGATGCTTGGGCTTTCCGGCAACTGTCGTGCAACAAACCTGCTGGGGACTAACACGACTGCCACCTACATCAACTCATCCATCTCCTCTGAAAGCTGGGGCGTCCTCTCTGCAGACGGCGATGACGACAGTCAGGAGCCGGTAACAGCCGGCGACAGGGAACAGAAACTCATAGCCATCAACAGCAAGATAACCAATACCGGAAAAGTGGGATACGGCAATTACTTTACTGCCTCCTACTATGGTTGCGAACTCAATGTCGGCGACTATGCCTCTATCGGCGGAGGGATATATGCCGCCAGCACCCCCGAGACGATCGCCAAACTGAATGCCGACTATAAATTCGGCCTAACACCTGAAGAGCTCAAGGCCCTTCCCAGGACCAGGACCCATGTAAAATCAGGCCGTTTCGGCGCCATGGTCCAGGGTTCTGTAAAAATTATGGACGATACCATATTCGACACCGAGAAGGCCGTTTTCCTCGTAAAAGGCTCTGCTGCCCGGATTGATGTGGACGGCTCCAACGACGCCCAGCTTAACTCCAGGGACGGGATTATCATTCAGATATTGGAAAATGACGATCCAATGGCCATTAATGCCATCTACCACGAACCTGAGGACCCTTTAAAGGCGAATGACTTCGACGTTGCCGCTGTTAATAAATCCGATGTGACGGCCACCTTTTCCAATATTACATTGAAGGGCGACTTCTACAACGGATTCCCGGGCGGAAGCAATAATGTCAAGGCAGGAGGTATGCCTGGCGGGGCGCCGAGCGGAGACATACCCGGCGGCGCTGCTGACGCTTCAGGCGGCGCCCCTACCGGCGGCATGCCTGGTGAAAATGCCCTCGGGAAAAACCTTGTCCTTAAACTTGAAAACTCCAACATTACCGGCACAATAACAGCCTCCAGGGCAAGACATGCAAAGGAGACCATTACCTCGGAAGAGTACCGGATGCTGGGAGAGGTAACAAACAGGCCCTGCCCTGCGGTCAACAACGGCATAATAGTTACCATGAACGGCTCCACCTGGACCGTTACGGCTACTTCCTACCTGACCAGCCTTACGATCGGCGATGGTTCTGTTATCAAGGCCCCAGAAGGATCTAAGGTCACGATGACGGTTGACGGCGTGGCAAAGGCAATCAAGGCCGGGGCATATAAGGGTAATATCGTGATTACAGTTACCAGATCTTAATCCGGTCCGGCCTGTCAAGACATGAATTATTAACTGAGTTGATAAAAGAGGCCGTCTCCTAATGTGAGACGGCCTCTTTTTAGTTCTACATGGATTATCTTATCATCTCGTAAAAATCATTTCCCTTATCGTCGGTTAATATGAATGCCGGAAAATCCTTAACCGTAATCATGTGTATGGCCTCCATGCCCAGCTCCGGATATTCAAGCAACTCCGATCTTGTGATACATTCCTTAGCCAGCCTGGCCGCGGCGCCTCCCATGGAGCCCAGGTAAAACCCCCCGTATCTTTTACAGGAGTCCGTTACAACACGTGACCTGTTACCCTTGGCCAGCATGACCATTGATGCACCCTGGGCCTGAAAGAGCGGGACATAGGGATCCATGCGTCCTGCCGTTGTGGGCCCGAATGAACCGGACGGATATCCTTCCGGGGTCTTTGCCGGACCTGCATAATAGATGATATGGTCCTTCAGGTATTGCGGAAGCTCTTCTCCCCTGTCCAGCCGTTCCTTCAGCCGGGCATGGGCTATGTCCCTTGCTACGACTATCCTTCCGGTCAACAGGAGCCTGGTCGAAACAGGCTGTTGCCTGAGGAGGGCAAGTATCTTTTCCATGGGCCGGTCAAGGTCTATCCTGACAGCATCCCTGTCATCACCAGCCGGCGCAGGCAGGAAGCTTGCAGGATCGGTCTCCAGGTTCTCCAGGAAGATCCCGTCCCTTGTAATCTTTCCCTTTATATTCCTGTGGGCATTGCAGCTCACTCCCAGGCCGATGGGACATGAGGCCCCGTGCCTGGCCAGCCTGATCACCCTGGCGTCAAGGCAGAAATACCTCCCACCGAACTGCGCCCCAATCCCTGTCTCCCTTGATATCCGGAGCAGGGTCTCCTCCAGCCCCTTGTCCCTGAAGGCCCTTCCGTATTTATCGCCGGAATCGGGCAGGTTGTCCAGACAGCCTGCTGATGCAAGCTTTACGGTCTTCAGATTGGCCTCCGCCGATGTCCCGCCAATAACGAAGACAAGATGATAAGGAGGGCATGCGGCAGGACCGAGGCCCTTTATCCTTTCGGCCATAAATCCGATAAGGGCTTTTTCATTGAGGACTGCCTTTGTCTCCTGGAAGAGATAGGTCTTATTGGCCGATCCGCCGCCCTTTGAGATAAAGAGAAATTCATAGGAATCGCCCGTTGCCGCATAGATATCGATCTGCGCGGGAAGATTGGACCCTGTATTTTCCTCTTCATACATGGAGAGGGGCGCCATCTGTGAGTATCTGAAATTATTGTTCACATAGGCATTATAGACTCCTCTTGAAAGGGCCTCTTTATCGGAAAAGCCGGTCCAGACAGACTGCCCCTTTTCAGCTACTATAATGGCAGTCCCTGTGTCCTGGCACATGGGGAAGACCCTTTCAGCCGATATAACCGCATTCTTAAGGAGTTCAAGGGCCACATATCTGTCATTGGCTGATGCATCCGGGTCTTTCAGGATATTGGAGAGTTGTTTCAGATGGGAGCTTCTCAAGAGGTGGGCCGCGTCCTTGAATGCCTCTTCAGCCAGGAGTGTCAGCCCCTGGGGAGAGACCCTGAGTATCTCATTTCCTTCAAACATGCCTGTCGAGACATATCCCCTTGTCAGCAGCCTATATTCTGTACTCTCACCTGCCGGCTGGAACATATCCCGATATGCAAATTCCGTTGTCATTTCCCTTCCTCATGCCCCGAACGTCTTGAAATCGCCAGGCAACAAACAGCGTCTGTTAAAGACCTCTGGCCTTTTCACACCTCTTTAATTCAAGGCATCTCTTTGCCCCTGTCTGCTGTTAACGATAACCCCGCTTTTGCGGGGCTATCGTTAACTTAACCGTTTATCTCTATTGTTTAAATTTGCAGATAGCTTATGTGGCTGAGGGTTGAGGGCATCTTTATCTGCTACGCCTTGCTCACCTCTGCAAGGGCCGCGGCCATTGCCTGGTCTTCCCTGCGAACATCCTCAAGTGTCTTGGCCCTGACCGATTTGGGCCTCTCTTCGTGGCCGTATTTCCATTTCAGGAATTTCTCGCCGGTCGTAGGATAAAGGGCATATATCAGGAGATCAAAATCATCCTTTGCAAGCGCCCCTATCTTTGCCCTTGCGTTTTCCAGCTCCGGCTCAAGGTAATCGGCGGCCCTGCCCGTTACAGGTGTAGTGCCCCTCTTATAGCCCTTCAGGATCTTTTTCTGTATCTCTGGGTCTATCGGGATAGGCGTCTTTCCATAAAGTCCATAGGCCAGATCCTTGACCTCATTGGTGACCATCCTGTATCGCCCGAAGAGGACGTTCAGCACCGACTGAACACCCACTATCTGGCTCGTAGGCGTTACAAGGGGCGGCATACCCAGTTCCTTCCTGGTCTTAGGTATCTCTTCATAGACCTCATTGATCCTGTGGAGTGCATTGGCCTCTTTCAGCTGGCTTACGAGATTGGAGGTCATGCCGCCCGGGACCTGATGCATGAGCACCCCTGTATCAATAACGGACATGCGGTGCTTTGCCAGGTGGTCCCGGTATTTCGGGGCCGACTCCTCCAGAAACTCACCCATCTCAAGGAGATTGTTAAGGTCAAATCCCGTGTCCCTTGTTGTGCCTTGCAGTGAGGCCACAATGGGCTCCACTGCTGGCTGGGATGTCCTGAGGGCAAACGGGGCGAGGCATGTATCTACGATATCAACACCGGCCTTTATTGCCTCAAGATAGACCATGGATGCCATACCGCTTGTATAATGGGTGTGAAGATGGATCGGGATCGTGATTGTCTTCTTCAACTCTGTTATGAGCTTCGCGATGTCGAAGGGCGACATGATGCCTGCCATATCCTTGAAGCAGAGGGTGTCCGCCCCCATGGCCTGCAGCTCCTTTGCCTTTTCAATGTAATACCCCAGGGTATACACCTCTCCGCCCATCCTCCTTTCGGTCAGGCTGTAGGAGATGGTCCCCTGAAAGTGCTTGCCGTTTGCCTTGATCCTTTCAACAACCGTCTGAAAATTACGGAAGTCGTTCAATGCGTCGAAGACACGAAATACATCAACACCCGCCTCGCTTGCCTTGTCCACGAACAATCTTGCCACATCATCGGCGTAATTCCTGTACCCGACAAGGTTCTGGCCTCTCAGCAGCATGGAAAAAGGTGTCTTTTTAATATATGTTTTAAGCGTCTTGATGCGCTCAAAGGGGTCTTCAGCCAGAAATCTATGCATGGTGTCAAAGGTTGCACCCCCCCATACCTCCATGGCCCAGAAACCGACCTTGTCCATCTTTTCGGCAATGGGAAGCATGTCCTCTGTCCTCATCCTGGTTGCAAGGAGCGACTGGTGGCCGTCCCTGAATGTTGTGTCCTGAATCTTAATCGGGTTTTTGGGGCCCTCTTCTAAAAAATCATTCATATTTACAGATACCTCCAATAAATTTATATCTTAAACCTTCTTAGTATTAATCGTTTAATAGATTACTTTTCATAAATCAAAACATTTATAATATCAATAATCTTTTCTCTTTGCCGGCTATCTCCTCTTCAAGCTCCTCAATGGCCTGTATCTGGCCGGGTTTGACGGAATGGGCAGGCAGGCTGGTCTTCCGGTCAACGAGACCCTGTTTCAGAAGCGAGATCTCCTTTTTAAGCATCTCCTTCTCATCACCCAGGCTTTCCCCTGCCCTCCTTGCCTCCTCGATGAATCTCCTTACCCTTGAAAAATCCTTTTTAAAGCGAATGGGATTGCCGTCTTCATCCCTCTTATTTGTAAGGGTGCAGCTGTCGGCGCCATAAGGGGCGGTCTCTAGAAGGGCATCATATACATTTTCAGGGGAAAGCCCCCCGGCCAGGATTACCGGTATCCTGCTTCTCTTTACCAGGTCACGGGCCAGTCTCCTGTCGCACTGTCTTCCTGTTATCCCTATAAACCCCTTTACCGGCTCCTTGCCCAGCCATGTGTCAGTCAAAAAAAGGTCGGATACCGTCTCAAGTTGGCCGGCGATATCCAGCGTGGGGAATGCCCCGGCGGTCCCTTCAACCGGGATAGGGATTGAACGTATTATTCCTATCTCCGGGAATCTCTTTTTTGTCTCCCTGTGGATTGCTATATATTTCTCGAGATCAACCTCATCGCCTTCCTCGTCCGTCAGGGTGTCGCAGAAATGGACAAAATCCGGCTGATAATAATCCAGCATCCTGAAGATGGAGTCCATATTGTCAAACAACGGGATGACGCTGTTTTTCACACTGGTCCCATCGGAGACCCTTATTGCATCCCTGATAACAGGCTGTTTCCATTCCCTTTTATCAAGAATAACGCTCCCGATGTGATCAACACCCGCCTCAATGCATCCCTCTGCCTCAACAGGCGTCTGTATCTCGTATATCTGCACGATCATTTTCAGGCCCTCCTTATCCCGCCTCCCTTCCCCATACCACAGAACTCATTCAAAGCAAAAGGATTTAAGAGGCCCTGTAATTGGTTCCAGGTTTTCATATATGAGAACTTTTAATATAACAGGCAGACATCTGCAAATGTAAGGTCTGTTAAGGTTATGTAACCTGCTTGACAAAAATCATTAAAAAGGGGACGCGGAAAACATCAAGTCCGTGCCCCCCTTTATTTTGCACTGGCTGTCACCACGACTTTCTCTTCTTTGCCCATTCGATAAGGTAGAGCATGCCGACGACCATGGCAGGTGCGCCGATCCCCATGAACCAGTTCAGCATGACATGCCAGGTCATGGGGATTGGATGGCCTGCGGCTGTCATCCACCAGATGTATAACAACCCAGCAAGATTGAAAATAACCGCGCCGACGAGTTCGTGTCTCCAGGAAATGATCGCAATGACCAGCAGGATAACGGCTGGGATGTTGTGCAGGATCAGGCCTAAAACAGTGCCCCAGAGACCCAAATTTTCAGAAAAAACGTCAAGAGAGAATATCATCAGGAACGGGATGAACAGGCCCGTGAATATCCTCGGTGCCCAGGCAGGGCGATCCCAGGAAACGGACGCAATAGCCAGGAAGACGAACGAGGGTATCCGGTTCAATAATATTCCCAATCCAGTATTTGAGAATTGATCCAATGGGAAGAACAACAATGCCAGGCCTAAGGCAACCAGGAGCGCCCGCGGCGCCCAGAGCAGGAAACCGCTCATTCCCCGTTTTTGTCCGTTCTCATCTTTCATCATGCCTCCATCCAGGCAAATACAGCCCTTGATAAAAAGAAGTTTTCAGGCCAGCAGGGGGGCACATAAGAAAAATTTTGGTTACCGATTAAGTTGATTAAAATTTATGGAGGTCCCCTTCGATAACTTGACTGCCCCGCAGCGTCCCGCTTTTACACAACTTAATATTGGCCATCTTTTGGATTGAGATCATGGCAAGGGATCACGACTTTTACAAAGGCTGAAATAACCGTCATTGACCATCCATTTTGTCAAGAATCAAACTCTAACCCCTCTGCCTTTCATCCAACTGAGCATTCTTCGATTTTCCTGTTCCTTTCTTTCCAATCTTTCTCCGACAACCAGTTTCAATTGGATAAAATCATTTTCAGAAAGCAACTCAATCTCTCCTTTAATTCGATCAAGAATATTCATCGGCCAGGTCTTTATGTTTTTGATTGAGCATGATTATATCAATGATTGAGGGTTTAACCCAAAAAAATCTTCCAAGGGTATTCCTTGCGCTCCTATCAGGAATTTTTTCGAGACGATAAATTCCTTTGAGAAGGCATCCATGCCGGGGAGACTTGTTTTCTGTCCTCCACTTTTCACCTCTATTGCAGTAAGCTTCCGTCCTCGACTAAGGAGAAAATCGACTTCCCTGTTTCTGCCTGCCCAGTAATAAACCTTTATATCGGTGCCGGCGGTCCCATTTACAAGCGCACCGCCTACCGCTGACTCGACGACCCTGCCCCAGAAGTCCGGGCTCTTCCGCGCCTCTTGAAAATTATGGGGTGAAGAGGCCGTCATGAATGCATTGTTAAGAACTATCAGCTTCGGACTTGACCCGCGCTGTCTTACCTCTTCTCCGGCATATTTGGGAAGTCCGGCAATAAGTCCTGCGCCATGGAGCAACTGGAGATAGTGGGCAAGGGTTACCGTGTTTCCTGCATCCTGTAATTGGCCCAGCATCTTCTGGTAAGAAAGTATCCGTCCGGAATAGTGACACCCCAGATCAAAGAGACGCCTTAAAAGCGCCGGCTTATCAACCCTGGTCATGAGCAGAACGTCTCGGGATACCGTTGTTTCGATGAGAGAGTCGCGGATATATCGCGCCCATCGTCCGCGATCATCAATAAGTGATACAGCTCCGGGATAACCGCCATAATATAGGAAGGTATCAAGTCCCCACCCGAAGGCATCACGCATTTCCGTATAAGCCCCTTCTGAACAAGCAGCGGAGATGAACCCAGGATCAGGACATGAAGCTGGAGCTTCTTCGCCGTATCCTGATCCCAAAGATATTTTACGGTCTCCGACCAGCCTGGTATCTTTTGGATCTCGTCGAGGATCAGAAGACCCCTTCGTACCTTTTTGCCTTCCGTGATTTTTAACCGGGCATTGTCCCATTGTTGTTCTATCCATATGCGGCTCTTTATGGCGGGTTCATCTGCTGAGACATAATGGGTTTGTCCGGGGTACTCTTCCATGATCTGCCGGGCAAGAGTGGTCTTTCCACTCTGCCTTGGTCCTGCGAGGACCTGTAAAAACTGCCTTTGCTCTTTCAGCCGCACCATTAACAAATTGAAGCATGGTCGCTTATACATATTAGCTCCTTGAGAGGGCCCATTACAATTTACTCAATATCTTGAGTATTTTTACTAACAACTCCAACTAATTGTCAAGCTCGTTTTTTATTTTAGACAACGTGAATTTTCGAAAGGTTGGAATGTAATGAAAATTTACAAAGGCATGAGGGCGACAGAAATGTCGGTGCTCAAGCGGAAGAACGTTGACTTCGATCGCAAGATAATCAAGGTAGTTGTGACAATATGGGAAGAAGGTTGAGAAGGGTGTAGTTATTGGGCAATAATAAGGCAGAGCCAAATACACAACCCTGCCTTCAACTTTAGGTTTGCATTAAGATTCTATATAAAATTTAAGTTTATAACGAAACAGCGTCCCGCTTTCCATTATAGAAAAAGGCGCTGATATAAACGCAAAGGCCAATGATGGGACAACCGCACTTGGAATAGCAAAAATAATGGGACATTCAGACATCGCAAAGACGCTTCAGGATGCCGGAGCAAAGGAATAAGACAAACCGGATGTTTTATAACAGACCTCGGGGAATAAATGCTTCATCTATAAACACCTATTTATGGATAAACATTAGATAATGCCCGCCGGAATTGCTGAAGCTGTCGTGGCCAGATGCAATAACTGCGGAGTGAGGCAAATAACTCCACCATGGCCTTTCTCAAACGTCTGGACCCTTGTCCCCTCCTTTGAATGATGGATAAGGTGAGTTTGTCTTTTTGGCAAGAGATCGCAGGTTTTTGTCAGTGCTAAAGAATCATATATTGCACCTTCATTTTTTCAAGATTCAAGGTTACCCCATCTCTTTCCTTTATCTATTTAAGTTCTTCGACCTATCGCCGATAAGATAAAGAAGTGACAACTGTATTTCAAATCTAACGGAGGTATCTATGGCTGGGGTGATAAAAAAAATGCTCGATGAAATTATTGCCAAAAGATCAAATGGCAATATTACAATGATGAATCTTACTAAAACAAAATTAATTCTTAAAGGATTAAATCCGGATAAATTTTCAGTAACAAGTGAAGATGATCCTGCAATGATTCAAAAAATCAGACTGGCCGCACAAGAAATGGGCGTCTCTATTTAACGTCTTAATCAGGCAATAAGGAGAATATTATGAATATTAAAACAAGCTATTCCGTTAATCAGAATTTGGATGCTGCCGTAAAAGAAATTTGCAGCGGATTGAATGAAATTAAACCCAAAGCAGTTCTTTATTTTGCATCATCAAATTTTGATCCAGATAAATTAAGCAACAAAATTCAGACAGCATTAGGAGACGCACTAGTTTTTGGATGCACGACTTCGGGAGAAATTACTTCAGGCAAAATGCTTGATAATTCCGTTGTTGCCATGGGTTTCAACAGCAAGGTCATACAGGACATTAAAATTGAAGTGCTCGAAAATATAACGAACGATTCAAAAGGTGCTGTTGAAAAGGCATTCAAGTCCTTCGAAAACCATTATGGGACTTTAATGTCCAATCTCGATGCAGTTAAATATGTCGGAATCATTCTTGTAGATGGTTTGAGCGGTGCTGAAGAAAGAATCATGGACAGGATTGGAGACCTTACAAACGTTCCATTCATAGGAGGGTCTGCTGGTGATGATCTGAAATTCAAACAGACTCATATTTTTGCGAATGGTAAAGCATATTCAAACTCGGCTGTGCTGGCATTGATAAAGGTTGGTGTCCCATTTGATTTTATCAAGACACAGAGCTTTAAGCCGTTAAACAAAATACTCACTGCTACAAAGGTCAATGAGGCCAGCAGGGAAGTTATTGAGTTCAACAATCGACCAGCAGTTCAGGAATACGCCTCAGCTTTAGGGATTCAAACAGAAAAGGCTTCTGAACATTTTATGACAAATCCCGTTGGACTGATGGTTGGAGATGATCCATATGTGAGAAGCCCACAACAGGTCAACGGCCAGAGTATGATCTTTTATTGCAACGTCCACGAAGGTACTGATCTGACACTTCTACAATCAGACAATATCGTTGAGGGAACTAAAAAGGATTTAAAAGAAAAGGAACAAGAATTTGGCAAATTCTCAGGCATTGTCAATTTCAATTGTATTTTGAGAACGCTTGAACTCAAGCAGAAACAACAGACAGACTCCTATGGTCAACTGTTCAGTGAGATACCAACAATTGGTTTTAGTACTTACGGTGAAGAGTTTGTTGGCCATATCAACCAGACTGCTACAATGCTTGTTTTTAAATAATAGAAGTTGACAGCTTTTCAATAAAACATGCGAGGGGTAGTCTCTATTGAAAGAAAGGCAGGGTCACTTTATTGACTCTGCCTTTTCTGTTCTGAATATCTAGGCTCCACTTATCAGACATCAGGATACACAAATCATATAATTTCCAGGTTATGGCAGGATGGACTAAACCGCTACGCGGTAGGTGCTTCCCGCCTTTCGTATAATCCAACAATATTCCAATCGTTTTTAACCCCTTTTCCCAT
>Ga0153915_10003531_pt1 | contig 14353 bp, 13 predicted proteins | sample Opewatmetagenome_2_FD_107003 | JGI IMG/M metagenome (GOLD analysis project Ga0153915, IMG submission 107003) | Freshwater wetland microbial communities from Ohio, USA - Open water 3 Core 3 Depth 3 metaG | ecosystem: Environmental > Aquatic > Freshwater > Wetlands | place: USA: Ohio, Lake Erie... | reverse complement strand
TGTACGCCACCTGGCCGAGTGCGCGCGTGCGGTCGGCAGGCGTCATGATGGGCTGCTCCTGGCCCGACAGCGCGAACGGCACGTAAGAGGCGGGCGTCCCGCGATCTTCGCCCGCGGCGCCGTACTTCTTCTGCCAGTTGTAATGGTTTCGGCGTCGGGACGGGGCGAGGCGCTGCGGGGGCTGGCTGCTGGGCCCCGAGCGGAAGGGCCAGGAGCAGCATGGAAACCGGCAGGGCAGGTCGCACGGGAATTCCTGACGTGAGAAGTCGAAGGGTTGTACGGTGGCGCCACGACGGTTGATATTAGACGGCCCTCCACCGGGCTCCAACTCCGGCCAGGTCCTCATCCAGGTGAACCCCATGCGACTGCTGGCGACATTCGCTGCACTCACGCTGCTGATCACGCCCCTCGAGGCCCAGGCGCCGCTCGCAGGGTTCACCGCCGCGTCGGCCGCGCGGGAGCTCGCCCTCGAGGCCCGACTCATGGCCACGCCGGACACGGCACACGCCAGGCGATTCTCGCGGGACCTCAGCCGCGTGCCCCACGTGGCCGGGACGCCGGAGCAGCAGCTCACGGCGGACTACGTCCTTCGCCAGATGCGCTCGTGGGGACTCGACACCGGTCGCGCAGACTTCAGGGTCTTTCTGCCCTATCCCGACTCGACGATCGTCGAGCGGGTGCGTCCATCGCGGCTGCGCCTCAGTCTCGAGGAGCCGGCCCTGCCCGAAGATCCGTCATCCCAGGGAAGGCTCTGGCCTGCCATGAATGGGACGAGCGGCTCGGGTGACGTGACCGCACCGCTGGTCTACGTCAACTACGGACTCCCCGCTGACTACGCCGTGCTGGACTCGCTGGGCCTGAGTGTGCGGGGTCGGGTCGTCATCGCGCGCTACGGCCGGAGCTTCCGCGGCATCAAGGCCCGCGAGGCCGAGGCCCGGGGTGCGGCCGCCCTCATCCTGTACTCCGACCCCCAGGATGACGGGTACGTGCCGGGCGACGTCTATCCTGATGGACCGATGCGCAACGCCGACGGCGTCCAGCGGGGCAGTGTCTACAACGGCGAAGGCGATCCATCGACGCCAGGTTGGGCGTCTGTCGCTGGAGCGCGCCGGCTGCCCGAGGATTCGATGGACATCTCCCGCATCCCGGTGGTGCCGATCGGTTACCGTAACGCCGGGCTCCTCATGGCCGACCTCAGGGGCCCCGGCGCCCCCCGCGGTTGGCAGGGTGGGCTTCCGTTCCACTATCACCTCGGGGATCGCGAGGTCACCGTTCGCGTCGGCCTGTGGCACGAGCACGGCGACCGTGCATACAAGACCATCACCAATACCTTCGGTACGATCCGGGGTACCGACTGGCCCGACGAACTGCTGATCGTGGGTGGACATCGGGACGCATGGGGACCGGGGGCATCGGACGACGTGAGCGGGGTGGTTGCGATCCTCGAGGCGGCGCGGGCCTGGGGGGAAGCGTCGCAGGCGGGTTTCCGGCCGAAGCGCACGCTCGTGTTCGCGACCTGGGATGCCGAAGAGTGGGGGACCGTCGGCTCGACGGAATGGGTGGAGTCACGCGAGCCCGAACTCTCGGCGCGCGGCGTCGCCTATCTCAACCTGGACGAAGGCGCCTCCGGGCGCGCGTTCGGGGCGGGGGCGACGGCCTCGCTGCAGCCCCTGATCCGCGACATCACCCGGCTGGTCACCCAACCGGGCGATACCGTCTCGGTTTACACCCGCTGGCGGGCCAACAGCCGCACCCCCGATTCGCTCGAGGTCCGGCTCGGCGATCTTGGAGGAGGCAGCGATTTCGCGGCCTTCTACAACCATCTCGGCGTGCCCTCGCTCGGCTTCGGATTCGGCGGCCCGGGTGGAGTCTATCACTCCGCCTACGACTCCTACACGTGGATGGACCGCTTCGGCGATCCCGGCTTCCTCGCCCATGCGGCGTCGGCGCGCCTCGCGGCGCTTGCTCTGGCGCGGCTCGCCGACGCCGACATCGTCCCCTTCGACTACGCGAATTTCGGCCGGTACCTGGGGGAACTCGGCGAGCGGGCGGGGCGACTGGCCGAGAACCGTCGGATGACTGTGCGGGTGGACTCGATCGTGGCGGCGGCGGATGCGCTGCGGGAGGCCGGGGAGAAGTTCGCCGCGGCACGGGACGAGGGGTTGCGCGCCGGCCTCTCCCGGAATGCGGTGAAAGCATCCAACGCAGAGCTTCGCATGGTCGAACGCGAACTCACCAGCCCGGCGGGCCTGCCCGGGCGGCCCTGGATGCGCAACCTGATCTTCGCGTCGGACAGGGACAACGGCTACGCCGATATCGCGCTGCCGGCCCTGGCCGAAGCCATTCAGTCGGGCGACAGCGCGGCGGCGGCGGCCTCAGCCGGGGAGCTGGCCACCCGGATACGGGCCGCCGCGTTGCGGGTCGACGCGGCCCGGGCGGCACTCCTCCGGCAGTGAGCAACGGGCAGGCGTTACCCGCTGGGGGCGGACGCGAGCGCGGGGCGGCCGCTCGTGGGCCGCCCCGCGTGTCACGCCAGTGCTCCGGGAGAGGTACCTCCGGGGACCCGGCCGGGCCTCAGGGTTGAGGCGTGGCGGTCCAGGCGTTGTTCTGGGGAACCAGATCGGGGAACTGCCCGTCCGGATTGACCGTCGCCGACGTGATCGGCTTGGGGGTCGTGACGTGCGCCACGTAGCGGTCCCCGGCGTACCAGATCTCTACCGGGTACTTCTGGAGCTGGGTCGAACCATCCGCGAGAGTGAGCTGCAGCTCGACCGGCATTACCTGGCCGGCGAGATTCCGGAGCACGACATCCGCCGTGCTGGTTCCATCCGGGGCGGTCTGCTGATGGACCGTTTCGATCGCCTGGTCCAGCGCCATCGTGGTGAAGAACCAGCCGCGCCAGAACCAGTCGAGATCCCGGCCGGAGACGTCCTCGATGGTGCGGAAGAAGTCGGCAGGCTGCGGGTGCCGGAATGCCCAGCGACGGGTGTACTCGCGAAAGGCGGCGTCGAACACGTCGGCCCCGAGGATCTTGTTCCGCAGCAGGTACAGCCCCATGGCCGGCTTGATGTATGCCAGGGACCCGAGGTTGTTCCCGTTCCGGTACCGGTTGGCATAGGTCATGATAGGCTGGGCGGTCGGCATCTGGTCGTTCTGCAGCACGAACACCGCCTCACCGCGCCGGCGCCGGCTGTCGTCGCGTTTGAAGTAATCTTCCTCGGAAAAGATGTTGATGAATGTGTTGAATCCCTCGTCCATCCAGGCATAGCGCCGCTCGTCCGAGCCCACGGTCATCGGGTACCACATGTGCCCGATCTCGTGAGTGACCACGCCGTACAGATCCTCGTTGTCATGTCCGCGCGCCTCCATGGCAACCATCGGATATTCCATGCCGGAGACCGGTCCCTCGACCGCGGAGATCTGGGGGTAGGGGTACTGCAGCCACTTCGTGCTGTACTCCATGATCGAGTAGCGACTCATGTCAGCCGCATCCTTCCAGAGAGCAGCCGCGGAGGGCCGGTAGTATGCATTGGCGACGATCCCCTGCCAGGCGGAGGCGTCCCACTGGTAGTCGGGCGCCGCGGCCCACGCCACGTCGCGAACGTTCTGGGCGCGGAATTTCCAGGTGAGCGGGCCGTCCGTCTTCGGGCGCGCGGCGCCGGAAGCCAGCTCCTCCGCTGTCACGATCCGGGTGATGGTGTCCGATTTCGCTGCCACCGCGAGACGGGTGCGCTCGGTCGCCGTCAGCACCTCGAGCGGGTTCTGCAGCGTGCCGCTGCCAGCCACGATGTAGCCCGCGGGCACGGTCACCTCGTAATCGATGTCGCCGTATTCGAGGTAGAACTCGCCCTGGCCCAGGTACTGGAGGGTATTCCACCCCGAGACGTCGTCGTACACGGCCATTCGGGGGTACCACTGGGCCAGCTCGTAGAGCGTGCCGTCCCGGCCCATCCGGTCCGCCCCGTGCTCCGGGATGTTGAAGTGGTAGGCCAATTCGAGAATCGTGGTCTGCCGCGGCGCGAGCGGCGTGACGAGCTCGACCTCCATCATCGTGTCGTCCACCCGCGTCTTCACGGTCGCGGGCTTCGGCGCCAATACGCCCCGCTTGCCGCGCGGTCCCGGCTTGATCCCCGACTCCGCCGACTGGGTGATCCGGTCGATGTCGAAGCCGCCCTTGAATCCGGCGGCGCCGAAGCGGCTTTCTTCGGCGTTCAGCAGGGAGCCGACGCTCCCCGGCCGGAAGAGATTCTGGTCCAGCTGCATCCAGAGATGAGTGAGGGTGTCGGGAGAGTTGTTGGTGTAGCGGATAGTTTCCGTCCCGCTGAGGCTCTTCGCGGCCGTGTCGAGCGTGGCGCTGATCTGGTAATCCACCCGCTGCTGCCAGTAGCCGCGTCCCGGTCGGCCGTCGGGCCGCCGGATGTCGTTCGCCGGCGGGAGAGGCAGGGGGCTGAAGACGCCGGTGTCCATCACCACCGGCCTCACCGGGGCCTGGAGCTGGGTCGCGGCCGGCCGCGGCGGCACCGTAGGGGTGGGAGGGGTGGCCGGCTGCTGGGCGGCCAGCGGGCCGGCGATCAGGGCGAGGAGAAGGGACGAGCGCATCGAGGCTCCGAGGGTCGTGGAATCCGAATGGGCGAAAATGATAACGCGTCCGGGCGTCCGCTGGCAGAGACGACCGAGGGTGACCGATCGGACACGAAAACCCCGCGCGCGCATCGTACGCGGGCGGGGTGGACAAGTTTCCGGCCCGGGCCCGGGGCCTAGAGTCGAGGCAACGTGACCCCCTGCTGGCCCTGGTACTTGCCCTTCTTGTCCTTGTAGCTGGTCTCGCACACGTCGTCGTCGTCCGCCTCGAAGAACAGCACCTGGCAGATCCCCTCGTTGGCGTAGATCTTCGCGGGGAGCGGCGTCGTGTTGGAGATCTCCAGCGTGACGTGGCCTTCCCACTCCGGTTCGAATGGCGTCACATTGGTTATGATGCCGCACCGGGCATAGGTGGACTTGCCAACACACACCGTCAGCACGTTCCGGGGTATACGGAAGTACTCGACCGAGCGGGCCAGGGCGAAGCTGTTGGGCGGCACGATACAGACCTCGCCGCTGAACTCCACGAAGCTCTGCGGATTGAAGTTCTTCGGGTCCACGATGGCCGAAAGCACATTCGTGAAGATCTTGAATTCAGGCGCCACCCGCATGTCGTAACCATAGGAGGAAACGCCGTAGGAAATTGCGCCGGCACTGACCTGGCCGTCGGTGAACGGCTCGATCATTCGATGCTCGAGCGCCATCCGGCGGATCCAGCGGTCGGATTTGATGGACATGGGGTCTCTGGGTTGGTGGCGGGGCGGAATATAAGAGGGGTCGGGGGTCGGGGGCGAGGCGGAGCGCGCCGGCCCCCGTCCGGGGGCTCGAAGTGCCCGAATCGTCGCGCCCGCATCCCGCTCCACTTGCCCGTTGAACTCACCATAGGGCGTAATTACTTTACCGCCAGCTTGTTAGGGACTCCTCTCAGGAAAGCGGTTCCTCATGCTGCAGCCATACATCCCGGTCATGCTCGTGACCGCCTTCGTGATCGTCAACGCGATCCTGATGCTCGGGCTGTCGCACATCTTCTCCAGCTATCGCCGGACGCCTACCAAGATCGCTCCCTACGAATCGGGCATTCCGGTGCTGGGCCATGCGAGGGAGCGATTCTCGGTCAAGTTCTACCTGGTCGCCATGCTGTTCATCGTCTTCGACATCGAGGCGGTCTTCATGATCCCGTGGGCCGCAGCCTACCAGCAGATGCACCAACTCCGGGGCGTCCTGTTCGTCGAGATGCTCGTCTTCGTGGTCATCCTCGTGGTTGGCTACGTCTATATATGGAAGCGCGGAGCGCTGCAATGGGACTGACAGTTTCGGGGGCCGTCCCGGAGGGGACGGAAGTCTCCTCCATTTCGCCCAACTGGGTGACGACCAAGCTCGATTTCCTCACCAACTGGGCTCGCAAGAACTCGCTCTGGCCGATGCCGTTCGGCACCGCCTGCTGTGCCATCGAATTCATGGCCAGCGCCGCGAGCCGCTTCGATCTGTCCCGCTTTGGGATGGAGCGGATGAGCTTCTCTCCGCGCCAGGCGGACGTTCTCATCTGCGCAGGCCGGCTGCCGTTCAAGCTCGCCCCCGTCATCCGCCGGATCTGGGACCAGATGCCGCAGCCCAAGTGGGCCATCTCGATGGGGGCCTGCGCCTCCTCCGGCGGCATCTTCGATACCTACACGATGGTGCAGGGCATCGACACCATCATCCCGGTCGATGTCTACGTCCCCGGCTGCCCGCCCCGTCCCGAGGGCCTGATGTACGGTATCACGCTGCTCCAGAAGAAGATCGAGGGCGAGACCATCGCGGACCCCGATCTCCGCCAGGAGCACCTCGTGGGTGAGCACGGTCTCTTCCTCCCGGCCAATCGGATCGACGAGATCTCCGAGCCCTTCGGCAATTCCGTGCACCAGACGCGGTCGGCCTGACGTGACCGCCTCGACCGCGTCACTTTCCCCTTCCGTTGCTGCCCTCCGGGAAAAATTCGGCGCGGCCATCACGCGCCACGCCGTTTCCTGCGGCGATACCATCGTGCATGTCAGCAACGAACGGGCGCACGAGGCCCTCGCCTGGCTGCGGGACGAGCCGACCCAGCGCTTCGACTACCTGACCGACCTCACGGCGGTCGAGTACCGGGATGTCGAACGCGCGCTGGAGGTCGTCTACCAGCTGCGCTCGATCGAGCGCAAGGCCGATCTCCGGGTGAAGATCGAGCTCGACAAGACCGCGCCTCTGGTGGTCGACTCGGTGGTCGATCTCTGGAAGGGCGCCGACTGGCTGGAGCGCGAGGTCTATGACATGTTCGGGGTCCGCTTCCGCGGTCATCCCGATCTGAGGCGGATCCTGATGTGGGACACCTATGCCGAGGGTCACCCCCTCCGGAAGGACTTTCCCCTGCGCGGACACTTCAGCCGGGCGGAGCAGACCCGGCAGGCCCTCTCGGCGAACCCGGAGGCGCAGTACTCGCTCGAGGAGCTTTCGATCGCCGAGGCGTACGAAGAACTGCCCGCCGACATGAGGGAACGGCTGCGCCGGGGCGAGCGGGGGGACGTCGGATGAGCACGCGGACGCTCGAACTCGATCTCTCGACCCCCGGGGTCGACTCGGAGGGCAGGCCGATCCGGGTCCCGCTTGGCGTTCGTGCCGGGGCGTCGGAGGACGAACTCGGCGGCGAGCACATGCTCGTCAACATCGGACCCCAGCACCCGGCGACCCACGGGGTGCTACGGCTGGTGGTCGAGCTGGACGGCGAAGTCGTGCTGCGGGTCATCCCCCACATCGGCTACCTGCATTCCGGCTTCGAGAAGCTGGGCGAGTACCGGCACTACAACCAGATCGTTCCGCTCACCGACCGGACCGACTACCTGTCGCCGATGGCGAACAACGTCTGTCTGGCGCTGGCGGTGGAAAAGCTCATGGGGCTCGAGATCACCGAGCGCTGTCAGGTGCTCCGGGTGATCGCCTGCGAGATGAGCCGGGTCATTTCCCATCTCGTCTGGCTGGGCACCACGGGGATCGATCTCGGCGCGTTCACTCCGTTCCTCTGGTCGTTCCAGGAGCGCGAGCGCATCTACGACCTCCAGGAGGCGTGGACCGGCGCCCGGCTGACCACCAGCCTGACCCGGGTCGGGGGCATGATGGCCGACGTCCCGGAAGGCTGGACGGACGGACTGCGGGACTACTGCCGGACCTTCCCGAAGACGCTCACCGAGGTGGACACGATGTTCACCCGGAACGCCATCTGGATCGGCCGGACCCAGGGCGTGGGCGTGATGTCGGCCGAGGATGCGATCAACTACTCGCTATCGGGGCCGATGCTCCGGGCAAGCGGGGTCGCGTATGACGTGCGCAAGGACTGCCCGTATCTCGGCTACGAGACCTACGATTTCGATGTCCCGGTCGGCGAGCACGGCGACATCTACGACCGCTACCGGGTGCGGCTCGAGGAGATGTGGCAGTCGGTCCGGATCCTGGAGCAGGCGCTCGACCGGCTGGAGAAGCTCAAGGGCGCGCCGGTCAATGTGAGCGATCCCCGCGTCATCCTCCCGCCCAAGCACCGGGCGATGAGCGACATGGAGGCGATGATCTACCACTTCAAGCAGGTCATGGAAGGAGTGAGTACGCCGGTTGGCGAGGCGTACCTCGGCGTCGAGAACCCGAAGGGCGAGCTGGGCTACTATTTCGTCTCCGATGGGACCGCCAAACCCGTGCGCTGGCGGATCCGCCCGCCCTCGTTCCTCAATCTGGCGGCCCTCCCCAAGCTGTGCGAAGGGGTGCTGCTGTCCGACGTCATCGCGATCAACGCCAGCATCGACATCGTCATGGGAGAGATCGACCGATGAGCGCCAGCGCGCATCACGGCCACGCCGCCGGAGCCCCGGCCGCCCCCTACGAGCCGGTCTTCACCGGCGCGCGGAAGACAAGGCTCGAGGCGCTCTTCGAGAAATACCCCACGAGGCAGGCCTGCCTGCTGCCGGCGCTCTGGATGGTCCAGGAGGCCCGGGGCTGGATCCCGGAGCAGGGGATCGCCGAAGTCGCCGATGTCCTGGGACTGACGCCGGCCTACGTCAAGGGGGTGGTCACCTTCTACACGATGTACCACACCCACCCGGTGGGCCGGCACTTCATCCAGGTCTGCACGACCTCGCCGTGCAACATCTGCGGTGCCGAGGATGTCGTGAAGGCCCTGCTCCGGGAAACCGGCTGCCGCGAACTCGGCGCCACGAGTGCGGACGGCCGCTTCACCGTCGCGGAGGTCGAGTGCCTCGGCGCTTGCGGCTTCGCGACGCCGATCCTCATCGACGACGACTTCATCGAAAATGTCACCCCGGAGCGCGTACCGGGCCTTCTGCAGGGGTACAAGTAATGGGGTATCCGCATCCCAGTCATCCGGGGGAGACCGTCGTTCTCTCCAAGTACTTCGGCGACGCGGCCGCCCGCAGTTTCGAGGGGTGGGTCAAGCGGGGCGGGTACGAGGCGCTGAAGCGGGCGCTCGCCATGACTCCCGACGCGATCGTCGAGGAGGTCAAGAACTCCGGCCTGCGCGGGCGCGGCGGCGCGGGGTTCCCGACCGGCCTCAAGTGGTCGTTCATGCCCAAGGGCGACGGCAAGCCGCACTATCTCGTCTGCAACGCCGACGAGTCGGAGCCGGGCACTTTCAAGGACCGCGAGATCATGCGCTGGACCCCGCACGGCCTGCTCGAGGGCTGTGCGATCGCCGCCTACGCGATCGGCGCCGAACGGTGCTACATCTACATTCGCGGCGAGTTCACCGAACCGCTCAGGGTCATGACCGGAGCGGTCGAGGAGGCCTATGCCGCCGGGGCGCTGGGCCCGAACGTCTTCGGCAGCGGCAGGCGCATCGACGTGGTGATCCATCGCGGCGCCGGAGCGTACATCTGCGGCGAAGAGACCGCGATGATGAACTCGATCGAGGGCAAGCGGGGCAATCCCCGCATCAAGCCGCCCTTCCCGGCGCAGGCGGGCCTGTTCGGCGTCCCCACGACCATCAACAACGTGGAGACGCTCAGCGCCGTCCCGCACATCATCAACCGGGGCGCCGCGTGGTACAAGGGCCTCTGCCTCGGCAACCCGAAGAGCACCGGCACCAAGCTGATCTCGGTCTGCGGGCACGTGCAGCGGCCCGGCAACTACGAAGTCACGATGGGCACCCCGATGAAGGGCCTCATCTTCGAGATGTGCGGCGGCATGCGGCCGGGCCGCACGCTCAAGGCGGTGATTCCCGGCGGGTCCTCGGTGCCGATCATGAATGCCGAGGAGGTCGACCGCTGCCTGCTGGACTACGAGGGTGTCATTGCCTGCGGGTCGATGCTCGGCTCGGCGGGCATGATCGTCATGGACGACAGCACCGACCTGGTCTACCAGATCATGCGGCTCACCAAGTTCTACGCGCACGAATCCTGCGCGCAGTGCACCCAGTGTCGCGAGGGCACGGCCTGGACGAGCCGCATCCTCGAGCGGATCCTGGCGGGGCAGGGCAAGCCCGAGGACATGCAGCTGCTGCTGGATCTGGCCGACAACATGACGGGCAAGACCATCTGCGTGCTCAGCGACTCCTGCGCGGCACCGGTGGTCAGCGGCATCCAGAAATTCCGCGGCGAGTTCGAGGCGTACCTCCAGGGTCGCCGCTCGCCGGCGATGGCGGGGGTCTAGCCGATGAGCCAGGACCTGGTCAACGTCACGATCGACGGCCTCCAGGTGAGCGTTCCGAAGGGTACGATGCTCATCGAAGCCGCAAAGCAGGCTGGCGTTCTCGTCCCGCACTACTGCTACCACCCGTCGCTCCCTTCGCCGGCCGTCTGCCGGATGTGCCTGGTCGAGGTCGAGAAGGCGCCGAAGCTGCTCCCGGCCTGCGTCACCGCGGTGGCCGACGGCCAGGTGGTGCACGTGGACAGTCCGGCCGCCAAGAAGGCCCGGGAGGGGGTGCTCGAGTTCCTGCTCATCAACCATCCACTCGACTGCCCCATCTGCGACCAGTCGGGTGAGTGCGAGCTGCAGGACTACACCTTCCAGGAAGGGCGACCCGGCACCCGCTACAGCGAGTACGCCAAACGCTACAACCCGGTCGAGGATTTCGGGCCGGATGTCCTGTACGTGCCCAACCGCTGCATTCTCTGCACCCGTTGCGTCCGCTTCATGGACGACGTGGCCGGAACCCCGGTGCTCTGTGTGGCGGAGCGGGGCGATCGGGCCTTTATCGGCATCGACCCCGATCACCTGCTGGAGCATCCCTGGGCGGGCAACGTCGTGGATCTGTGCCCGGTCGGGTCCCTGATCTCGAAGGACTTCCTCCACAAGGCGCGCGTCTGGGACCTCGACAAGACCGCCAGCATCTGCACGGGCTGCAGCCAGGGCTGCAATGTCACGGTGGACACGCGGGACAACACCGTGGTCCGCCTGCGGCCCCGCGCCAACCTCGACGTCAACCGCCATTTCATCTGTGATACCGGCCGGATGAACTACCGCTGGATGAACCGCGGAGATCGGATCGAGGCTCCGCTCGTCCGCGAGGCTGGCCGCCACCTGGCCACCGATTGGGACGCCGCGCTCGATCGTTTCGCCGGCCTGGTGCGGAAGGGCGGCAAGGCGGTGCTGCTCGCCTCCGCTGGCGCCTCCACCGAGTCGCTCGGCCTGCTCAAGGGCCTGCTGCGCGAATTCGACCTGACGGCCGTCGTTCAGGTGCCGGCCGGCGAGGAGGCCCCGCTCCGGGGCGTGCCGAACCTGGCGCTGCGCCGCGAACGCGCCCCGAACGGCGACGGGGCGGCCCTGCTCGGTTACGGGTCCGACTGGGAGCGGGCGATCCAGGCGGCCGGCCATGCCGATCTGGTCGTGGTCGTGAACGTCGAGCTGACCGGCGCCGAGGCGGCCGTGATCGCGTCGGCCCGCGCGGTCGTCGTGCTCGGCACCATCGAGAGCCAGCAGCTGCCGCAGGCGGAGCTCGTCGCGCCGATCACCAGCGTCGCCGAGGAGAGCGGCACCTTCGTGAACCGGGACCGCCGGGTGCAGCGGTATCTGCAGGCCAGGACCGCCGCGGGCATGGCCCGGCCGGCCTGGTGGGTGGCGGCGGAGACGCAGGCGCTCGTGGCTCCCGCGGCCGGCGTGCCCGCGACGTCCGCCCAGGCGTTCGATCTCCTCGCCGAGACCGTGCCCGGCCTCGGCGGTCTGAGCTACGCGACCCTGGGTCTCACCGGGCGGATCGCCGGGGCGGCCGAAGCCGCCGCCGCAGGAGCGCCCCGATGACGCCTGAAATGAAGGGGTTTCTGCTCCTGAGCATCTTGAAGATGCTCCTCGTGTTCACCTTCGTGCTGGTGGGCGTGGCGCTGCTCACCCTGATGGAGCGGAAGGTGTCGGCCTGGATGCAGAACCGCAGGGGCCCCAACCGCGTCGGTTTTGCCGGACTGCTGCAGCCGGCGGCGGACGGTCTCAAGAACATCCTCAAGGAAGAGACCTTCCCCGCCCAGGCCAGTGCGCTGCTGTTCATGCTTGCACCCGCGATCGCGTTCATCCCCGCTCTCATGCTGTCGTCGGTGATCCCGTTCGCCGCCCCGTTTCCCGCCGAGTTCGACTTCACCATGGGGCCGCTCGGGCGCTTCGTGAATCACGGGGTGGTACCGATGGTGGTGGCCGACGTCCCCATCGGCTTCCTCTTCGTGATCGCCATCAGCTCCATCGGGGTCTACGGGATCGCCCTCGCCGGCTGGTCGTCGAACAGCAAGTACAGCCTGCTCGGCGGGCTTCGCGCCGGCGCCCAGATGATCTCCTACGAGGTCGCGATGGGCCTGAGCCTGATTCCGGTGCTGCTCCTGTCGGGCAACGTCTCGTTCGCCCACATCGTGGCGGAGCAGCAGAAGAGCCTCTGGTACGTGCTGCCGCTCACACTCTCGTTCTTCGTCTTCCTGGTGTCGGGCTTCGCCGAGACCAACCGGCTGCCGTTCGACCTTCCCGAGGCGGAATCGGAGCTGATCGCCGGATACCATACCGAGTACAGCGCGATGAAGTTCTCGATGTTCTTCATCGCCGAATACGCCAACATGTGCACGGTGTCCATGATGGCCTCGACGCTGTTCTTCGGCGGCTGGGATATCCCCTTCACGGCCTGGGACCAGACGCCCGGTGTCGCGCAGACCGTGGCGACCAGCATGGTCTTCTTCGCCAAGGTGATGGGCTTCCTGTTCCTCTTCATGTGGATCCGCTGGACGCTGCCACGCTTCCGCTACGACCAGCTCATGGCGCTCGGCTGGAAGGTGCTCATGCCGCTCGCCCTGGGGTACATCATGGTGGTCGGACTGGCGATCTACGTCATCGAGACGGTGCTCGGGGTCTCGAGCCTGCGGGCCGAGGGCGGCCTGCTCTTCCTGGTGAACCTGCCCCTCATGTTCGGGGTCTTCCGCCTGCTCGACCGGGGCGCGATCATCGGCGGCTCCCGGGCGCGCGTTGCCGCCGCCCGGGTGAGCCGCGCGGCCTAGAGGGAACCTCATGGCAATCGGAGTGAAGGTCCTCAAGCGGCCGGACCGCGAGGTGAGCTACGTCCGGGCGACGCTCAAGGGCATGGCGCTCACCTTCAGGCACATGTTCGAACCGAAGGTGACGATGCAGTATCCGGAGCAGAAGAGCACCGCGGAGTGGAGCATTTCGCCGCGCTGGCGGGGCACTCACCGGATGCTCACCGACGAGCAGGGACGCTCGAAGTGCGTGGCGTGCGGACTCTGTCCGCAGATCTGCCCCGCCAACTGCATCAAGCTGGTCCCGGGCGAGGACGAGGCAGGGAACCGGTATCCGCTGATCTACGAGATCGACGAGTTCCGCTGCGTCTTCTGCGGCTACTGCCAGGAAGTGTGCCCCGAAGAGGCCATCCACGTCGGTGTCCACTTCGAGAACGCGGAATACAGCCGAAGCCGATTCGTCTACGATCTCGAGCGCCTGTCGTCCCAGACCCACCCGGTCTCCACGCTCTGGGACCCCGCCGACCCGAGGGGCGAATAGATGATCCAGATCGTCTTCCATTTCTTCGGGGCGACGGCGATCATCTCTGCGCTGCTCTGCATCACCCGACGCAACGTGGTGGCCTCGGCGCTCTGGCTGGTCACCACCATGCTCTCGCTCGCGGGGATCTACGTCCTGCTCAATGCGCAGTTCGTCGGGGCCATCCAGGTCCTGGTCTACGCCGGCGCGGTCATGGTGCTGTTCCTGTTCGTGATCATGCTGCTCAACCTCGACCACCTGGCCTCCGACATGCGGGGGCCGGGGGCGTGGCTCCCGGCGCTGGCGATGGTCACAGTGCTCGCGGTCCAGCTGCTGACGCTCAGGGGTTACTCGCCCGAGCGGCTGGCCCTCGAATTCACCCGCTCGGCGCAGCTGACCGATCCCGCGGCCATCTTCCCCGGCGGCCAGGCCGGCATCGCGGCCACCGCCTCGCAGGGCGTGGTCGGCGCGGTGGCCGCGCCACTGTTCGAGGTCTACCTGGTGCCGTTCGAGCTCACCTCCATCCTGCTCCTGGCCGCCATCGTGGGGGCGGTCGTTCTCGCCAAGCGGAGGATCTGAATGCTCGGTCAGTCCCTCGCGCTGTCCGCCATCCTGTTCTGCATCGGGGTCGCGGGCGTGCTGATCCGCCGCAACGCGATCGTGCTTTTCATGTGCATTGAGCTGATGCTCAATGCGGTCAACCTCAGCTTCGTCGCCCTGGCCCAGGTGCACGGGCTGAGCGGCCAGGTGATCGTCTTCTTCGTGATGACCGTGGCGGCGGCCGAAGCGGCTGTCGGGC
>Ga0153915_10003530_pt1 | contig 14353 bp, 12 predicted proteins | sample Opewatmetagenome_2_FD_107003 | JGI IMG/M metagenome (GOLD analysis project Ga0153915, IMG submission 107003) | Freshwater wetland microbial communities from Ohio, USA - Open water 3 Core 3 Depth 3 metaG | ecosystem: Environmental > Aquatic > Freshwater > Wetlands | place: USA: Ohio, Lake Erie... | reverse complement strand
GCGAATCGTAGGAACGGACAAGGAGGAATTGCATCAGATTCAGCCCGATGCGCTCTTGGCGATGTTCACTGATGCATTAGAGAATCCTGCTTCGCACGACGCTATGCTGTTCCTTAGCGTCGATTCAAGAGTTCATCCGGGATAGGTTAAATAGAATCGCCGACCCGAGCTCTCTGATTCCTGTCCGGTGGCCGCCTTATGTTAGAGAGGTACGCAAAGTGTCCAGTCTGCAAGAAGAAGACTCTGCTCAAGGTACCACCAAACGTTCTGAAAGGTGCAAAACGTTACCCTGTCACTGTCAAGGTGAGACATGAAACCCACTATTTCTATATCAACCTAGATAGCCAAGGCTCAATTACTGATATACTTCGGCCCGATGTGGTTGAACAGGCTTAACCGATGTATCTATCACTGCCCTTGAAATCCGTGCTTTCGCTACCTTGGAAGTATGCTCCCTTCTGTGCAATCTCGCTTCGAGCCCATTCGATGAACTGTACAACCTGAGACACATTATCATCGAAGACAGAGAAATCCAACGTCAGCCCTGCGAGGTCAGCCATGATCTCTAGGACACGTTTTGCCGCCCTATAGTCGAATTTGATTATTCCAAGAGTCTCGCCAAGCAGACATGCACCCTCCATGTCATACATCGTCGCGGCCCACACGGGTATGAATCCGTTTGCCCCGTTGATGAGCCCTTCTTTCGTTGTGACAGCTCCTTCGTGACCCGAGACCCGTTCTAGAAGCTCCTCTGAACTCGCAGAAATGTAGACTCGTGATGGAGCAGGATACGAATTGAAGAACTCCTCATATCCCTGTTCATATGCCGCAAGCGCATACATCTCTCTGACGTTCAGATTCACCATCTCCTTCACGAAGAAGTCCGCATACTCAAACACACCGCCGCTGGAAGTCGGCTGGAAGTCTGCGGTCAAGATGAGGATGTCATGAGGCTCATCAGGCGCGGCATGATACATATGAACTGACGATTTTGGAAAATGTGCGATGCCATCCTTAACAAAGACGCGAGGTGGAAAATCACTGCTGTAGAAATCCATGATATGTTCAGCATCGAGCAGCCTGACGAGAGTCTCTACTGCGATTCGACCTACGTTGGCAATTCCTGGCAGACCTATGATTGCCAGCGGTTTCCTGAGAGAGGCGGAATCTACGTCAACGAACTTCCGGACATACATGGAGGCGAACCCTAGTGGATATCAGTTCGAAGAGCTTTTTTTGACTATTGGTTCCAAGATTAGAACAAGCGGAACTGGCTTCCTCGTCTAGCCATTCTCTTTCTCGTCAGACTTTCGAATGGCATCCCTTACATAGGACCCGAAGTCCGAAGTCTCACCATCGCGCTGAACCCGTATCGTGGGTTCCTCGCCCTTCACTTGTCGTTCAATATACATGACATCGATTTGGGTTATGACCTGTCGGAGCTCTTTGTAGACTATGAGGTAGAGCAAGACATCTTCGATTTGGGCGCCCACGGCCGGCTCTCGGCTTTTCAGATCCGCCAGATAGGAATCTGCGTCTGGCGCCAAGAACCTCTTGAGAAGTCTCGTCCTTTCAGCGTCAACCTTTTGCTGGTGTTCCCGTTTTTCTTGCAGCCTCTTGTCTCTAGCCGTGAGTTCGGCCAGTTTCCTGCGTCGTATGAGAGCCAGCTCAGAATCATCGTCGCTCAAGTCTATACACTGTCGTCTCACGGAAGGTAGAGTGCTTTTTAGAATTGCTTTTTAGGACCGGTAAGTCACATATCATTGTAAGAGGCAACTGATACTGCCAAGAGAGTGAGACCGACCATGTCTATTAGTGGACCATGTGACTGGCTGCAGAGTTCTTTGTCTGGCTTTTCGTGCAGACTGAGAAATCAGGTGCTTGCCAAAGCCGAGGTGTCTGCAAAGTGCTCCAATTCAGACATCGCAGCCATTTGTGTAGATGCCTATACCTCTCTCGCGAAGGGTCAGGAAGGCATTGATTCTGGCAGTACTGACGCCTTCCCGTATCTCATCGACTCCGCTACGCACTTCGAGAGCCTCCAAGAGTTGGACAATGCGGTGATGGCTTATGTGAAGGGCATCACTTTTGCGGCTGGACTTGGACTCACAGACAAGGGGTACGAGATGTTCCGGCTCGCTAGAGCGCTCTTTGAGCGTGGCTTGTCACATTCCGACACATCACTGAAGAGCCCGGGAGTGAAACAGATGCTAGTCAAAGCAGGCCAAGGTCTTATCGAATCTGCCCGCAAGAAGAGAGAACAGGCGTCTGCGATCGACGTGCAATCTGAGCTCAAAGCAACCATACTTGGAGGGGCTGGCCTTAGGAAGGTCCAGAAACAAGAAGGCAAGGACATAGTAGGGATTGGAGGACAACAGCTCTACGCCCAGAAGGCCCAAGAATACAGAGACAGTGCTGAACTGTACGTCAAGTCGGGGATGGTGAAGAGTGCGGTCGTCTTTGCCTGCATGGCGGCCCTTGCAGACCTGATGCTTGGCAACGCAGCAGATGGAATGGCATATCTCACCAAGATTGCGGCCGATTCAGGACAGCGCGCCAAGTTCAATGAGAATCCCTGTTTCCAGTGGACGAAGCTTCTGTTCAAAGCACATGTCAGCAAAGATGTCGACGCTATCGAGCTAGCAAAAACCCGATTCCTGCAGATACCATGGGGTTTCAAGGACGACCGTGAGTTTGCGCGACGAATAATGGAAGCAACTGCGAGACGAGTCACCGAGTGATTTGCAGGTGCGCAATAAAGAAGCCGCTGGTCGCATGCTTATGAGGAAAAAGCCGGCATACCTTCTGAGAACACTTGAAGCTAGGATATCCCGGGGAATTCGGAACAGGCACCTGAAGTAGTTCGAACCTGTGTCTCGTCATCGCAGAGTCTATCTGGGACTCCCCTTCATGCGGGAGAAGGGAGCAAGTCGCATACACAATTTCAGTACCGGGCTTGTCGGCGTAGGCCGTAAGAACACCATCGAGAATCTTGTTCTGAATCGACATAATTGCCAGTAGTCTTGCCTTGTTAAGCCGCCACTTGAATGAGGGGTGACTACGAAGAACGCCTGTTGAAGTGCAGGGGGCATCTATCAGGATTTTGTCCGCACCTACAACCGGAGACCGAGAAGCATCTGCTTGAAGCCATTCCACGGCATCGCACCCGAGAAGCCTGCTCCTATCTCGACCCATCCTCACACGATTGGAATAGATGTCGGTGGCAGTGACTCGACCACTTCCCTTCATGAACTCGTATATTAGCTGAGTCTTCATCCCCGGAGATGCGCACGCATCCCAGACAGTCTCACCGGGACGCGGGTTCAATACCATTACCGTTAGCACGCTGGCTTTGTCTTGAATCAGGACTGTTCCATCCCTAAACTCGTTGGATCCTACAATTGATTCGATTCCCCGATTAACCCGATACAACCCTTGCACGTCCGGGTCTGGCCTAAGCTGCGCGCCTGAATTCGCAAGGCTTGAAAACATGTCCGTAGTCCCGCTCTTGAGAGCATTTGCTCTAACATAGTAATCATGACCGGCGTTGTTGTGTTCCATCAACGATATTGCCTCTGCTCGCGGCAGATTATCTAGCAGTGTTTTCACAATGAATGACGGATGTGCAAGACTTATGCTAAGTCGCTCAATTGGTTTCAGATTCCTGATTGATTTCTGCAAGTCCAGAGATAGAGCAGAAGAGATCAATGGTAACAGATGAGGCATCGACCCGAGATAGTTAGCGCTGATGACTTCGAGCGGTGTTCGGAGCCAGCGGCTCTCATAGACCGCCAACCGCATCGCACTTCGTTCGTGGGGGGATAGCTTAGAGAGAGGTTTCGAGCCCATAATCTTCAGGAGAATGAAGTCTATCGTGTTGAGAAATCTAACGACGCCCAGAGTAAGAGAATGCATTATTGGCCGGGCACCGGTCGAAATCTTGGAGTCCCGATCCTGCACCCGGAGAACAGAACGCACTGAGGCCGACTTGTCATATGCCTCTAGTGCTTCCAAGGTCTCCAAATGGGCTATACGTTCAGGCTCCCTAGGCATCTCATCCCTTGATACAACACCCGCTGACTCTCATATGAACTCGATTCCCGGTCCAACATGCACGTATTTCATGCGTGTCAATATAACAGGGAAGTACTTCGCTCCGATGATACCCGAGTCCTTGTATCCACCTAGGTGAGGCATGTGTGGGTCGAAGTACAAGTGATCTTGCCCGATTGTCACTCCGGCGGCTTCCACTTCCTTGGCCCATCTTGTTCTCACCGATCTATCATCAGAAAAGACCGAGGACCTCAGGCCAAATCGGGACGAATTCGCGATGCGAATTGCTTGGTCGACACTCTTGACACTCGTGACCGGAAGGGAAGGCGCAAATACCTCCTCCCGCATCACTCTCATGCTCTCGTCCACATTTGTAAGCACCGTAGGTTTGTAGAACAAACCAGCGGGGTCAGGCTCCGATAAGTAATCACATCGAAATCCACCAGCGATCACCTTGGCCCCTTTTGCTTTGGCGTCTTCCATCTGATCAAGAAGGAGGTATAGCGCGGTGAGGCCAACCGGTGGCAGACTGACCTTGGGATCCGACGGCCTTCCGACATGAAGTGTTTCGACTTCTTCCGTTACTAGGCGGAGTAACTCATCATGAAGTGTGTCTTGGACCAGCAGGCGCTTGATCGCCATGCAAGCCTGCCCACTACCTAGGAACCTGCCCTTGACAATCATCTTGGCTGCAAACTCTAGGTCGACGTCTTTGCCCCATACTAGGCACGCGTCGCTTCCTGCGAGCTCTGGTGCCATGAGTATCCTCTTACTTGTGGCGTCTGACCATAACGTAATGCCAGTGTCGCTGTCACCATACCACACCAGCGCACCAACTCCGGGGTCGGACGTGAACCTATCCATCAACTCTTTGCCGCCGCCAGTGAGGACTTGTATCATTGCCGGAGGTAGTCCCATCTCAGTGAAGGTCTGCAAGAATATCTGACCCAAGAGAATCGTGCTCAATGGAACTTTGCTCGGAGGTTTTAGGACGGTGGCATTGCCAGCTAGGATAGAGGAGGTAATGCTCAGAATCCCGAGGGCAAGCGGCGAGTTGTATGGCGTGAATAGACAAGCGACTCCATAGGGCTCTCGAAATCTGTAGTTCTTTCCGCCATCTCTGCCTGGTGCTTCTACTACATCGACGTCTCGTCCCCAGATTTCGAACGTCTCGCGCTCGAGGTACTCGGTGAACATGTCCCACGTCCACTCGAAAGTCTTGATTGGGACACCTTCTTTTACCGATATATCTCGCACTTCCTCGAAGCGCTTCTTTACCGCAAGTCCTGCTTGGTAGAGAGCTTCGATACGGTCATCAAGAGTACAACCCATGCCTTCCAGCTTGAATGGATTGAACAACGCATGGTGGTCTCTCACTCCTGCCGCGATGGCGTCTTTGATATCTGACTCACGTGAGATGGCAACCTTTGCATATGCTGCGTTATCGAGCTCATCCTTTGTGTAGTGTGGAACCCCGTGAGCCTTGCGGTAGTCCTTCAGATATCTCATCTCTGGACTGTTGACGGGTATGAAGCGAGGCGCCCTTGAGAAAACGAATCGCTGCGAGACGGACGCCCCACGGAGCTGAAGTGCTATTGCCAAGCCGGGATCAACAACGACTTGATCCATATCCGGGAAGACTACATACTTACCCGTATCGACTTCGCGCCCGTCAACGATAATTGGACAGACTTGCATTGCAGGGGCCTCAGTGGGATTGTATGAAAGCAGGCGATTTAGAGCGTCTTATAGTCTTTCTGAAGAGCCGCAATGGATTGAACAAAGCACCCAGCCAATGGGCAGAAGATGACCTGTCAGGGCGCTGCAGAACCCGTCTTCTATGGTCGCTTGTTCACTGGACGTTGATACATCTGAACAAGCATTCCGGGATGCTGCTCGTAGGGCTTTCCCCACCGACGGAAACCGAATTTTGCCATTAGCCTCTCTCCAACTTCCTGCCCTACAAGGATATTGCAGTAATTGCGCTGGCATCCGTGAGCCCGCGCGTACTCTGTGAAGTGGATGTACATTGCAGATGCCAATCCGCTGGACCTGCAAGCCGAACGGACGGTCTGATGCTCGCCAAATAGGCCCTTCTCAGTAATCTTTGCCTTGTAGACACCCACTATTCGTCCTTCGAGCCGGCTTCCGAAGTAGTGGTATCCCGAGCGCATTTCGTCAACTATCTGGTCAGGACCATACATTCTGATTCTTCGCCAAGCTTCAGGATATTCCATCGCCAAAGGCCAGACCTCACTGAAGAGTGAGGCTATCTCTCCTGCATCATCCTCTCCGAACTCAACAACTCGAATTTGGTCGGCAGGGAGTTGTGACGTAGGAAACCCCTCTATCGGATAAATCGCAGGTCAAGAATTCGTCCTAGCCCAGTCATAAGCCTCTTGGATTGGAGTGCATGCCCCACATCTATGACAGCCCGCAGCAGTCTCCGCGGGATTGAGTTGGTACTTATGGAGAATCTTCCCGACCTCCTTGTAGAATTCAACTGAGCCAGCCAGATCTCCGACATACGTTGGTGTGAAATCTGCAAGCTGACTTCCAAGCGCCGGTCGTACCGGAAGAACCACGGGCATCACACCCATAGCAGATACGTCATCAACCATGCGAAGAGTAGTATCATTGTCCTCTCCTAGACCTTCGAGGAAGAAGGTGCTCGCGTTTCCCCTACCAAGAAGATTGAGAGTACGGTTCCAGCTGTCTCGATACTGATCTAATGTCGCCTGACGGTACTTGCCTGGGCACATGACACGTCTAACTTCATCATCAGCGCACTCGATGTGCATCCCGACAGCGTTGACTCCTGCCTCCACCAGCTCGTAGATTCGTGCTTGGTCGGCCGGGGGTTCAAACTGAACACCAATCGGAATGCGGCTGAATCTGCGAATTTCTCTCGCGGTTTGAGTCAGCCTTCTACAGCCCATATCAGGCGTATCAGGTGTTCCCGTCGTTAGCAGGACGCTTCTTATCACGCCCTCCTTCTCTGCCGCGCGGACAACCTCGGCCACCTGACTTGGAGTCTTCTCAAGAATCGTGTCACCAACAGACTGTGATACTGGTATCGTGCAGAACTTGCATTGCTCGCCACTAGCCCAGTACCTGCAGGATTGATACACAGTCGTGGCCAGGACATCTGCACCATGAAGGAGTGCTATCTTCTGATATGGCGTGCCTTCGGCCGTGGTCAGGCTGTAGAATCCGGGCTTGGGCACTTCCTTTAGTCGTACTTTCCCATCGTATAGCCAGAGGCCCTTCTTGCCCGTAGGCACCAGAGCGACGGGACCGTATCTTCGGATCATCTTGCCCGTTCGTACGGGGACTCCACATGCCCGGCCGTTCGGCAATACGAAATACCGGCTGCCCACCGGTCCAGCGCCGCCACGCCTGCCCGCCCACTCTCCTTCAGGCAGAGTTACGCCCTCCGTTAATAGACGGATCTTGAGTGTGAGCATGTCTTCCGCATTCATAGCGTTCCTGCACTCACAATCATTTGCCCTAATCTGTCTTCACATCTTGACCTTTGAGGTTGAGTCGAAAGCGGCCAAGACCATTTCTGGGAGGTCAAGAACGGTAATCCCCTTTTCTGCCCGAGAAGCCAGCATGTTCTTGCAGAAGGGGCATGAGGTTACCAAGAACTTGGCTCCAACCTCCCTCGCCTGCGAGATGCGAGCATCACCGATAATACTGGCTTGATCAGTGAATAGTGTTCTCAGACCAGCACCATTGCCGCAGCACATGGCGTTTTCCCTGCTGCGGGCCATCTCGACCACCTTCGTGCCGGAGACTCTTTCGATGACTTTTCTGGGGGGTTCGTATATGCCACTGTGGCGGCCAAGGTGGCACGGGTCGTGGTACGTGATAGGGCCGCCGAAATCAACTGCCCTCAAAGCATCCAAGTGCTTTTCAAGCAGCTGGCTAATGTGAAGCACCGGCTTCTTTAGTTCAATCCCGAGCTGGGGGTAATCCTTGGTGAACGCTCTGAAGCATCCCGGACACGTCACAACTATCTGGTCGCCTTCAGATTTGTTCAGGGTGCCCGCATTGTGACGGGCTTGCTCAATTCCTAGGTCTCGAAAGCCTGTCCTGAAGAGCGGGGAACCGCAGCACCATTCGTCAGGGGTCACGGACACCTTGTACCCGAGGTGAGAAAGTATGGAAACGGTACTACGAGCGATGCCGTTTTCATGATAAGCCGCCGTACAGCCTGTGAAGTAGAGGATCTTCTTGCCTTGGGTCTTTGTCGGTACAAACCACTTGTTGCGCTTTCCATGAGGCTCCGCGAACGGATTATGATTGGCCTTTATTGCAGAAGATATCTTGTCGAGACCTCGAGGATATCGACCTTCATTGACCAGCCTCATTCGTTCATTCTCGACCATTGTGGCTATGTCAACTTGTGGCAAGCACCATGTGAGACACTGAGAGCATTCGAGACACTGGTAGAGCACTTCAATTGCGCGCTCATCAAGAGCGCGTGTTCCTTTTGCATCCTGATACATTAGGAGCGCACGGCCATGCGGCGTGGGAGAATCGGATCGCCAGGCCAGAAAAGTCGGGCACATGTGCCTGCACATCTTAGGACAACCTGCACAAAGACGAAGCTGCTCGATGGCCTCCGAATCTTCCATCACGTATGTCCTCCCATCCCGAGCTTACCAGGGTTCATGATGCCGTTGGGGTCCAGAACTTCCTTGATTTTCTTCAAGACTTCGAAGCTAGACCCGAGTTCAGCCTCGGTGTAGGTGCTTCGAGTGGTTCCGACTCCGTGCTGATGGCTCATGGTGCCTCCTTCTCTCAAGCAGGCCGCTACTCCATCATCCCAGATCTCGCGGTATGTGGCCCACGCGCTTTCGGCATCTGGCTGCGAAACGAAGAATATCATGTAGATGCTGCCCCCGTTGGGATACATGTGAGAGAAATGAGACATGACAGCTGCACCGTGGGTTTCCATAACCCGCTTCATTTCATGATATACATTCTCAAGTCTGTCGTAGGTCGCAACGATATCGATCGTATCGCCCACAGAAAAGCCGCTGGTGGCGAATTTCGTAGGATAGTACATATCGTACCTGTGTTCCCACCAGTATTTTGAGGGCCCTTCCCCATAGTCCTTTGCTCCGTTCTCGATGCAAATCCTGGCAGAGATGCTCTCGTCTATGTCCACCTTCTCCGGCCTGCCATCGAATGCGAGCATTAGCATACAATTCCCTTCCTCAACCTCAAAGTGAGTGCTTACATGCAGCGCCGTGTCCTCGGCATCGTACAGGCGGACCACTGATGGGAATATGCCCTCTCTGAATATGGCCCGAATGGCCATCAGCCCGCTATGAACATCTGGGAAGCACATGCTTCTGAAGTGTCTTGAAGGTGGAAGGGGAAATAGACGAAGAGTCGCTTCCGTTATCACGCATAGCGTTCCTTCGGAGCCTATGAAAAGCTGCCTCAAATCCGGCCCAACAGAGTGGCGCGGGACGGCCTTGCATCTTACGACACTTCCATCCGCTAGAACGACTTCGAGTCCTAGTGTCAAGTCCTCGATTTTGCCGTAGAGAGATGACATAGAGCCGCCGGAACGAGTAGCGATGAAACCGCCGACGTTTGATGCTCTAAGGGAAGTGGGTGTATGACCGGTCGTGTAGCCGTGCCTATTGACTTCCTCTTCCAAGTCTATGCCTACAGTCCCAGCCTGCACGCGGACCAGCAGGGACTCACCATCGATGGCAAGAATCTTGTCCATGCGTTTCAGGTCAAGCTGAATTCCACCATAGGTAGGTTGTGTTCCTCCACAGGTACCAGCACCCCCGCCAACAGGAACTACCGGCACTCTCAGATCGTTGGCGACCCTTAGGATCTTAGATACCTCCTCTGTCGACGATGGGTAGACAATCACATCTGCTAGCGGAAGGGTCTCGCCTGCCCTAATCTTGGCTTCGCTAAGCGGCCACGCGTCGTGGGCATTCAGGACTGCATCAGTCTCGTCAGTCGTGAAATGGTCCGGGCCCACGATAGCTTCAATCTGCTCCACTAACTTGGCCTTAGTTCTAGTATCCAACAATCACAGGTCACCTCTTTTGTGGGAGTCTGCGTGCGAAGAAGACTGTGAGATCCTCAACAACAGTTTGGCTGCCGGCGCGAAACAGATTGCTTTCAATCTGGGCGGTGCACAGCGGGCACGGCGTGACAACAGTGTCGGCCTCCGTAGAAGAAATTGCGGCAACGTTCTCTGTGACTACCGCATCAGCTACGTCTCTCGAATGATACCCTACCATTCCTCCACCGCCACAGCAAGAGTCTGACATACCAGATTCCTCGATTGTGACACCGGGTATGAGGTTGAGAATGGCGCGAGCATGCTCCGCTATCTGTCGTGATGTATGCCGGATTATGTGGCATGGGTCATGGATTGTCACCTTTGCTGGAGTGAACCGGCCTCGGCCCTTAAACGGGCGAGAGACCTTGTTGAACCCAATCTCCTCAGCAAGGAACTCAATTAGATGGTAGACCGGTATTCCCCATCCATCACGCGCACTGATATCGCATAGATTCGAAGTGCAACCAGCACACGTCGTGACTATCTTCTTCACACCGAGGGATTTCACCTTGTCCTGAAGACGCCCCGCCAGCAATCGTGCGGTCTCATCGTCGCCTATCAGTTTTGAAGGAAGGCCGCAACAACTCATCTGATCCAGCAGAGTGTAATTGATTCCGAAATAGCTGAGAATGTACTTGGCTGCTTCCTTTACTTCTTGGGCGCGCTCCTCGGCTTGACATCCGGGATAGAACAACACATCTGCACCAGGCACAACACGGTCAGGAACAGAAGGCAGCCCCAAGGTCTCAAGTCGAACCTTGCGGCTCTCAGATTTCTCTTCCTGGTCAGCCCAAGGTTCGAAAGCGAGAGAGTGCTTCACGATTACGTCGTGTTCGTCAAGTAGGGCTTTTGGTACGAGGTCCGGTCTCTGTGCGAAGATTCTCGTGCGAATCATATTGACTACAGCAGGAATATTCACCTTTCTAGGGCAGACTTCTCGGCATGTGCCGCATCCAGTGCAAAGATACACCTTGTCACTGGTTGTCCAGAATTCGGGGGGAGAGCGACTCAGTTCAACGGCGATACTTCTCGGACCACTGAACCTCTCAACACCCACCGCTCTCACAACGGGGCAGTGACCAATGCACAGACCACAGTTGATGCAGCCCTCAACCGAACGGACAGCTTCGAGCTCGTCTCTCTTGAAGGGCTGAATCCGCTCGGCTTTCAGTGTCGCCTTGACAGCCTCGTAAGCTTGCTCGTCGCTCAAGGTAATGCCCCCTTGACATAATCTGCCGCATTTGCACCCGCAGCATAGCCGGTAGCGAGTGCTACACCGAGTCCACTTTTCTCTGCCGAGTAATTGTAGCGAGAGAGAATCGAGCCTGCGGCGAACACGTTGTCTGCTACAGGTTGGCCATCGGTGCCTGTCGGTCGAAACATGCTATCAAAAGCTACACCGACGCCAAAGAGAGAATGACCCTCGGGGCTCAGAGCCAAGATGTTGGTATAGCGTTGAGGCCTTGCTCCCGCAGTCTGGTATGACTCAACATCGACCACTGGCAATTTCACGAGTGTCTCAACGAAACCGGTTTCATCACCCTTAATGCCTCCTCCGATGAATTTACCAGAGGCGAGCACGACCGCAGCCGGGATTATGTTGAAGGTCCGTTGAGGGGTTTTCACAGCGACGCTATCGATGTGCCCTTCTTTCTTTTCAAATGAGACAGCCTCGTGACCGATGAGCAATCTGCCGCCGTCGGTGCTCAGCGCAGACTCCAGAGCATTCTGTAATCTGAGACCGGGAACTGAGGGTGGAAATGCCAGAAGCTCGAATACTTTGGCACCCATCTTGTCTTCGAGCTCGAACTTGTTTGCCCTCGCTCGACGCAGACCCAAGACAGGAGGGAAGGCAATGAAGTCAGCTCCTGTACTTCTCACATGGTCTTTCAATGTCTTAGCCAGTTCAGCAAAGCCTTCCTCGCGATCCATATAGCGAGCAATATCAAACGAATAGATATTGTGAGGCTGCCCAAAAGGCAATACGTCCAATGTGCAGTTTGCCACTCTTCGGGGTCTGTTTTCTCCCGGTAGACGACTAGCTAAGAAGTTCTTGGCGGTAATCGATGAATTGCAGTCAGGGAAACCCCGAAAGCCAACAAAAAGAACGATGCTATCGTGCCAATCATCAGAACCTTCAACGAACATGGTTCCTTGGACCAATGATGTTGGCTTGGATGAGCCCAGCAATGTCACAGCCTGAATAGTACGTCCAAGGTCTCCAACCAATGCAGACGGCGAACCATTCAGCTTGCCCTTAATCCAGTCGACGGCCTCACTAACGCGCGCTACAACTCTTTCTGGATCCACAGGAAGACCTCCATCGGAATACCCCAGTACTGAATATGGGTGAAGAGGATAGATTTCCGACACCGCATTCAGGCCCTCAATCGCGTTCGCAAAAGGAACATTCGCACCGGGCAGGTAACTCATGATGTCTACAGCACCAGAGGATATTGCTGTCGCGCCTTGCCCCTTACGTAAGACGACAACCTTCAGGCCTGCTTCCGCACCAACCATTCCTGCAACAAGACCAGCCATTCCACCGCCAACGACGAGCAGGTCAGCCTTGATATCCATCTAGCTCGCCTCCTCCCAAGGCTTGGGCTCGTAACGCGCGTCGGAGCGGTCTAGGTTTGCCACGCAGGCATAGATTCCCTGTACAACTTCCTCCTGACTGAGCTGCTCTCCTCTCATCGGCGGTCTCTTGCCCTTCCATCGCTCAGATAGGTAATCCAGTATTTCGAGCTGGAATTGCTCTCCGGAGAGTCCGAGTTCGTCTGCCAAGATGCCCGCGGCCTTGAATGTGCATAGTGTGCCTTGACAGGGTCCCGTACCTAATCTGACACGCCGCCTGAGGTCGTTCAATGTCTGGGGGAATTCCTCACGTATTGCATACCTAATCTCCGCCTCGATTACTGGCTCGCAAGCGCATATAGTTGAAAGCCATTCTGGATGCTCGCGAGTGAGTTCAAGCACTTTGCCAAGCTCGGTTCCTCTTCTCGCCCTCAGTCTCTCAACTGCGTGCCGAGAGATATTGTACTGCGCAGCCAAGGCAAGTACATCAACACTTGCTTCATTGCCAGGCAAAGGCTCGATATGGGTTGTGCACTTAATGTCCTTGCCGAGCTTCTTGCACACCATGTCTGTGACACTCTCAGCCATGTGGCGGCACATGACAAGCTTCCCGCCGGTGAAGCTCAGTAGTCCATCAATGCCGTCCGGTGCGTGGTCCACCACCTGATAGCCCCGAGTGACCTTCCCTTCTGGTATCTTCCACTGCGCTACTAGAGGGCGTGCACCTTCCATGGTTCTGATTATCCGAGCTTGCCTTATCGATGGTACTACCCATTCGATGCTCTTTAGCAGGTACTCTATCTCATCGTACGACGCAACTAGAGTATCTGGGTCTTCCCAGCTATCTAGCGCAGTTGTGCCTAACAAAGCGGTGTTCTCGTGCGGAAAGAGGTATATCATTCGCCCGTCAACAGCCTTCGCAATTATACCAACATTCACGACCCGTCTGTCCAATATCACGTGTGCGCCCTTGTTCAGACGGATTTCGAGACGAGCATTCAGTAGACCTGCAATCTTGTCCGCCCAAGGACCCCCTGCGTTCACAACTACCTTTGCTGTGACCAACTCCTTCTGAGCGGTCAACCGGTTGAAGAAGGCGACTTCAATCATGTTGCCTGAAGTTTTCTTCATTTCGGTGACTTCACAGTAGGTGCGGATGTCTGCGCCTCGCCTACGCGCATCAAGAGCCTGCAGGATGCATAGACGGAATGGATCAATGAAGTACTCCTCGAAATACATCGAAGCAATCAGCTCGGGGTTTATCTTCGGTTCAATCTTCAGTGAATCCTCCGGTGTGAGAAACAAAACAGGGGGAACATCGCGGCTAGCCGCACGCTTGGAATACTCTTCAGCAAAGTTCCCTCCGCTTGATAGGTCACTCATTTCCAGCATCGGAGTGAGAATGGGATTCTTCATTATGATGTTCTGGGCTATGCGTTTGAAATAGACTACTTCCTGAGAGCACATGTCGACAATGTCTGGTTCTTCCATGTACTTCAGACCAGACGATATCATGCCGGCACAGGTTCCCACTGTTGCAGATGCTATGTCGTCTCGTTCCAGCATTAGGGTCTTCAGGCCACGCATAGCGCAATCACGGGCGACAGCAGTCCCGGT
>Ga0153915_10003529_pt1 | contig 14355 bp, 9 predicted proteins | sample Opewatmetagenome_2_FD_107003 | JGI IMG/M metagenome (GOLD analysis project Ga0153915, IMG submission 107003) | Freshwater wetland microbial communities from Ohio, USA - Open water 3 Core 3 Depth 3 metaG | ecosystem: Environmental > Aquatic > Freshwater > Wetlands | place: USA: Ohio, Lake Erie... | reverse complement strand
GGTACTGGAACCGGGAGCTTTACAAGCAACATGAAATGTTTATCTTTTGCAACAATTTATTATGTTCGTGCTTATGCAACAAATAGTGCAGGCACTTCCTATGGAGACCAGCAAATTTTTACCACACTGGGTACAGATCCTATTATTTTTAATCCTGGTTTAACCTATGGCTCAGTTTCGGATATGGATGGGAATTGCTATAAAACCATTCAGATTGGAAACCAGAGTTGGATGGCCGAAAACTTAAAAACCACTAAGTACAACGATGGTACAGACATTCCTCTGGTAACAGACAATACATCATGGTACAATTTGACAACTCACGGTTACTGTTGGTACAACAACGATATAGCAAACAAGGCTACTTACGGCGCTATGTATAACTGGTATACTGTGAATACTGGTAAACTATGTCCGACTGGGTGGCATGTACCTGATATTGCAGAATGGCGTATTCTTTGCAATCCATATAAAACTCCTGAATATGAAGATGAAACAGTAGGAAATGAACTAATGGAAACTGGAGTATCTCACTGGAAAAATCCTTTAGGTACTAACGAGACTGGTTTTACAGCAATCCCGAGCGGTATCCGTTCTTATGATGGTGTATTCTATAGTCTTTACCTCTCAGTTAACTATTGGTCTTCCACTGATGCAAAACCCTATCCCGCGTATGCAAAGTATCACCCAATTCCTTATGGTGAACCTTTTGGTACTTCTCCTTTGAGGAGTATGTATGAATATACAGGAGGACTTTCTGTCCGGTGCATTAAGGATAATTAATATCTGACCAATAGTTATTTTCAGCCCTTGGAAATCTGCTCCGGGGGCTTTTTGCTCCAGCGTGTTCTTTTTCCTGCTACTTTTTCCGATATTTGAGTCTGGTTAAGTGAATTGATTAACCTGGTTATAGAGCGATATATTCATTAAAATTTAACAGAAATGAAAAGATTGAACATTCCTGTCGTAGTTTTATCGGTTTGCGCTTCAATTCTTATTGTCATCTCATGCGCAGTTAATCCCGTTACCGGTAAAAAGCAATTTATGCTGATGTCAGAAGCACAGGAAATTCAGCTGGGTGCTTCGTATGATCCTCAGGTAATGGCTACATTCGGAGAATATGCCGATGTCGGCATTCAGAATTTTATGCAGGCAAAAGGCACTGAAATAGGAAAGATCTCCCACAGACCGAACCTGGTATATCACGTAAAAGTTGTCGACTCCCCTGTTGTGAATGCATTTGCAGTTCCTGGAGGGTATGTCTACCTGACACGCGGGATCCTTGCCCAGCTGAATAACGAAGCTGAGCTGGCCGGTGTTATGGCACACGAAATTGGACATGTCGCTGCACGCCATACGGTAAGTCAGCAGAGCAAACAGCAACTTGCGCAGCTTCTGCTGATAGGAGGTATGATCGCTTCAGAGAAATTCGCACAATATGCCCAGTACGCTCTCCAGGGAATGCAGCTACTTTTCCTGAAGTTCAGCCGCGACGATGAACGTGAAGCTGACCGCCTTGGGGTTGAATATTCCTCGAAAATAGGTTACGATGCACACAAAATGGCCGACTTCTTTAAAGTGCTTCAAAAGATGTCTCTTTCTGAAAGCGAAGGGGGGGTTCCGACTTTTATGTCGACCCATCCCGATCCGGGTGACAGGTATAACTCGGTGAATCAGAAGGCGACAGAATGGCAGACAACGCTGAATAGAACTGACTGGAAAGTCAACCAGGACAGTTATCTACAGATGATAAACGGAATTGTTTACGGCGAAGACCCGAGACAGGGTTACGTTGAAGGAACTATTTTCTACCATCCTGAACTGAGATTCAAGTTCACATTCCCGACCGGATGGACACTGACAAATTCACCACTTCAGGTAACTATAGCTCCGGCAGACGGCAAAGCACTGATGCTTTTTACACTCGCCTCACAAAAAACCCTGGAAGCTGCTGTGGACACTACAATGCGGCAATACCAGCTTTCTCTGCAGGGCAGTAAAAGAGTAACCGTTAACGGTTTGCAGGCAATTATCACCCAGAGCAAACAATCTGTTCAGGACCAGTCTACAGGTGCAACCCAGACCAATATGGTCTATTCCTACTTTATTAATTATGACAGCCGGATATATGTTATTCATGGGGTGACAACTGAAGCTGATTTCAACTCCTTTTTGCAACTGTTTGATTCATCAATGGCAAGCTTTGCAAAGCTTACAGATGCTTCAAAAATAAATGTTAAGCCGAAGAGGATACAGGTTAAAAGGGTACCCCGGAATGAATCTCTATCCGATGCGTTTGCCTATTTTGGTGTTCCCCAGGCTCAGTATAAAGAACTGGCCCTGCTCAATGATCTCGAGCTGACTGATCAGGTCCCTTCCGGGAAGCTGATAAAGGTTATCGGAGAATAAGATCCTTTTTCCAGCAGATCCCGCCAACAGGCGCAGATTGCGAATCGACAGTATTATTAATACCCTGGCAGTTTATAGCCATTATTGTATGCCGGTGTAATAAGTTTATTGCATGAATCGGTATTAAACAGCTGCTTTGAATCGTCCCAGGAAACCTTTTCTCCGGTCCGGTAGGCGATATTTCCCATCTGTGCTACAAGAGCCACACCACGTGCGACATCAATTCCTGCATTAAGTTTTTCCGGTTTATTGTTTATCAGGCAGTCAAGGAAATTTCGCACATGGAGATCGAGGCCATTGCCGACATTCTTCTGGACAGGTACTGGCTCAATCTTTTGTTTTTCAGGCACAACTTCCCAGCCGTTGCGGTCAAGAACAAGTGTCCCGTTTTCACCTATATACGACATCCCATGGGGTCTCCTCCAGTTACCAAGGCCTATTCCGATGGTGTGTTCCCAGATCATGGTGAAATCCTTGAAATCGTACACGGCAGTCATGGTGTCTGGTGTAACCATATCGTCTTCTGGGAATGCATATTTGCCGCCGATGGCCATAACAGAAGTTGGTATTGTTCTGTTCATACCGTACAGGATATAATCTATTAAATGTACACCCCAGTCTGTCATGAGCCCGTTACCGTATTCCCAGTACCATCTCCAGGTAAAGTGGAAACGGTTCATGTTAAATGGGCGTTTCGGAGCCGGACCAAGCCACATATCATAATCAACACCCTCCGGGACAGGTCCGTCAGGAACTTTGGGAACAGCACCTTTCCAGTCAACGTAGGACCAGGCTTTACACGTGCGGATTCGACCCAGTTTGCCTGATTTAAGATAATTGATAGCATCAACGAAATGCGGCTGGCTTCTTTGCCATTGGCCAACCTGAACAATTTTTCCATGTTTCCTTGCTGCCTTGTGCATTATGTTGATTTCCGCTATCGAATTACCCAGTGGTTTTTCAACGTATACATGCTTCCCGGCTTCAAGGGAATTGACGAATTGCAGGCAATGCCAGTGATCGGGTGTACCTACTATGACTACGTCAAGATCCTTGTTTTCAAGCATCTTACGGTAATCTCCATAAACTTCAGGTTTTGTAAAACCAAGCTTTATGATGTCACTGGACCGGTTTGTAAGAAAATTACGATCTATGTCACTTATGGCTATGCATTCAACCTCAGGGTTTTTCAGAAACGATGACAGATCGCTGTAACCCTGACTCCTTGCTCCAATAAGTCCGACATGTATTTTATCGCTGGGGGCGACAGCTTTCCGGGCTTTCGACATAGCGTCGAATGAAAGCATTGATCCCGCAGCCAGTACGGATGCGGTCCTGATGAAATTTCTGCGTGTTGACTTCATATTATCGGAATTTTGTTTATACAGACAGCAAGGTAATGTTTTCCGGTAACAGGATCAATTTTTAAACTATTAAAAATCGTTAAACTTGTTTACCTGTTTGAGGTTCATGGAAGTTGAAAACAAAAGCATTAATAAGTGTTAATAGTACACTTAAATTACAAGGCCGGAGCAGGAATTCTCGAAAGCCATTAAATTGTGTTTCTTCCGATAAATATCTAAATTTACTTTTTAACCCGGGCTTCTTATTAAAAAAATACTTTTACTCATAAACAGAATAAATTTTAAAAAGATGAAAAATCTGAAATTCTTTTCGTTCCTGCTTATTGCTATTTTTCTTCTGACAGGTCTCTCCTCTCAAAAAATAAATCCGGACGATCCTATACCGCCTGACCCAAATATCAGGATCGGTAAGCTTGACAACGGGCTCACCTACTACATTAAACAAAACAAAAAACCGGAACAGCGGGTTGAACTGAGGCTTGCCATTAACGCCGGCTCTATTTGCGAGACCGACGGACAGCAGGGTCTTGCTCATTTCTGTGAACATATGTGCTTCAATGGAACTAAAACATTCCCGGGCAACAAGCTTATTGATGTACTTGAAGAAATGGGAGTTAAGTTCGGCGCTGAACTGAATGCCTTTACAAGTTTTGATCAGACCATCTATATGTTGAAAGTCCCGACAGATAAAATGGATGAAATCGATAAAGGATTCCAGGTTCTTGAGGACTGGGCTCATCAGGTAAATTTCGATGATAATGAGATCGATAAGGAACGCGGAGTCATTGTTGAGGAATGGCGACTGGGACTTGGTGCTGATGACAGGATGATGCAAAAGTATCTACCTGTTCTTTTCAAGGATTCAAAATATGCTGACAGGCTCCCGATTGGCAAGGTCGATGTTATCAAAAGCTTCCCCTATGATACGTTGCGTAAATTTTATAAAACATGGTACAGGCCCGATCTCATGGCAGTTGTGGTAGTAGGGGATATCGATCCTAATATTGCGGAAGAAAAAGTGAAATCGTATTTCGGAAGGATCCCGGAACCAGCCATTACTGAAAAAAGAGTGGAGTACCAGGTTCCCGGAAATACTGAACCATTAATAAGTGTCGTAACAGACAAAGAAGCCACAGGCTTTGATGCTCAGATATTATTCAAGCATCCAAAATCAGGTTCTGTGACTTATGCTGATTACCGGAGATTCTTGATGCAAACACTGTATACTGGTATGCTGAATAGCAGGCTTCAGGAAATAAATCAGAAACCTGATGCACCCTTCCTTTATGCCGGATCGGGCTATGGCTCTTTCATAGGACGCACAATAGATGTTTATTCCCTTTCCGTAAGCGCCAAAGAGGATCAGATTGAAAAAAGCATAGATGTCATTCTTACTGAAAATGAAAGAGCTCGTCAGTATGGATTTACGGATTCTGAATTGGAAAGAGAGAAAAAGGATCTCTACTCATCGTATGAGAATGGTGCCAAAGAAGCTGACAAAACACTCTCAGCCGCTTATGCCGATGAGTTCATCAGAAACTATCTGACTCAGGAAAGCATTCCGGGTTATCAGAAGGAGTTTGAGTTGGTAAAGGATTTTCTGCCGGGAATCACGCTGGAGGAAATCAACAAAATGGGCCGGTCATGGACCACAGATGAAAACATGCTGGTCCTTGTAACAGCTCAGGAAAAAGAAGGTATTAAAGTTCCTGAGGAGCAAAAGGTAGCTGAAATAATTAAATCGGTAAAATCCAAGAAAATAGAAGCATATGTCGACAAAACATCGGATGCGCCGCTACTCTCCGGACTACCAGTCCCGACTGATGTGACAAAAACAGCAGTAAACAGCGAATTCGGCTATACAGAGGTGACTTTTGGAAATGGTGTTCGAATGATCCTTAAACCAACTGATTTCAAAAACGATGAAATCCTTCTTTCGGCATACAGTCCCGGAGGAACTTCGCTTTATCCGGACAACGATATTATGTCAGCCACACTTGCATCAACTGTTGTCACACAAAGCGGATTAGGCAACTATGACTACACCGGTTTGCAAAAGAAGTTATCAGGTAACACTGCCAAGCTGACGCCATACATCGGGGAATTGCGTGAAGGTGTCAACGGGAGCTGTTCACCCAAGGATCTTGAAACTATGTTGCAGCTGAACTATCTCTTTTTCACCGGTATACGAAGAGACGAAAATGCTTTTAGTGCTTATCTTTCAAGGATGAAGAACATGATCAAACCAATGAGATCGAATCCGCAGGTGATATTCTCAGATACTTTATCAAAGATAGTTTCAATGAATTCTCCGAGAGTGATCGCATTACCAACGGATGCCCAGATGGACCAGATAAACCTTGACAGGCTCCTGAATATTTTCAGGGACCGTTTTGCTGATGCAAGCGATTTTACATACTTTATGGTAGGCAATTTCAGGAGCAGTGATGTGATGCCGCTCCTTGAAAAATACATTGGAGGACTTCCTTCCACAAGAAGGAAGGAAACCTGGAAAGACGTTACGCCCGGCTTCCCTAAAGGACTTGTGACAGTTAATGTTCCAAAGAATTCAGAACCTCAGAGCCTGGTTGCAATGGTATGGAAGGGTGATTTCAAATGGAAAGATAAATATCGTCAGGAATTCGCAATGCTTATGAATATACTTTCAATAAAATGCAGGGAATCAATGCGTGAAGATAAAGGAGGGGTTTATGGAGTAAGCATCAATGGCAGTGCCGTCAAATTTCCTGAACCAAAATTCACTATCACTTCATCCTGGGGGTGTAATCCAGATAGTATTAAAATGCTATCGCAAACGTTGCTCAATGAAATGGGAAAGATTAAGAAAGACGGGCCGACAGAGGTAGATCTGAATAAAGTAAAGGAAACCCTTATCCGCGAGCGGGAGACCAGGCTTAAGGAAAATGGTTTCTGGATTTCTGCCCTGCAGAACCACTATCTTAATGGTGACAGGTTGCTTACTCTCGAAGAATATAAAAACTTTGTGAACTCATTTGCTGCAAAGGATATAAAAGCCATTGCCAATAAATACCTCAACACACAGAGTTATGTAGAGGTTATGTTAACACCGGCGCCAAAAGTTGAAGTGAAATAGCGAGCTGTTGCCCCTAAATCCTCCCGACCCTCCTGACGCTACGGTCAGGCCTGCTCTGACAAACGGTGTTTCGTTGGAGATCTTTGATTCGGTCGGGACAGGCCTGTTAAAACAACCCGTGCAGTTCAGCATTGATCTTGTCGATAACCTCAGCAAGGTGGTCACTATTATTCGGGAAGTTGTAATGATCGGCTTCAACAATAAGTACCTTCCCCAGGGAGTATGACTGGATCCAGGCTTCATAGCGCTCGTTAAGCCTTTTAAGGTAATCGATCCTTATAGAGCTTTCATATTCCCTTCCCCTCTTTTGAATCTGGTTGACAAGGGTGGGAACCGAAGCCCTGAGGTAAAGAAGAAGGTCAGGTGGCTGAATAAAGGAGCTCATCATTTTAAAAAGGGCGGAGTAGTTGTCAAAGTCGCGTGTTGACATTAGTCCCATTGAATGAAGGTTTGGTGCAAATATATGAGCATCTTCATAAATGGTCCTGTCCTGTACTATTGTTTTGTCCGATTTTCTTATCTCAAGGATCTGGCTAAAACGGGAATTAAGGAAATATATCTGCAGGTTAAATGACCAACGCTGCATATCTTCATAAAAATCATTCAGATATGGATTATCATCGGTACTCTCGTAGTGTGGTGTCCAGCCATAATGCTTGGCAAGCAAACCTGCCAGGGTCGTTTTTCCCGAACCAATATTACCTGCAATTGCTATATGCATGTTGTGGGATTTTACTTTTTCAGTTCATAAAATTACTAAAATTTGACACAGGTATTAAGTTTTAAGGCCTGCAAAAGTATAAAGTTCTTCAATATACTCTCTTGTATTGAAGAGCCTCGGTACCTTATTTTGTCCCCCAAGCTTGTTCTTTGATTTCAGCCACCGGTGGAACGTACCCTGGGGAACAGATCTGATGACCGGCATTACAAGGTTTATATCCTTAAAACGTTTTGCTTCGTAATCTGAATTTATCGATTTAAGAGTGCTGTCAAGCAGTTCGGTGAACTGGTCAATATCTTGTGGAGTCTTTTCAAATTCAATAATCCACTCATGAGTCCCTTTTGACGATGTTCCCATAAAAACTGGACCTGCAGTATATTCGGAGAGGATAGCCCCTGTCCCCTTACAAGCTGCGTCAAGAGCCTTATCAGCATTATCGATAATTACCTCTTCACCGAATGCATTTATGAAGTGCTTTGTCCTGCCTGAAATCCGGAACCTGAATGGATCAACGCAGGTAAAAACTATCGTATCACCGATCAGATACCTCCAGAGTCCACCATTCGTCGAAATTACCATGGCATAATTCACTCCAGTCTTTACATCATTTATTGTAACTGCCTGCAGTGAATCGGAATTGAGGTTATCACAGGGAATGAACTCATAGAAAATTCCGTAATCAAGCATCAGGAGCATATCCTCCTTTCCCGGATCATCCTGTATCCCGAAGAATCCTTCGGAAGCATTATAGGTTTCCATATAATGCATCTGGCTACCCGGGATAAACTTATAATATATTTCCCGATAAGGTGTGAAACTAATTCCACCATGGAAAAACACTTCGAGATTAGGCCAGATTTCAAGAAGATTGGATTTTCCGGTATAGGCAAGAATATGTTTTATAAGAGTCAGATACCAGGAGGGTACGCCTGAGAAGCTGGTGACATTTTCATTTAACGTTGTTTTTGTGATCAGGTCAAGCTTCTCCTCGAAATCTTCAATCAGGGCAATTTTTTGTTTGGGTGTTCTGATAAACTCTATGTAAAATGGGGCATTACCTATAAGTATAGCTGAAAGATCACCATAAACCGATTTATTTGTGAACTGGTTTATTTTGTTGCTTCCTCCCAGTGTAAGCCCCTTTCCGGAGAATATTTTAGTGTCAGGGTTATTAAAAGTATATAATGCAAGGATGTCTTTTCCAGCTTTGTAATGACATTCCTCAAGTGATTCTCTGGTTATGGGAATGAATTTACTTTTCGCTGAGGTTGTTCCAGATGATTTAGCAAACAATTTTATAGTTCCCGGCCATGTAAGATTGCTCTCACCCCTGAGGAGCCTCTCTATATAGGGAAGATACTCATCAAATGTTCTGACTGGTACCCTTGACTGGTATTCCCTGACTGATGTGATGGAAGGGTAATCATATTTTTTGCCCCATTCAGTTGACGCTGCCTTTTCAATGAGCCTGAAAATGATTTCCTCCTGTGTCTCAACAGGATATTTCCTAAAGTGATCTATCTGGGCTATTCGTTTTGTATTGAGCCGTTTAATGATTGAAAGTAATATAGCCATCAGAAGTGCACCAGTTTAAGGACTAAAGATAGAGAAAAAAGGACATGATTTGTTTGACTTTTAACTGAAGATCTCTTTAAGGATTTCCAGTGAATTGATTTTCTTAAGTCCGGGAAGATGTATACCAAAATACCTGATAATCGTTTCAAGAACTTCATTCCTGAGATTGCCTGTCAGCGGTATTGTGCCAATACGGTCAAAAGACATTGTGAAAAATTGGGCAAGAACCTCTGATATATACCTGTCGGCATAGTTGCCATGGGGAGGGGGCAGAGGGACAAAAGTTCCATTCAAAAGGTCAAAATACTTATTTTCAGGATCAGTCCTTGTTCCTGGCTCAAATCCAAGATAACTCGACAGCCCTGTCAGAAAGGCAATATGGAAGTTGGCGTACCCCTGTTTGATGTTGTCGAAGTACTTTATAGAATTTTCGATATAGTCAAATAACTCAAAATGATGAGTTTCCTCTTTCAGGACCGAACTTAAAAGCTCCCCTAGGAAAACAGCAATGGAACTTTTTCGTATATCAGAATAAATAACTGAAGGAGAATATGCTACCGAACATTCCTTCAGTACCTGTACGCTTCTGGATTCTTTGTAATAGTAAACAAGTTCTAGAATTGACAATGGCTGAAAAAGTGCACTATGCTTACCCGATTTTTTGCTTCTGACACCCCTGACAAGGATTGACTGTCTTCCGAATTCACGGGTATACGCCTGAATGATAATTCCTGAATCGGAATATTTCAACTGATGCAATATGACGCCCTTTGACTTTTGAAGCATGACTGCCAATTATTAATAAAACATAAAATTACTATATTTACCGGTCAATCAACCGCTTCATGATCGCAACAAATAATGAGGAACTTGTAAAACGTATTGCACGACTGGCAAAACAGAATCAGGAACTCGAAGCGCGAATAAAAAAACTGATCAAGCAAAATGAAAAGCTCGCCGGTGAAAATGAAAAGTTGAGATCGCTTCAACTGGAGCTGCCCCCGGATAAATCCCTTAAGTTCAATATGGCGACCGTCCTGTTTGCTGATATACATGGATTGTCAAAGGTTATTGAGGGATTTAACTCTGTATCCGTTATGGACGAGCTTGATGAGATTCTATACGAGTTCGGGTCAATTACAGAAAGGCTAAAGATTGAAAAGATCAAAACTATAGGCGATACTTTCATGTGTGCAGGTGGAATACCCGTAAAAAACATTACGAACCCGATAGAAGTCGTGATGGCTGCAATTGAGATGTGCAACTATCTTGAGAAGTATGAGCTGGATAAAAGAGATAAGGATCACAGGATATGGGAGCTCAAAGTAGGAATACATACCGGTCCCGTTACTGCTTCAATATCAGGCAAGAAGAAAATCAATTATGAAATAAAGGGAGATACCGTTCATAATGCAAGCCGCATTGAAGCTGTATCTGAAAATGGTTCAATACTGATTTCTGTCATGACCTATGAACTGGTGAAGGAGTTTTTTGACTGTGAATACTATGGCAAGCTTCCGGTAAAGTACAAAGGTGACCTTCAGATGTACAAAGTCAGGGGATTAAGATCTGAGTTCTCAGTCAATAGGTTGGGGAATATAACTAATGAGGCATTTAAAATAAAATTCGGACTTATTCAATTTACCGATATTCAGGAAGTTATTCTTGACAAGCTCGAAAAGGAACTGCCCGGTTTTGTCCATTATCATAATGTGAAGCACACTGTCGATGTGGTGACCGAAGTGGAACTCATTGGCTGGGCTGAAGGATGCACTGATGAGGAAATACTTCTGCTTAAAACAGCAGGGCTTTTTCACGATACGGGCATAATTGAGTCGTTTGATAATCATGAGTTTTACGGATCAAATCTTGCCAGGGAGATTCTTCCTGCATATAAATATACTCCGGAACAGATCGAGCGCATTTGTTCCATCATCATGGCTACCAAACTGCCTCCGAAACCTGCCAACCTTCTTGAGGAAATAATCTGTGATTCAGATCTTGATTACCTTGGACGAAGTGATTTTATCCCTGTTTCAAATACCCTTTTTGAAGAGCTCAAAGCACAGAATATGATGAAAGACCTGAATGAATGGAACAAGATGCAGGTTAAATTTATTACTGGTCATCAGTACTTTACAAAAACTGCAAGGAGCCTTAGGGAGGTAAACAAGCAGCAGCAGATTGAGAGGATACAGAGTCTTATTACCTGAAAGTCATCTTCCTATTACAAGGATTTTAGTCACGCACGATCTTGTGCCATCATTATTTGCGCATAAGACAAGGTATACACCAGTTGCCACCCTCCGGCCATTATAGGTTGTAAGATCCCATGTTGCCTGTCCTCCCTCCGACATTGTTTCGAAAACAAGGTTGCCTGTTATGTCGATGATTTTAACCTGGGTATCTCTTATTAATCCTGTTATCGTAACATTCCCGGTATAATTCTCCCTGACAGGGTTAGGGAATGAATATACCTTAATAAAATCATCGGTTCCGGTGGTTGCCGTTTCGCGTAACGATAAAATCCCTTCAGATGTGCCGAACCATACCTCGCCTGTTTTATTTTCAACAGTGACAACAGCAAGTGAATCCGAGAACAGAGGGCTGTTTTTTTTATTGCAATTCCTGATCATTTTAGTGCCATCAGCTGAGATAAGATAAGCACCGGAACTCATTGTTCCCAGCCATATCCTGTTGGCGCCGTCAACCGAAATGGTTGTAATAATCTCAGTTCCCAGCAGATAATCTGCCAGGCCTGAACCATCGCTGCGGGAAACCTTAATCCTGTAACCCCTTATATCCTCCTCAAATATCCGGTCCGGGGTGTAGTAAACGATCGGACCATGATCCGTACCGAGCCATATATTACCATCCAGATCTTCAGCGATCGAGAATACCGAATTAAAAGTATTCCCGTCGTAATCTGTGACTGAAAGTTTTTTGGATTTATCATCATCAGTCTGATCAGGAGTATTGTTATCGTCGATAACATATACTCCGTAACCTCCGGGAAGAACTATCCACTTCTGGCCGGACCTGGTTGAAATAATATCTCCTTTAATGGGAGCGTCGATAACTGCAGGATGTACAATCCAGGTACCGTCGGACCTCAGGATCTTTACGCTTCCGGTTACACCTGTCTGGGTGATCCAGAGATTCTTTTCATCATCCATGGCCATACCACAGACCTTTATCTGAGATCCGTCAGCCTGCAGGGTCGAATTATTATTGTCGTATTGTTTAACCAGAGTATTATTGTTGTATTCCAGCAAACCATTGCCCCAGCTTGAAACAAAGAAATGACTGCTGTTTGTCGGGTCATAGCATGATCTCATCGGGTCTGTGGCTGCTCCAGAGATAATATTAGTAAACTGGCTGTTTTCGTAAAGAGAAACCATGAAAGATCTTTTCAGGCCATTCCATGAGTTGTCAGTCCCACCTCCGCAGATGATTATTTTACCAGATGATGATGTAATATTAATAACCTTGTTTGATGCCGGACCTGGAAGTGTAAGATTAGTAAAATCTGAGGTATTGTGCCCCATGATGAGACCATAGTTTATATCTGCCAGCCAGATATGGTCTTTTTCGATAATGCCCTGAGAGAGAATTAGAGATCCCCAGCCGTATGAGGAAATAGTCACCTGGGAAGTTCCATCCGATTTATAGTGTCTCAGCATACCGGGCGATGTTAACGTAAATCCATTGAAGGCAGAATCGATTGAAGAGTTGAATACACCGTCCTCAAAGGAAAAAAGAGTTGCACCATTTCCGACCGCATAGATCATGTCTCCATGTACACCCGGATTGGAAACATTTATGTACAGTTTATTTCCCGAATAAATTATTAGGTTGCATTTCGAATCAGGATCAGGCAGATCATTTAAATGGTTCCAGTTCCCGAAATAGGTCAGTCCCTGGTCACTGATATTACCATACCAGAGACCAAGTTCTGTAGCGGCGTAAACCTGTTCATTTCCGAAAGCAACATCAAAAACTTCATTGTTCTCTGAATCAGGACCAGGCCTCCAGGTATCATGAATTTCTTTTTTAACAAGGTCAAGGACAACAATTCCGAAGCCTGTTGCCAGATATGCATATCTTCCGGATACCCTGATCCTGTTTATTCTTTTATTTCCCGGAATATATTTGTTCAGAATATCGGCGATATTGTAAACAGTGTTTTTCTTTACAAGATCAATATTTGTGTTTTTATATGCAATTATGAGGATGCCGTGTTCCTCCGACCAGGCAATGCTACTTACCCCTGTTTCAGACAAACCATTTACAGTCGACATTTTTTTGAGTTCATTGAACTCTTTATTATAGACAAGTACTGAAGCACCAGTCGAGGTGAAAACTTCTTCAGAACCAACAGCTATACTTGTAGCAGTGTTGTACCTTAAGTGATCAGACCACGATCCTACCGGAAGCTGACCATAGATCCGGAACAAGAAAAAGAAACAATTTAAGGTGAACAGAAACTTTTTCATGATGTAACATTACAGTTACTCTGTTGTTTGATTTCCGGTTTCCTGATAACTGCTTAAGAATGATTTTAATTGTTCAAAGGCTTGTGCCCGGTGAGATATCTTGTTTTTTTCATTCAGGTCCATTTCAGCAAAAGTCATATTGTTCCCTTCAGGAACGAAAACCGGATCATAGCCAAATCCCTCCCTGCCTTTTTTCTTTGTTATAATTGTCCCACGAATAATTCCTTCAAAAAGATATTCTTTCCCGCCTATAATAAGGGCAATGACTGTTCTGAACCTTGCGTTCCGGTTTGTGGCATTGCCTAAAAGGGCAAGCAGTTTTTCAATATTTGCATTAGAATCTTTATTCTCACCAGCGAACCGGGCAGAATGAATCCCGGGCTTCCCGTCAAGCGCTTCAACTTCAAGTCCTGTATCATCAGCAAATACATTCATCCCTGTTGCCCTGAAAATGTGCCTTGCTTTATGAATTGCATTCCCTTCAAGGGTTGGTTCGTCTTCAGGGATATCCTCCCCCATATTTATGTCATTCAGGCTTAAAAGAGTGAAACTGTTCCCCAATATATGTTTGATTTCCCGAATCTTATTTTTGTTATTTGAAGCAAATATTATCTGCATAAATCCGTTTTCTGAGGTCGAAATTACTAAAAAACAGCTATTATATTTGTATTAGCG
>Ga0153915_10003528_pt1 | contig 14358 bp, 14 predicted proteins | sample Opewatmetagenome_2_FD_107003 | JGI IMG/M metagenome (GOLD analysis project Ga0153915, IMG submission 107003) | Freshwater wetland microbial communities from Ohio, USA - Open water 3 Core 3 Depth 3 metaG | ecosystem: Environmental > Aquatic > Freshwater > Wetlands | place: USA: Ohio, Lake Erie... | reverse complement strand
TATCTCCTTTTTATGTGAAGATACGCTGGCAAGAAGGAGTTGTCCGCCCAGTGATGAATTTTTTTCATAAAGAGAAACATGATGCCCCCTCATTGCAGCTATTCTGGCAACATTCAATCCCCCTGGCCCTCCGCCAATAACCATGACTTTTCTGGGATGATTTGAGGGTAATATCTCCATCTCCTTTTCCCGACCAAGGCTTGGATTCACAAGACATTCGATCCTGCCTTTTCTGAATATGGACTGCATGCAGGTATTACATGCAATGCATATCCTGATATCTTCAAAGTTTCCTGCCTGGGCCTTTTTGGGTAATTCAGGATCAGCAAGCAAACCTCTTCCCATACATACAAGATCTGATTTTCCTTCATAAATAATGTCATCAGCAATAAAGGGATCATTTATGCGACCTACAACCATAACCGGTACATCAAGGGCAGCCTTGATCTTTGCAGCCGAATCAACAAGGCATGCCTGCTTCATGAACATCGGCTGACAAATCCATTCCGGAGTGGCATCATTGCCGGCAGATACCTGCACAACGTCAATGCCTTCCCTAACAAGTTGCTTCAGAATCTCGATGCTTTCCTCTGTCGTCAGGCCATTAGGTACAAACTCCTGTGCGCTTATCTTGAATGACAGCGGAAAATCCGAACCTATTCTATCTCTTATTTCTCCAATGATCTCGCGCGCAAACCTTGTTCTTCCGGTTGTGTCTCTGCCATATTCATCTTCTCTTATATTGGAAAAACCTGACAGGAATTGATTGATCAAATAGCCATGGGCGCCGTGAACCTCAATCAGCTCAAAACCTGCTTTGACAGCCCTTTCAGCTGCATCTCCGAATTGTCTTATGATTTTTTTAATGCCTTTTATGTCAAGTGGATCGACATCCCCCTTGATGGCAGGACACGGCAAGGTTGAAGGAGCGAATGGTTTCCTGTTAATAACCCTGAAGGGGACTTGTCTGCCTGCATGATGTATCTGTATGGCGGGAACTGATCCTTCTTTTTTAATTACAGCAGCAGCCTTTGACAGATCTTTAATAAACCTGTCATCATATATTCTGGCCTGGTGTTTGGAAACAATTCCTTCACTCGCCACACCATGGGCCTCCATGATGATCATTGCAGGTCCACCTGCAGCCCTAAGCCTGTAATGTTCAATTGTTTTTTCTGAATATGATCCGTCATTTTCAATTAGAAAAGATGCCAGACCCGGCATGACTATCCTGTTTTTAAGGTGACAATTCTTAATATTAAATGGAGAAAAAAGCTTTTTCATATCTTCCCTTTAATGTATAAGATTACCATGCAACGTGAAATTGATATTAAAATGATCTTTTTTTGTCAAATATAAAAGTCCCGTATAATTTGAAGATGCGTTAATTAATTAAGTAGGTAGAATAAAATGGTTAAGAATCAAATTTTAAACAACACGGTTTTTATTGATATGAAAGAGCTGGATGGAAAGCCCGGACCATTCTGTATGAGTTACAAATTTGATCTGAATACGATCATATCATCTATTGAGAGAATAGGGCTAATAAATAAACCTTATGTGAGGAGAAACAAGGCCGGTTCCATTGATATAGTCACAGGCTATCGGCGTATCCTTGCATTAAAGGCCCTTAATTGGGATAAGGTTCCATGTATTGATGTTGCGGATGCCTGCCTCTCAGATAAGGATCTCCTAATATTGAATGTATATGACAACCTTTGCACAAGAAGATTTAATTATGTGGAAAAAGGCATGATCTTGAATCGCTTGATGATATTCTTTACCAAAGAAGAGATTTACAAAATCTATATGAATGTCTTAGGGATATCCAGCAGAAGAGAAGCTGATATACTTATGAAAATAAAGGAATTCAATGATGATGAAAAACAAATGATTTTAAATGAATCAATTTCATTAAAAACCATAGGGTCGTTATTAGATCTGGATAATATTTCTCGAAATGAATTTTTAAAATGGATTTTTAATTTAAAGTTAAACTTCAATCAACAGATATTATTTATTGATTATATTAATGATATTATAATAAAAGAAGAAACAAACATTGGGGAATTACTCAATGAAGAAATCTTTACCAGCCTTTTAATGGAAGACGGGCAAAACATCCCTCAGCGGGCCAAAAGATTCATTGAACTTTTAAAGGCGAGGAGAATGCCTGTCTTAACAAAAAATGAAAAGGCCTTTAGCAGGTTGATATCTGACCTTAAGCTCCCTCACAATGTCAGGATAAAACACAGCCCCTTTTTCGAGGGCACTGATTATCAACTTGAAATATCGTTTAAAGACGGCATGAAGCTGAAGGAGACAATTGATGCGCTTGCAGGCATAAACGACCTTTCAAATATAAAAGACCCATGGAAGGAATAATAACTGCATGGATAGACTGATTAATAAAATAATTATTGAGGAAGGCGCGGAGCATTATAAACTATCCAAGAACATCCTGAAAAGACTTGCTCATATACCTGTTATAAAAGAAACCTATGACGATTTTTCTTTCAAGCGGGAGACACAAATAGACCTGGATAAAGAGACCTTGAGATTAATCCGTTTCAAAGGCGAATTTCTCAAACCTTGCCCCGGCACTAAAGGATATATATGCTGTGGATACAAGATACTTAATGTAGGTACCAATTGTCCTATTGACTGCAGCTACTGCATCCTTCAGGCATATTTTAATAAACCATCTCTGCGAGTTTTTACAAATCTGGAGCAGGAACTTAATAAGGTCAGTGAGGTTATTGACGCCAATCCGGAAAAGATATTCAGGATAGGCACAGGAGAATTTACAGATAGTCTGGCATTAGATCAAATCACGGGTTGGAGCGAGTTACTTCCGGCATTTTTCAATAAGAAAAAAAATGTAGTCCTGGAATTAAAAACTAAAACGGATAACATTAATGGACTGATTTCATCTCCATACAAGGAAAGGATTATTGTGTCATGGTCGCTTAACAGTTTTTTTATCTCTGCCAAGGAAGAACATGGCGCCATATCAATAAAAAACCGATTAAAAGCTGCAAAGAGATGCCAGGAAGAAGGTTTTATTGTCGGTTTACATTTTGATCCCCTGATTCATTATCGGGGTTGGGAATATGATTATTTAAAAACCATTGAATTATTAGATAAATATATTGATCCCGGGAAGGTGATATGGGTAAGTATGGGATGCCTCAGATATATTCCGGTTCTGAAGTCCATAATCAGACAGCGTCATCCCAATACACACATTCTTGATGGAGAATTTATCAATGCATTAGATGGAAAGATGCGTTATTTCAAACCTATCCGTTTAGAAATGTATTCTTTAATCAAGGGTCATATGGATAAATGGTATAATGATTTGGGATTATATCTTTGCATGGAAAGCAGTGACGTCTGGCTGGATTCATTTCATTGGTCACCTGAAAATTCTGACGGACTTTCAAGATATCTTGATGAAAGAGTATTGAAATTCTTTAAAAAATAAATAATATTGATTACAAAGAATTATGAATGAGATTTTTTTTGAAAATAAATATTTAAATGGAGGCACAAATGTTAAAAGAAAAAGTTGAAGAAGCTTTAAATAAGGTCAGACCTTCTCTGCAGGCAGATGGAGGAGATGTTCAATTAATAGATGTGGATGAAAGTGGAGTTGTGAAAGTAAAACTTCAAGGTTCATGCGCAGGTTGTCCGATGTCTCAAATGACCCTTAAGATGGGCATAGAAAAAATCCTTAAACAGAATGTCTCTGGGATCGAAAGGGTCGAGTCGGTATAAGGATATTGAAACGTTATTATATTTTTTAAAATTAGACACAGCTTAAAGGTACAACCTATAAAATAAAAATAAGGCAGTTTTATATAAGACTATTATATGAGACTGCCTTTTATTTTTTCCATTGTGATAGAATAGGGTATCGAACCGGATTATTTGTTCTTATGCCGCATCTTTTTCATCTGTTTCCGATATTTATGCTTCCGAATCTTTTTACGCCGCTTTTTAACAACACTTCCCATTAAAATTTAACCTCCACATAGATTTCATCCCATCAGCAGAGTTATATACTCTTTTTAAGATTTATATGTCAATAGATAAATTATTAAAAAAAATAAATGAATAGTGGGTGATATAAACAAGACGAGCAAAAAAGATAATGCAAGGTAGGTTGACATAATATATATTATCAGAAGTTATATTATTCCTTTTTCGTTTTACTTTTTGATTTATATAGGTTTTTATCTGCTGCGAGAACAAGGTCTGTTGTTGACATTCCATTAGAGAATATAGCGTAACCAATGCTTACAGTTACCCTGCCTTTATCCTCAAAGGCCTTCTCTATACGTAACCCGATATCCTGTGCAATATCAATGTCTGCATCAATAAGTATAATGGCGAATTCATCCCCGCCATATCGATAACCGGAATCAACGCCTTCACGTATACAGCTCATAATTATTTTTCCGGCACTTTTAAGAATATCATCGCCTTCCAAATGTCCATATGTATCATTATATTTCTTAAAATCATTGATATCCAATAATATCAAAGACAATGTATGTTTTTGTCTGTTGGCCCTTATTACTTCATCGTTTAGTTGGTCATAAAAATGCCTTTGGTTATACAATTCAGTTAAGGAATCGGTAATTGAAAGTCTATTGAGTTCCTTTCTCATGTTTCTCTCGGTGATAATCCTTCGTATCTTTGCTTCCAACTCCTCAATCCCGAATGGCTTTTTAATAAAATCACTTGCACCGGCATTAATAACATCGACATAAGTATAACCTTCAGCATATCCCGTCATGGCAATAGTACTGATATCAAATCCATCGCGAATTTTCCCGATTAATTCCAACCCATCCATGCCCGGCATTTTCATATCAGTTAAGACAATAGAATATTTTTTATCTTCACTGAGCCTTTTAATTGCATCCATACCATTAGAAACAGAATCAGAAGGAAGCCCAATTCTTTGAAGAAGCTGTTCAAGCGTCTCTTTAAGATATGGATCATCATCAACAATTAGAATATTTTCATGGGAATAATCTATGTAATATTTATCTGAGGGTGGCATATGGGTATCTATCATATTAAATTACTAGTTGTTAATTAAAACACCTTGAAGAGAATTTACATGTGAATCTTTTATAATAACTTTAGCTAAATTACCTATCATATTAATATTGCTACTAAAATTAACTATCTTATTACTTAGGGTCCTCCCCGTAAATTGACCTCGTTTTCGACTTAAGCCATCTACCAGGATTTCTTGTTCTTTTCCTTCAAGCATTTTATTTTTTTTAAGTGTAATGCCTTTTTGTTTTTCTTGTAAAATACTTAATCGGGACAATTTAGTTTCTACTAAAATTTTTCCATTCATTTTTTCTGCAAATGTCCCTTTTCTATCAGAATATATAAATGAGAATAAATTATCAAATTCTATTTTTTCAATAAGATCGATTGTCATATTGAAATCATCATCTGTCTCCCCGGGAAACCCAACCATAACATCGCTTGTAATAGCAATATCAGGTCTAGCCATTCTTAGTTTATCAATCAGTTTAACATATGTTTCTACTGAATACCCCCTGTTCATCAATTTTAGAATCTTGTTTGAGCCGGCCTGGAAAGGAAGATGTATATGCGGACAGAGATTGTGCAGCTCTTTAAAGCAATTAATAAGATCTTCTGATAAATCTTTAGGATGAGATGTTGTAAATCTGATTCTTAATAGATCCTTGACGTTGCTTAACATAATGAGAAGGTTTGGGAAATCTACATCACCTGATTCAGATGAGAAATAAGAATTAACATTTTGTCCTAAAAGGGTAATCTCTTTTACACCTTGCGATATTAAATTTTCCACTTGTGCCATAATATATTTGATGGGACGGCTTTTCTCCCTTCCCCTGACGTAAGGAACAATACAATATGTACAGAAATTATTACAGCCTTCCATAATTGAAATAAAACCTTTGATCCTACCGTTGAAATATCTATCATTAATGACAGGTATGTTATTATTTGCTGATAGGTCTATTGCAACAATCCTTTCAGCATTTCCTTCAATTCGATTCAAGATATTGTTTATATTTCCTATTTCTCTTGTCCCAAGCACAAGATCAAGCGCAGGGTACTTTTTTAGAAGATTTACACCTTCATGCTGCGCAATGCACCCCATGATGCCTAAAATAATCTCGGGGCGCCTTTTTTTTAAAACGATCATGCGGCCCAAAAGACTAAATGCCTTCTGCCGTGCTTTTTCCCTAACAGTGCATGTGTTGATCATTATTAAATCTGCATTTTCATAATCATCAATCGGGTCTAAACCAAAATTAATAAGATGTTGAGCCAAGGTGTCGGAATCATTTTCATTCATCTGACAACCCATTGTTGCAATATAAAATAAACGTTTCACTAAAGTAAAACTCCAACTTTAAATAACAAGCATTTAATTTTATTATTAATATAAAAAAATGATCTACTGTAGATCAGGCAAATTCTTATTATGCTCCATTGGATCAATTCTTATATGCTCGTGGCTTCTAAGGTGATCAAGCAATTCGAAGACAAGCTCCTCACAACCTGGCGATATCTCTAATTCGATTAAAGCCTTATAAGGATCAATTGTCTTTAGAAAAGCCATGCCATCATAGGATTCTATAACCCAGCGTAGATAGCTAATCTCTTTTCGATCCACATGAAAATTTAATCTAGTTGTCACCATTCGTGTTATAAGTCACTCCACCCCACATCATCTTTGCCCTCAAGATTTCAAAATACGTCTGATCAGGTGATCTGAACAGTTTGATTCTTGAAAGCGATTTGCAGATAATAATCTTATCTCTATGCAAAAGCTCAAATCCCACCTGACCATCAAAGGTTAGGCTGACCTTCTCTTCACTCTCTTTTTCCATCATTATTGAAACAGTGACTGTTTCAGGAAGTATCAAAGGCCTATTTGTCAAGGTAAAAGGACAAATAGGGGTTAAAATAACATTTGACATTGTAGGATAGAGGATCGGACCGCCGGCAGCAAGATTATATCCGGTTGAACCGGTAGGGGTTGATATAATAAGTCCATCAGCACGGAAGGTTGTAAGGAATTCATTATTAATATAAACATCCAGATCAATAATCCTTGCAAGGGCACCCTTGTTTATAACAACATCATTCAAAGTTGGAAATCTGCATATCTCAACACCGTCTCTCAGCACCTTTGTCTCCAACATTAATCTTTGCTCGATTTCCAGACGATCATTCAACATCATTTCAATGCATGGATACAATTTCTTTAGCGAGATGCTTGTTAAGAAACCAAGGCCGCCCAAGTTGACGCCTAGTATCGGTACGCCATTTCTTCCGACCTTGCGGGCAGCGCCGAGCATTGTTCCATCTCCGCCTAAAACGATCAGACATTTAATTCTTTCATGGGTAATGGAAGAGTCTTCTGAGAACTCATTCATCCTGCCCTTTGGACTCATTTCTTCAGAATATACCTTTATATCTCTGGCTTCCAGCCATTTTTGAAGCTTCCCGGCTTCCAGCCTTGCAGGTTCATGGCTGTGCTTATATACTATGCCTATTAAAGTATCTGACATTAATAAACCTCTGTTAACAGTTAAACTCTATCTGTTTTTTTATCTATGACAATCCATTCATTCTCAAAATCCGATGAAGTATCTACTATAAGATGGATTGCCTTTAGGCCAGGGCATGATTCTAATAAATCATCGATAGCAACATCCTCAAATTTCCGCTTATTATTTAAATAAGCTTGTTCTGTAAGTGCGTTGGATTCATAATCCTCTTTAGTCCTCTTCAGGATACGATGGATAGAGATCTCTTGCGGGCACACTGTTTGCTGTATTACAAAGGTTTTATTGTGCCTCAATGCGATTTCGGCCGCGCGTTTTCTAAGTTTCTGAGTTATAAAGGTCGCATCAAGAATTATTCCTTTTCCTTTTCCGGCGAGTTCATTAGCCATCCTGAACATCTCATCATACACTATATTTCTCTTGTTCATGTCTGATGCAACCTTTTCATCAAATATATCTTCATCTTTTAAAACCTCAAGCCTGATCATATCAGTTCGCAGGACATAATATCCCTTTAATCTGGCTATCACCTCTGTCGTCTCTGTCTTATAGGATGCAGGCAGTCCGCATGCTATCAGCACTATCTCGCTGTTAAGTTCTTTATCTATGAACTGCAAGAAAGGTTCTCTCATTGTCAGTATTCCCTTTTCTTATAATTAAAATGGGCAATCAAACAATATATTCTCCGGCTAATTGAAAATATCTCTTTGCTGTAGAAATAGCTTCATCTTTTTTCTGTGGAACAATATTTTTATCATCCAGCTGGAAACTGATTACCTTGCCCCTGACATATGCCCGGTAGACCTTATAAAAATTCAAAAGTTCACCCATATCGCCAACGCATGAAATCCTCTCATAATTCTTCCGGAGTATCTCAGCAAATTCTCTTCCACCCCTGTATTCAAGATCCATTAACAGGAAGGCAACATCGGCAAGGGTATCAGTATAGCGAAATCGTTCGTTGAATTCAATGCAATCAAATATCGAGATAGAGTCTGTCAGGCATATATGCTCCATATGAAGATCTCCATGACAATCCCTTATCATTTTACCTTTTATCCTATTATAAAAGATTTTTTGATTCTCTTTATAAAAATCATTCGTCCATTTTTTAATATGCTCGTAATCTTTTTTGTTAATAGTAATATCCTTGTATTTCTCCGTCTGTTGAAAATTTTCATCAGTGTTTAACTTAAATGATTCCGGAGCCCCGAATTTATCTATAACATCGGAATGTGTGGCTTGCATATGAAAATGTGCAAGCTTGGCAGAGATCTTAACAAGATGCTCATTGGTTAAAAGACCATTTTCAAAAACATGTTTCATGAGCATATTTTCCGGGATCCTTTTCATTCTAACTGCATAATCGACGATTTTTCCACTGCCCTCCCCTATCCGATGACTATTACCATCGGAATAGACCGGCAGGACATCTATATAAAGATCCTCTGATAGCCGTCTATTAAGATCGATCTCTCTTTGACAAAAATATCTTCGTTTTTCCAGTGTGGAGAAATCCAGAAATCCAAAATTAACTGCCTTCTTTATCTTGTAAACAAAATTATCCGCGATGATAACAAAAGAAATATGTGTCTGAATAAGAGAAGTTTTTTCAGTTGGATCTGGAAGAGCCTCAGGATTGATCAAATCATTTATAAAGGTCATATCTTGGACACCTTGTTTAAATACCTCTTTGAAGTTTAAAAGAATTTTCGAAGGTTTTTATAGTGTAATAATCGGAAGGTTCATATGTCAACTTAACTTATTCCGAATTGCTCAACCACGTAATATGGAATATTTAAATTTCCCATGATTACAGGTTGCTGATGACAGTCTGATCCGCCTGTAACCATCATATCATGATCTATTGCAAAGGACAGATATAAATCGGTTGTCTTTTTATCATGAGAGGAATGCCAGCATTCGATGCCATCAATATATCTTATCATTGATTCCATAATTATCTGTTGTTGTTTATTGATATCGCCGGTAAGTCCAACTAGGGAAGTGCCCCTTGGATTATTGGGATGAGCAAGTATTAATTTGCCGCCTGCTCCCTTTATCAATTCAGATGTCTCTTCAAGCGAAAGAGGCATCTTAGGCACATTACATTTTATCAGGTATTTATCAAAAGCCTTCTGTCTGTTAGGGACTATCCCTTTTTTCACCATATAATCGGCAATATGAGGACGACCAAAGGCGCCATCAACTGAATCTTCAATCTCTTGCATATCCTTAAAAGTGAACTCCGGGATATTTTCAATTTTGAATTCAATATTGATTTTTTCAAGGATCATCTCAGCCCTTTTTTTCCTGAATTCCCTCAGACTTTTCAGCTTTTCAATCAGAGGTTGATAATTAATATCATATTGATAGGCCAAGAAATCCAGCGACACAGCTTTAGAATCATTATAACCCGGATGCGCAAAGGATACATTCAACTCTAGACCGGAGATATATTTAATCCCATACTTATCAGCTAATGGCATTGCATATTTCTGGCAATCCAGTGAGTCATGGTCGGTAATGGAAAGAACACCTATCCTCCTTAGAGAGGCTTCTTTAAAAATCTCCTCAACAGTCATCTTTCCATCAGAGCAATTTGAATGAATATGCAGGTCAACACTCATTAAGGGCAACTCAATATTTTTAAATTAAGACCAAATAAAAACTATCCGGATTAGGCACCCTGATAATATCTATAATACTCAAATACCTTCCTAACGAAATGCCTGGTCGCCCCATAAGGAGGGATGCCCTGATACTCCAGCACCTTACTGCTGCCGGCATTATAGGCAGCAAGTGTCAATTCAAGGTCACCCCCGAATTGATTCAATAATTTTTTAAGGTGTTCAACGCCGGCGTCAATGTTATGTACGGGATTGTACATATCTTCAGTGCCAAGTGCTGTGGCTGTTTGAGGCATAATTTGCATGAGTCCCACAGCTCCTTTCTTTGATGTGGCCATAGGGTTATAACCGGACTCTGCCATAATAATAGCCTTTACAAGCGCAGGATCAACATCGTGTTTATCAGCGGCCTCGATAATAATCGGAAAAAACAAGGATTCTTTTTTATTTAATTGATAATTCAAATAAGGATTAGAAGAATCCGATCCGGCAATACCCATTTTATAGGATCGAGGTCCTTTCATTACAGCAAATTTATCCTCATTAAAATTGTGGGCAGGGAAACCGATAAAAGCGAAAATCATTATTATAGAAAAAAAACCACAGGCAATAGAACCTGCTGAGTTTATTAAGATCGACTCACTATTCATCTCTAACCTCCTAAAAGTGGGTATTCAATTCACATTTATTGAATAATTTGTCAACCCTTAAGATATACCTTCTCTGTTAATGATGACATGTGAGGTTATTTAAAATATTGACTTTTTATAAATAATTAGCTAATTAAGGAATTATTAGTATGGTTTTCAAGATGTGCTATTTTATCAAAAACAGATTTAAAAAACAAATATCATCCTAATCCCAATCGGGTTTGTCTATCTTACTCGATACCAGATGAGGAAATAAATGCCGAACAAGATTCAAATTGCAGCAGATTTTCTAAAGGAAAGATTAAAGATTTCGCCTGAGATAGGTTTAATTACCGGGACAGGCCTGGGAAATCTTACCAGCAAAATTGAAATGGACATCAGGATGCCTTATAGAGAGATCCCCTATTTCCCGATTTCAACAACAGACAGTCATAAAGGGACCCTTGTTTCAGGAAAGTTTGCAAACAGACATGTCATCGCTATGGAAGGACGTTTTCATTTATATGAAGGATATACCCCTTATGAAATAATCTTTCCTGTAAGGGTCATGTCTAAACTCGGGATAAAATATCTGTTGATATCCAGCGCCGCAGGAGGACTTAATCATAGTTTCAAGGCAGGCGATCTTATGTTGATAACGGATCATATAAATATGACAGGGACAAATCCATTAATTGGACCCAATCTGGACGGATTTGGACCCAGGTTTCCTGATATGTCGAGTGTATATGATCCGGGTTTAATGGATATCGCCATGAAAAAAGCTATGCATAAAGGGATATACCTTCAAAAAGGCGTTTATATAGGGGTTGCAGGGCCAAGCCTTGAAACGCCATCTGAAACCAGATTTTATAAAATGATCGGCGCCGATGCGATAGGGATGTCAACTGTGCATGAAGTGATAACCGCTGTTCACTGCGGCCTGAAGATAATGGCCATTGTTGTAATAACAAATGTCAATCTGCCTGATTTCATGAAAAAGACCTCTATTAAAGATGTAATTGCATCAGCCGATTCAGCCAGCCATGTGCTTTCATCTCTATGGGAAGATATTATAAGCGGATTGCCTGGGTAACGGAACATATGATGCGATCTTTTGACATGATAATTAAAAATGGAACCATATTAACAATGGATCCGGCAAATACCGTGATAACAAACGGTATTGTCGGCATAAACGGTGAACTGATATCATTCATAGGCAAGGATGACGGGGCCTCAATAAATGCCAGAAAAGTGATAGACGCGAAAAACGGCTTAATACTCCCCGGTCTTATAAACGGTCATACCCATTCGGCAATGACGCTTTTCAGAGGACTTGCGGATGACCTCCCTTTAATGGAGTGGCTCAATGACCATATCTTCCCTGCAGAAAGCAGGATCAACTCGGATTTTGTCTATACAGGGACGCTCCTTGCCTGCGCGGAGATGATATTGTCCGGCACAACCACCTTTTGCGATATGTATCTTTTCGAGGCGGACGCTGCCCGAGCATGCAGAGAAGCCGGCATGAGGGCACTGATGGGCGAGGTATTATATGATTTCAATTCTCCCAATTACGGTCCGATTGAAAAAGGATTTGTTTACACCGAGGCGCTTATAGAAAAATGGATCGATGACCCTCTTTTATCCATGGCCGTCGAACCCCACTCCCTGTTCACCTGTTCTCCTGATCTTCTTATTGCCGCCAATGAATTATCATTAAAACACCGGGTCCCGTTAATCATTCATCTTGCAGAGACAGAGGAAGAGACAACGTACGTGGAAAAAATATATGGGAAAAGGCCTGTACGGCACCTTGATTCCCTGGGGATACTTGGCCCTCATGTCATTGCCTGTCATTGTGTACATCTGAATTCTGAGGAGATAAATATACTTAGTGAAAAGGGTGTTAAGGTTATTCATAATCCCGAGAGCAATATGAAACTTGCATCAGGAATCGCGCCTGTGCATGAAATGATATCCAAAGGTATTGCAGTCGGAATCGGCACTGACGGATGCGCTTCAAATAATGACCTTGATCTTTTCAGCGAGATGGACACTGCGGCAAAGCTTCATAAGATCAAGGAGATGGATACTACTGTAATGGATGCAGGGACAGTCTTAAAGATGGCCACTATCGAGGGGACAAGGGCCTTGGGTATTGATAAAATTACAGGATCAATTGAGGCAGGTAAAAGAGCGGATATCATCGTTGTTGACACGAACAAACCCCATCTCACCCCTATGTATAACCCCTATTCTCATCTTGTATATTCAGCAAAGGGATCGGATGTTTTTTATTCAATAATAAATGGCCGCTTAGTCATGTCTGAAAGAAGATTATTAACAATTGATCTGGATGATATTATGGAAAAGGCCACGGCTATATCCAGAGACATTGCATCCTACCTTAAGAGTAAAAAATAAGGACACCCGATAGAGGTAAATAGACTGAAAAAATTTTATCTCCGCGTGGTTTCCTAAATAAAACGAAAGATGCGATGAAAGTAGTATACAAAAACTCAGTGACCCTTTCATCGCTCTATGTAGAGATTTTAATGCCCCCGATGTGCAATTCAGACAATGCTTGTATCCGGATTATCAAACCTGTGACAACCCTTTTCTATTGCATTGTTATGCTTTTCTGCCCGGATCCTTCAACCGGCAATTCGTCATTCATCTCTTTTATCCTATCCTGAAGCATTTCACTCGTCATTTTAAAGATGTCATCCTTATTATTATGATTATCCGAACTTTTATCGGGATGATCTTTAATTGATTGTGACAGATAGCTTTCAAGAGGTTTAATCATCTTTGATTTATCAACCCCTACATTGTTTATTATATCCATTATTCTGTCTGTCAGCGAATTAATCTTATCTATAAGGCTGTCACGATTTTCAGGAGAATCATCAGCAGGTTTTTCGGGTCCTTCGAGTATACTATATGATGCTTGCAACTGCTCTTTCAGAGTTACACTTTTTTCAAGTTCCATGGAAGCGCTAAGGCATGATATTGAGTCAAGGTTTATTGTATCATTGGCCAGTTTCATTGCCTTTTCAATATCGCCTGATTTCAATTCCTGCATAATTTTATCAACCAATTTAATTGCTTTTTTAATATCTTCCAGTTCCTTTTCACTCAGATTTCCTTCCATGGCAATTGAGATTTCACTGTCACTGCTGAATGAAATGCTTTTTTCTTCAACATTTGCAGAGATATTTTTATTAATCAGCAATCCACGATAATTTGTATACTCTGATGATATTTGTGTAACTGAAGAAAGAGTAATCTTATCTCCTTCCTCCGTATATAAAATAATATCTGCACTTACATTCTCAGAGGTCGAGACATTTAGGTACTGGTTAACCTTGATGGTAGTGTAAAATTAATTGTGTAAATTTTAAAGGAGACAAAAAAGGCGTATCCCCTTAAACTGGAATTATCCACTAACACCAGAAAGAAAGGAGATACGCCATGAAGATAGATATAAGCGTA
>Ga0153915_10003527_pt1 | contig 14361 bp, 13 predicted proteins | sample Opewatmetagenome_2_FD_107003 | JGI IMG/M metagenome (GOLD analysis project Ga0153915, IMG submission 107003) | Freshwater wetland microbial communities from Ohio, USA - Open water 3 Core 3 Depth 3 metaG | ecosystem: Environmental > Aquatic > Freshwater > Wetlands | place: USA: Ohio, Lake Erie... | reverse complement strand
CGGAAGGCCCCGGTTCGGCCGGCCATGACGTTGGTGTCCACGTACACGGGGTACACGGGATCCGGGATGGCGATGCGGATGTCCGGGGCGAACAGCTCCTGGATGTTTGCCGTGTCGCACTTGGAGCCGTCGCTGATGAACACCTCGTCCGCGCCGATCTCCGCGCCGCGCGCGCGATAGTCCGTCTCCGCGACCGCCTGGCGGAGGAAGTCGTACCCGTGGTCGGGGCCGTAGCCCTTGAAAGACGCTTCTTTGCCCATCTCCGCCACCGCTTCCTGGAACGCCGAGACGACCGCGGGAGTGAGCGGGAGGGTGACGTCCCCGATTCCAAGGCGGATGATCTGCCGGCCGGGATGGGCGGCCTGGAACGCCTGGACTCGACGGGCGACCTCGCTGAACAGGTAACTGGACACGAGCTTGGTGTAGTTCTCGTTGACCCGGATCATGGTTGGTTATAGCCGCGCCCCTCGACGGCTGTCAACTTGGATGCACCGTCTTTGCACGGGCGGCCCTGATCGGGTACAGTCGCGGAATGAGCGAGGATCTTCGATATCCCATCGGCAAGTTCGTCCATGACAAGGAGCCGACTCCGCAGAAGCGCGCCGGCTGGATCAAGGACATCGCGGACCTTCCGGCGAACCTCCGAGCCGCGGTGGCCGGCCTGACGCCGGCCCAGCTGGACACGCCCTACCGTGAAGGCGGCTGGACGGTGCGCCAGGTCGTGCACCACCTCGCGGACAGCCACATGAACTCGTTCATCCGGTTCAAGCTCGCCCTCACCGAGAGCACGCCGCAGATCAAGCCGTACGATGAAAAGGCCTGGGCGATGACGCCAGATGCCGCCCTGGATGTCCAGAGCTCCCTCGCGCTCCTGGATGGTCTTCACACCCGCTGGGTTGCACTGCTTTCCAGCCTCACCGCCGAGCAGATGGAGCGCACCTTCCTGCATCCCGAGAGCGGCGTGCAGGCGCTGGAGCGCACCTACCAGCTCTACGCCTGGCACTGCAGGCACCACGTGGCCCATATCACTGCGCTGCGCAAGAGAAACGGCTGGCGGTAGAGAGCTCCCGATCCTCCATGACGAATCCTCGCGTCCTGAAGACCCCTACGGTAGAACCTGCCGAAGCCCCGCGCACACGGGGCTCCGCCATCCTCGCGGTCGCCGCCTGCGCCCTGCTGTGGAGCACCGGGGGCCTGTTCGTGAAGCTCATCCAGTGGAACCCGTTTGCGATCGCCGGCATCCGGAGCGTGATCGGCGGCCTGGTGATCTTCGCGTTCCTGCGCAAGCCGCGCTTCACCTGGAGCTTCGCCCAGATCGCAGGGGCGGTCTGCTACGCCGCCTGCATGATCGGCTTCGTTTCCGCCAACAAGCTCACCACGGCAGCCAATGCCATCCTGCTGCAGTACACCGCCCCGCTGTGGGCGGCCATCCTGGGCTGGATCTTCCTGCGGGAGAAGGTGAACGCGCTGGACTGGGCGACGATGGCCGTGGTCATCGGCGGCATGGTCCTGTTCTTCATGGACTCCATCACGCTCGGCGGGATGCAGGGCAACCTCCTGGCCATCCTGAGCGGCGTCTTCTTCGCCGGGGCGATGGTCTCTTTCCGGGCCCAGAAGGCAGGCTCCTCCCTCGAGTCAATCCTCCTGAGCCACGGCATCACGTTCCTCGTGTCCATTCCGTTCCTCTTCGGCGCATGGCCGTCGCTTGCGGGGCTGGGAGCCCTCGGGATCCTCGGGGTCTTCCAGATGGGGCTGTCGTCTCTTCTGCTGACTTACGGAGTGAAGCACGTGACGGCGGTGCAATCTCTCCTGACCGCGGTCCTGGAGCCACTGTTCAACCCGATCTGGGTGTTTCTCGTCCTCGGAGAACGCCCGGGCCCGCGCGCGATGATCGGCGGCGCTGTCATCCTCGTGGCCGTGACCGTGCGCTCCGTCCTCAGCCTTCGATCGGCGGCGCGGCCGGCCGCCGCCAGCTGACCAGGAGCACCCCGGCCAGGATCACTGCCCCGCCCAGGACCTGGGTCCAGGCGATGCTCTCTCCCAGCAGGATCACTCCGCCCAGCACGCCCACCACGGGAATGAGGTTCACGTAGGGACTCACCGCGATGGGCCCAAGCGCGGACAGCGCGTAGACGTAGAGGAAGTTGGACAGGGCGGAGCAGAACAGGGCGAGGTAGACGAGGTTGAGCCCCGCCGCGAGGGTGATCGGCACCCACTGGCCCATCTCCAGAAGCGCGAGCGGGATGAGGAATGCGGTGCCGAAGACGGACTGGTAGGCCGTGATGGCGAGCTCCGACAGCCTGCGGTGCAGGTTCTTGCTCAGCAGGATGTACACGACCCAGGAGACGCACGCCCCGAACATGAACAGGTCCCCCGCGAGGGACCCGGCTCCCGCGGCCTGGCCCGGGCGGTAGACCACCGCGGCCACGCCAAGCACCGAGAGGGCGATCCCGATCCCCGTGAGCGGGGTGATGCGGGTCCGAAAGATCATGGCTTCCGCGATCAGGGTCACCACGGGAATGACGGCGATGATCATGGACGCGTGGGACGCGGAGGTGAGCTTGATGCCGCGGGCCTCGAAGAAGAAGTAGATCGTCACGCCGAACAGGCCGCTCAAGCCGAGGGGGAGGAGGTCCTCCTTGCGCAGCCGCGCCTTGGGATCGAAGCGCCGAAGCAGGAGGTTCAGGATGACCGTAGCGATCACGAAGCGGATGCATACCATTGTCATGGGCGGCACGCCGGAGTTGAGGATCGTCTTGGAGCTCACGAACGAGAGCCCCCAGAACAGGACGGTCCCCCAGACGGCAAGAAGAGGCAGGGCCCTGCCGGGCGATGGCGAACGGGGCGGCTGGAGATCTCCCATGGTTGAGGCCCCACGGTAGCAGATTGCCCCGCGCGCCGCAACACGGCGCGGGCGAGCGGCAAGGCGCCTTGACAGATCCGCGGGCTCCCGAGATGCTTGTCTGATAGTAAAGACGTTCCCAATGACCTTGAAACGTGATCTCTCGCTTCTTTGTTGCGGCTTCGCGATCTGGGCAGCTCTGGTTTCATGTCGAGCGATTGCCCCGCCCGCCCCTGACGAGCTTCAACAGAATGTTTCCTACCAGGGCCTGCAATACGACCAATTCATGACGAGGTGGCTCGTCCTGGAGCCCATTCCCGTTTTCAAGGGCACCTCGAAGCCCGAGGACCTGGAGACGCAGAAGAACATCTTTGACGAGGAATCAGTCGATCGAGCAGTCGCGCGGGGCGAAGCTGGCGAGGTGCTGTCTCTCGGAGGGAAGCGATACTCGTGGCGATTCGTTCAATCCGCAAGCGACATCGTTGACCTGACGAAGGCGTTCGGCAATCTGGAATGTGTGAGCGCGTACGCGTGGGCCGAAATAGACGTGCCCGAAGCGCGAGAAGCCCTCGTCGCACTCGGCAGTGATGATGCCGTCAAGGTCTGGCTCAACGGAGAGCTCGTCCACGAGAATTGGATCTGGCGGCCAGTTGCCATGGATTCCGACCTTTTTCCCGTTTCACTGAGAGGAGGAAGAAATCAACTCCTGGTCAGAGTCCAGAACCTGCGGGGTGGATGGGGATTCTGCTGCAGGGTCATCGGTCCGGCATCGTTTCGCGACAAATTGATGCGCTTTGCGGCCGGGGGCAATTGCGACGAGATAAGCCTGCTCGTGGCTCACGGCGCCGACGTGAACTCAAGAACGGCGTCGGGCTTGACGGCCCTCCACGTGGCTCAAATGAACGGCCGCCTTGGCGTGGTCCAGTTGCTCCTGGACAACGGCGCGAACGGGGACATTCCAAGGCCTTCCCAGGAAAGGATGGTAAACGCCCTCTTCACGGAAAGACTCCAGGGCGATTCTCCCGGCGCCGCGGTCCTCATTTCCCAGCGCGGCAGCATCCTCTATGAGAAAGGCTTCGGGCTTGCCAACATCGAGAAACGGATCCCGATCACTCCCGAGACGAAATTCCGCATCGGGTCCATCACAAAGCAATTCACCGCCGCGGCAATCCTGAAGCTCCAGGATGCGGGGCTCGTGGAATTGATGGATCCCCTCTCGAAGTTCATACCGGACTACCCTCGCGGCAGCGAGGTGACCATCTATCATCTTCTCACCCACACGTCGGGAATCCACAGCTACACCGAAAAGCCGGATTTCCTGAAGACCGTCTCTACTGAAGCGAAACCGGAGAGTCTCATCGCCAGCTTCAAGAATGACAAGTTCGATTTCGATCCTGGCACGCAGTGGCGGTACAACAATTCCGGCTATTTCCTGCTCGGCTACCTGGTCGACAGACTCTCCAAGGGGTCGTACGAGACCTACCTCAAGGAGAGTTTCTTCGACCCGCTCGGCATGAAGAATACGGGCGTACATCACCGCGGAGGCGAGCTGGCCAATGAAGCGGCCGGGTATTCCTGGGCAGGCGACAAGTTCCAGAAAGCCCTCGATTGGGACATGTCCCACGCCGGCGGCGCCGGTGCGCTGTACTCGACGGTGACCGATCTGCACCTGTGGAACGAGGCGGTGTTCAACGGCGAGGCGTTGAGCAAGAAGGGCTCATCCTCCGCTTTCACGCCGGTCACCCTCAAAAACGGGAGTCCTCCACAGAACGCAGGCGGCGGATACGGTTGCGGCTGGGCAATCAGCTCGTTCCGCGGGGCAAAGGAGATTTCTCACGGCGGCGGCCTTGACGGCTTCGTGACATATCTTGCCCGCTATCCCGACCATGACATGACGATCGCGGTTCTGACGAATTGCGCCCCACCGCGCAACCTGGACCCCGCATGGCTGTCGCATGAAATCGCCCAGATCTATTTGTCAGAAGACATGGCAGGGCAGGAATCCTATTCGACCGACAGAAGCGTTGACCCCGGACTCTATGATCGCTTCGCGGGAAGGTACGAATATCCCGGCGGCGCGGTTCTTGAAGTGACGAAGGAGAAAGACAAGCTTTTCGCCCAAATGACCGGTCAGCCTCGATTTGAGATCTTCCCCCTTTCCACCTGCGAGTTTTTTTGGAAGGTTGTTGAAGCCCGGATCATCTTCGTTTCGAATGATAGAGGCGAGATCATCTGCGCCATCCACCGGCAGGGTGGGACTGAGATCAAAGCGCCAAAGCTCGCCGAAGAGGCTCCTGCCAGAATCGATCCTGCAGTCTATGACAGCCTGGTCGGCGAATACGAGCTGGCACCAGGCGTCACGGTAAAGGTATCAAGGGAAGCCGACCGTCTCTTTGGCCAGCTGAACGGCCAGGCAAGGTTCGAGATCTTTCCACGCTCGAACGTTGAGTTCTTTCTGAGGGTCGCAAAAGTCGACATCCGGTTCCTCAAGAATGGCAGTGGAAAAGTCACCGGCCTGACCTACACTCAAGGCGGAGTGGAGCAGACGGGGAAAAAGATCCGCTAGATCTCTCCTTTCTCCACAAGCACGACGACGCTCCTGGGGCTCACGAGGTATTCGAACGCCTTCCCCTGCGCGCGCGGGAGCAGAAAGCCGTCGATCATGACGTCCTCTCCCGAACGGAGATTGGAATCGACGAGCCTGAGGAGGCCCATGCCCGCCCGAAGGGGCGGCCGGAAGGGCAAGCACATCTCGCTCGAGTTGAAGAAGAGAAACAGCCGGTACGCTCCCCCGTCCAGCGCGCAGCCAATCCACCGGCAGCCGTCATCGTCCCATTTCATGCTCTCCCCTGCGACGCCCAGCCACTCGATGTCCGGAATCGTGTTGCCATCTGCGTCCTCGGAAGTGAGGAACTTCCGCTGCTGAAGGATGGGGTAGGCACGACAGAGGGAGATGAGGCCTTTCGTGAACTGGAACAGCTCGTCGCAGCGGGAGCGGCGCGCCCAATCGAACCAGCTCGCGGCATTGTCCTGGCAGTACGCGTTGTTGTTTCCCCCCTGGCTGCGCAGCATCTCGTCGCCGCCCAGGATCATGGGAGTGCCGCTGGAGAAGAGGAGGAGGCACATCGCATTCTTTGCCTGTCTCATGCGAAGCGAAAGGACACCTGGATCGGTCGTCTCCCCCTCGGCCCCGCAATTCCAGGAGGCATTGTCGTCGGTCCCGTCCCGGTTGCCCTCCCCGTTGGCTTCGTTGTGCTTCCCGCTGCAGGAGAGAAGATCGTGGAGCGTGAACCCGTCGTGGCAGGTGATGAAATTGATCGAGTTGTACGCGCTTCTGCCGTCATCGCCATAGAGGTCCGCGCTGCCGGTGAGTCGCCAGCCGAGGTCACGCACCACTGCCCGGTCTCCCTTGAGGAATCGGCGCGCGGTGTCGCGGAACCTCCCGTTCCACTCGCTCCAGTCCACGGGGAAGTTGCCCAATTGATACGTGCCGATGTCCCATGGCTCGGCGATGAGCTTCACGCGCTGCAGCGCGGGATCCTGGGAGACGGTGTCGAAGAAGCCCGAAGTCCGCTCGAATCCCGCCTTCTCCCTGCCGAGGACACTCGCCAGGTCGAAGCGGAATCCATCCACGTGCATGATCTCCGTCCAGTAGCGAAGGCTGTCCATCACGAGCCGGATCACGGGGGCGGCAGAGGAATCCAGCGTGTTCCCGCATCCGCTGAAGTTCGTGTAGTAGCGGTAGGGGTGCTCCCGCGTGCCGGTGAGAGCATAGTAGGTCTGATTGTCGATTCCCCGGAATGAGATGGTGGGCCCCAGCTCGCTTCCTTCCCCCGAGTGATTGAACACGACGTCGAGGATCACCTCGATGCCGGCGGCATGGAGCTCCCGCACGAGCGTCTTGAACTCCTTCACCTGGCAGCCGGGCGAGGACTGGCTCGAATAGGAGCATTCAGGAGCGAAGAACCCGATCGTGTTGTAGCCCCAGTAGTTGGTGAGACCCCGGGACAGAAGGAAATCATCGTCGTAGCGCTCGTGGACCGGAAGGAGCTCGACCGCGTTCACTCCCAGCTCCTTGAGGTGGGGTATCTTCTCCACGAATCCGAGATACGTGCCGGGCTTCGCGACCCCGCTCGAGGGATGCGCGGTGAAACCCTTGACGTGCATTTCATAGATGAAGAGCTTTTCCAGGGGGATCCGGGGAGCGTGGTCGCCGCGCCAGTCGAAGGCGGCATCGTCCACGACGATGCACTTGGGAAGGACGCGCGAGTTGTCGCGCGTATCCAGGGAGAGGTCCCGGTCGGCAGAAGAGGCGTCGTAGGCGAGAAGGAGGTTGTCCAGGTTGCGAACCTTGCCGGTGAGCGCCTTCGCATACGGATCGAGGAGCAGCTTGTTCGCGTTGAAGCGCGCGCCGCTCGGCGGGTCGTACTCTCCGTCCACCTTGTAGCCGTAGAGCTGGCCCGGCTTCAGACCTTCCACGAAGGCGTGCCAGACGTATTTCGTTCGATTCTCCAGAGCGATGGTCCGGGAAGGCGGAGCGGCTGGATCGTCAAACAGCAGGAGCGCTACCCCGCGCGCGTTCTGGGAGAAAAGCGCGAAATTCACTCCCCCATCCGCGGCCGTCGCGCCGAGCGGGTAGTGGGATCCAGCGGATACTCTGGACATCGGGGGCATACGGCCTTCCTTTCCCAGCCCTGGAGCACCGTGGCGTCAAATCCGCCGGGTACGTCGGCGCCCTACTCCAGCTTCAGCTTCTTCAGCTTCGGGGAAATCACCATCCGGCAGTATCCGACGGACTGGTGGTTGTTGTAGTAGTTCTGGTGGTAGTCCTCGGCCTTCCAGAACTTCTCCAGCGGCACCACCTCGGTGACGATGGGGTCACGCCATCTCGCCTGGGCCTTCTTCTTCGACTTCTCCGCCGCTTCCCGCTGGGCATCGCTGGACCAGAAGATGGCAGAGCGGTACTGCGTGCCGGTGTCCGGGCCCTGACGGTTCAGGGTGGTCGGGTCGTGCGCCTGCCAGAAGATATCGAGGACTTCCTCGTAGTTGATCAGCGAAGGATCGAATGCCACCTGCACCGCCTCGGCGTGGGCGGTTTCGCCGGTGCAGACCTCTTCATAGGTGGGGTTGGGCGTCGTTCCACCCGAGTATCCCGGGGTGACGGACAGCACGCCTTCGATGCGCTGGAAGACCGCCTCCATGCACCAGAAACATCCGCCGGCGAACGTGGCCACGTCGCGGCCGTCTGACAGCTCTTTTCCCATCGCAACCTCTGGGTTGAATCTACCCACCCGGGAGGCTGCAAGGAAAGCGGCGCGCCGGACGGCTGGGCGCGGCCGATCCGGGAATCGCCCCCCTCGGGAAAGCGGCGCCGTCCATATCGCCCTTCGCGAATGTCACCTTCGGTGACCGCGGCGATGCTGCTAGGGGACTATGCTGAGCCTGCCGAAAACGGCGGTGGCGTGGATCTCCAGTGCGGGCGCGCCCTCCCGCCAGGACGGGGTGGCGTAGATCAGGTCGCCGAACGCGACGGAACGTCCTTCCGGAGACACCACCGTCCCGAAGGCGGACGACATGGTCACGCGCACGGGAGCCGACCGGTCGATGCGGAGCGTGCCGCTGCCGAACACGACGTTGACTTCGGCCCGGAGGCTCTTCGCCCCTGGCGCGGCCCCGCTGAGGTCGACGCTCCCGCTGGAGAAGATGAGGTTGTATTCCCGGCCGCGGTCGGGGGACCAGGTCATGGCGGACGGGGCGAACACGGCGGTGTTGCGATCCGTGACCACCGGGGTTCCCACCAGGACCCGCACGCCGACCCAGATGAACAACGCCGCTACCAGGATGCGGATCACCGGGATTCGCACGGGGAAGGACCTTCGGATGATGAGCCATACGCCCAGGGCGACGAGGAACAACCCCCAGAAGATTCCGTCCACCAGGGAGAGCATGGGAGAATGATCCCCGGTGTCCCGGGGGTTGTCAAGGTCGGGCGCCAGCAGGCGACGACGGGCCGCGGGTCCTCAACAGGGCAGCGTTGATCGAGTCCCGCAGCCATTCCTTCTCCCGGATGGAAAGACTCTCGCCGAAGCGCAGGGTGTGGGCTCCGGCATCCATGTGCACGGCTCCTTCCGCGCGGCAGTCCCCGACCTCCCTGACCGGCACGGTCCGACGCCGGGAGGAGAACAGAAGCCGGCGCGACCAGGACAGGCCGTCCGGGCCGATGCGCAGGTCCAGCGTCCCGACCAGGGAGGCCAGCGCGCGGCGCAGGACACCCACGCCGACTGCCAGGAACGGGAGAGCGAAGAACAGGAACCCGATGGGAGCTTTCATCCGGACCGCCGAATAGGTCCAGAACCCCACGAACCCCAGCCAGACGATTCCGAACGTGCCGAGTCTCCGGCTCCCGCCTCCCCCGAGCGGCAGGACCCAGCGGCGGGCATCGCCATGTACGGTGTGGACGATCCGCGAGCCGGACGGCGGCCGATCGGAGACCGCGGGGGTGTATGCCGCGGCCGGTTCCCCACCTTCTCCCGAGAGCAGGGCAGCGGCCTGCTCGAGCGTGAGCGTCCGTGCCGCCTCATCCGGCTCGAGCCAGGAGGACAACACGCGCGCCAGCCCCGGCGAGGCGAGCTCGGCGAACTGCCCGAAATCCGGTTTCAGGTTCTTCGCCGGGAGGTCCGCGGGGCTCCGGCGAGTAAGGAGGAAAAGCAGCGTGGCGGCCAGGCCGTACAGGTCGGACCGCACCGTGGCGCGCCCGACGAACTGCTCCATCGGCGCGTACCCCGGGGTGCCGACCATCGTGGAGGCCCGGGCGGAAAGCCGGATGGCGTCCTGCACGCCGCCGAAGTCGACGAGAAAGACGGCCCCGTCCTCCCGCATGACGATGTTGCGAGGGTTGATGTCCCGGTGAATCACCGGCGGCCGCAGGGCGTGGATGTAGGAGACGATATCGATCAGCTGCCGCCCGATCTCACGGATCTGGGCCTCGGTGGCGCGCCAGCCGCCGGCAACCTTCTCCTGCAGGTCGCTGCCAGTGACGTATTGCCGCACAAGCACGAACCGGGGATCCCCCTCCAGGTCGGCGCGGAAGCAGTCCAGGCAGGAAGGGATCCGCTGGTGGCGGAGGGCTTTCAGGACCGCCGCCTCGCGCTCGAAAAGCTCGACTGATTTCCAGTCCGTCACCTGGCCCAGGGAAAGGAGCTTGACGATGACATCAGCACCGGTCCGGATGTCGCGCGCCAGGTACGTCGTCCCCGCCGCGCCCCTTCCCAGCTCGCGCGTAATCTCGTAGCGCCCGGCGAGCAGCTCCACGAGCCGATCCTACCAGAGGTGCCCGGGCCGGTCAAAGAACCCCGGCGCGTCCTTTCAACGCCTCCCAGGCCTCCGCGAAGTCCCGGAAACGGATATCCGCGTCCGAGCCCCGGTCCCGGGAGGCCAGCTCCGAGATGAAGGCCACGGTGATTCCGGCCATCCGCGCGGCGGCGATCCCCGGGCGGGAGTCCTCGAACACGAGTGCCTCCCCGGCAGGGACCTGCAGGCGCTCGAGTGCCCGGAGGTAGCCCTCGGGATCCGGTTTGCCGCGCGCGCAGTCCTCGTCACAGAGCACCGCGTCAAAGGGCCGCTCCGTGAGGCCGATGGCTTCCATCACCATTTCGAGCTCCTCCCGGCTGGAGCCGGTGACGATGGCCTGCCGCACCGGCAGTGCGAGCATGGCATCCAGGCCCGTGGCCACGGCCGGGGCGCGCCGGCGGAGCGCTTCCCGCTTCACCTGCATGAACCTCGCCCAGACCTGGGGGCGGCGCCCTCCGAGGCCGCGATGCTCGGCCAGCCAGTCGAAGACCCCGCTCCAGGGCATGCCGTGCAGCGTTTCCCGCTCCAGGGGGGTGAGGAGGGTGTCGAACTCGGTTTCCAGCAACGTGAAGAACAGGCCCTCGTTCAGCGTCTCCGTGCCGACAATGGTGTTGTCGAAGTCGTAGATCAGGGCCCGGATGCGGACGGGCAGCCGGTCCTCCTTGCGGGGTTGTTCCATGGCAGGGCGACTATAGAAAAAAAACTGAAGGATGCCGACGGGTGTGGTACACTATTCGTGACAGGAAAGCCCGCGAATGAGGCTCAAAAACTACACTGAAGATCTAGTGCTGGAGACCGTGAAGATCGTTCTCAAGGACCGGCCGGACATCCAGCCGTCCCGCTCTTTCCTCCTCGATGTGGCGGCCTACGCGCTGAACCGCATCCCCCCCAAGTACATTACCAGCGAGAGGGGGTTCACGCGCGAGTTCGTCCAGGCGAACAACGGAAACGGCGAGGAGAGCGAGAGGCTGGTCAGCATCATCGAGCTGATCACCCTCGTCAACCGCGCGGTGGACGTCGTTGCCCGCCGCCGGCGGGAGGGTACGCGGTCCCGCCCGCGCGCGCGCACGGTCTTCCTGAAGGACATGGACCTGCACCTCACCTACTTCTACAACATGCCGCACATCTTCGGCCGCATCGTGGACGCCGACAGCGGCAAGCCGGTCATTGCGGCCCAGGCTACGCTGTGGATCAACGACCGCGTTTCCGTTCCGGCGGATCCCGGCTGGAGCAATCCCTACACCACCAACGAGCAGACCAAGGGGTACTTCAGCTTCTGGCCCCAGGTGGAGATGGGAGAAGCGGAGTCGACGCGCGTCGACCTGCGGATCGCCTTCGAGCACGGCGGCCACTCGCCTTTCACGCTGAAGAAATCGCTGAAGCTCACCGGGGACTTCTTCGTCCACGACTATATCCGGGCCGACAAGCTCCTGGACCTGGGAACCCTGCCCCTGCAGCCGGCCTGAGCCCCGCCGCGCCGCCTTTTGCCACCGTGCCGCCTTTTGCCACCGTGCGCCGCACCGCAGTTCGCCGCCCGGCAGAGCGCAGACGGCACAGCGGTGAAACCCTGCGGTTGCTTGCCCTTTTCCCGGCCCCACGCTACCTTTTTCGTATCCCCGAAAGTAAGAAAGGGGAGGTGGTCCATGGAGCCGAGAAAAATCGCCGCGGATTCGCTGAAGCGAGTCATCGCGGATCTCAAGACCGGTAACGAAAAAGCGATCGGAACCTGGCTGTTCAAGGGGTACCGCCTGCAGGTCAGCCGCTACAAGTCCTCCGGTACGGAACGCTCGGCGCTGCTGTACCGCAGGCGGCGGGATGCGGGACTCTGCGTTCGCTGCGGTACCAGGGTCACGAGGAGGAATCCTCTCACCGGCAGCCTGTACAGGCTGTGTGACACCCACCGCAAGGAAATCGACCGCAAATAACGCTCCCGTCTCTACGGGGTCATTGCCGACGGGGGAGCCGCCGCGGCCGGCGGCGGGGGCCGCAGGCCCGTGGAAGGAGCGGTGAGCCCCGGCGCATCCGGGATCGGGGCAATGGTTCCTTCGCGGTCGGCGGGCTCGGCCGCGGGATCCGGGAACCGCGAGACGAGGTACGCGTAGCGCTGTGACATCTGGGGGCTGCGCGTGAAAGTCTGCACATCGTAGCGCAGGGGATTGGTGATGATCGTGGCCAGGCGCCGCATCTCGTCGAGACCCAGCCCGCCGACCCCGGTCTTGTAGTAGTAGGCGGAAGCCGCCCCGATGCCGAAAATCCCCTTGCCCCACTCGATGCAATTCAGGTACAGCTCGAGAAGACGGTCCTTGGGCACGATCGCGCTCATTTCCAGCGCGATCACCGCCTCCAGGTACTTGCGGAGATAGGTCTTGCGGGGCGTGAGAAAGAGGTTGCGCGCGAGCTGCATCGGGATCGTGCTGCCGCCCACCGCGGTGCGCCCGATGGCAGCGTTGATCGTCCAGGCCTCCCGCAGCGCGCCCAGGTCCACGCCATGGTGGGAATAGAAACGGTAGTCCTCCAGCCGGACCACCATGTAGCGCGCCACGCGCGGGATCTGCCGAAGGGGAACGAACCGGACCGGCCTCGCCTTCTGGTGCACCGTGACCTCGCGCCAGACCATGAGCGCGGTGAACGGCGGGTTCACCTTCAGGAGCACGAGGCTGCCGAGGAAGACAACGACGAGCAGCGCGACGTGCAGGCCGACGACGAGGACCGCGAGCGCCTGCAGGAAGCGCGCAGCAATCCGAAGCGGATGGGCAGTGTCCCGCAGCCAGGCGCGTGTCCGCCCCGCGGGGAACAACGAGCAAGCGAAACGCATGGGGATTCGAACAGAACATAGGGCGGCGGGGCGCGAAAGTCAAGGCCCGGAGACACCGGGGATCGCCGGTGCTACAGTGTCGTCGTGGGCCCACCGGCTTCCATTGGAGAGGCGCGCCGCCGGCTCCCGCGGGATTTCCTACGGGCGCTCGATGCGGCATTTCCCCCGCACACCGCGGAGGCGATCCTGCGCGGGATGGGAACGCGCCGCTTCACCACGCTGCGGGTGAACACGCTGCGCTCGAGCGCCGCGGAGCTGCTGCATTTCTTCCGGGAAAATGCGGTCAAGCACGAGCGGGTCCCCTGGTACCCGGATGCCTTCGTGCTGCGCGACCTGCGGGAGCGCGACGTGGAGGCCTGGGACGGCTACCGGGAGGGGCGCCTCTACCTGCAGAGCCTCTCCAGCATGATCCCGGCTCTCGCCCTCGACCCCCGGCCCGGCGAGAGCATCCTGGATCTCGCCGCGGCGCCCGGCAGCAAGACGACCCAGATGTCCGCCCTCATGGGAAACGAGGGCAGGATCCTGGCCAACGAGATCGACTCCATCCGCGCCCAGAGGCTCGCGTACAACCTCCGCCTGCAGGGATGCATGAACGTGGAGGTGCGCGTCGGCCGGGGGGAAAAGCTCGGGGAGGAAATGCCGGAGTTCTTCGACCGGGTGCTGCTCGACGTGCCGTGCTCCGGCGAGGGACGGTTCATCGTGTTCGAGCCCTCCACCAGCCGTTCGTGGTCGACAAAGAACGTGTCGGACTGCGTGCGGCTGCAGCGCCGGCTGCTGGCCAGCGGCGCGCGCGCCCTCAAGCCGGGAGGAGTGCTGGTGTACTCCACCTGCACCCTCAACCTGGAGGAGAACGAGAGGATGATGCAGTGGGCGCTGCAAACCCTGCCGCTGCGGACGGAAAGGATCCCGCTGGCGATCCCGGGCGTATGGGAGGGGATGTCGCGGGGGCTGGCCCCGTGCATCTCCGCCGCGATCCGGGTCTTCCCGGATGTGCGGCGGGAAGGGTTCTTCGTCTGCCGGCTGCGAAAGAACGGCGAGTAATCAGCCGGCCCCGGACAGTACGACCTCCGCGCCTCTGGGCAATCCTAGCATCTCGGCCGCGCTGCCCTGGTTCACGCCGATCTCCAGCAGCCCGTCGCTGCCGATATAGGCCATGAGGCTCCCGACAGGCACGTCGGAAAACGTGCGCGCAAACTCTGCCACCCGTCCGCCGGGCAGGTACACTCGAAAGCCGGGGCCTTCCAGCCGCGTCTCCGGGCAGCTCGGAATCCAGGGATCGACCCGCAGGAAACCTGCTCCGGCGCACAGCACGCCAATGCTGGTCAGAAGATTCCCGAAGCGATCGGCCATCAGG
>Ga0153915_10003526_pt1 | contig 14361 bp, 14 predicted proteins | sample Opewatmetagenome_2_FD_107003 | JGI IMG/M metagenome (GOLD analysis project Ga0153915, IMG submission 107003) | Freshwater wetland microbial communities from Ohio, USA - Open water 3 Core 3 Depth 3 metaG | ecosystem: Environmental > Aquatic > Freshwater > Wetlands | place: USA: Ohio, Lake Erie... | reverse complement strand
TCGTGCAAGATGAGGGCGTCCGGGTGCCTTGACTCCACGCAAGACTGGCTCGATATCATCTTGAGCTATTGTGATACCGAGGTCATTCAGCTTCCGCAACATCTTTGGGAATCGTTTCTTTCTTGACTCTTCGAGATACAACAGTTGTTTCTGGAGATTCTTGGCATGCTCTGGCACGAAATAGCCAAGAATGTGGGTTTCTCTTCCCCTGTAGTAGGTACTTATCTCAACGCCGGGCACTCGAACTAGCCACGCGGGTCCATCAGCTGTCATGAATTCTGGAAGACCGTCTAAGGTGTCATGGTCGGTGAGAGCGATGCCTCCAAGGTCCATAGATGCGGCCATCGCAACAAGGCGGCCTGGTGCTTGGATTCCGTCCGACACCTTGGAGTGCAGATGAAGGTCGGCAAGAGTCCTAACGTTCGTGCGCCTCCTCGATGAGTCGCTCCACCAAGACGCGTATGTCACGACAGGCTTTGCGTATCTCCTGCTGACTGACAGTTGCTCTAGACGGACAATCCTTGTCGACAATGCATCTATGCCGGCGGGCGTCGTATATGATGGGATAGAATCTGCATCCATCGGGCCGCGACGTGTAGACTATGCATGTCCTCTTTTCCGGGTCATAGAAGTAGCAGTGGCCATCGACATTCCTTAGCTGGTAGAAGCCGTCCGTCGTTCTAATGAGGAATCTCTCCTTTGGGTGATCCACAGTTTCCAGACGTTCTATGTCAGACTTGGTCAATGTCATCTCGGTTTCCATACAACACGTCTTGACCCCGTCACACGCACCTTCATGGTTGCACACAAATGGTGTCAAGCGGATACCACCTAACTAGACTTCCTTGTAGAAACGAGAGCCCCAGCCACTAGCTCGTACGACAAACCATGCAAAACCTGCATCGGATGGCTCTGTCGATGTCTGGGGACTTCGCCGCAGGATTTCAGAGTTGTCTTCTTGCAAGACGTCTTGAGGGTGACAGATCCTTTCCTAGGCCCTCAGTGATGTTGTCTGCATCCGATGTGCTAACGGGCTGAACGGAACCCAAGGACTTGCCTGTAATCCTAAGAAACAACCTAGCTCGTATGAGGTTCATTTGGGTCATGAGGTCGCTTGGTTGTGCCACCACGTCAATGCGCAATCTTCGCGCCCCATTGAGAAGGTCAAGGAACTTGTCAATTGTCTTCATCTGTCTGTGCCAAGATGGGCTCCGCGCTAAGACACAAAAGGCTTTCCAAACTTGCACTAACACAGCCAAAGTGCTAAATATCGTGTTTTGAGTTTCAATGTCAGTTTCAATTAGGTGTTGAGAAGCCGAGATGCGTGTAGCCGTAATAGACCGGCAGCGATGCAGACCCAAAGACTGCACTCATGAGTGCCAGAGGTTCTGTCCAAGGGTCAGGACTGGCGACGACACAGTCACGTTTCCAGACGGCCCGGACAAGCCACCCATGATTACGGAGTCCCTGTGCTCCGGAGAGGCAATCTGCGTGAAGAAGTGTCCCTATCATGTAATAAGCATCGTAAACCTGCCCGAAGAGCTCGAAACTGACACAAGTCATCGATATGGCGTCAATGGATTCAAACTCTTCCGGCTTCCAATACCAAAGGAAGGCAAGGTGCTTGGTCTCATAGGGCCGAACGGTGTGGGCAAGACGACAACAGTAAAGATACTGGCGGGTGAACTACAGCCTAACTTGGGGCGTGTCCAATCACCTCCATCATGGGATGATATTATCCTCCAGTATCGAGGTTCAGAGCTGCAACCGTTCTTTGAGAAGATGCGGGCCGGCTCCATTGTAGCAGTTCACAAGCCGCAGAACATAACTGACCTACCAAAGGTCAAAGCTCTGGCTGAGCGTCCAGTCAGCGAGCTTCTGGAGGGTGCCGACTCATCAGGTAGGCTCAATGGACTCAAGGACGACATGAGCCTTATCGGAATATGGGATCGACCGATCAAGTTCCTCAGTGGTGGTGAGCTTCAACGGGTTGCGATCACAGCCGCCATTGTGCGCGAAGGGGACATCTACTTCTTTGATGAACCGACTGCATATCTTGACGTGAGGGAACGGCTCCGTGTGGCACGTGCAATAAGGCACCTGTCAGATGGCGGAAAGACAGTGGTCGTCGTGGAGCACGACCTATCAATACTGGACTATGCTTCCGATCTGGTCTGCATGTTCTACGGCACCCCGGGAGTATACGGTATCGTTTCCCATCCACATGGCACCAGAGTAGGCATCAACATATTCCTAGACGGCTACATTCCCGATGAGAACATGCGCTTCCGTGACACAGTAATATCGTTCAAGGGTCAGACCACTGAAGATGTGACCTGGGCTGGTGCTGATAGGCTCCTCGAGTATGGGAATATGACCAAGAGGTTTGAGGGCTTTGAGCTCCACGTCACTGGAGGAGGTGTCAAGAAGGGCCAGGTAATCGGCATTCTAGGTCCGAATGGTATCGGAAAGACCACCTTTGTACGAATGCTCGCTGGGCAACTTGAGCCTGATGAAGGGCAAGCGCCCAAGAAGACATTGCTTGGAACAGACCTCAGGGTGAGCTACAAGCCGCAGTACTTGAGTGGCGACGTTAACAGCCCTGTTCGAGTTTTTCTTCGTGAAGCAGGTGGCGAGTTCATAGAGAGTGCGGAATTCAAGACAACTGTCATCAAGAAGCTGGAACTTGAGTTTCTATTGGATCACGCGGTATCTGAGTTAAGTGGTGGTGAGCTTCAGCGAGCGGCGATTGCCGCCTGTCTTGCTCGCGACGCTGACATCTATCTGCTTGATGAACCATCTGCTTTCTTGGACGTAGAGCAACGATTGGCATGCTCACGCGCGATCCGTCGGATGACTCAGACCCGTATGAGGACATCCTTCGTGGTTGAACACTCTCTTCTCATGGCTGACTATCTCAGTGACAATCTTGTAGTGTTTGACGGGATTCCCGGAAAGTCTGGTCATGCCTCATCGGTGATGACCCTGAGGGCCGGTATGAACAGCTTCCTGAAGCAGATGGGCGTGACATTCCGCCGCGATCCCCAGACTGGACGGCCTCGTGTTAACAAGGATGGGTCACAACTCGACTCCCAGCAAAAGGCCATTGGCGAGTACTACTACATAGGCAAGATGTAGCGACCATCGTCTTTCTAGTTCAAGACAGCTCTCGACCAAGCTTTCTTGCCTTTTCTCGTCTTCTGAGTGTCCATCTCAGCGAGGATTTTCGCGGCCTCATTGCCACAGTCAATGACGGCATCTTCGCCTCTCACCGCAAACTCGTCGGCTACTCGGTTTGCATAGACGGCACACACAGCTCCCGCTCTGAAGCCATAGATTGATGCCAAAGTGAACAGAGTGGCGGCTTCCATCTCGAAGTTCATCACGTTCGCCTTCTGCAGCTCTCTTATGAGGCCTGCACTCCACTCTTGCTCGTAACCACCGAAACCGGGCCTTGACTGGCCCAGATAGAATGAGTCCGTCGATGCAGAAACTCCAAGGTGGTACTTTACCCCCAATGTTTCTGCGGCCTCTATCAAGGCCAGAACAATCTCATATGACGGTGCTGCAGGGTACTCCTGGCGTATGTACTGCTTGCTTGTTCCGTCCAGTCTGACTGCGCCGGTAGATATGATTAGGTCCCCAATCTGAATCTCCTTCTTCAGTGTGGCACACGAACCCACTCTAATGAAGTCCCGCGCACCCACGTTGGCGAGCTCTTCAATGACGATTGCCGTACCCGGCCCGCCAATACCTGTGGAGCAGGCCGAGATTGGAACACCCTTGTACACCCCAGTATGAGTAACGAATTGCCTGTGCATGCCCGTAGTCCGGAAGGAGTCCCAACGGGCACTGATTCTCTCCACCCGTTGAGGATCACCGGGGAGTATCACTGTCTGTGCGACATCGCCTTCCTTGACTTCTATGTGATACTGTTTTCGATCAGGAGTCACGGGTTTCCGTGCAGACACTTTTGTTCCCGGCATGGTCATTCACTCTCTACGGTCAGCGGACATGGTGGCCTATCTTCGTTTCGGGACTTCATTGTTTCACTTCGTGTGCTCGCGATTCCTCGGATAATCTGGGGCTTTAGCCTTGTACACGTCATTCCAAACTATTATATGCTTGTAGAATAACTGTCCAGTTGGGGCCTCGGGAATGCCATCAACTCGAAACATCTATTACAAGGCTTGGCAGAGGTTGACGCCCCCGGAGAGAGCTTTCGAGATTTTGGTATAGATGGAACAGGAGCAAGGCATGATGGTTGAAAGCACTATCAGCGTGATCAAAGCTGACGTTGGCTCGTTGGCCGGCCATGTGGTGATACCGGACTTTATCTTCGAAATCGCCAGGAAGTCAATGAAGGAGGGCGTAGAGAAGAAGATCATCAAGGACTTCCGCGTTGCTAACGCGGGTGATGATCTTGAGTTGATAATGACTCATCAGAAGGGAGAAGGCAACCCCGACGTACACAGGCTCGCTTGGGACACGTTCATGAAGTGTACGGAGAAGGCTCGTGAGATGAAGATCTATGCTGCTGGCCAAGACATGCTCGCCGACACCTTCAGCGGCAACGTGCGCGGAATGGGTCCGGGCTCAGCAGAGATGTCATTTGAGGAAAGAAGATCAGAACCGATAGCTGTGTTCTGTGCTGATAAAACAGAACCAGGCGCCTACAATCTCCCCTTGTTCAAGATTTTCGCAGACCCCTTCAACACTGCAGGACTCGTGATTGACCCCAACTTTCACCAGGGCTTCAAGTTCGTTGTTCAAGAAGTGGAGAGAGAGGTTCCAGCCTATTTGGAGATGTCCTGTCCTGAAGAAATGTATGACCTTCTCGCCCTCATAGGTAGTACGGGCAAGTATGCGCTCAAGAGAGTATACAGAAAGGATGGGATGATTGCTGCCGTGGTAAGCACTGACAAGCTGCATCATATCGCCGGCAAGTACGTGGGCAAGGACGACCCGGTGGCGATCGTAAGAGGCCACTCAGGCCTGCCAGCAATGGGAGAGATCCTTGAAGCATTTACCCTGCCGCACCTAGTTTCAGGATGGATGCGCGGTTCTCACTCGGGTCCTCTCCTGCCAGTGGGCCTCAAGGACTCAAGATGTACAAGGTTCGACGGTCCACCACGAGTGATTGCCCTTGGTTTCCAAGTGAGCAACGGAATGCTTGTCGGGCCTGTTGATCTCTTCGACGATGTTGCATTTGATATCTCGAGGGAGAGAGGAATGGAAATAGCCGATTACCTGAGACGGCTCGGTCCATTCATGCCTCACAGGCTACACGATCATGACATGGAGTACACAACGCTCCCCGCGGTCCTCGCCAAGTACAAAGACCGTTTCACCGAGAAGGAGATAGGCCCGAAGGGCGCAAAGAAGGACTCGTCGAAATCCGCCGACTAGAATCAATCATCCCTGCGTCCCGGGTTCTTCATTGTATGCGGATTTGCACTGATTGGCCACTTCTAGCATTCAGCCAGTACGCTTGATCAAGTGATACCCAAACTGAGTCTTGACAGGGTCCTTAGTCATCTGGCCCGCAGTCAGGGCAAAGGCCGCCCTCTCGAACTCTGGGACCATCTTGCCTCTCCCGAACCATCCCAAGTCGCCGCCATTCTTCTTTGACGGGCAGTTGCTGAACTGCTGAGCCATCTTTCCGAAGTCTGCACCTTCTTGGGTTATCTTGCGGAGTATCTCTAGGGCCTGACTTTGCTTTTCCACTAGGATGTGACTTACACGGATTTCACCCGGCTTACCTTTACTCATAGATTTCTACCTCAAGACTGGAATAACGATATCAATACTGAAGCCCATCCTCACGTAGTTCGGTGCTCTCGATCTACGTGGGTTTCGGCTGCGTGGTCCGGTGGATGTCTATCTATTAGAGTATTGCCTTTCTGCCAACTACTACAAAGGAGTGCTCACAGTGACAAAGGAGTGAATATTACGCAGATGAGCATCAGGGAATGACACTACTTCTTTAGTACCATCATCTGTCCTTTGAACGGTGTAGAATGAAAGTAGTGACGATATGCCTGCCAGAGTCCTACGTTGATGGCATGGACACGCTCATCCACAAGGACATGTACCCGAGCCGCTCTGAAGTCATACGCATTGCCATCCGGGATCTTCTGTTGGAGGAGCTCTGGAAGGACAAGAAGCCGTCAGCTCAGCATCCTCTTGTGATACAGCCTGAGAAAGTGATTCCTTCGCTAGAGAGGGTCATCCCGATTGACCCGGTTCATTGACCCGTACAGATGAATTATGTTTTTCAAGGAATTAGGCACTGTAATCCGCGAGCAAGAGGGTCCACTGCTATAGGCATATGGACTGCCTGGGACACTCATCTAGGACATTGTTCAGTTGCGAGCACGGAGAATGTTACACATGGTAAGGCGTAAACTGTTCGGGCGCGACAAGAAGGAAGCCGACGGGGAGCCGTCTGAGGAAGTTCCCGAAGAAAAGGAGATTGCAGAGCCGACTTGGGAACTCCCGAAGGAAGAAGCCGTCAAAGAGATTGTTCCAGAAATCCCGAAGGTAGAACCCGCCAAGACGTATGAAGTACCAGAAGCCAAGGTGACAGAGGTCAAGGTTGCTGACAGGGGTAGTACGATTCCATACCACAAGTCACTGCCAGACCGTTTCAAGTACATGTTTGGCGATTCAGGGATAGCTGGTAGCATGGAGAACACAGACGAGTTCCTCCTTGCCTTCATGGCCATGGGTGACCGGTTCAAGGTCGAGAAGAAAGCCATGGGTAGCGTACAGATAGAGCCGGGCACAGCTTACGACGAAGACGTCTTCATCCGTGTTTCAAACGATGCAGTGAATGATCTGCTCTCCTGTGTCACTTTCAAAGACTTCTCCGACACATACATGCGCTACTACAGAAACGCGGAGCCGGGCAAATTCATCAAAATCGAGCTTCGCAGTGATATCAGCTCCCTGAACAAACGGGGCTTTGCAAGAGTGCCGCTCTTGAAGCTCCTCATAGGTGCAGCAAGGTAGAGTATTTCGGCACTTGGGCCACTGATGTTGGGTTCCACTGCCGGCCCATGGCAGTATGACCTCTGCTTGATGACCGCGCAACATAAGAGGAGCGCAAGACGGTTGGAAGCCATCCGAGACAGGAGAGAAACGGATGACTAGACTACAGACTCCACTGATAGCGATCAACTTCAAGACCTATCCTCAGGCCACCGGCGAGAAGGCCGTTCAGTTGGCCAAGATTTGTGAGAAGGTGTCAAGGGAGTACGACGTGTCGACAGTCGTCGCTCCGCAGACTGCAGATCTCTACAGGGTAAGCAGTTCGGTCGGTATCCCTGTCTTTTCACAGCACATGGATCCCGGTGAAGCCGGTCGCTTCACAGGTCACACGCTGGCTGAGGCGTTGGTAGCCTCAGGATGTAAAGGCACACTCCTGAATCACTCCGAGAAGAGGATGCAACTTGCAGACATCGAAGAGGCAGTGAGGATTGCCGAGAAACTGAAGTTGTCGACGATCGTGTGCACAAACAACCCGTCGGTGAGTGTGGCCGCTGCTTCCATCCAGCCAACGGCAGTCGCTGTTGAGCCCCCCGAGCTAATAGGGTCTGGAATCTCCGTTTCAAAGGCTCAGCCAGAGATCATCACGGGCACAGTAGAGAAGATACGTGCAGTGAACCGTGAAGTCATCATTCTGTGCGGAGCGGGTATTAGTACTGGCGATGATGTGGTTGCGGCTATTCGGCTGGGCTCTCAAGGAGTCCTACTCGCGTCAGCGGTTGCGAAGTCTGACAAGCCAGAGGCCGCGCTCAAAAGCCTCATCGCCCCGCTGAGGAGATAGTATCTTTCGTTCCGTTTTCACAAGATTTGTGAGCGTTCGACTTGGTGATGATTGTTGAAGGTCAGTCTGGAGTGTGCACATTGTCTGCTGGAACGTGCTGTGAAGCAAGTCCAGTTGGCAACTTCTGATCCGGACCTACAGATGAGAGTAATCGCAGCTATGACTGGCTTCCTCGCGGAGAGTTTTGATGGGAATGCAGTGCCAAGTCACCTAGGGACGGACAGAGACCTGCTCGTGCAGAAGATGACTGGCGTGGACCCATACAGGGCTCTCAAGCACGAGTCCAACCAGATTGCCATGCGAATGCTCCCTGAACTCAAAACGTTTGTTGAGAGTGGGCCAAACCCCTCAGCCAGATTCAGAAGGGCTACGCTTGTTGCGGCTGCGGCAAATGCCATCGAGTTTGACGTGGCTGGTCGGGATTTCAAACTTGATGATCTGAAAGAGGTCATGACCAAAGCTGAAACTGATCTTGCGGTCGATCATATCAACGCCTTTAGACAGCTTTGTCGTAAGTCAGGGCACGTGACGTACCTTTTGGACAACTCAGGTGAGGTAGTCCTCGATATGTTGCTGATTTCAGAAATCAGGCGACTTGGTTCCAAGGTAGTGGCAGTCGTGAGAGGAGGTCCAGTCCTGAATGATGCGACGTCTGTGGATGCAGAGGAGGTGGGTCTCGCTGCCTGCGCGGACGAGGTGGCGGACACCGGAGCCCCAACCATTGGCATCATACTAGACCGAGTTTCGGAGGATTTCAAGCGCATTCTCTTTTCATCCGACCTCGTGGTTGCGAAGGGGATGGGCAACTATGAGTCCCTAACGGAGATAGAGCTCAAATGCCCGGTGGTCTACATCATGAGAACCAAGTGTCTTCCTGTCGCTCACGATGTCGGAGTTGCGCGCAACAAGAACGTGGTCTTGGTGCGCAGGGCCAATCGGCAGCTGAAGGGTGGAAAGAGAACTCATGCCATATCATGAGCATAGGGTCTGAGCGTCCTACTTAACGGAGATGACTCGATGAAGTCCATCTTTAGCTCAGAGAACTCTAGGGCCAGATGATCTCGTAGACGCTTCATGCCCGGTTCCTCCGTCCGGAATGGTCCTAGTTCGATTACACTGAGACCTTCTTCGGCCGCAATCATCCTTGTTTCTGAGGAGAGCTCACCAGTCACGACGGTCGAGATGTCCTGCCCTACCGCCTGAACAATCTCGGACACATCGACGAGACTGCCCGCAATGACAAGAACTGACTTCACCTCGTCATCTAGACTCCCAGTAAACAGAACACTGTCTGCGCCCACCTTTTCTGATAGACTATTCACAAGACCTGAATGATTCAACACACTTGGCGGCTCGCAGATTCTTCCAAGTGGGACCGCCTCTGAGTTGTCACCTACGGTCCTGAAATCACGTATGTTCTTGAGAACGAGGGTGTCCACGAGAGCATCTGTCAAGCCCCCATTTGCAGAAGCCCAGGCACTACCGATAACGTAGGTCGAGATGTAGTTCTTCGTAAGGAGCCTCACTCGAAGCAGATCAAGCCCGCAGAGTCTGTCCAAAAGATAGGGAAACAGCGGCCAGAATGTAATCAGGAGATTTGCCTTGTCCTGCGAAGCCTTTGCCACTGCCCTTGCAGAAGGATATGTCGCAACAAGGACTCTGCCGATAGTTGTTCTTGTCTGTTCGCTCTCGGTCTGGGGACCGATCTCAACTCGACTCTCCAATCCTCTAATGGTGAAATCTCGAGGTGAGATGGTCTGTAGGTGTTTCACTATGTCGCGAAGAGTAGTCATAGCCAGTGCCCCATGGTTTCAGGATGGTCTCAGCTGCCTTGAGCGTCTGCTTGAGATCTCTTGTTGCTCGAGCTCGACAGGGGCATTTCCTCGTACTGGGTCTTATCCTTTTGGATAACTTGGCCGTCATGCATGATGGGGCGCATTCAGATGTCATCTTCTTCTTCTCAGAGCGAATAGGACTATGATAACAGCCACAGCCCCCAGACCGCCGGCAATCACCAATACCACTGGCCAAGTCGTGCCTGTAGTCCCACCAATCTCGTGAGTTCCTCCGTCAATTAGGAAGGTGTTGCCGAGGACATCACCGACGACTATCTGGAATGTGAAGTTTAAAGTTCCAATGTAGGGCCCGAGGGTTATGCTATACCCATCACCCAAGTTGACGAGGTCTGCCGTATGCTCTCCAGTGTCGTCGTCGTAAACGATCTGTGCTGATGCGATCCACAGGCTGTCCGCCCTACGCATGAGGAGCTTGATGGACACATCGATTCCATCGACGGCATTCGTAGTTTTGAAACTGACGTTTGAAACGACTCCTCCCATCTCAAGGATGAGGGCACCGGGTTTCTCTGTGATGTTCAGTGATCGAAGGTTCAAAAGGGCCCTCACATAGCCAAAGTCTGTCGTTGTGCCGGCGAAGTCAGTCGTTTTCGTGGAGTTTGGGCCTGCTAGTATCTGTCTGGACGCTTGATCAAAGATGAGAGACGTGGAATGGAAGACCGTCCCGTTCAGCTGCACCCCATGGTCGTGTCTGTTCGTGAGCCTGATTGTCAGTGTCACATCACTGTTGGGGCTGGTGACACCCAAGTTGGGCTCTGTCGGAGCAAGGTCAAGGTCTAGGATGTTCTCGGACATGGCGTCAGTTGCTGCGTCCAACGCCCTTGATGGGTTCCACCAGTCCAACGCCGTTTCAGCTTTTTCGAGGTACATCCTAGAAAGTCCAACACTGGTTCCTGTTTCCTCGACTGCTTCTATCTCTGTGCGCGCATCGGCAATCGCGTTCTCTGCTTGTGTCCAGAGCGCGAGGTAGCGATTCACCCAGATCCCTTGTCCGAAGATCACTCCATTATGAAGGTCTATGCTGACCAGTCTTCGGTTGACGACTGCATCGGCCAAATCCGCACCTGAGATTGTGCCATTCGGCCCAGTGGGGTTCTTGACGAACACAGCATTCCTCACAAGTCCAACACTTGCTGCCTGATGACCATCAGAGGCCCCTATGAAAGATCTGAAGTAGCATGACTCTCCGAGTCCATGGAAGAAACCATCATTGACAACCTCGAAGGCATCATACCCATACGTTACGAAGTCCTCCCAGACCTGAATATACGATGCATCCATTGTGGGATGAGATAACGATGCAATGCCGCCTTGTGCATGAATAGCATCGATACCATTCTGGATGACGTTCGCATAGATGTTTTGTGTGAGTGGGAATCCGACTGTATGAGGAATGCTCGACAGTTCTGCACCAACGATGATTGAGCAGTCAAGCCCATATGCATCGGTATAGCTCCTTGCTGCCAGAGCTCCATAGATGCCCTCGGTTCCAACGTTCATGTGGATGTGGTCAGAGATCACAAAGAAGTCCAGAGCCGCTTTTAGTGAAGCAATGACCATGTCCTCGGGTGTATCCTCGCCGTCACTGTACACGGTATGATCATGAATCGCACCGTTAAAGATGACATATTCCTCTAGCTGTGTGCTGTTGAGGGCTGGGCCTGGTCCGACCTTTATCACAGCCTTTTCGGGAGGGTTGACCAGTCTGGGTGCATTGCCTGCAAGCCAGTCCACTATGTTGAGAGTGAGTTGGAAGTGATCATTGGGGCTCACCTGCAATCTGTCCTGACGATACCGCAAGAACGGAGCAGGGCCACCAACGGCGACCACTCGTCCGGCGCCTGATTCAGAAACTGCTAGAAATGCTTTGCCGGTTATGGTTGCAAGAGTTGTGGCAGGACTGACGACGACTAATGAGCATCCTCTCATTTGGTCAGCGCTGGAATGAAGCGATGTCACGTTCTGCGTCACACTGTGATTGACGATTTCGCCACCGCTCCGCAGGGATCTGCCCTGAAGAGTGTCCAGAGCGAACGTGATGCCGTAGGTTTCACCTATCGGGTTTAGGTTCGCGGGAGTATACTCCCAGCCTGCCGTGGTGTAGTCGATGCCAACCAGGAGAAGACCTCCCCCTGAGTCCACAAAACTGTGAACCGCGTCCACCTCTCCACTTGTGAGTGGGACCATTGGGAAGAACAGGCTGAGGACGTCATAGTCTGCTAGGATGCCACTGTCGAGTGGTGTGTCCCAGTTGTTGGACACATTGTAGCCATACTCCTCCAACAGCCAGCCAAACAGTGAAGCATTGCCGGGTGTCCACATGTCCGAACCTCGGTCCACATGTGACTCGTCTGCAAGTACTCTTCCTGCTACGAAATCTTGAGATTGCAGGAATGAGTTCTGGCTCTCTGTCGATGTGACAGGAGGAGCCGCAATTCCTGTAGGCAAGACAGCAAATGAAGCGACAATAAGAAGGAGAATGACAGTGACCACAGTGCGCATTTCGAGTAACCATCCGGCTCCTCCCTAGAGTGGAACCACAAAATAAGGCATTCCCCAGCTCACAAAGTGAAGAAGCATGATGATACGCCGGGAGGGGTTTTCGGACGTTCTGCGCCAATCATCGGCCGCTCAGGACTCATCGTCGGCGTTCTCGTCCTCTTCGTCCAGCCCCTCAAGTTCCTCTTCTTCTGTGATCTCTTCCTCGGGACTTGGCTCAATCTCCTCGATTTCCGCTGGCTTTGGCTTCTTGCCGGACTCATCAGCCGACTTGACAGCTTCGGCACGAGCTACGACGGTCTTCTTTGATTCCCAGAACTTGCCCTTGGCAGTGCGGAGGGTACGCATGCGCCTGAAGTCGACCACATGGGGGCTCTGTGTCTTCCTGAGCCTAGTCAGCTCACGTTTCACAGCCTTGTCCTTGTTGACCATTGGACTTCTCACCGTCGTCCGTTTTGCCCGTGGAGCCAGTCGCTGATGTTATAACTGTGTCGGAGGTACACTGCCGTAGGTCTTGGCCAAGACCGTTTCTGACGGTTCCGCCGCTCGGCATAGGTTTCTTCGAGAAGGACTGACTAGGAGAATACGAACGAGATGGGCAAGGCTGCGAAGAGCAGGGAAGTGAGTATTCGTGTCCGCTTCGAGCAAGACATCCTTGACCGGATTGACCTGATCGCGGAGAGTGATGGGCGTCAGAAGTTCATCAAGGATGCTGTTCTCTGGAAACTCGATCAGGAAATCCCGCCTGTCGTCAAGGAGCTGGTCGATGACGTTGGTCAGCTCAAGATGCGCGTGGATCACTTGGAGAGCTTGGAGTCTACCAGCACCTATCTCGCAGGGATGCGAGAATCAGTGAAGAATCAAGTGTGCCGTGATGACATTGACAGGAAGCTTCTGGCTCATTTGTTTCAGCACGAAGGAGCAACTACTCCTGAGCTCGCAGAGAGTCTGCGGAGCAAAGATGGGCGGCGCCTTACTCGTCGCGCAATCCTTGACAGGATTGACAAGCTGAACGTGCGCGCCAAGAAGATCATCGGTGCGCGTATACTGAAGCACGAGAGAGGGCTTGTGAAGGGAAAACGCGGCGCATGGTGGCTGATGAACCAGGAGAAGATACTGGGTGCATGAAGCTGTGGGGCGCGCGTGACTGAAAAGTAGGATGGCGGGACCGGCCGGATTCTTTGGCCAAGAGCTGTGAGTCAGCTCCTGCGAACCGGCGACAACCAACTCCGCAGGCTGGTGCCTTATGTGCTTCCCATGAGCTCCAATGGGGCTCATGAGCCCTAGCTAGACTACGGCCCTTGTTTAGCGGGATGAGTATGACTTATAGATTCTTCGTTGTGCATGGACTTGTCAACAGTCTAGTGGACAGGAGTAACGATCGCTCGGCCTTTCTTCTTCATCACTCGGAGCGTATGGGACGCGGTCTGCAGAACAAAGCTCTCGCCCTCGTCGAGGGCCTCGAGGACAATCCGGCCCATCGGGCCGTTCAAGTACTTCGTGAATCTTCTTACGACCGACTCTTCTGGCGTGAGGGTTTCTTCGATTGTACTCATGGAGGAAGCCTCGGGTCTTACAATAGGTCGTGCAGTATCTGATTTAAAGTCCGACAGGAATCCGATACAGAATAAGTGGCGGGACCGGCCGGATTCTTTGGCCAAGAGCTGTGAGTCAACTCCTGTGAACCGGCGACTACCAACTCCGGAGGCTGGTGCCTTATTAGCTTCCCATGAGCTCCAGTAATTCTCATGGGTCCAAGCTAGACTACGGCCCTCGATAGCCAGCGCCGCCTCTGACTTATAGACTCTTCGTCATCTGAGTGCAGCCTTGATACAGAACTCGAGCCAGAAGATGACTGGCGTGACAGGTGGAGAACTCGTAGCACTGAACAGGAATCTGGGCCTACTAGCCCGGTTTCTTCAGCCTTGTCCTTGACGGTGTTCATAGGTTTGGTACAGTCGCGTTCCCAAGGGTCGGCCAACAGGGCTTAAGTAGTGCAGTGAGGAACGAACAGGCAGAGGAGGACAGGATGTTGAATCGGAGAATGCAAGCGCTCATCGTGGTTGCGGTCGTGGTCACGACAGGGATGGGCGTCTTCTTGGTTGTGGACCCCTACAGCGACACGTTCCACCTTGAGAACAGATTCCCCGTTGACAGACGCGTCACAGCATCCTT
>Ga0153915_10003525_pt1 | contig 14364 bp, 14 predicted proteins | sample Opewatmetagenome_2_FD_107003 | JGI IMG/M metagenome (GOLD analysis project Ga0153915, IMG submission 107003) | Freshwater wetland microbial communities from Ohio, USA - Open water 3 Core 3 Depth 3 metaG | ecosystem: Environmental > Aquatic > Freshwater > Wetlands | place: USA: Ohio, Lake Erie... | reverse complement strand
GGGGGCTCTTCGTGCTCCTCGCCCTCGTCCTCGTCCTGCACATCGGAGCGGCGCTGCGGCATCACTTCGTAAAGCGCAACACCGTGCTCGCCCGAATGCTTCCCTGGAGAACGGAATGAGGAGAATCGTCGCCCCGCTGTGGCTCTGCGGCCTCGCCCTCGCGCCTTTCGCTGCTCAAGCCGCGGACTGGAAGATGGATCCAGCGGGCAGCAAGCTCGAGTTCGTCGCCAGCTTCGAGAAGGCCCCGGCTCCGGGCGTGTTCAGGGAGTTCGATGTACACCTCCTGCGATTCGATCCGGAGAAGCCGGCAGGGGCGAGCCTCGATGTGACTATCCGCATAACGAGCGCCGACATGGGCATCGCGGACGTGAACAAGGAAATCCGCGGCAAGGACTGGTTCGACTACGCCGGGTTTCCGCAGGCCGAGTTTCACTCGATCGACTTGCGCCGCACCGAGGGCAGCCGTTATCTTGCGCGCGGCGCTTTGTCGCTCAAGGGCGTGAAGCGGCCGGTCGAAGTGCCGTTCACTTGGACCGCTTCGGCGGGCGCCGCCGTCATGGAAGGCGAGTTCACGCTGAAGCGCGGTGACTTCGGAATCGGTGCGGGTGAATGGAAGGCGACCGATACCATCGGCGCCGACGTGAAGGTGAGAATCAGGGTGAAGCTGCGCAGGGCGGACTAAGGAAGGTCTGAAGAAGTATGAGTTGTGTCGCGAGGCGGCGCAGCTCGACCGAGCGAGGGAAAGCGCAATCAAGGATTTGTGATGCTTGAGTTCTCCCCGACGCGAGCGATCTGACTAGTTCAGGGCTTCTCTGAAGATGAGCCTCGGTCGTCATCGCGCCGGTCTTGCGGCAGTGCTTTCCGCATCGATTCTCGCGAGCTGCGCGGCGCCGGTGCGGGAACGCGCGCCTGCGCCAGGCGCTCCTCCCGATTTTCCGGAAGGCCATTACCGGCAGGCGCTGGCGCAGGGAAGACCTGTCCTTCGCGTCGATCCCGCGGAGTCGCTTGTCGTGATCGAGGTGCGCCGCGCGGGGCGGCTTGCGCGCCTGGGGCACGACCACGTTGTCGCGAGCCACGAAGTCGAGGGCTACGTCGCGCCGGAGGAAGGCCGCGCGGATCTCTACGTCGCCCTCGCGCACCTCGCGGTGGACGAAGCGCCCTTGCGCGCGGAGGCCGGCTTCGACACGCAGCCCTCCGATTCCGACATCGAAGGAACGCGCGTCAACATGCTCGAAAAGGTGCTGGAGTCGGAGAAATTTCCCTTCGCGCTCATCCGGGTGAGCGGCGCGCGAGCGAATCGAGGGAGCGCGACGCTCGAGGTCGCCATTACCCTGCACGGTGAAACGCGCGCGCTGCAGGCGCCTGCGGAAATCGAAACCTTCGCTGACGGAATGATAGTGACCGGGCGCCTCGCTTTCGATCAAACCGATTTCGGCATCACGCCCTACTCGCTACTCGGCGGCGCCATCGCGGTGCAGAACCGCGTCGATCTGCACTTCCGCATCCGCGCGCGCCGGTTGCCCGGCGCGGGGTAGAACCGGGTCAGTTTCCGACTGCGAACCCGAGAATTGCGGGCCGCAGCTCCCGCTTGAGCAGGATGTCGGCCTCGTCGAGCGCGCGGCGGCGCGCGGTCGGCTTCTGGGGGCTGGACGTCTTGATCTCCCAACGTTTGCTGCCGCGCACTTTTCCGCCCGTCGTTTCCGCGAGCTGGACCTCCAGCGTTCCGCGCATCCAGTACCAGCCGTCGATCAGGCCGAGATCGTCGAGCTGCAGCGAGGCAAGCAGGGAATAGGGAGCGTCGGCGCCCGCCTCAGGCACGAATCCGGCCTCGGACAGCGCGGCGGACAGCATGCGCCCCAGTTCTTCCGGAGATCCCGAAGCCGCCTGAGGTTTCATGCGCACCCGCTTCAGCAGCGCGGCGAGATCCGCGGCGAGCCGCCCGCTGCTGAACTCCGGCTCCACTCCGCGCCCGGTCACGTCGATCACCTGAAGCACGCGTTGAAGGCCGTCGCGCTCGCGCTGAGCGTCGAGCGCGCGGCTCGCGGAGGCCACCTGCGCGAGAAGGTCCGGCGCCTTGCGCGCCTGTTCGACGTAGCCGCGCGTCGCCGCGTCGAACCGCTCGATGTCCGCGCGCAGCCCCATCGCCGCCTGCGCGCGCGGCAGGACCGCGAGCGCGTGGTGCGACTTGCGCTCCGGGTCCTGCCAGGTGTCGGCGATCTGGATACCGCGCACGACCTGCTCGGTGCGCGTTGCGACGCTGCGCGAGATCTGCGATTCGACCTTGCCGGCGCCTCCTGCCCCCGAGCTGAAGCTCACGACGTCGCTCGACTTCGCCGAGACAGCGACCTCCAGGGTCTTCGCGAGATCGGCTCGCGCGCGATCGCGCGCATCCTCCGCGGTGTCCGACTGGCCGCGCCCCACGAGATACTGGTTGTCCGGATACTTGGCGCTCTTGCCCGCCACCCAGTCGGGAGGACCGGAGGGCACGCTTGCGCAGCCAAAGAGGAAAACGCCTGCAGCAACGATCCAGAACCATCGCATCATGGTCTCACCTCGAGATTGTTTGGAACCCAGTGCCGCGATACGTACTTCTTCTCGCCGCTGCGCAGGGCGACCCGGAGTTCGCTCGAATCGAGCACGCCTTCGCCGCGACCGTAGAGATCGATCCGTAGCTTGTATTCGCCGGGCGGAAGCGACAGCCGCGCGAGATGGATCTCGCCGGGCAGCGTGAACCAGCTGCGGGTGTCCGCCCGCTCGGCGAGCGTGGCAGCGATGTTGATCGCCAGCCCGGCGATAGGCCCGCCCAGCGAGCGATTGTCGCTGCTACTGGCCGCCCTGGCAGCGGCGTCCTTGATCGCCATGCGGGCGATCGCCCGCGCCGTGATCGCGGGCATCTCCGATTCGAGGCTCTTCACCGCAATCGCGTCGATGTTCTCTACCCGGGAGGTCGTCGCAGACTGTGACCCTGCGCTCACGCGCGCGTACGCGAGCGGCTGCCCGCGCGGGCGGTACTGCGGCAGCGCGAGCCTCAGGAAGCGCCCGGTCGCCGGATTGAGCACGGTGATCGCCTGCTCGCGCTTGATCGGAGCGAGCCCTGCGTGCACCGTGAGGATGATTTCGCCGCGCTCCAGCAGCCCCTCCTCGCTCGGCGTCGTGCTGATGCCGAAAGCCTTTCGGTACCCCGCGGCCTCCTCGGCGAGGCCCATGCGGTCGGCGAGGCGGACGAGATCGTGCTTCAGCGTTTCGGGGATCGCGACTCCGAAACGTTCGAGCTGCTTCTGATAGGCCTCATAGGCCTTGCGGTAGGCGATCATCGCGTCGCTCCACTCGCGCTGGTCCTCGTAGATGATACCTGTGAGGTAGCGGGCGAAGGCGTCTTCGACGTACGGGCTGTCGGGTGCGCGCTGTGCCTTTTCGCGCAGCAGCAAATCGATCTGCAGGGCCTCGACGCGGGCGGGGTCGAGTTGCCCCTGCTCCAGATAGTTGAGAGCGATATAGGTATGGACCATCACCTGCTCGAAGTCCTCGCCGATGAAGCTCTTGCTGGCGTCGTTGATGGCGAACGAGAGGCTTTGCTCGCGCAGGCTCAGGGCCCGCAACTCATCGGTGAGGCCCTTGGCTTCCTCCAGCGTGCGCGTGCTCCTGTCGAAGTCCCCGACCATGCGTTGCAGCATTCCCTTGTTCATCAGGTCGAGCACGCGGTCTGCGCTCGCTGACGAGCGCTTCTCGTACGCGGCGAGAGCGGCCCCCGGCTGGTGCCGCGCCAGGCTGGCCTCGGTGGATTGGATAGTTTCGCTGAAAGTGGCGCAGCCCGCGAGCCCTGCGAGGCAGGCCGCCGCGCCCAGCACCGGGACTCTTCTTGCCGCCACGGCGCGAAGAGTTCCAGTCTAGAACCGCAGCTTGCTGCGCGTTACCAGCTTCCTGATGTCCTTCTGGCCGACCCAGACCTTGCGGTTATCCGCGAGGCTGATGAGAGTCATGTTGACCTGATAGAAGCGGACCTGCGTGTCGCCCGAGGGATCGACGATGGTGTTGATGGTGCCGGTCAGCATGAAATCCGCACCCAGCTCCCGGCCCATGGGATTGCGCGTGTCCCCGCGCGCGTTGAGGTCCTGGTCCTTGCGCTCCTCGCGGACTCCCTTGCGCTCGTCCTTGGTAGCGACGAAGTCGACCTTCCCGGAATTGATGAGCGCGCGCTCCATCTCCAGCGTGAAGGTGGCGACGTTGATGTGCTCGTGGCTCATGTTGCGCACTTCGCCGACGATGACGGCGGGCCGCGTTTGGCCCGGGCGTCCCCTAAACTCCTGCAGCCACGCTCGCGACAGCGAGTCGCGGATCATTTCCTCGGAGACCAAGCGCGAGTCGGTGTCGTTCCAGGCTCCGCTCAGGTCCACCGCTTTCGATTCGTCCAGGCGCTCGACCTTGGTCGCGCAGCCGGCTGCCGCGATCAGCGCGAGCAGCGCAAGGCCCGTTCGCAATGGGACCACGCGGATCATTTGCCCTTCTCCTTGGATACCTTGTCGAAGATGTTCTCGGCGTTTTGGCCGATGTAGCGCCGCAGGTCTTCGTTCATGCTGTTGGCGTTCTCGAGCGTGGTCTTGACCTGCTTCAGGTCAAGCTCCGCGATCGAGTAGACCATGTTGGTCTTGCTGTCCTTCCAGCGGCCGATGATCTTCGATCCCGCGAGATTCACCTTGGTGACGGCCTTGATCTGACGCGACACGGACTGGTCGGCGCTGGCGTTGGCGCCGGTGCCTGTCGACCCGGCATAGTCACTGCTGACCACGTCGAGGTAAGTCGAGAGCATGCGCGCGACTTCGGCGCGCGCGCGGTCGTCCGCCGTCGAGCGCTGCAGCGCCTCGTCTCCCAAGGCGGGAGAAGACCCCACGCCATGGAAGAGCCTGCCGTCCTTGTCGTTGAGCACGGCGGTGCCCTTGTTCACCCAGTCGGGGGCGCCGCTGATGCCGAGATCGCTCTCGACGACGGTCTTGCCGCCGCCGCACGCGGCGACGACCAGCGTAAAGGCCGCTGCGGCGAGAATCGCGCGGGACGGGCGACATGAGTCGGTGATCTTCATGCTCATTCTCCTGTATGAAGCACCGCAGAGATGCTGAATGGTGTGAATAGAATACCACGCCTCGATGAGGCCGGGCGCGAACGCGCGCGAACCGTGTCGCGACGGACCCTTCAAAGCGCCGCCGAGAGGTCGGCGGTCAGGGCAGGACCAAAGTCGGGCGAACGACCTGGTAGGAGCCGATGAGAATAGCCGCCAGGGCGGCGACGAAAAAGGTCACAAGGAAGAAATCCTGCCAGGGGAACTTGTATTTCTTCTCGAAGTACACGGCCAGGATTGCGCCGTAGATGATCACCCCGACGACCAGGCTCCAATCCAAAAAAGTCAGCTTGCTCATTGACCCTCCCTCGGTTTCACGGCGTTCAGCGGATACCGGCACACCATTGTATGCCTAAGGCGGAAAGCAAAGGGCGCGTGCAGACTTCTGTCCGCACGCGCCCCAGCCCGGACTCTGGGAGCGCCAGCTTCTAGGGATTGAGCACCGCGCTCGCGTCGGCCTGCGCGATCAGAGCGTCGGCGTCTTCCTGCAGGAGGAAGCCCTGCGCGACCGCGTTGGCCGCAGCGGCGCGAACTGCCGCGACGTAACCCGCGTGATCCTGATAGCGCTCCTCGAGCGACAGGCGCGGATCGCCGCTCGCCAGGCGCTCGGCCTTGGTCTTGGCGAAGGGGACCATGCCGCCGACGTAGTCGCAGATCTGCCCCTGGTGGAAGGGCCGCGCGCCGCCCGCAGTGATGTTCCAGCCGAGATACGTCCCGAGCGGCGCGTCGCGCAGCACCACCGGCACCCCGCCCAGTTCGTTCCCGTCCGCGTCGACCCGAGGAACGAGCATCCTGATCACGCGCTTGATGGGCGGCGGGAGCTTGGTCGGCACACCCGAGGTGTCGCTGTAGTCGAAGTGGCGGCCCCAGTCGTAGTCGAGCACCGGCATGATGAAGTTGCTGGGGATCGTCGATGAGACGGCCGTGATGGCGGGGATGTTAGGGAAGCCCATCGCTTCCTTGTTCGCGTCCACGAGGTCGGGCCTGCGCTGGTGATGCCACCACTCGTGGCCGTCATCCCGGTCGCGGCCGCGGTGATCGCCATCATCGTCGTCCTTGTCGCGATCGCCGGGTTTTCCGAGCCGTGGCCAGACACTGTCGGGCGGCGGCGTGCCGTGCATCACCCAGTTCCTGAAGTGCACGCGAAGCGCGTTGACCGTCTGCGCGTGTGGGACCGGGTTGGCGGGGAGAATGCCGGCGCCGAAATTGTTGCCGGAGCAATTGGGTCCTGTCGTCGGCAGCCCGACGCCGGGAAGCCTGGAGTTGAAGCCGCCCGCGCCGCCGCCGTGCGTGGTGCTCGGGATGTAGTAGCGCCGCACGTTCTTCGGCAGTGGGATGTCCTGCTTCGCGTCCGTGCCTACCCATTCCGGAGTCAGCTTCAGCGCCCACACTTCGGCCGAGCCGAAGTGCTCGATGATCTTCGGGCAGGTGTGCGATTCCCTGCAGCGGTCGAGGATACCGCGCGTCGGCAGATGGCGTACCGGGTCGGGCCACTTCACCCACCACTGCGGGCCTTCGCTTCCCGCCTGGTAGAGCTCGAGCACGCCGTCGGGCTGCGCCCAGCGGAAGTTGAGCGCGATGCGCCGGCCGGCGATGATGGGCCATGCCCCGTCATAGACTTGTCGGCCAAACTCATCCTCGTTGAATCCGAGGTGGATGAACTGCCTGAGATAGTTGCCGGACTGCGAGACGCCGCGGCCGATCACCCATTTGATTCGGCCGGCGAGCGGATTGGCTGTGCCGAAGTCGTCCTGGGTCTCGTTTCTGAAAAACGCTGCAACGTCGCGGAACGCGGCGAAGCCAATCCCGAGCACGTACGGGTCTTTGGCGGTGAACACCAGCTGGTAGAGCAGGCTGGCATCGAAGCCGCTCTTCAGGCAGATCTGCGTCGGATCGGGCGTCCCCGGAAACGGATTCGCAGCGTCGCACTTGGCCCATGCCCAGTCGGTGCTCGGGATGACCGAGCCCACCGTGACGATGCCGTCCACGGTTTCATGCGTGTGCGTGGTGAGTGTGGCCTGCGTGGTGTCCAGGGTCGCGGGCTTGTAGGGAAGAGGATTGTTCTGCACGAGGATCGGCTGAGAAGCCGGACCGCTGCGGTTGACGATGCGCCCGAGTACCGTGCCGGTGATCGTCGAGCCATCTCGATGGTGGGCCACCGGCACCACCACGACCTCATTGGTGGTCAGGTTCTGCGCGGTCGTGCCCGAGTTGTCGCCCTGCCAGCCGCTCGAGAGGCCCACGTCGCCCGCGTTGCGTTCGGCGGCGACGATCGTGATCCTGCCGCCGCGGTTGGGAACGTCGTGCCACATCAGTCCGCTCATCTTCGCCGGGTCGGAAGGCATGACGAGCTGGAAGGTCGCCTCGTATTCGACCTTGCCGTTCGCGTTCCTCGGGGCGAGCCGGATGTCCTGGATGATTTCGTTGTGCGAGTCGTGCGGGTCGAGCTCGCCGAAGGCGCGTCCGGTGATGCGCTTGATGGCGAAAGGCGCTCCGGTCGAAAGCGTCGTGTCGGGATCGACGGTGGTGCCGATGACGATTTTGGTCACGCGGGCTTCGCTTGGCGGCGCCCAGGCGAGCGACGCGGCAAGCGCGCCCGCGACGGTCAAAGCGGATCCGCGAAACCTGTGAGGCAAATGGATTGGCATGACGGAGTCTCCTCGGTGGTGGTTCTTCTTGGTAGAGGCTTCCTTGCCCCTGCGGCAAGGTCCGCACGGTTGTGGTCTGCAGTGCAGCCGTGAGCGGAACAATCTATACCTCGGAATCGGCCGCTTCAATAGCAGTTGGATCGGAAAGCGCACTCACGTGATGCCCCGGCCGGCACAGGGGGAAATCATCCAGGAGGCAGGGCCTTGGGAGGCCGGCATGACGCGGTGCCGCGGCGCAGCAAGAAACCGACCGGCTCTGAGGCCGTGCCCGACATTCCCGTGCTCGCGGAAGCGGGCCCGGCAAACTACAATCCGGCCCTGTGCTTCGAGCCGTGGCCCGCGGGCACGCCACCCGCGCGCATTGAGGCAGCGCTACATCGGAGAAATCATGAGCCAAGTCGAATTCGCCCAAGAGCAGAAGGCGTCGGTGGTCAAGCCGATGCTCCTCTCCCATGGCACGCTGATGTGCAGGGACCTCGCCAAGTCGAGGCGCTTCTACGAGGAATTTCTCGGCCTCCAAGTCGTGCGCCACGCGCGACCCGCCATGATGCTGCGCCTGAACACGGGCATGTACGTCGTTGCGGTGTGCATCGGCGAGAACGTTCCCAAGCAGCACGTGCTCACGCACTGGGGCCTGAACGTTTCCTCGCGCGAGGAGGTAGACCGGGCGCACGCGGAGGCGCACCGGCTGAAGGACCAGTACGGCATCCAGAAAATCAACAAGGTGCTCGAGCGCCACGGCGCCTACGGGTTCTACTTCCAGGACCTCGACAACAACTGGTGGGAGATCCAGCACGAGCCGCGCGCGATCGACGATTTCTTCGGCCGCGGAGACATCGCCGACATGAGTGTGGTCGCGACCGACTCGGCGGAGTCCCACGACTAGGGGCCGCGGTGGGTCGAAGGGCGGCTCTCGGCTTGAGCGCCTCCCCTCCCTAGACCCGGTAATACGCCGCGGCGCGCCGTCGCGCGTGTTCGGCCGCCGCTTTGAGCGTGCGCCGACCGGAGGCGGCATCTGCGACCATGTCTACGACGATGAAGTCGGCGCGGCATTGGGCTGAGGCATAGCCGGTCCTTCCGGAATAGCTGTTCGGCAGCATGATCTCCATGCAGTCGCGATACGGCGCGAGCTTCGGATCCTCCGCCCAGACCGCGTTCGACTCGTATCCGCGGAGCGGCGCCGTCACGCAGCCCAGCGACGCCCGCTGCCATGAATCATACTGCTCCCTCTCCATCATGAAGCGCAGGTACTCCTTCGCCGCGTTCGGGTACTTCGTGTGCCTGAAGATCACCTGGTTGAGAAAGACCTGCAGTTCGGTCGGGCGCCCGACCGGCCCGGTTGGGAACCTGGCATGCCCGATATCGGCGGCCAGCGCCTTCAGCCTCGGGTCGGGCGAGTTCTTCGCCGTGGCGTAGATCGAGACGCCGTTCGCGGTGAGGCTGATCCGCTCCTCGAGGAACGCCGCGTCATTCGCCGCATCTTGCCAGGCAAGCGTCCCCGGGATGAACGCCTGATAGAGTTCCCTCGCGTACTCGAGCGCTCGCAGCGTTTGCGCGCTGTCGATGACGACCTTGTTCCTGTCGTCCACGAGCTTTCCGCCGAAGGACCATACGAGCCAGTGGGCCCAGGCGTTGGCGTCGCCGGTCGAATAGCCGAGCGCAAAGCCGACCGCGTGGCCGTTCGCCTTGAGCGCCCGGCAGAGCGCGAGGAAGCCCGCGGTATCGCGCGGGAAGTCTGCGAACCCCGCCCGCCTGACGTGGCTGATGCGGTAGACGATCGCGCTCCCCGCACAACCGAGCGGCACGCCGATCCAGCGCCTGCCGTCCGGTTGCAGATAGCGCCGGCACACGTCGACCCAGCCGCCGTACTCTCTGCCCAGGTACTCGGCGAGGTCGGTGACGTCGAGGAGTTTTTCCGGATAGAGGCTCGCGTCGTCGAAAGTCGAAAGGACGATGTCGGGGCCGGAACCCGCGCCCGCCGCGACCGCGGCCCTGGGACGCACTTCCTCCCAGCTGTCGCTCTCGACCTCCACTTCCACGCCGGTGCGCCTGGAGAACTCGGCCGTGTTCTTCGTCCAGGCGCCCTCGTCGCCCTGAACCAGGGCTTTCCACCGTAGCACGCGCAGCTTCGCGCCTTGCTCGGGCCGCCAGGTCATCGCGGGCGCCGCGAGCGTCGGTGCGCCCGCGGCAAGTCCGGCCGAGATCTTGAGAAAGTCTCTGCGGTCCACTTCGTTTCCGCGCTTCGCGAGGATGGGCGGGAGAGCGGAGCAGGTTAGCCGCGCGCTCCGGGCCGGTCAAGACGCGCGCGGCGTTGGACTTCGCGCGCCGCTCTTTGTAAGCTTCGCTAGGAGTCGATCGATGGCCGAAACCGCACTCATCGTCGGCGCAGGCAGCGGTCTTTCCGCTTCGCTTGCGCGCCTGTTCGCCAAGGAAGGCATGCGCGTGGCGCTTGCCGCGCGCGACACCGGGAAGCTCGCCGCGCTCGCGAAGGACACCGGCGCGCTTGCGATCGCCTGCGACGCGAGCGACGCCGCGCAGATCGAGTCGATGTTCGGCGCGGTCGAGAGGAAATGGGGCGTGCCCGATCTCGTCGTCTACAACGCCGGCTACCGGGTGCGCGGGCCTTTGGTCTCGCTCGATCCGAAGGAAGTCGAGCGGACGATCCGGATCACCGGCTACGCGGGGTTCCTGGTCGCTCAATGCGCGGCGAAGCGGATGCTCGCACGTGGAACCGGTGCGATCTTCTTCACCGGGGCGTCGGCAAGCGTAAAGGGCTACGCCGAATCGGCTCCGTTCGCCATGGGCAAGTTCGCTCTGCGCGGGCTCGCGCAGAGCATGGCGCGCGAGCTTGCGCCCAGGGGAATTCACGTCGCGCACTTCGTCATCGACGGCGGGATCGCGACAGGCGCGAACGATCCGCGGGCGCAGGAGCGCGGCGCGGACGGAATGCTCCTGCCCGACGAAATTGCCAGGAACTACCTGCACGTGTACCGCCAGCACCGCAGCGCCTGGACCTGGGAAGTGGAGCTGCGGCCCTGGGTCGAGCGGTTCTGACCGGGGCGGGCGCAGACCGGCGAGACAGCCCGGGAAATACGGGGCGCAAATCGTGGAGGTCGAGGCGGCAGTCGCGTATAATTGCGACTCCTCCCGCACCTGCGGTCGGAATCACTTCTTCTCAATTTTCCCATTCAAGGCAAGGAACATGAATACGACGAAATCTCTGTTGTTGTCCGCTGCAGTGGCCCTAGCGTTCGCCGCCTGCAGTAAGGAACAAGCGCCCGCCCCCAAGCCCGCAGAAGCTCCGAAGGCCGCCGCTCCGGCACCCGAAGCGCCGAAGGCCGAGGCCGCTGCACCCGCGCCGGGGGCGGCCCCGGCTGCCGCACCTGCTCAGGGTGCAGCACCGGCACCCGCCGCTCCTGCCGAGCCCAAGAAGGAAGAAGCCAAGAAGTAGTACGGCGCGAGTCCAGAAAACGGCGGTGTCCCGCAAGGGCCCGCCGTTTTTTTTCGGGTGAAGCGAGTCAGGCTCCCGCGCCGGCCTTTGGCATGGGCCGCACGCGCCACTGCAGAAAAAGCGCAAAGCTGGAGGCCGTCACGGCGATTGCGCACGCCGCGATCCATCCGAAGTGCGCGAGCGCCATGCTCGCGAGGAATGCGCCGGTGGCGTTACCGCCCCAGACGTGCGCGCCGAAGATGGTGTTGAAGCGGCTGCGCGCATCGGGCGCGACAGAGGTGATGAGCGTCTGGTTGGCGACGAGCGAGGCACGCAGCCCGCAGTCGAGCAGCATCGTGCCGGCGATTACTGCGCCCACCCAAAGCGCCGCAAAGGCGAAGACGAGGTAGGCGGCGAGGACCAGGCACACGCCTGCGGTCACGACCGGAAATGGGCCGCGGCGGTCGAGCCAACGGCCGGCGGGCTGCGCGATGAGGATGCCCGCGGCGCCGGGAATCCCCAGGAGACCCGTCTGCGCCGGACCGAAGTCGTGAAAGAGCTGCATCATCGGCGCGACGGTGGCCCAGAAGCCGCCGTAAGAGATCCCGAGCAGGAACTGGATGCCAGAGGCGCGCCGCAGGGTGGCGTTGCCGCGCAGGAAGCCGCCGAGCGAGCGCAAGAGTTGCCCGTAGCCGAGCTGCGTCTTCGTCGGAATGCTCGGCAGCCACAGCACGAGCGCGGGCGCGAGCGCGGCGAGCATCGCCGCAGCGATCACGTAGGTCCAGCGCCAGCCGAGAGTGGAGGCGACGAGGCCGCCGGCAAGCCGGCCGAACAGGATGCCGAGAAACAGGCACGCGAGGATCGCGCCCATCGTTCGTCCGCGCTTTTCTGCCGGCGCAAGCTCTGCGGCGAGCGGAATGACGATCTGGGCAAAGCACGCCATGACGCCTACGACCAGGCCCGCCGCCGCGAGCGCAAAGAGTGAAGGCGCAGCCGCCATCGCAAGCATGGCCGGGATCAGGACCCCGAGCTGTGCGAGGATCAGCCGCCGCTTGTCGAGCCGGTCCCCGAGCGGCACGAGAAAAATTGTCCCGGCGAGGAAGCCGCCGAAGGTGAGGGTGGCGACCCATCCCGCGGCGGCGGCGTCGGCGTGGAACTCAGCGGCAAAGGCCGCGAGCATCGGCGTCTGGTAATGGATGGTTCCCGCCCCGGCGAACACCGACACCGCGAGGAGCACCATCAATTTCCGGCTTGAGGAGCGCGCGCCGGCGGGATTCGAGCCGGCAGTCATTCCTCGCAACTTGCGTCCGAGAGCGCTTCGCGCTCAGGTAATATTGGCCCGGCCCGGGGTGGCTTGCGGACGGAGATCATTCATGGCTTCCCGTGGAGTGCGCATTGTAGCGGCGGTCGAGGCGGCCAAGGGCGCGCTGGTTCTGGTCGCGGGTCTCGGGCTCTTCGAACTCCTGCACCGCGACGTCCAGGCGCTCGCCGAGCGCATCGTCGAGCACTTCCACTTGAATCCTGCAAGCCGTACCCCGCGGATCCTGCTGGACGCCGCCGGGGCGCTCACCGACGAGCGCCTGGCCGTGCTCGCCATGGGAGCGATCGCCTATTCGACGGCACGCTTCATCGAGGCCTACGGACTGTGGAGAGAGCGGCGCTGGGCGGAATGGTTTGCGGTCGTCGCGGGCGGCCTCTACATTCCGATCGAGCTCTACGAACTCGTGCGGCGCCTGACCTGGATACGCTTCGGGCTGCTCGCCATCAACGTCGCGATCGTGGTGTATCTTGCCCGCGTGCTGTGGCGGACGCGAGGCCAGGCTGCGCATGAATGAGGAGAGGGCCAGGCTTCCGATGAAGAGGTCGTCGCGCGGGCACCCTTGACGCGCATCGCCGCGCAAGTCGCTCGGGCGAGACAATCCGCTACCCGATTTGCCCGCGGAGCAAGGGCTACGCCGTACCGTACTTGGTATCGACCTGAACTCCGATCTCTTTGAGGAACGGCGTCGGCAGGATGCCGCCCGCGCAGACGATCACGGCGTCGTTCTTCAGGTTGATCTTCTTTCCGCCCGCGTCGAGGGTGACGGTTCCGTCGCCGATCTCCTCGACGTTCGAGGAGAGAATGACTTTCAGCCTGCGGGCGCTCTCCGCGCGCTGGACCAGCTCGCGGTTCTTCTGCTTCACGCGCGAAAACGCCTCACTGCGATAGGAGAGCGTCACGGCCGTGCCGCGCTCGTCGGCGCAGGCAAGCGCGGCTTCGAGCGCGGAGTCTCCCCCGCCCACGACGAGAACGTGCTGCCCGCGGTATTGCTCGGGATCCACGAGGCGATAGACCACCTTCGACTTGGATTCGCCTTTCACGCCGAGCTTGCGCGGCGTGCCCCGCCGTCCGATCGTCAGCAGGACCGAGCGGGCGCGGTACTCCTGCTTGGAAGTCCTCACCACGAAACCTTGCCGGTCAGGTTTCAGCGATTCCATGCGCTCGAAGAAATTGATCTTGAGGCCGGTCCGCGCCACCACGCTCTTCCAGAAGTCCAGGAGCTTTTCCTTGCTCACTTCGCCGAATTTCATCTTGCCGATGATCGGCAGCTGCACCGGCGCGGTCATCACGACTTTGTTGCGCGGATAGTGATAGACGGTGCCGCCGAAGGAGTCTTCCTGTTCCAGCGTGACGAACTTCAGATTCTTCGCTTTCGCGGCGAGCGAAGCGGAAATCCCGGCGGGGCCGGCGCCGACGATTACAACGTCCAGCGGAAAGCCGCCGCCTTTCAGCCGGGAGATCGACTCGATCGCCTGACGCCCCTGTTCGACGGCCTTGCGGATGAGCCCCATCCCGCCGAGCTCTCCGGCGATGAACAGACCCGGCACGTTGGTCTCGAAATTGGGCTTGATGAGCGGGATGTCCATGCCGCGTTTCGACGTCCCGAACACGAGCTGGATCGCATCGTGCGGGCACGCCGCCATGCAGGCGCCGTGGCCGATGCACGCGCCGGCGTTCACGAGTTGCGCCTTGCCGTCGATGATGCCGATCGCGTTCTCGGGGCAGGCGGCGACGCAGGCCCTCGAATTGAGGCAGCGGCGCGGATCGATGACCGGGTGCACCGACGCAGGCTCGTTCAATCCCGCTTCGACCGCCTGCGCGAGGCGCTCGGCGCCCTCGCGTTCGCGGCTGC
>Ga0153915_10003524_pt1 | contig 14364 bp, 18 predicted proteins | sample Opewatmetagenome_2_FD_107003 | JGI IMG/M metagenome (GOLD analysis project Ga0153915, IMG submission 107003) | Freshwater wetland microbial communities from Ohio, USA - Open water 3 Core 3 Depth 3 metaG | ecosystem: Environmental > Aquatic > Freshwater > Wetlands | place: USA: Ohio, Lake Erie... | reverse complement strand
TGCTGGAGAGAGAGGTAATCGTCCCATTTGTTGTTTTTGAAAATAGCATAAAATTTTCGGATTTCTTCTTCGTATTCAAACCGGTTACTTCCTAACTCACTATATTTTTCTAATTCCGGTTTGGCCATCTTCCTTAATTGGGATTTATTCTTGTAATACAATTCAAAATCTTTGAGTGTTTTTTCATATTCACCTTTCAATGCAGATTTTACCCAATCCGTGATATCAATGCCAAGAATATCTGAAGTGTAGAGACAATAATCTTCAACATTTATTCCAATGGTTCGAATACCCTGTCGTATAAAGAATACCTGTTCCCGATCCAAACAGAATTCTGCCTCATCGAGATACGTATCAATAAAAACGCCGTATTTGCTTCGCGCGACACATTTTGAATTGTCGTTCGGACAAATATTAAGGTAATCTTTGAGTATCCAATAAGATTCAATTCCATCCCTTCGATATTTTTCTTCTCTCTCCTTAAGAACTTCCAGACTAATGACACTCAACTGAATTTCGAATACAATTTTTCGATCATTTTTCTCTGCAAAAACATCCGCACGCCAGTCACCAGATAGAGATTGATATTCAGGTTGTGCCTGCCAACCTTCGGATTTACAAAGTTGATATATCTGATATTTTAATTTCAGATGTTCAAGGGATTCCGGCTCTCCCCCACATTCTTCATTTTTTTGCCCATGATAGAAATGTTTGAGACCGGTTTTAGATTTACGAAGATGACCTTTAGCACCACAGCAGGCCATAATGACATCGAGGCCTTTTTGATGACGAAGTTTCAGATCAGCCCAAGCCTCATCAGATAGATCCGGCCCGATCACTCGCTCCCCATTAATAATTGCAGATAATGGAATACAAATCACTTTGACTTAATTTCCTTCTTCAAATTGTCAGCATCCTCAATGATTTTGAAATCAATAATTTGGATCTGTCTTGCACTAGAAATTCGAGATTTAATTGCGTTGTAGGGTCCAAGTCCTTTAGTTTCATTCTCATTAACGTAGGTCCTGAAACTAACGGTAGCTTCGATTGTCGGCATAGTATTCCATCAGTTCTTTTAGTTTTTAAATATAAATGAAGCAGGTTGAAAGTAAAAGAATACCTTGAGATCCTAGAGACTCCAGATAACAAACAATGGTTTTTCTTGAGTTCCCAGAATTGATCAAAGACCCCCCCTTTCCCTGCATGAAACATTTCGTACCGGAGATTTTTGCACGCTACAACACTTTGCGCTTAAAAATTTCCAAAAGATCGCCGCGAAAGTTGGGAAAAACCCTCTTTGGGGGGAGGTCTCCGACGGAGCGTGCACTTTGCCCAAAAATTTTTCCGGCGGATCGCGTTCGGTCCGCACGGTCTGAAATTTTTTCCGGCCACAAATTTTTGGTTCGAAAGTTGGTACGGCCGGATTTTTTGGTCGCGAAATTTTTTTTGGCCAAAATTTTTCGGCTCGAAATTTGAAAATCCTAAAAATTTTTGGATTGAAAGTTGAAAATTGTAAAAAAATCCGGCGCGAAAGCTGGAAAAAATGTTGTCAGTTTGGCAACTGACTGGCACCGCCGTCGTAAATCCTGCGATACTGACCCGGCACCGGGATCGGAAAACCCGGACTTTTTTTGGCCGCGAAATTTTTTTTGCCGGAAAATTTTCCGGTCGAAAGTTGAAAATCGCAAAAATTTTTGGATTGAAATTTCTCCGGCCGGATTATTTCCGGTTTGAAATCTGAAAAATCCAAAAAAATTCCGTGCGAAAGTTCGTACGGCAGGATTTTTTTGGATGAAAATAAAAAATGCCGGAAAAATTTTGGAGCAATCTGATTCCAAGTAGAAGCAAGACCGCACGGCATACTCCCATACATGATCTCTTGTACCATGCCACCCCCCCTTGCGCCATCCCTGCCCCCAAGGGGGCGGGGGCGCGAACGATGCCTAGGTATTACCTGCATTCAGAACTGCTCCCGGTACAGGTAATACAGCACTATCGCAATTGGGGGACGCCCACGCTGGCAGAGGGCGGAGGCTTGCCGGAGCCCCCAGGAGCGTCTTCTGCCTGTGTGTCGCCGACGGCACCTTTCCTTTTGGCACAATTTCTCCGACGTAGATCTAAGAAACGCTCACAGATTGCACCGGTTGGCCGATCTCTCCCTCATCTGACCACCTGCACGGTCCCAACAACCGCGGCCATAAGAAACGCGCTAAAAACGCCGGTTTTATTCTCGTTAAAACGGTTATTTTCGCGAAATACCCGTTTTAATCGGGAATAATTTAGTGGTGTTGGCACCATTTCCTGTGGAAACGATCGCGGGTGTTTTCCGGGCACCAGCTCTCCGTCGGAGAACAGATCCCCCATGACCTGCATTCCCTTATCCCCCCGCCACCTGCCCGGGCAGGAAGGGCATACGACAAAACCCGCCCATCAACCATTTTATCCCAAAACCCCCCCATCATTATACATGACCACACAGATTCGGGCATCCCACATCCTTGTCACAAGCGAGGACGACGCAAACAAGATCTTAAAGAGAATCCGGGACGGCGAGGAATTCGGCGCAGTCGCAAAGCGCTTCTCCTCCTGCCCGTCACGGAAGAACAGCGGCGATCTGGGCTGGTTCGAGAAGGGCCAGATGGTCCCCGAGTTTGAGCAGGCTGCATTTGCCGCAGAGCCGGGCACAGTTGTCGGGCCGGTAAAGACCCAGTTCGGGTACCATATCATCAAGGTCACCGGCAAGAAGTGAACGGCCCGGACCGCCTCCTTTTATGGATACAAAATTTTTTCTCGGCATAGGCCTCGCCATCGCAATCGTCTTTGCCGGTACGGCAGTCTACACCGGGTTTGCAAAACATTCCGGGACAAACACAGCCGACCGCGACACGATGTACCAGGTCTCGACCATCGATGCGCTGATGCAGGGCGTGTACGACGGCACGGTCACGATTGGCGAGCTCAAAAAGCACGGCGACTTCGGGATCGGCACCTTCGACAAACTTGACGGCGAGATGATCGTGCTGGACGGCAACGTCTGGCAGGCAAAGGCAGATGGCTCGGTCGTCGAGGCACAGGACTCCCAGACCACGCCGTTTGCCACGGTCACGTACTTCGACACCGATATCCGCCAGATGACCCTGGACCATACGACAAACGAGTCGGCATTCGTGGAGTACCTGGCTGAAAAACTCCCGACCGGGAACATGATCTACGGGGTCAAGGTCCACGGCACGTTCCCGTCGGTCACGGTCCGGGCGATCCCGGCGCAGGAGAAACCCTACCCCAACCTCACTGTCGCCGCACAAAACCAGGGCGTCCACACGTACACAAACGTCACCGGCACGATCGTCGGGTTCTATTCGCCGGTGTTTTTACAGGGCCTCGACGCGGAGGGCTACCACCTCCACTTCCTTGCCGATGATGATACCGAAGGCGGCCACATCCTTGACGCGACGATCCCGGCCGACAGCACCGTCCAGTACGACGTGACGCCATACTTTACGATGGTGCTTCCCACAAGCGGGGCATTCACCGGCACCGATCTTTCAGGAAACGTAGGCGGCGCCCTTGCCGCGGTCGAGCAGTAACCACTGCATTTTTTTTAGCAGGTTCCTTTCTTTTTTTTTTTACAGCGGGCGGTGCGGCACCCGTCCCAAAGAACGCAGCAGGAGGGGCAAAAATATGCGCGCCCCCTCACCTGCAGGATCGGCACCCGATGCTCAACTGGTGAATTTTTTTTACAAAATCCGGGCCGGGCCCGGTACGCCAACGGTTCGTAGCTCTTCAAAATCCAGAACGTTCAATCGTTCCAGACCCTTCCGGAACAATTCCCGGCCGTTCCTCCCCGTTCCGGAACAGTGGGAAGGTTCCCTGGTACTGGGCCGGATCCCTGCACCCGAACCGGACCGGTCATTGATTTAACTGCCTGGTTTTATGATTGGAGGTTTTATTTTAGTATTTCACCGCCCGGAGAGTGGCCCTTTATATGCAGATCCAAAAAACCCGTTATCATGACAACTGCCGGGAAATGACAGGGAACCGGCGGTTGCCTTATGGAGTAGAGTACCATGATATCGCTAAAAAAGATCGGACTTATTGCCGCGGTCCTGTTCTGTGCGGCACTGGTATGCGTACCAGTGGTATCCGCTGCAGGGCCCGGACAGGGAATGCAGGGAAATAATAACCAGGGAAACAACCAGGACCAGCAGGGCCCCGCTCAAGAAAACCAGAACAACGGACAGGGTTCCCAGACAGGGAATAACAACTGGCAGAATGGAAACACCGGATTCGACCGCCAGCAGGGCAATATGACCCGGAACATGACAATGAACATGACCCGGAACATAAGCGACAATGCAACCATGCCCGGCCCGATGGTCCTCGGGAACATGACCGGGTTTTACGGGCAGGATAACGTGACGTTCTGCCAGCCGCCGGATGGCACCAATGCGACGGACAGCAACTGGTCAGGATTCAACAACACGAGCATCTGCCAGCCCATGAACCGGAACATGACCTTTTCCCGGGACAACCAGACTGCATTCAACCAGACCGCATTCAACCGGACTGCGGACGGGAACCTGACAGGCCCGGCGCAGCATGATAACGGGAATTCAAACAGCGCACAGAACCAGAACGGGAACAACGCAGGGAACAACAACTCAGGACAGCAGCAGGGCAACAGCGCGAGCCAGGACCAGAAAGATGCCGACCTGATCTCGGCATTCCTGAAATGGCTCAAAGGCAGCCAGTAACACCGTACTATATCAAAAATATCCCCATACTCCTCCCCGGAAACTTCTCTCTTTTTTTCCGGGGCCTCCTCCGGAGTTTGTCTCTTCAGGGAATCCTGACATCGTCTTCCTGTTGTTTTTGCGAGCCTTTTTTCATATCCGGGCACGAATGGATCGGTACGATAAGGGCGCGACACCGTCGCTTTTTTAGAGAGCCACCATGACTGCCATCCGCGGAATCAAACGGGAACTTTTAATGCTGCTGCTCGAACTGGGGAAGAACAACCACCCCAACGAGTTTGCCGCGCTCTTAAAAGAGGAGGGAGGAGTGATAAGCGAGCTCAACCTCCTGCCCGGCACGATCACGGGCAGCTCCTCGGCCTCAATCTTCTTTGAAATGATGCCGCTTGACACCCATATGGCAGGAAGCGCCCACTCCCACCCGAACGGCGTCTGCCGGCCTTCCGATGCCGACTTAAACTTCTTTCCCCGGGCGGGCCGGTACCACCTGATCATCGGCGCCCCGTACCGGGAGAACAGCTGGCGGTGCTTTACTGCGGACGGCGAGCCCTTCGATCTCGCGGTGATCTAAATGACCCCCCGGCGCGTCGTTGCTACGGGCACGTTCGACATCCTCCACCCGGGCCACCTCTACTACCTTTCCGAATCAAAAAAACTCGGCGACGAACTCTGGGTGATCGTGGCCCGGGACGCAAACGTGAAGTACAAACCCCGGCCGATCGTCCCCGAGGAGCAGCGCCGGGCGATGATTGCGGCGCTGAGACCGGTCGATCACGCGGTCCTCGGCGACCCGGCCGACATGTTCCGGCCCATCGAAGCAATCCGGCCCGATATCATCACGCTCGGGTTCAACCAGTATTTCAACGAAGAAAACCTGCAGAGCCAGCTTAAGGAGCGGAACCTTGCTGCACAGGTGGTCCGGATCGGCAGGTACGAGGGTGGCGAGCTCGCGAGCTCGCGCATGATCGTGCAGCGGATCATCGATGCGCGGGGCGGCGATCAGCGCTCGGGGTAGAACGGGCAGTCCGTCGTCCGGCACTCCGCGTTCATCCCGAAGAAACGGCAGGTGATTTTCGGGTCGATCGGGATCTTCACTCCCAGGTGTTCGGCCGTAAAAGCTACCGCTCCCTGGATCGCAAGGAACGTGTTGCGCTTGCAGCACCGGGGCCCGCCGTTCTCCGCGATTGTCATGAGGCTTTTTGCGACGACCATGTTCGCCTGCTGCCACTCGCGGCGGGAAAGGGGCGTCGCGCCGGTGACAAGCGAGATAAAAATCCCGGTGCCGACCGCTGCCCCGCAGTCTCCCATGAAACCGCAGGCACCGCCCTGGATCGTCCCGGCCCGCTCGCGGGCGGTCGCGATCAGTTTTGCCGTTTTCTCTTTCTGGCCGGTAACGTTACCGTACGCGGCGAGCAGGACAGCAGGCACGAGGAAGTGGTGCTCGGGCCCGTGCATGTGGACGACCGGGTTCTGCATCAGGGTCATGGCAATCCGGACCGGGTCCTTCTCTTCTGTTTTTACGCAGTACTGTTCTATCGCATCGTCCGCCCCGAGCTGGTGGCAGCGGTCGCAGACAAAGTGCCCGTCTTCGCAGACGGTATCCGTCTTTTTAACCTGGTGGCAGTAGGCGCATTCGCGCTCCACCGGTTCGCTGAGATACCGGAGGGGCCTGCCGCAGACCATGCATCCGGTACGGTGATCGGTCATGAATGACATCCTCCTGTTTTTTTCGTACGTGGGGTGCCGGAGCACAAAAACCCTGTCGATCGGAAATATGCGGGATAATGGCCGCCGGGCCCGGGAGATGCCGGGCTAGCGGCCCGCATGGCCGCGGCGGGCCGGGGGGCCGTGGTGCCGGCTCCGGCCGGAGAGCCCGATCCGGAGCAGGTCTGATGAATACTTTGCCGCAAACGAGCCCACGAGCGAGGTCACGATCACCATCACCGCGATCGTGACGGCAACGGGCGGGGAGCCGTAGAGTGCGGCAAGGGCGATGGAAAATTCCCCCCTCCCGATGGTGTTCACCCAGATCTCGATGCCGGATTTTGCCGATCCGTAGAGGGCAATCGCAGTAAGCACCCCAGAGACCAGCTTGGAGACGATGGCGAGGATGCAGATGACTGCCATGACGCCGATGTTGACGCTGCCCGAGAAGGTAATGGAGATCCCGAAAAAGACAAAGAAGATCACCATGAAGACATCCTTGAAGGGGCGGGCATGCTGCTCGAACGCATCCGGGTCGGTCGTCGCAATGGCGGCGCCAAGGGCGATAACCATCAGGGTGTCGGGGATGCCGAAGTACAGGGCAGATCCCGCCGTTGCAAGCACGGCGACAAACGTAAAGAGCACCGGCAGCTCGTCCTCACGGTCGAGGATAGAGACCAAAAACTCCTTGCCGTAATGGGCGAGCGCGTAGAGGACCCCGAGGCCTATCATGATCTTTACTGCAAAGAGGAGCAGGTTTTCGTTTCCCGCAGAGAGGAGGGCAAGGATGACGATCATGATGAGGTCTTCAAAGACCATCAGCCAGATGACGGTCTCGGCCTCCCGCATCATCAGTTTCCGGTTCTCGACAAGCGAGGTCACCGCCATAGCGGTACTCGAAATATAGAAGGCTGCGGCGACGACGAGGGCATCGATGAGGGGAAAGCCCAGCAGGTAGGCGGCAACAAACCCGATGAGCATATTGACATTGAGGTCGATGATCCCGCTCGTGAGGACCGCGTTCCGGTTCTCGACGATCTTGTCCACCCGGATGCCAAGGCCGACAAAGAAGAGCAAAAAGATCAGCCCGAGTTCGGCAAAGAAACTGCTGACCGGGTCGGACACGACGACGCCAAGGCCGGCCTTCCCCAGGATCACGCCGGCAATGATATAGAACGGGATCGCAGGGATCGTCAGGTACTTGCTTATGAGCGCAAGAACAAGGCATACCGTGAGGGCGAGGATGATGCCCCCTGCGGCGAGGATCCCTTCCATCAATCCACCATGATCTCGTGTTCGAACAGCCTGAGCTGGTCGGTCTCCCCTATGACAAGCACGGCGTCACCGGCTGCGAATACGAATGACGGCGGGGGGTTGATGATATTCTTGTCATTCCTTGAGACCGCAATGATCGTTGTCCCGGTCTTTGCCCGGATCTGGAGGTCCTGGATCGTCTTCCCGGCGATTGCGGCGGGGACGATATACGTGTGGATGGTGACCCTGAGATCGGCAAGCGCGGAGAACGCGATCTCGACGCTCTCCTGGTCGGCCTCTATGATGGCACCGGTCAGGATATTCCCGAGACGCCGGGCCTCGACCGGGGTCATCTCGGCGGCGCTCGGCGTGCGGCAGCCCTTCTGGAGGGTATACATCTGGATGGTACCGATTTTTGTGAAAAAGAGCGCGACCGTGTCGCCCTTGTCCGTTTCGAATTCGTATTTTGTGCCGACGCCGGGGAGATTGAGAGACCGAAGTGCCATAACAGTGGTAATACAGACGTTCCTATAATATATTACGATTCCCGAATGCTCCCGGGGCCGTCCGGCACAATAAAAAAGGGTTTTTTCGTTGAGCGGACGGGAGGCGCCCGCCCGTGCGCCCGGCATACGGGGCGAACATTCAAGGGTTTTTTAGAGAGCGCGGGAGGATCGGCCGTATCGCGCCGGAGGGTAGGCCGGCGGTCACGGTTTTTTTAGAGGGTTTGTAGTATCCTCCCTGTATCTCACGTGGCATACGCCGGGGTTTAAACCCCGGCCGGGCGGGGTGAAAGTGACCGGGCCGCCCGTCCAGCACCCCGGGCCCGTATGTGTAAAACAGCATCTTTTTTCCCTGTCCATGATAAATAATGATAAATCCGGACGCGCCTTCCCGCGCCCGCCAGTTCATCCTGTCTTTACGAGGAGTTGGTCATCATCGCAGAAATCCCGAAAGAAGAGTACTTAAAAAAGTGCACGTCCGCATGTGCGGGATGCAGCTCGTCGCTCTCGCTGCGCTATGTCTTAAAAGCGGCCGGGCCCGATACCGTGCTTGTCGTGCCCGCGTGCTGTACGAGCGTCATCCAGGGGATCTACCCCAACACCGCGATGAACGTGCCGGTCTACAACGTCGCGTTTGCCGCCGCAGCCGCATGTGCATCGGGGATGACCGAGGCATTCCAGGCGATGGGGAAAAAGACCCACGTGATCGTGTATGCCGGCGACGGCGGGACGCTCGATATCGGCATCCAGTCGATGTCGGGTGCATTCGAGCGCGGCACGGACTTTTTGTACATCTGCTACGATAACGAGGCCTACGGGAACACCGGCATGCAGCGCTCGGGCGCAACGCCGCTTGGCGCACGGACCACAACGGCCCCGACGGGAAAGACAGTCGAGAAAAAGGATATCGATGCGATTGCCGCGGCCCATCACCTCGCGTACATGGCAACAGCGTGCAGCGCCTACCCGCAGGATATCTATAAGAAAGTCGCAAAGGCGCTCACGTTCAGGGGCCCGACCTTCATCCATATTCTCGCTCCCTGCCCGCCCGGCTGGCGGTACCCGACCGAGAAGACCATCGAGATGGGAAAACTCGCGGTAAAGTCCGGCATGTGGGTGCTGTACGAGCGCGAGAACAATAAACTCACGATCAGCGCCCCGTCAAAAGCCGCGATGAGAAAACCGATCCCGCTCGAAGATTATCTCGGCCCGCAGGGCCGGTTCAAGGGCATTGATGCAAAGTCGCTTGAGATCCTCAAGCAGCGGCTTGCCGATAACCTCAGACACCTCGCAACGGAAGAGGAGGCGTCGGCATGAAGGAGATCTCGACAGGCAACAAGGCGATTGCAAAGGCAGTGAAACAGGCCCTGCCCGATGTTGTCGCAGCCTACCCTATCACCCCCCAGACCGAGATCGTGGAGACGATTGCGGACTTTGTGACAAGTGGCCAGATGAAGAGCCGGTACATCCCGGTCGAGAGCGAACACTCGGCGATGGCGGCCTGCATCGGCGCAAGCATCACGGGCGTGCGGACGTTTACCGCGACAAGCGCCCACGGCCTGTTGTACATGCACGAGATGACCAACTGGGCTGCGGGCGCACGCCTCCCCATCGTGATGGCAAACGTGAACCGCTCGCTCGGGCCGGGCTGGAACATCTGGGCCGAGCACACCGATGCCATGCAGGAACGCGATACCGGCTGGCTCCAGGTGTACGTCTCGACCGTGCAGGAAGCCTACGACACGACCTTAATGGCGTTCCGGATCGCAGAGCACAACGACGTGCTCCTGCCGGTGATGGTGAACCTCGACGGCTTTGTCCTCTCGCACATCATGCAGCCGCTCGATACGGTAGAACCCGGGGACTTCATCCCGCCGATCCACCTGCCGCATGCAATTGACGTGAAGAACCCGACCGGTTACGGCGGGCTCACCGGCCCCGACCAGCACTTCCTCTTTAAGTGGGACATCGAGCGCTCGATGCGGGATTCAGAGAAAGTGATCGCGGCAACCGAGGCGGACTTTGCAAAACGGTTTGGCCGGAAGTACGGGCCGACCGAGGAGTACCGCTGCGATGACGCGGACGTGACCCTCATTGCCATGGGCACGCTCGGGAAAGAGGCCGAGGTCGCAATCGATATCCTGCGAAAAGAGGGGATCAAGGCCGGCTCGATGCGCCTGCGCTGGTTCCGGCCCTTCCCGAAGCTGGACCTTAAGGGTAAGGAAGTCGTGGTGATCGACCGGGACTACTCGTTCGGGTACGGCGGCATTGTGGCGCACGAGATCATGGCAAAGTGCCACTGCGAGGTGTACAGCGTGATCGCCGGCCTTGGCGGCCAGGAGGTCACGTACGACGATATCGCGGAGTTCGTCCGCAGGCGTCGTATCGGCACCGAGTTCTGGTTCGGGGTGAATGCCCATGTTTGAGATCCGGATCCACTCCCGGGGCGGGCAGGGCGGCGTGACTGCGGCCCGGCTCCTTGCCATGGCAGCGCTCCACGACGGGAAATATGCCACGGCCTGCCCGTTCTACGGCGCAGAAAGGCGCGGGGCGCCGATCGTCTCGTTTGTCCGGATCGACGACCGCCCGATCAAGGTGTACAGCCAAATCCGGGACCCGGACCTCGTGGTCGTGCTCGACGCGAGCGTGATGGATACGGTCGATGTGCTCCACGGCTTAAAGAAAGGCGGCCGGGTCTTCATCAACAGCGCACACAAGCCGGACGTTGCCGGGTACACGACCTATAACGTCGACCTCACCGGCATTGCGCTCAGGGAAAACCTCGTGGTCGCGGGAAGCCCGATCCTCAACACCCCGGTGCTCGGGGCGCTCGCGAAGATGGGGGTAGTCTCTGCCGATTCGGCAAAGTCCGCGATCCGCGGGATGTTTACCGATGAGAAAAACGTAAAAGCGGCCGAGGCGGCCTATAAGGAGATGAGCGCATGAGCGCAAAACTACAGCAGGATCGCCTGGCCATAAGCCGGCCGATCGAGGGCGCAGCCGGCCAGACCGGCACGTGGCGCGTGTTCAAACCGGTTGTCGATAAGGAGAAGTGCAATGCGTGCGGGCTCTGTTCGATGTACTGCCCGGATGGCGTGATCGATGAGGACTTAAACGTCGATCTCCGGTTCTGCAAGGGCTGCGGGATCTGTGCAAACGAGTGCCCGAAAAAAGCGATCGCGATGGTGCGGGAAGAGAAGTAATCCCGTTACCGGTTTCTCCTTTTTTTGCTCTGTAGAATTCCCTTTAAAATGGTATGCCGCCCCCCTCTTGCGCCACCAGTCCCCCGAGGGGGACGGGGCGCATAGCGATGCACTCGGTATTACCTGTACATGAAACCGCTGAGCAATTCAAGGATGCAGGTAATACAACATCATCTCTAACCGGGGAATGCCCCAGCGGCGGGGGCGGAGGCTTGCCGGAGCACCCAGGAGCGTTGTTTTATTTTAAGGAAGTCTACAGAGCCCTTTTTTTAACAGCAGTAAAATAATCCCCGAAAATGCCGGTCCTGCTCGTCCTTTCCGATGACGGAAGTTTCTGCCATGCATGTCAAAACTATTTTAATCACAGCAAAAGAATCCCCTGTCAGGATGCGGGGCCATGAACCGGAAGTATTTCGGGGATACGCGGGACCTCTTCAAGTTCGATCTGGTGCGCCACTTAATGAAGTCGCTTTCAGAGATTGGAGGCTTTGCGTTTGTCCCCATGCTGACAACTACGCCTCCCGGGAAAAAGCGCAGGGAAAAGACCGATCTGGAACACGCCGTCCGCGCGGGAAAAGCCGGCAGCCAGAACCAGAACCTCCGGCAGCAGCTTGTCCGGCTCCAGGAGATAGAAAACGACCGTGAGTACCTCGCCGGGATCAGTACCTATTTTACCGGCGAGAAGATCCTGATCGATATCTGCGGCAGCGAACCGTTCACGCACAGCGGCCGGGACTCGTACCTGGGGTGTGTCTTTGAGGCCTTCCCGAAAAACGCCCTGATCTTCTTTGACCCGGATACCGGCCTTGCCGATGCGAAGGCAGACAGCAGGCACCTGCTCCTGCAGGAGATCCGGCAGATCTACGACCGTATGGACAGGAACTCGATCCTGATGATCTGCCAGCACTTCCCCCGGGTCAGCCATGACGGTTTTGTAAAAAAACGGTGCAGAGAGCTCGAAAAACTTACCGGTTCATGCCCGGTCACCATCACGGACAATGAGGTGATCTTTTTTTTGCTCGCAAAAAACACCGGTCTTGGCGGCCGGCTCAAGAACACCCTCGAATGCTATGCCGATACCTACCCGGCGCTCTATACGTACTGTGCCGGGTAAGGGCAGCAGTTTTTACCCTTGCGGGATTACGGGCAGGTGCCGGAATGGCTGTCGACCGTCCCGGCCGGTCTCTCACCTGCCGGATCCGCTGCCATATATTCAAGATCGAACCGGTACAGGTGCGTAAACCGGCAGTGCCGGCACTGGACCGTGATCGTCCGGCAGCTGACCGTGACGTCGTGAGGCCCCGTGACCCCGCAGTGCCGGCACGAGGCCTCCGTGGTGATCGCCCAGACAGGCCAGCGGTCGGGTTTTTTGAATGTTCCGGCCTTGTCCACGTCCTCCATCCGGGGCACGAAGACCCGGGTCGCCCCGCAGGCCGTGCCCCGGACATCGGCCCGGTTGGGCATGGCTTCGATATGCTGGTCTGCCAGCTCGCGGCAGTGGTAGCAGTCGGTGCGGTAATCCGTGCTGATGAACCGGTCGTTCATGCATGATGATGCGTCCGGCTTCTCATTAACCTGTCGCACCCGGCCGGATCCTGCGGGCGATAGAAGGATAATCCGGAGGATCTGGCCTTTCTGCGGCGTTTTTACCGGCAAATCCCGGATCTGCTCACAATCTGACCTTGAAAAAGTAAATTTATTTAATCAGGGAGAAGGCATATAATGCATATATGAAACTTCTCATGGGGTTTATTATCCTTCTGGTCGCCCTGGTGGCAGTCACCGGGTGTACCCAGACCACAACTGAACAGACCAACGCAACCACGGTAGCTACTACGGTAGCCGCAACAGAAGTAACGACCGCAGTCACGACCGTCCCGGCCGCCACAGCAACGGTCGTTGAAAACGTGGCCGCAAAAGTTACATCCGCTGCAAAAATCACGACCACCACCGCAGAGGTGACGACTGCTGCAACGACTGCACTTATCAATGTCACGCCAACGGCGACCGCTGCGAACCAGGTCACCAAGATCCATATCACAAGCACCGGATTTACCCCGCAGACCGATGTTGTCCTCCCAGGAACCGGTGTCTTCTTTGTCAACGACGACAATGTCACCCATGTCGTCAAGGCAACCGGGAACAGCACGGGAATGTTCAACTCCGGCGATATCCTGCCCGGCTCGGGATTCACCTTCTCCTTCAGCGAGAAGACCGGCACGTACACGTACGCTCTTGATGGGAACCAGTCCATTTCCGGCACCATCATCGTGAAGGCAGGACGTACCCTCTCCGGCTAAACCAATAATAACCATCTTTTTTAGCGGTGTACCGCCGGCGTCCGTGGATTTTTTAATCTGCTCTTTTTCAGGATTCAATAAAGAACTCCCCGATGCTCAAGGGGTTTTGCCCCGCACGCGTGTAGTGTCCCGGTTGCGGGATGATGCCGTATTCCCCTGAAACAGTGTCTGCATTTTTCAGTACCGGTACTCCAGGGATCTTGCTGACAGCGCCGGGGGCATGGCTGGCTCGGCGGGGATTTCCCATGAAACAGGTTTTCTTTCGAGAAAAATAGGGAGATTACTTTTCCGGGTTCCCGGTAAAGGGCCGCCGGGCACACACAAGGAAACGTCCGGTTCCGGCAATTGTACGGCCGGGCCCTCCTCTTTTGTAATTCCCTGCTGTTGCGGGAACGGTTTCGCCGGGACAAAAACACTCAAGGCAACGAGAAGAATGCACATCCCGCGAACGGGAACAGAAACAGTAACGAAAAAAAAAGGTATTCCGGGAGACTCTTTAGTAGTCGCCCATGCCGGGCATTCCGCCCATGCCGCCCATACCCGGGGGCATGCCACCGGCGCCACCTGCGGGCTCGGGGGACTTGGAGGAGGCGATCACATCGTCGATCCTGAGGATCATGATCGCAGCTTCAGCGGCTGACGAGAT
>Ga0153915_10003523_pt1 | contig 14365 bp, 12 predicted proteins | sample Opewatmetagenome_2_FD_107003 | JGI IMG/M metagenome (GOLD analysis project Ga0153915, IMG submission 107003) | Freshwater wetland microbial communities from Ohio, USA - Open water 3 Core 3 Depth 3 metaG | ecosystem: Environmental > Aquatic > Freshwater > Wetlands | place: USA: Ohio, Lake Erie... | reverse complement strand
GCTCCGGGTCCGCCGGACGCGGTCGGTGCTCAAACGGCCGCGTACGCCCTGGCCGAAGGGCCTCGGCATCCGGCCGACCCGCTCTCCGAAGGGACGTCGCCTGAGGGTGGGAATGATGGGGCTCCCGCCCCGGACCTCCACCGAAAGGGGGGCGAGCCGCTCCGGCCCGCCGCCGTCACTCCGGCCGCTCGGCGGTGGCCATCACACCGTGGCCGCCGAGCACGGGCCAGGCGCGAGCGCCTCGGAGCCCGGCGCGTGTCAGCAGGGCCGTGAGCCCCGCCTCGTCGAAGCGCGCGTGCAGGCGGGACATCCCGCGCCACAGGAGCATGGAGGCGGCGCAGCGCGGCCCGCCCGCGAGGGCGTCGCGCAGGGGCGGGCGGCCCGCCCGCGGCTCGAGAAAGGCGGCCCGCCCGCCGGGCCGGAGGACGCGCCGGACCTCGGCCAGCGCGGCGGCCGGGTCGGGCAGGAGGTAGAGGAGGCTGTGCCCGGTCACGCCGTCCAGCGCTCCGTCGCGGACCGGCAGGGCCATCACGTCCGCTCGCATCAGGGGAAGGCGCGCCCCCTGCGCCCGGGCGGCGCGCGCCGCGCGGCGGAGCATCTCCGCGGAGCGGTCGAGGCCGACGTGCAACTTCCCGCCGACGCGGGCCATCTCCAGGGCGCTCGTCCCCGGGCCGACGCCGAGGTCGAGGACGCGGGGCCCGGGCACGAGCGCCCCCAGGGCGCGGCAGGAGGCCCGCCACGTCTCGTGGGCGGTGAGGAACGAGTAGACCGGCGCGGCGATTCCGAACGCGAGGGCATGGGAGAACGCCGCCAGGGCGCCTCGCTGCGAGCGGGCCGGGCCGGCGTGGCCCGGGGCGGGAGGGACCGGGGCGTGCCGCGCCGGTGTGCCGGTCGTGCGTCCGCGCGGCATCTCGGCGTTCACCCCTAGACGATCCGGCCGGCGCGGATCAACCGACGAACCCATGCGGGAGGCACGGCCCGGAGAAGCGCGGCCCCGCCCTCGATCTGCTACACCCACGGGCATGGAAGCCGAACCCGGGAGGGCCGGTCAGGACCGGAGCCGCGGCCTCGTCGCCGTGGCGCTCGCCTATGCCACCGCGCTCGCCGCGGCGGTCGCCGTCGGCTGGAGCCTGCGGGGCTCGCATCCCATCGCCGTCGCGGCCGCCGCCGACCTCGCCGCGACCGCCGTCGTGTTCGCGTTCAGCGTGCGGCACGGCAACTCGTCGGTCTACGACCCGTACTGGAGCGTCGCCCCCATCCCCATCGTCCTCTACTGGGCGTCGCTCGGGCCCGGCCTCCGCGCGCGCCAGGTCGCGGTGGTGGCGCTCGTCCTCGTCTGGGGCATCCGGCTCACCGGCAACTGGGTGGCGCGCTGGCGAGGCCTCGGAGACGAGGACTTCCGCTACGTCGAGATCCGCGCCCGGACCGGGCGCGCGTACTGGCCGGCGAGCCTCGCCTCCATCCACCTCATGCCGACGGCGTGGGTGTTCCTGGGGCTCCTGCCGCTCTACCCCGCGCTGTCCGCGCCGGGCCGGGCGCCCGGCGCGCTCGACGCCGCAGCCCTCGCCGTCACCGCGGCGGCCATCGCCATCGAGGCCTCCGCAGACCGCCAGCTCCGGGCGTTCCTGCGTTCTCGCCGCGAGCCCGGCGCGGTGCTCGGGACGGGCCTGTGGGCCCTTTCCCGCCACCCGAACTACCTCGGCGAGGTGGCCTTCTGGTGGGGTCTGTGGCTCTTCGGCCTCGCCGCGGCGCCGGGGTGGGCCTGGACCGCCGTGGGGCCCGCGTCGATCACGCTGCTCTTCCTCCTCGTGAGCGCGCCGTGGATGGACCGGCGCATGCTCTCCCGCCACCCCACCTACGCGGAGCGGATGCGCGCGGTGCCGGGCCTGTTCCCCTGGCCCGGGCGCAGGCGGTGACGGAGCACGGGTCGCCCCCAGGGCGGCAACCTCGTGGGGTCCGCGCGTGCACACCATTCGGTCTGCGAGTAGCATGACGCCCATGAGCACCCGATCGAGCATCGCGCTCTCGCGCTCCCCGGCGATGGCGCTCGCCGTGACGACCCTGCTCGGCGCTGCATGCGCCGACAACATCAAGACCGACTTCCCGCCGGGCCTCGACCCGATCGAGGCCGTCAACCTCGCGACGTGCCCGAGCACGCTCACCGACCCCTACCCCGAGACGCTCGCCTTCCACTCCGTGACGGTCGACCAGGTGGTCCGCTCCTACGCCTGTGGCTACATCAAGCGGCCGGTCGCCGACGTCTGGGCGGCGGGCAAGGTCCCGCAGAGCGCCTCCGAGAACTCGATCACCACGTGCAGCATCGCGCTCGACGTCGAGCCGGGCTATGACGCGAGCTGGCGGTTCCACAACACCAAGACGGACGTCATCACCGTCTGGTTCGAGGTGACCTGGCGCTCCGGGACGCTGCCCTGGCCGACGCCGGCCGGCGGGCCCCCGCTCCCGCTCACGGTCGCCTGGCGCTTCCAGAAGACCGACGGCACGGCCTACATCCAGCTCATGGAGGGATCGGTCAAGGCCTACGAGGTGCCCGGCGTGGTTCCCGCGGTCACGAAGCTCGAGTTCATCCGCTACGTCAACGCGGCGAGGTCGCCCCCGTCCGTCGTCGAGGGCGGGATCCAGAACCACTACGACAACATCCTGGCGCAGCTGAACTCGACGCCCTTCACCAACGTGATCTGCACCGGCCCGTAGGCGCGGACGGAGCCACGCCCGTGCCTCCGGGGCGGCGACTACGGGGACTCGTTCTCCGCCCGGCGCAGCCGATCGGGACGTCAGGCGACGGCGAGCCCGTCAGCGCGCCTGCTCCTGGCTCACCTGCGCGACCCGCTCCCCGGGCTGCCAATGCCAGGTGAACCCGACGCTCGCGAGCCAGGCGGTGAGGTCGTAGCGACCGGGGAAGGCGCCCTGGCTCGGGTCGCTCGTGATCGAGTCGTACCAGCCGTAGAAGAGGGCTGCGTTCACGGCGAACGCCTTCGTGAAGGCATAGCCGGCGCCGAGGCCGACGGCCCAGGAGTTGCCGTCGGGGAGCGACGGAGAGTAGGTGAAGAGCTTGAAGCCCGAGATGTCCCGTAGGACACCCGCCCGAAGCTGGAGCTGGTTCGTCGCGTCCCACTCCGCGCCCAGGCGGTAGGTCTGCCCGTTGCCGTAGTCTCGCGGCACCACCAGCGCCACACCCTTGTCGCCCAGAAAGGCGTCCTCGGAGTAGACGACGTAGCGGTCGAACGTCCACGCGAGGGTCAGGAGCAGCTCGGGGATGACCCGGTAGGCCGCGCCGACGTTGAGCCGGTTCGGCTGGATGAGCTCGTGGCTCACGCCCTGGTCCTGGAGCTGGGGTTGGGTCGCGAGGGGGGGCGGCACGTTCGAGAAGTGGGCGTCGCCCTTGAGCTGCTGGTGAGCCTTGTGCTTGTAGTCGACGCCGATGGTGAAGGGAACCGACAGCACCGGCTGGATCTCGGCCGACACGTCGTAGCTGAAGCCCCCGCCCGAGGTGGCCACCTCGGCCACGACGTCGGGGTACGGCGGCACCGCTGCCGCCTGGGAGAGCTTCTCGGTCGTGTAGTAGTACACGGGACCGCCGCCAATGCGGATCTGGGGGATGAGCTCGAAGCCGGCCCCGAGGTAGAAGCCGAACACCTTCCGGTCCACGTCGATGATGTCGTACCGGCCGGGCCAGCCCGACGGAAAGAACACGTTGCCGCCGGCGGAGATGTTCATGCCGAGCCCGACGCCCCAGCCGTGCTCGCCGAGCTTGCCTCCGTAGGAGGCGAACAGGGATGGCGGCGGGGTCGGCTTGAAGTCGGTGGAGACGGGGGACGGGGAAAGGCCGGTGGTGGTGTTCCAGGTGCTCTTGTTCACGAGGATGCTCCCCGCCAGCGAGAGGTTGAGCCCCTCGAGGCGGGAGAGGGCCGCCGGGTTCCAGTAGGCGGCCTCGGCGTCGCCCTGGGCGGCAATGAGCGACTCCGCCATGGCGAGGTCGCGCGGATTCACGTTGGGCACGCTGTCGCCGTTCGCGAGGGCGGCGGAGGGGAGGACGAGGGCGAGGAGCGTCGGGGCGAGCTTGCGCATGGCGGTCCTCACGGAACGACGGGGGTGGAGGCGACGGGCGCGCCGAGGAGGAAGGCCGCGGCGTTCTGCTGGGCCTTGGCCGTGAGTGACGGGTTCACGTTGTCGAGGAGGAAGCCGTGCGTCGCCCCTCCCGTCCCCGTGGTCCCGTCGGCGGGGCACGCGTCCGTCGCGTTCGCCATGAACCACTGGAGCGTGGGGGTCGCCGCGGTGGCGAGCGGGTCGAGCGGCGAGAGGCCGACGAGGCCGTACAGCTCCTCGTTCGTCCCGTTGGGGACGACATTGTCGCAACGCGCCGCCTGTCCGAGGATGGCCTTCGGCGACTGCGCCACCGAGCCGTTCGGATTCGCGAGCAGGTTCGGAAGCGGCGCGGAGACGAGGTGCGCGGCGAAGTTCGCCGGATCGGCCGGGTCCAGGACCCACTTCGCCACCTGGACGAACTGGAGATACTCGGGCGTTCCGGCCGTGATCCCCAGGCCGGCGAGGAGGGCGTCGACGAGGCTCTTGAAGGCGGGCGAGGTGTTCCCGATGTCCACCCACGTCGCGCCGCCGACGTTCAGCACCGCTCGGGAGAAACGCGGGTTCGCGGCCAGATCGAGCGTCCCCTCGATGGAGCCGAGCGACTGGCCGACGTAGAAGACGCTGGCCGCGTCGATGTTCACCTCGGGGCGACCTGACGCTGCGGCCAGCACCGCGATGCCCTCGGGTGTCGTGAGCACCCGCACCAGCATCGACTGGTCGAGGATGTCCTGGCGCACGCTGTCGCGCTCCCGGAAGAGATTCTGGGAGATGAAGAAGTCGCCCGAGGAGAGCGCGATTCCGCCCGTGCCGTCCCAGCAGTCGGGCGGCGGCGGCGCGCCGGCCGAGCCGCAGAGCGGGAACAGGGTCGATCCTGCGGCCGGCTTGTAGGCCAGCCCGGCGGTGCACAAGCCAGGCTTGGCGCCCGCCGGGTCGCCCTGGTTTCCGAACGCCGCGGTGTTGCAGGTCGAGCCGGTGGCGCAGTCCGCATCCGTGGCGCACCAGCTCCGGTCGCCGTGCTTGTCGGCGTCGATGGCGGCGACCGCCATGCCCGCCGCCGTGAGGGCGCCGGCGATGGACAGCATGTCCGCGCGCGAGCGGGTCAGGCCGTGGTGGAACACGACGAGCGGCCATCCCGCCGCGGGGGGGGCTGCCGCCGGGAGCGCGATAAGCGCCGGGATGGGAGTGGGCTGGCCGAGCGTCGGGTCCGGGTAGAAGGCGCCCGTCTGTGGGTCGAGCAGGTCGAGCGTGATGACGTACGCGTCGACGAACTGCCCGATGCTCGGTGCGAGGAGCGCCGGCGGCACGCCGTACTTCTGTCCCGCCTGGACAAGCGTGAGCGACCTCGGGTTGAGCGGATCCGCCAGATTCGCCGGGTTGAAGTAGGGCGAGGGCGGGAAGACGTCCTGCCCGGTTCCGTTCGTCTCGTAGGGCGTCGCCCCGAGCAGCAGGGCGGGCTCGGTGATGGTCTGGGTGCGGAAGGTGTAGGCGAAGGCGATGTCGGCCTTGGTGAGGCCGGCGTCGGCCTGGAGCTTGGCCGTCACCGGTACGAGCGCGAGGCGCATGGCCTCGAGACCAGCCGCCTGCGCGTCGGAGACGCCGAGGAGCTGCGAGTGGCCGTTGGCGAAGATGGGGTTCGTGAAGAGCAGGATCTGGCCCAGCGTGCTCGGAGAGATGGGCACGGGCGGGTTCGCAGCGGCCTGGACGCGCCTCGTGACGACCACGGCGTACTCGGTCTTCTCCTTGAGCGGCGGAAGGGTCACGAGGCCCACGGGAGTGGGCACCGGCACGGCCGGCTGAAGGCCGATGACCGTCGACACGCAGGTCGCGGCGTACGGCGGGGAGGCGCAGGGCTGGCCGGTGGCGGTGTCGAGGGTGATGGGCGGTGGCTCGGCGAGGTAGCCGGGCGCGCCGCTCGTGCCGAGCGCGCGGAAGAGGTCGTTCACGAGCACCGGGCCCGTCGGCCCGTACTCGTAAAGGAACACGCTCTGGCTGGCGGGGTTCGTGGGGGCCACGCTGGCGGCCAGGACGGGGCTCGAGGTCGGGGCGAGCGTCATCGCGGTGGTGGAGAAGCCATCCAGCGTCGCCAGCCCCGGAGCGAGCGGGCCGAACGCGGGGATGTTCATCACGCGGCCGGTCGCCGGGTCGAGGAGGAAGTCGGAGGGCAACGGCACCTGGCCTGCGCCCGCGTCGGCCAGCACCCAGGAGGTTGCGGGGGCGATCTGGAAGGTGGTGAGGACCGCCAGCTCGGTGCTGGGGAAGAAGTTGTCCACCGCCGCGAGGACCGGCAGGTAGTTCTGCCGGAGCTGCTCGAGCTGCGCCCCGATGCCCGGTGGCAGGGGCGGCGTATTGGCTGGGTTCGACAGGTCCTTGCCCTGGAGGAGCAGGGAGAACGCGATCTCGGGGGAGAACGGACCCCGGGCGGCGGTGTGGATCCCGTCGGTCCCGCCGCGGATGGCGATGAGGTAGCGCGAGCCGGCCGGCCAGCGGCGGCTGCCGGCGGTGGGGTCGAGCTTGTTTCGGAGCGTGAGCGTTCCCCTGGTCGCGCCCGCGACATAGGTGGTCGCGGCCGAGTCGATGGTCGCCGGTCCTGGCTGGAGGGTGTCGATGCGCAGCACGAGGACGTTGCAGGCCGTCGCGGGCGAGGTGCAGACCTTCAGCGAGCCGACGTCGAGATCGGGGGCGCTCGGAGTCGTGGCGCCGGTGGCGGGGTCGATGTTCATCCGCACCAGGTCGACCGTGACCGGGATCTCCTGGTCGTATGGGAAGCCGCCGTTCGCGACGAACTGCCGCAGGAGCTCGCCCTGGGCGCCGGGCACCGTCGCCGCGAACTCGAGCGAGAGGTCGTTCGGCTGCGGGATGGAGGGTGGGCTCGACGTCAGCTCGAACACCGCGTAGTCCACGAAGGCTGGGGTCGTGTTCGGCACGGTGGGCTTGCAGGCCCAGAGGCCGAGCAGGAGGACCAGAGGGCTCAGGCGGCGGAGCGACATCGGATGCCTCCTCGACTTTATGTGAAGTTCACGGCGCCGGGGTGCGGCGCCGGGGAACCCTCTTCATGGAAGATCGCGAGCAGCCGTGTCAAGCCGGGCGCCGGGAATGAGCGTCACGGACGGGGCGGCCCCCTGACGCGGCGCGGCAGCCCCCGGCTCGCCGGGCGGCCCTTCAGTACTTGCGGTTGTCCACGACGCGCTGGGCCTTGCCCTCGAAGCGCTGCAGGGTACGGCTCGCGACGAGCTTCACCTCGAACGACACGCCCAGCCCGGAGGCGAGCCGTTTCTCTATCGTCTCCTTGAGCTCGCTCTGGCGCCGCATCTCGTCGAAGAAGATGGCCTCGGTCACCTCGACGAGGACGGTCGCCACGTCGAGCGCGCCCTTCCGCTCCACCACGATCTGGTAGTGCGGCTCCACCCCCTCGACCTCGAAGAGGATGGCCTCGACCTCGGATGGGAAGACGTTCACTCCCCGGATGATGAGGACGTCGTCGTCCCGCCCCTTGACCCGGGCCATCCGGACGAGCGTCCGACCGCACGGGCACGCGCCGGGGAGGAGCGCGGTGAGGTCGCGCGTCCGGTAGCGGACGACCGGGAACGCCTCCCGGGTGAGCGTGGTGATGACGAGCTCCCCCGCCTCGCCGGAGGCGACGGGCGCGAGCGTGACGGGGTCCACCACCTCGACGAGGAAGTGGTCCTCGTTCACGTGCAGGCCGCTCTTCTCGAGGCACTCGCCGGCGACGCCCGGCCCCATCACCTCGGAGAGGCCGTAGTTGTCGGTGGCGGTGATCTTGAGCTTGTCCTCGATCTCCCGCCGCATCGAGTCGGACCACGGCTCGGCGCCGAAGAGGCCCCACTTGAGCGAGAGGGCGTTCCGGTTCACCCCCATCTCGATCATCGTGTCGGCGACGAGGAGCGCGTAGCTCGGCGTCGAGACGAGCGCGGTGGTCTTGAAGTCCCGCATGATCCCGATCTGGCGCCGCGTGTTGCCGGACGACATCGGGATGACCGACGCGCCGAGGCGCTCGGCGCCCTGGTGCAGGCCGAAGGCGCCGGTGAAGAGGCCGTAGCTGAAGGCGATCTGGACGACGTCGTCCTTGGTGACCCCGCCGGCGACGAGGAGGCGGGCGACCGCGTTCGACCAGGTCTTGATGTCGTTGCGCGTGTACCCCACCACCGTGGAGGAGCCGGTCGTCCCCGACGACGCCTGGAGCCTCACCACGTCGCGAAGCGGGACGGCGAACATGCCGTAGGGGTAGGCGGCGCGCAGGTCGTCCTTGGTCGTGAAGGGGAGGCGGGAGAGGTCCGAGCGGGACCGGAGGTCGTCGGGGACGAAGCCCGCCTCGTCGAAGCGACGGCGGTAGAAGGGCACGTTCTTGTAGACGCGGGTGAGCGTCGCCTCCAGCCGCTCGAGCTGGAGCTGCGCGAGCTCCTCCCGGTCCATGCATTCGACGTCGGGTTGCCAGTAAACGGGTGCCGAGGTGCCCATGACCGCCGCCTTTCAGTTCGAGTCGCCCACGTCCCGGCCCAGGTAGGCCCGCTGGACGTCGCGGTTCGAGAGGAGCTCGTCCGACGTGCCCTCGAGGACGATCCGGCCGGTCTCGAGGACGTACCCGCGGCTCGCGATCCGGAGGGCGCCGCGCGCGTTCTGCTCGACGAGGAGCACGGTGCACCCCTCCGCGCCGATCCTCGCGATCGTCCGGAAGACGTCCCGCACCACGAGCGGCGCGAGGCCCATCGACGGCTCGTCGAGCATGAGCAGCGACGGCCGCGCCATGAGGGCGCGCCCCATCGCCAGCATCTGCTGCTCGCCGCCGGAGAGGGTCCCGGCGAGCTGCCGCTCCCGCTCCCGGAGGATGGGGAAGAGCGCGTAGATGCGCTCGAGGTCCTGCTTCACCTCGCGCCGGCGGCCGCGCCGGAGCTGCACGTAGGCGCCGAGGAGCAGGTTCTCCCGCACCGGCATCGCCGCGAAGACCTGCCGCCCCTCGGGAACGAGCGAGCACCCCAGCGCCACCATCTCCTCGGTCGGCGCGCGCCGGACGTCGCGCCCGCCGAGGAGGATCTCGCCGGCCCTCGCCCGCGCGAGCCCCGTGATGGTCTGGAGCAGCGTCGTCTTGCCGGCGCCGTTCGCGCCGATGATGGCGACGATCTCGCCGCGGTTCACGTGGAGCGAGACGCGCCGCAGCGCCGTGAGCGGCCCGTACCCGGCGTCGAGGTTGCGGATCCTAAGCATCCTCGTCCCCCAGGTACACGCGGACGACCTCTGGGTCCTTCTGGACCGAGCGGGGGTCGGCGTCGGCGATCTTCCGCCCATACGACAGGACCGCGATCGTGTCGGAGATCCCCATCACCAGGGACACGTCGTGCTCGACGATGAGGACGGTCACCCCGCGGTCCCGGAGGCGCGCGATGAGCTTCGCCACGTCGGCGGTCTCCCGCATGTTGAGGCCGGCGGCGGGCTCGTCGAGGAGCAGCAGCTCCGGCTCGCAGGCGAGCGCCCGGGCGAGCTCGACCGCGCGCTGCCGCCCGTAGGAGAGGCTCGTCGCCTCGGCAGGGGCGAGCGCGGAGATGCCGAGGAAGTCCATCACCTCGAGGGAGCGCTCGCGGACCTCCCGCTCCTCGCGCCAGGTGAAGGGCAGGTGCAGCATGCCGGAGAGGAACCCGGCGCGGCTGCGCACGTGCCGCCCCACCATGACGTTCTCGAGCGCCGTCATTCGCGAGAAGAGCCGGGTGTGCTGGAAGGTCCGCGACAGGCCCAGCGCCGCCACCTCGTGGGGCGCCCTCCCCTGGATGGCCTCGCCCCGGAAGGCGATGGTCCCGGCGTCGGGCGCGATGAAGCCGGAGAGGAGGTTGAAGAGCGTGGTCTTGCCGGCGCCGTTCGGGCCGATGACCGCCTTGATGGTCCCCTTCTCGACGCGGAAGCTCACGTCCTTCACGGCCTGGAGGCCGCCGAAGCGCTTCGAGACCCCGCTGACCTCGAGCAGCGCCACCTACGCCTCCTCCTTCGCGGGCCGAGCCCGGCGCAGGAGCGCCTTCAGGGCCGACCGGAGGTCCACCGCCAGGATCCCCTCCGGCGCGAAGAGCATGACGAGGATGAGGACGGCGGCGAAGACGGCGTCGTCGAGGGTCCCGAAGGTGCCGCGCAGGGAGAGGAAGTTCAGCACGGCGCTGGCGGTGAGCGTGCCCCAGAGGCTGCCCATGCCTCCGACCGCGACGATGGCGACGTACCGGACCGACTTCATGATCGAGGCCTCGGAGGGGCCGATGCCGCCGTTGAAGTGGGTGAGCAGGACGCCGGCCACCGCCGCCATCGTCGCCGAGAGCACGAAGGCGTGGAGCTTCAAGCGCGCCGTGTCGACGCCCATGGCGCTCGCCGCGTCCTCGGCGCCGTGGATGGCCCGGAGCGCCCGGCCCACCCGGGAGTGGACGAGGTTCAGGAGGAGCAGCATCGACGCGGCCACGAGGCCCCAGGCGACGTAGTAGCTCTGGACGCGCGCGGCGGCGCTCCCGCCGACCACGAGGCCCGGCAGGAGGCGGAAGGGCGGAACGCCGGAGAGGCCGTCGGCGGCGCCGAAGCGCTGGGTGCCGAGCACCACGCTGTAGACGATGGTGCCGACGCCGAGCGTCGCCATGGCGAGATAGTGCCCCTTGAGGCGCAGGACCGGCACGCCGACGCCCCAGGCCACGGCGAACGCCAGCGCCGCCGCGCAGGCGAAGGCCACCCACGGGTGGACGGAGAGCGCCTCCCCGCCGTAGGGGTCCGGCCGCGCGACGAGGACGTGCGCCCGGGCGAGCAGAACGACGAGCGCCTCGCCCCGTCGCGCCGAGAGGTCGAGCGTCGTGAGGAAGGCGGAGGTGTAGCCGCCCAACGCGAAGAACCCCGCCTGGCCGAGGGAGATCTGGCCCGCGTACCCCATGAACAGGCACAGGCCGACGGCGGCGGCGGTGTAGTAGGCCGCCATGGTGAGCTGCGTCAGGTAGAAATCCTTGCCGCCCGCCTGGGCGAGGAGCTGCACCGCCACCACCACGGCGACGAGGCTCGCGACCTCCAGGTAGCGCGCGCGGCCCATCAGAACTCCTTCAGCCGGGCGGCCTCGCGGTCGCCGAAGAGGCCGCTCGGCCTGAGGAAGAGGATGGCGAGCAGGATGGAGATGGCGATGGCGTCCTTGTAGGCGGTGGGCATCACCCAGATGCTGAACGACTCGAGGACGCCCAGGATGAACCCGGCCAGGACCGCCCCGGGGCTGTTGCCGAGCCCGCCCAGGATGGCGACCGTGAAGCCCTTGATGGCGAGGCCGGCGCCCATGCCGTACTGCGTGTAGGTGATGGGGGAGACGACACAACCGGCCAGGGCGCCGATCCCGGCGGAGAGGACGAAGGACAGGGTCACCATGTTCCGGGTGGGAATGCCGCACAGCGAGGCGGCGACCCGGTTGGACGCGCAGGCCCGCATCTCCCGGCCGAGCAGCGTGAAGCGGAAGAAGGCGGCGAGGAGCAACACGATGGCGAGGCAGGTCGCGAGCGCCCACACCACTTGCGGCGAGACGTGCACGCCGCCCAACGAGAGGGAGGTCAGCTCGTCGCCGGTGAAGTAGGGGAGCGACCGGACCCCCTCCCCCCAGACGAGCAGCGCCCCCTCCCGGACCAGGATGGAGATGCCGATGGTGATGATGATCATCCGCAGCACCGAGGGGCGCGAGAGCCAGCGGATGAAGGTCACCTCGATGAGCGCCCCGGCGGCCATGGCGACGAGGACGGCGCCGGCGATGGCCGCGGGCAACGGCAGGAAGCGGGAGAGGGTGACGGCGGTCATCCCGCCGAGCATCACGAACTCGCCCTGGGCGAAGTTGATGATGCCGGTCGTGTTGTAGATGATGTTGAAGCCGATGCCGACGACGGCGTAGATGGTCCCGTAGGTCAGGCCGGCGACGAGGTACTGGAAGAAGAGCTCGACGAGCATGGTCCCCGCTACTTCGGCAGCGGGACGAACCTGCCGTTCCTCACGGTCACCATCTCGAAGGCGTCGATCCCGAGGCCGTTGTGGTCGGCCGGCGAGAAGTCGAAGACCCCGGCCGTCCCCACGAAGCCCCGCGTGCCCTCGACGGCCGAGCGGACCTTCTCCCGGTCGGTCCCGGCCGCCTGGATGGCCTTCACCAGGATCGAGAAGGCGTCGTACCCGTGCCCGCCGAAGGTGCTGACGTCCTCCCGGTAGCGGGACTCGTAGGCCTTCTTGTAGGCGAGGAGGACGGGCTTCTGGCGGTCCCCGTCGGCGAGGGCGTCGGCGACCACCAGGCGGCCCGCCGGGAACAGCACGCCCTCGGCCGCAGCGCCTGCCGCCTTGGCGTACTGGATGTTGGCGAAGCCGTGGCTCTGGAAGACGGGCAGCGAGAGCCCGATCTGCCGCGCGTTCTTCAGGACGATCGACTGGGCCGGCTCGATGGACCAGTTGAGGATGGCCTCCACGTTCGCCGCCTTGAGCTTGGTGACCTCGGCGGTGAGGTCCGTCGCGGCCTTGTCGTACACCTCGTTCACGGCGATCTGGATGCCGTGGGCCGCCGCGGCCTTCTCGACCTGCTCCTTGCCGGCCTTGCCGAAGGAGAGGAGACCGATCCGGGCGATCCCCATCTTCTTCATCTGGCGGAAGATCAGCTCGGCCGCGTCGCTGTCCTTGGGCGCCACCTTGAAGACGTGGCGCGCGATGGGGTTCACGATGACCTCGGCCGCGGCGCACGAGAGGAGGACCGTCCTCCCCTCCTCGGCCACCGCCTTCACCGCCATCGTCTCGCCGCTCGTCGAGGGACCGATGATCGCGACCACCCCCTCCTCCTCGATGAGCTGCTTCGCGAAGGAGATGGCCTTCTCGGGGCTGCCCCCGGTGTCCTTCACGACGAGCTGGAGCCTCCTCCCGCCGATCCCGCCCCGGGCGTTCAGGTCCTCCACGAGCAGCTCCAGCGTCCGCGCCTCGGGCGCGCCGAGGAACGAGGCGGGGCCGGTCACCGCGAGGAGCGCCCCCACCTGAATGGCGTCCGCGGCGCGTGCCGGCGCCGCGAGGGCCGCCGCGCCGACCGCCGCGATCGCGAGGAGCTTCGTCGTCCGCATGTCCCCCCCTATTTGCCCAGGAGGGCGAACTTCCCGTCCTTGACCGTCAGCATCTCGAACGCGTCGATTCCGAGGCCGTTGTGGTCCGCGGGCGAGAAGTCGAAGATCCCCGCCGTCCCCACGAAACCCCGCATGTTCTCGATGGTCGAGCGGACCTTCTCCCGGTCCGCTCCGACCTCTCGCAGCGCGCGCGCCAGGATCATGAACGCGTCCCAGGCGTGCCCGCCGAAGGCGCTCACGTCCTCCTTGTACCTTGCCTCGTACGCCTTCTTGTAGGAGACGAGCACCTGCTTCTGGGGGTCCTTGTCCGGGAGGAGGTCGGCGACGACCAGCTTCCCCGCCGGGAAGACGACGCCCTCGGCCGCCGCCCCGGCCGCCTTCACGTACTGGATGTTGGCGAAGCCGTGGCTCTGGAAGATCGGGATGGCGAGCCCGAGCTGGCGGACGTTCTTCAGGACGATCGACTGGGCCGGCTCGATGGACCAGTTGAGGACCGCCTGGACGCTCGCCGCCTTGAGCTTGGTGGCCTCGGCGGTGAGATCGGTCGCGGCCTTGTCGTAGACCTCGTTCACGGCGATCTGGATGCCGTGCTCCGGGGCGAGCTTCTCGATCTGCTCCTTGCCGGCCTTGCCGAAGCCGGTGTTGCTCGTGAGGACGCCGATGCGCGTGAGGCCCATCTTCCGCATCTGCTGGAAGATCTTGACGACGGCGTCGCTGTCCTTCTGCGGAGTCTTGAAGACGTAGCGGGCGACCGGGTTCACGATGACCTCGGCCGCGGCGCAGGAGAGCAGGATCGTCCTCCCCTCCTCGGCCACCGCCTTCATGGCCATCGTCTCGCCGCTCGTCGAGGGGCCGACGATCGCGAAGACCTTCTCCTCGTCGATGAGCTGCTTCGCGAAGGAGATGGCCTTCTCCGGGCTCGCGCCCGTGTCCTTCACGACGAGCTGGATCTTCCGCCCGCCGATCCCGCCCTTCGCGTTCAGCTCCTCGGCGAGCATCTCGAGGGTCCGGGCCTCGGGCGCGCCCAGGAACGAGGCGGGGCCGGTCACGGCGAGCAGCGCGCCGACCTTGATCGGCTCGTCGGCGAGGGCCGGGGCGGCGGAGGCGGCGAGGGCGAGCGCTGCGATCGAGGCGAGCATCGGGGTCTTCGTCCGTTCCTTCATCTCTTCTCCTTG
>Ga0153915_10003522_pt1 | contig 14370 bp, 9 predicted proteins | sample Opewatmetagenome_2_FD_107003 | JGI IMG/M metagenome (GOLD analysis project Ga0153915, IMG submission 107003) | Freshwater wetland microbial communities from Ohio, USA - Open water 3 Core 3 Depth 3 metaG | ecosystem: Environmental > Aquatic > Freshwater > Wetlands | place: USA: Ohio, Lake Erie... | reverse complement strand
GATGGACCGAGTCCCAGGCATAGCCCAGCTTGGACGCGAGGTAGGTCTCCAGCACCCGGTGGCGGCGGAGGATCCGGAGCGCCGCCTGGATGCCGCTCTGAGTCAGCTGCACGCCGCGGTAGGGGGTGTGCTGCAACAAACCGGATTCCGCCATCCGCCTGACCATCCCGCTCACCGAAGGCGGTGCCACGGCTAGCGCCTCTGCGATGGCGCTGGTCTGCGCCGCGCCGCCCTGGGACTGAAGCTCGAAGATGGCCTTGAGGTAGTCCTCAGTGGAGCGGGTGAGCTGAGCGTTCTTTGCCGCAGCGACCATGGTGGCCCACAGAACTTAGGTTGCGCTAAATATTTGCTATGTGCCAGCGAATAACAAGTCGACGACTTGGCTCACCTGAGTAACTCTATGAATGGCCGTATGATACGCTCTGTCATCCCCCACACGATGTGGCCCCCGACCATCACGCCGGGGTAGGTGCCCCGGCCCGGAATAGGCACCTCCGTGCGGTGCTTGCGGTCGGCGAATTCCTCCAGCCGGGCCCACAGGAAAAGCGCCACCTCGCTGCTGGTCCGGATCTCGGGGCGCCTGGGTAGTGCGAACACGAACGGCCTGACCACCACCGGCGGCAGGGTCCGGATGCGGGGGTGCAGATCGTCCAGCTCACCCAGCAGCACATCCGGACTCAGCTCCACCCCCACCTCTTCGCGGGTCTCGCGCATCACCGTGGCCAGGAGGTGAGCGTCCTCGGGATCCCGCCGGCCCCCCGGCAGTGCCATCTGCCCCGACCAGGGATCCCCCGGGTGCTCCGCCCGCTTGATCAGGAGGAGCTCCAGGCCGGTTGTCGTCGGCACCAGGATGAGAGCCACGGCGGCTTGCATCGCGCCCGGCTCCGGCGGCTCCTGGAGCCGATGGGGCGCGTGGCGCGCCAGGCGCTCGCGCACGTCATCCAGCGTGACCGAGATCACCATCCTCGTGCCCGCACCGGCCCCTGGGCCGGTGTCCGAGGCTCGCGCGCCCTCTTGCGGGCCGCACTATTATTCATGATGAAGAAGATGGCCCTTGGTCACCGCCACAAGGAGGCTCCTATCCGTACGTTCGGTGTCGGACTGCTCGCCATCGCGGCACTGGCGATGGCGGGGATCTTACTGAGTCGTCGTCGTCGCCCGGCCCTGGTTGACGCCAGGGGGCGGCACACCCGTCAAATGGACGATATCTACGCGGCGGGCTGGTAAGCCAGACGGCTGGTAGGTCAACGACAAGGCGGGTGCTCGCCCGGCAGGGTGCATCCGCCTAGTTCGTTACCGCAGTTCGGCGCCAAGCGTCTTTTGACGCGGCATTCCCGGCGGGGTACATTGTGGCCCCGCGTCCACAGGGGGGAGGCGGTCGCGATGGGCCTCACCATACGACCTTCGAACCCGGCGCTCGCGGCGGTGGGCCGGTCTCTCGCCGCCAGCCGCGAACAGCTGGTGGCACGCTGGGCGGATTGGATCGGCGAACGCCTGACCCAGGCGCCCCACATCAAGCGCCTTACCCTGGAACGCCAGCTCAGCCTCCTCCTCGACATTCTGGTGCAAATGGCGGGACCCCTCCGCCGTCAGACCGCCCAGCTGTGGTTCGATGCTTGCGAGTTCTACGGGCAGGTGGCCGCGGCCCGCGGACTCGCGGCCGGCGAGGTGGTGGAGGAGATCCAACACCTCCGCGAGCTCCTGATTCGCGATCTCTCGGAATTGATCGCGGCGATGCCAGCCCGTTACTCGATGGCGACCTTCCTGCGACTCAACCGCCAGGTGGACAAGGGCATCGCGCACGCGGTGGTGGGCTACACCGACGCGCTGGTGCAAAACCTCTTCTCCCAGCGCGGCACGCCGATTCCCGACCCGCTCCCCGCGGAAGACGACATTCTCTACCGGCTCAGCCAGTTCGAGGCCGAGCTGGAGCACCTCAGGGAGAAAAGCCGCTAGGCGGTTATCTCTTCCCCGCCGTCCACGTTGATCACGTTTCCGGTGACCCAGTCGGTGCCGGGGTCACAGAGGGCCACCAGCGCGCGGGCCACGTCCTGCGGCGTGGTGAGCCGGTGGTGCGGGTTGCGCTTCAAGGCTCCTTCGAATAACTGGTCGCTCCCGGGAATGCGCTCGGCGGCAGGCGTGCGGGTAACCCCGCCCCGCAGCGCGTTCACCGTGATCCCGCGCGGGGCCAGCTCCAGCGCCAGCTGCCGGGTGTGGGACTCCAGCGCCGCCTTGGCGGCCGAGACCGCGCCGTAATAGGCGATCACCCGGCTGGACCCGGAGGAGGTCATGGAGAAGATCCGGCCGCCCTGCCCCATCAGGTCGCGCTTGACCAGGTCCTGCGCCCAGTACACCAGCGAGTGCGCCATCACGTCCAGGGTCATCTCGATGTTGGCCTGGGTCAGGGCGTCTTCGGCCAGGTAGGGCTTGAGGGTGCCGAAGGCCAGTGAGTGCATCAGCACCGCCACCGTTCCGCCCTTGGCCTGAATGTCGGCCGCCAGGGCGTCGAGGACCTCCTGCCGCTTGACCTCGTCCGCCGCGTTCACGTTGAAGAACAGGGCGCGGCGTCCGCTGGCCGTGATGTCCGCGACGATCTCCTCGACGTGCTTGAGCCCGGTCTTGCGGTCGAGGTGGACCCCCGCTATGTCGTAGCCGGCCCGAGCCAGCGCCCGCGCCGTGGCCTCGCCGAATCCGCTCGAGGCGCCGAGCACCAGGGCCCAACGCGGCGTCGTGGTCTGCGCGTGTGCCACGTACACAACCCCCGGAGAAACGGCAGAAGTTAGCGGATGAAGTTGCCCATCGCCATCCTGACTGCTGATTGCTGAATGCGCTATCGTCTCTTCGCCGATCTTCTGGTTGGCTTCCACACCCTCTTCGTCGTGTTCGTGGTGAGCGGCGGCTTTCTCGCGCTGCGCTGGCGGCGTCTGGCGTGGCTTCACGTCCCCGCGGCGCTTTGGGGCGCGGTCATCGAGTTCATGGGATGGATTTGCCCGCTCACGCCGCTGGAGAATCAGCTCCGCCGGCTGGCGGGACAAGCCGGCTACCAGGGCGGCTTCGTGGAGCACTACCTGATCCCCACGCTGTACCCCACCCACTACACTCTGGCCCTGCGCCTGACGCTGGGTGTCGTGGTCGTGGCGCTGAACGGCATCGCGTACTGGCTATACTTCGGGAGACGGACAACGGATAATGGACAACGGATAACGGACAACGTTCCTTGAGTCTCCCCCCGCTCATCCCCCGAGAGATCCTCTTCGGCAATCCCGAACGGGCGACGCCCTTGCTGTCACCCGACGGCGGACGGCTGGCTTACCTCGCGCCCGTCAATGGCGTGCTCAACGTGTGGGTGGGTACCCCGGGCGGCTCGGATTACCGGCCCGTAACCCACGACACCGAGCGCGGCATCCGGACCTATTTCTGGGGGCGGGACGGCGGGCATATCCTGTACCTGCAGGACAAGGGCGGCGACGAAAACTGGCGCCTGTGGGCCGTCAACCTGGGCACCGGCGTGGAGCGCGAGCTCACGCCTTACGCCGGCGTTCAGGTCCAGGTGATCGAGCACGACAAGCACTTCCCTCACGATGTCGTGATCGCCATGAACCGGGAGGACCCCGAGCGGCACGACGCCTATCGTCTGGACCTGCGTACCGGGGAGGCCCGCCTGGTGGCCCGCAACCCCGGAAACGTGGTGCAGTGGGTGACCGACACCAGGCTGGGGGTGCGGGGGGCGGTGGCCTCGCGGGAGGACGGCGGCTTCGATCTCCTGCTGCGCGCCACCGAAGAAGAACCCTGGGCGCCTACCCTCTCCTGGACCGCCGAGGACGCGCTCACCAGCGGGCCCGTCTGCTTCTCGGCCGACGGGCAGCATCTGGTGCTGCGCGACTCCCGGGGCGCCAACGCCGCGCGCCTGGTGCGGCTCTCCCTCTCGGCCGGCCACGTCGCGGTGCTGGCCGAGGATCCCGACTATGACGTGGCCGAAATCCTGATCCACCCCGACACCTACGAAGTGCAGATGGCGTCTTTCCAGCGGGCCCGGCAGGAGTGGCAGGTGCTCGACCCCTGGATCGCCGAAGACGTGGACGCCGTGCGCGCCTTCAGGGACGGCGACTTCCTCATCTACAACCGGACCGACGCGGACGACCGCTGGCTGGTAGGATTCGTCCAGGACCGGGCACCTGCCTCCTACTACCGATACGACCGGACCCTGCGCCAGGGGACCTTCCTCTTTACCACCCGCCCCGCTCTGGAGCGTCACACGCTGGCGGCCATGGAGCCTATCAGCTTTCCTGCGCGCGACGGGCTCACCATCCACGGCTACCTCACCTACCCACCGGGCCAGCAGCGCGAGCGCCTCCCTCTGGTGCTCGACGTGCATGGCGGGCCATGGCACCGCGATGTCTGGGGGTACGACCCCGAGGCGCAATGGCTGGCCAACCGTGGGTACGCCTGCCTGCAGGTGAACTTCCGGGGATCCACCGGCTACGGGAAACGTTTCGTCAACGCCGGCGATCGCGAGTGGGGCGGCAAGATGCACTACGATCTGGTAGACGCGGTGCACTGGGCCATGGACCAGGGGATAGCCGATCCCCAGCGCATCGCCATCTACGGCGGGTCGTACGGCGGCTACGCCGCCCTGGCCGGCGCCACCTTCACGCCCGACCTGTTCCGCTGCGCGGTGTCCATCGTGGGGCCCAGCAACCTGATCACCTTCATCAACACCATCCCTCCCTACTGGTCATCCTACCGGGCCATGCTGTACCAGCGGGTGGGCAATCCCGACACCGAGCCGGAGTTCCTGGAGAGCCGCTCGCCGCTCTTCCAGGTAGACCGGATCAAGATCCCCATGCTCATCGCGCAGGGCGCCAACGACCCCCGGGTCAAGCGCGCCGAGTCCGAGCAGATCGTGGCCGCCATGCAGGCCAAGGGGATTGACCACGAGTACCTGTTGTTCGAGGACGAAGGACACGGGTTCGCCAAGCCGGAGAACCGGATCCGGTTCTATGCCGCCGCGGAGCGGTTCCTGGCCAGGCACCTGGGGGGCCGGGCGGAAGACTAGTATCGGGTGCTAGCGCCGCCGCCCGGTCACGTGGCGGTACACCAGCAGGGACAGATCCGCGATCAGGCGGGATGAAGCCTTTGGGTCCTCGAGCCCCCGGGTGAGGACCACCAGAACGTACGGCCGCCCCCGGCGGGGATAGACGATCCCGGCGTCGTGGTTGATCCCGGTGATGTCGCCCGTCTTATGCGCCACCCGGGTGCCCCGTGGTAACAGCGCCGGAATCCCGTCGTTGAATCGCTGCCGCTCCAACACCGATATCATTTCCCGGCACGCCTCCGGGCTGGCCGCTTCCTCCTGGGCGACGGCCCACAGCAGCACGCCCAGGTCGCGCGCGGTGGTGCTGTTGTTGAGCCCGGCGTTGAAGGCAGGAATGTCCTGCACGCCCCGCAGCACCGCGATCGAATCGGCGCCCAGCTGGTGGGCGGTGCGATTGACGCGCGCGGCGCTCACCAGGTCAATCAGCAGGTTGGCGGCCAGATTGCTGGACCTGGTGATCATCAGCTCCACCAGCTGGCGCACGCTCGCCTGGCCGCCCACCCGGGCGTACAGCGTGCTGTCGCTGTCGTCCGCCGGATCCAGGTCGTAGGCCGATCCGTCCATAATGGAGCGGAAGGTCCGCCGGACGTCTATCCGGTCGTCCAGCCGCACCCGGCCGGAGTCCGCATCGCGGAACACCTGGATCATCACCGGCAGCTTCATGGTGCTGGCCGCGTGGAACCGCAGATCCGGATGGAGAAACAGCGAGTCGCGCCCGTCCAGCGTCCGGAAGAAGACTGCCACCTCCCCACCGCTGGCGGCCACCCGCTCCGTCACGCGCGCGGCCAACGCGTCCCGTTGCGCCAAGGCGGCGCGCGGCCCGCTGGTGACTGCCAGCGCGGCCAGAAGCCCGAGTCCCCGGTTCCGCATGGGGGCCCAATATACCCGCCGTGGCGGAAGGCGCCTCCCGCACCGCGCCGCCCAGGCGCTAGCTTTGCAGGGCGATGCCGTACTGCCCGGAATGCTCCGCCGCGGTCCCTGAAGGCGCGGCAAAGTGCCCCACCTGCGGCTCGTCGCTGGTATCCACCCCCAGCGCGCACGACACCGGCGGCGACGCCCAGCCGCTCGACATCGACCAGCTCCGCGAGCAGCTGGCATCTTCCCTGGCACCCCAGTACCAGATCCTGAAGCTCCTGGGAAGCGGGGGCATGGGCGCGGTGTTTCTGGCTCGCGAGCCGGCGCTGCGGCGGCTGGTGGCGGTCAAAGTCCTCTCCCCCATCCTCGCGTCCGATCCGCGGGCCCGGGCGCGCTTCGAGCGCGAGGCCCGCGCCGCCGCGGCCCTTTCCCACCCCAACGTGGTGCGGGTGTATGCCGTGGGGCAGACCGCCGTCGGCAAGCTGCCCTACATCGTCATGCAGTACGTGGAAGGCGTGACCCTGAGCCACTGGATGGCCCAGCGCAAGCGGGTGCCCGAATGGGACGCCCGCCGGATCATCGGCGAAGTCGCCGCCGCCCTCGCCGCCGCTCACACCCGGGACGTGGTCCACCGCGACGTCAAGCCCGGCAACGTGCTGATCGAAACGGAGTCAGGGCGGGCGTTCGTGGCCGATTTCGGGGTGAGCGCGGCGATGTCCCCGGTGGACCCGGGGGCCACCAAGCTCACCCAGACCGGCACCGTGGTGGGGACGCCCGCATACATGAGTCCCGAGCAGGCCACCGGGGAGCCGGTGACGCCCAAGAGCGACGTCTACAGCCTGGGGCTGGTGGCGTACGAGCTGCTGACCGGCGCGCTCCCCTACACCGCTACCACCGCCATGGCGTGGGCCGCCGCCCACCTGCGCGATCCCGTGACTCCTGTCGCCACCCGGCGTCCGGATGTGGCGCCCGAAGTGGGCCGGATCATCGACCGCTGTCTCGCCAAGCAGGCCGCCCTCCGCCCCCAAGCCGAAGACGTGGCCCGCACCCTGATGCCCTCGCTGGAGAGCGAGGTCCCCTGGCCGCCTCCGGGCCTCGCCTGGCTCCAGGCCAGAGGCCGCGTGCTGGCGCGACTCTCTTTGTTCGCGGCCGTCGGCGGCCTGCTCACCTTGTTGGCGCTGGCGTTCACGCCCCGCATCCTCCAGGTGCACGCCTCCTGGCTGGCCCGCTTCACGGCGACCTCCACCGCCGCGCCCTCCGGACTGGGCGCCTTCCGGGCCGACCCGGCCGCCACCTCCCAGTTCGTGTGGCAGACCGTTCTCATCATTGGCCTGGCGGGTTTCGCCGTCAGTCTGGCCGCCATGATCACGGTGGCCATCCAGGCGACGGTCTTCGCACTGGCACGCCGCCGGCGTGGCTGGGGCTGGGCCATCCTGGTGGACGTCGCGGTGGACCCCGACGGCCGGAGCGGTCTCGTGCTGACCGGCACCCGCGAGTTCGCGTCGATGGATCCGGCAAGCCGCCACGCGGTGCTGGCGGCGCGGCGGGTGCAGACCGCAGTGGAAATGGCCACCGGCCCCTGGGTGGCCGTGCTGGGGGCGTTCTGGACCCTCAGCGTCCTCACCGGCCTCCTGTCCAACCGGGTCACGGCCAACCTGATGAACACCATGGCCTGGCTGGCCGCGGCTCTCCCCGTGCTCGCCTGCCTCGTGGCCAGCGCCGTGGCCCGGTGGCTGGAGCGGCGCCGCACGGCCGACTTGATCCGCCGCCCCCGATTCGAAGAGTCCGACGCCGACATCGCGGCCTGGTACGCGTCCGCGCCGGACGCTGCGCGTCCCAGCCCCGCCGCTCGTCCTCCCCGCCGGCTTCTGGTGCTGGGGTCCGAAGCGCTCGCCGCCCTGGCGGCCGCCGTGGTGGTGGTGGCCTTGGCCGCAGGTGGGCTCGCCGCCGTGGTCGCCGTCATCACCACCACACGGCTGGGCCCCCGCACCGCCCAACTCACCGCGGCCATAGCCAGGGTGGACCGGCAGGATCCATTGGGCACCACCCGGCAGCTGGTGGCCGGCATCGTCCCGCCCGAGGAGGCGGTGAGTGACTCCCTGACCGGGACCAGGCTCCGCCGGCTCATCCTGCCGCCCACCGGTCCGGGCGCTCTGGCCGATTACACCCCCAGCCCCGCGGCGCTGCAGACCGCCTTGCAGGGGGCGCTGCCGGAGCGCTTCCGTCCGGGTCCCCCGTCCGACGTCGAGCCGTCCCCGGGCGGCGCCGCGCGCGACGTCCGGTTGCCCATGGCCCTTTCCACCGGCGAAGCGATTCGCCGCGCGCTGGCACGGCGCATAGCCGCCGACACGGTCCGCCTGTTGCGTGAAGTGGGCGACCATCCGCGCACCGCGCTGTTCCGGGAGTTGACCCGGGCCAACCATTGGGACCTGTCGGACGGGTTCACCCCGCTGGGCCGCTTCGGCGAAGCCGCGCTGGCCAACCTCATGGGCGCGATCGGCGAGGTGGCGCAGGGCGACGTGGCGGCCGCCCGCCGCCGCCTGGGCGAGAACGCCGCGGCGGGCCTCCACCTGCTCCAGGTGCCCTCACCCGCCGCCAACGAGCTGGGCAGGAACATCCTCGGGTCGTTCGCCCTGATGCCCCTGGCCGAGCTGGTGCAGCTGCAAGGTGACGGGCGGCAGGCGGGGGAGCTGCGGGAGGGAGCCCAGCGGCTGCTGCTGCTGGGTCTCCTGACGACCAATGGGGTGAGTGGCCTGGCCGCCGATCCCGCCAATCTGGAACCGGTGCTGGCGTATCTTCGTGACGGCCGGCTCCCCCTGGGCTGGCGCGCGACGCTGATGTCCCGCGTCGTCTGGGGCGCCTGCACCAACCCGCGCGAGATCCTTCTGGGGGCCAGTCCCGCCCGCCGGGCCGCCGTCGTCGCGGCCGGGTCCCAGATGACCGGGGTTCCTCACGCCGAGCACCTCGCCAGCGTGGCGACCGAGCCCTGGGGGACCGAGCTCGCGACTACGGCACTGGAAGGCACCGCTCCCTGGCCCTTCGGATTCTTGTTCCGGGTCGCTGCCTGCATGGTACCCGACTGACCGTCCGTCATGGTCGCGAAGATTCGTTACCAGTACCGGCGGCCGGGCAAGCCCACCACGGTCTATGACCAGTGGCTGGTGCTCGACCGGCCCGATCTCAAGGTCATGCTGCTGGATCACTTCGCCGGAGAGCCGTTCCGCGTGGGAGGCGCCACCGTGCTGGAGCCCGGCGCATCCATCGTGTGGTTCGTGTTTCCCGAGACCTGGCACGACATCGGCCGGTTCCATCTGGCGGATGACACCTTCACCGGCTGGTACACCAACCTCACCACCCCCATCGAGATCAAGGGGACCGATTGGTCGGCCGGCGACCTGTTCCTGGACCTCTGGACACCTCCCGCCGGTCCCAGCGTGTGGCTGGACCAGGACGAGTTCGATGCCGCGTTCAAGGCCAAACGGCTGGACGCGGCCACCCGCCGCCGCGCGCTCAACGAGCGCACCATGATTGATCTCCAGGTGGCCACCGGCCATTGGCCGCCGCCCGTGGCCCGGGACATTGACCTGCTCCAGGCTCGCCGCCTCAAGGGAACGTAGAGCGGCGTTTCGCACCGTCCCGCAACGTTTTGACGCCGTAGCCCCGTAGCGCCGCTCATAGCGTGGTGCCGGCCCATGGACCGCACCGCGCTGCTCGACGCCCTCCGCCGCGCCCAAACCCCGCGGGACGCATCGCACCTGTGCGCCCTGCTCCGCTACCACCCCCAGGATCACCCGGATCAGGGCGGCGTCCATGTGGTCGCCGGGTGGCACGGGTTTCAGGTCCTGGCCTGCTGGTCCGATGCACCCCGCGATGCCGCACGCGCCCTGGCGCGCCGCCTGGCGGCGGCGGGGCGTCGCGCCGTGGCCATGGGGTTCGGCCCCTCCGAGCTGGCGGTGGCGGCTCCGCGGATCGGCGCTCCCGGCATCACTCCGCTCCTGGTGGTGCCGCGGGAGCAGCCCTCCAGCCTGGCCCTGCAGCTGCTGGAGGAGCTGGCGCCGCGGCGGGGCGACCACGGGCTGGCTCACGCGCTACATGTGGCCGAGGTGCTGAGCAGCGAGCGGGCCGGGGAGCGCTTCTTTCAGTTGTTCCGCGTGGTCCTCGAGCGCATGGCGGAGTCTCTGCCCACCCGCGCCGGCCCGGCCGACCGCCGCGCCGTGGCGCTGATCACGCTCACCCGGGTCTTGTTCCTCTATTTCGTGCAGGCCAAGGGATGGTTGGATGGACGAGCAGACTACCTCCGCTCGTTGCTGGACGACGCCCTCGCGGCCGGACGGGATTTCCACGCTCTGGTCCTGCATCCCTTGTTCTTCGGCACCCTGAACCAGCCGGCCGCCCGCCGGTCGCGCCGGCTGCGGCTGGGCCGCATTCCCTACTTGAACGGCGGCCTGTTTGAGCCTCACCCGGTGGAGCGGCGCGTGGGTCGCGTGGCGTTCCCCAACGCGCTGTGGCGCGACGCCTTCGATCAGCTCTTCGAGCGGTTTCGCTTTTGCGTCCGGGAAGCGGACGAGGTGAACGCGGTAGCTCCCGACATGCTCGGGCGGGTGTTCGAACGGGTCATGGACGATGGTGAACGCCACGCCACCGGCACGTTCTACACTCCCGAGACCGTGGTGCATCAGATGGTGGAAGCCGCGATCGAAACGGCGCTGGCGGGGCAACCGGGCATAGACCCGGCGGCCGCGCGGCGCATCGTGACCGGCACCGTCGCATCCCCCGCCGAAGCCCGCCTGGCGCGGGCCGCCCTGCGCCACCTCCGCGTGCTGGATCCCGCCGCCGGGTCCGGCGCCTTCCTGTTGGGCGCGCTCGAGTCCCTGACCCGCATCCGCTCCGCGCTGGATCCCCCGCGCGATGCGCTGGCCCGTTGCCTCCTGCGCCGCGAGATCCTGCGGACCAGTCTCTTCGGCGTGGACCTGAGTCCCATCGCCGTGCGCCTGGCCGAGTTGCGTCTCTGGCTCGCGCTGGTGGCGGATGATCCCACGGCGGACATCGCCGCGGTGACGCCGCTCCCCAACCTCGACGCCATGCTCCGTCAGGGTGATACCCTCTTCGATCCGCTGGCAGCTGCCCGCGCCCTGGGGGCCCTGAACCGGATTCCGCCTCCGGCCACCACCCGGGCGATGGACCAGACCCGGGCCGCCATCTTCCAGGCGGCCGGCGCCGACCGGGCTCGCCTGGCCCGGACCCTGCGTGCCGCCGAAGTGGATCTGGCGCGCGAGCTGCTGCGCCAGGCCAGAACCGCCACGGACCACGAGCTGCGGGACCTCGCCGCGCTCGCCTCAGGTCGCGATTTGTTCGGCCGCCGCAGCCACCTCGCGCCGACCCAGCGGCGCCGCCACGATTGTCTGCGTCGCCATCGTGCCGACCTGCGAGCGGCCCAGCGCGCGTTGGGGGACGGACGGGTCCCGTTCTTCTCCTACGACGTGCACGCGCCCGGCATCGCCGCCTCCGGCGGATTCACCGTCGTCGTGGGCAACCCTCCATGGGTGCGCGCCGAGCGCCTGCCGCCCGCCACGCGCCGCGCCCTGGGAGACCGGTACCGCTGGTGGCGGGCGCCGCGTGGCCGAGGCTTCCAGCACCAGCCCGACCTCGCGGTGGCGTTCCTCGAGCGCAGCGTGGAGCTGGCGCGGCCGGGAGGCGCGGTGGCGCTGCTGCTGCCCAGCAAGGTTGCATCGGCGGATTACGGGGAGACGGCGCGGGCGCAGCTGGTGCGAGAGACCACCTTGAGCTACCTGCACCGCGTCCCGGACCGGCAGGCCAGCTCCTTCCGCGCCACCACCTACCCCCTCGCGGTGGTCCTGAAGAAGCAGCCTGCGCCGCCCGGGCACGCGGTGCGTCTCGGGTTCCAGAGCGACGATCGCGTGCCCCAGGACGGGCTGCATGGACCCGGTCCCTGGATCTTGTTGCCGGATCCCACCCGGGACGCCGTGCGCCAGTTTCTCGCCGCCGGCACTCCGTTGGGGCGCGTCGCGCCTCCGCGCCTCGGGGTCAAGACCGGAGCCGACGCGTTGTTCGTCGGCGCGCTGGAGGGCAACGACGGCCACCTGGCGCGCCTGCGGCTGGACGGCGGCGTCTGGGAGATCGAGGCCTCCCTGCTCCGGCCCGCGGTGCAGGGGCGCGACGTGAAACCGTTCCGGGTGGCGACGTCCCGTTTCGTCGTCTGGGCCTACCGGGACGGGGCCCCCATGCCCGAGCTGCCGCCCGCCGCGGCCGCTTACTTCGCCGCGCACTCGGCGCCGCTCCGCCGCCGCGCCGACCACGTCTCGGGTGCTCCCTGGATGCTCTTTCGCACCAAGGCCGCCCAGCCTGGATGGCGCATTGTCTGGCCCGACATCTCTCGCCGCCCCTCGGCCGCCGTGCTGGAAGCCACCACCACCGCGGCCCACGCCGTGCCGCTCAACACCTGTTACGTGGCTCGGGCTCCGGATCGCATGACCGCGCTCGCGGTCGCGGCCGTGTTCAACTCCACCTGGGCTCACGCCGCGGCGCTGGCGCTCGCCGACGAAGCCCGAGGCGGGTACCGGCGGATCAACGCGCGCGTCACCGGGCGGCTGCCGGTCCCGGCCCACGCCGCCCGCGCCTCACTCGCGGAGCTCGCCGCTGCAGCCCACGGGAATCGTCATGTGGATCAGGATCAACTGGACCAGGCCGTGGCTGAGGCCCTTGGCCTCTCCAGCGTCCATTGCGACCTCCTCCGCCAGCTCGTCGCGCATCACCGCTGACGCGCTGCGGGCGGTCCGGGAGCCGCTCCGCTGGTGTCTGGAGCCCGGCCGGCGGGTCCCGCCGGGCGAGGTGCTTCCGGCGCTCCGCCAGGCGGCGCTGGGAGCCTGCGCCGGCGACTGGTCTCCTCCCTCGTGGCTGCTCCCCCATCAGGTGACGGCCGCACGCCGTCTGGCGGCGCGACTCCAGATCTTCCGGGGCGCCATGCTGGCCGACGCAGTGGGGCTGGGCAAGACCTACGTGGCCCTCGCCATCGCCACCCGGTACCGCGGGGTGGCCGTTCTGGCACCTGCCGCTTTGGTCCCGCAGTGGCAGCAGGTGATGCGGGACCTGGGCCTCCGGGCCGTGCTCGCGTCACACGAGGGCCTGAGCCGCCGCCGGCCGGTTCCGGCCGCGGACTTGATCATCGTGGACGAAGCCCACCGCTTCCGGAATCCTGACACGGGCCGCTACGACCTGCTCGCCCGCGCCTGCGGTCCGCGCCATCTGCTCCTGCTCACAGCGACGCCGGTGGTCAACCGGCCGGCCGACCTGGTCAACCTCGCCCGGCTTTTCCTGCCCGATCACGGCCTGGCCTTGCAGGGCGTGCCGTCGCTGGCGAGGGCGCTCGTCGCGCACGAGGTCGAGGCTTTGGCCCATGCCTGCGCCGCGTGGACCGTGGCTCGGTCCCCTGCCGCGGTCCGCCGGCTCCTGCCTCCGCTCCCCGACGTCCAGGATGCCGAAGTGGTGTCGCCTCCTCCCCTGGAGCCCCGGCTGCTGGAAACCGTGGTCCAGGGGCTGGCCGAGTTGCGGTTTCCCAGCTTCGCGGACCGCCAGGCGGCCGAGTTGCTGCGCCTGCACCTCTGGTACCGGCTCGCCTCATCCGGTCTCGCGCTTCGTCAGTCGTTACGGCGCCACACCACCTACCTGGATCGGGCCATCGCAGCGGCCACCCGCGGCGAACCGCTCTCCCGCGCTGCCGCGCGGGCGCTCTGGGGAGAGGAGCACGAGCTGCAGCTCGAGCTGGAATACCTGGAGCCTGGACCGCACGCGCTCGACCCCGCGGCGCTGGTGGCGGAGCGGGACCGTATCGAGAGGCTGCGCGCCGCGTTGCACCTGGCGCCGCCGCACGACCCCAAAGCCGATGCCCTGGATGCCCTGCTCACGGCGCGCCGCGGCGCCAAGACCCTGGTCTTCACCTCGGCCGCGGCAACCGCCGGCTACCTGGCGCGACGGCAGGGTTGGCGGCGCGTGTGCGCCGTCACCGCACGCGGCGCGCGGATCGCGTCCGGCCCCATCAATCCCGAGCGCGCGCTGACGCTGTTTGCTCCACAGGCCCGGGCCGGCGCCCCGCCGCCGCCCGAGCTCGAGCTGCACACGCTGATCGCCACCGATCTGCTGAGCGAGGGACTCAACCTCCAGGACGCCGACGCCGTGATGCACTACGACTTGCCCTGGACGCCGCTGCGCCTGGAGCAGCGGCTGGGACGGGTCGCCCGCCTCGGGTCCCGGCACGGCCGGGTCCGTGTGTGGTGGTTCCGGCCCTGCGACGCGCTCGAGCGGTCTCTGGCGCTCGCGTCCCGGCTGGGCGCCAAGGCCGGCAGTCAGCTGCGCCTCGGCGTGGCCACCACCAGCTCTCTGGGCCGGGCACGCATCCAGGGTGG
>Ga0153915_10003521_pt1 | contig 14371 bp, 10 predicted proteins | sample Opewatmetagenome_2_FD_107003 | JGI IMG/M metagenome (GOLD analysis project Ga0153915, IMG submission 107003) | Freshwater wetland microbial communities from Ohio, USA - Open water 3 Core 3 Depth 3 metaG | ecosystem: Environmental > Aquatic > Freshwater > Wetlands | place: USA: Ohio, Lake Erie... | reverse complement strand
CGCCTGAAGCCACGTCATCGGCGTGACATGGATGCATCACGCGCGCGTCATCTCGCGCCGTTAATATGACGCATGAAAACAAAAAGAAATGCGCCGGGAGCCGCGCCGGGACCTCCGTCAGCCAAGGAACCCGACCAGCCCACCCCTCATCACTGGAGCTCCCGATTGGAAAGGCCGCATCAGCGGCCTTTTCTTTTGGTCCGGCATAGCGTTCTACACTTCAAAGCCTTTTTTGCGCTTCAGCGCGACCCCCAATGCCAGGAGACCGGAACCGAAGAACCACATCGTCGACGGCACGGGTACCGGGGCGGCCGGTGCCATGGCGTCATGTCGGCTGCGCTTCACGTCAATCCAGGTTTCGATGTCGGTGTTTCCGTCACGATCCAGATCCCAGTCAATACGCAACTCCTGGAAATCTTCCGGGTTGATCTTCGGGTGTCGGGATTTGGAAGACTTGGCGGAATCAAAATAATATTGCTGCGCATAGTCGGCGCTATCGGAAAGCCGGTAGACCAGATCGTCGACCGTTCCGAAGCGATGATCGGCTCCCCAGTTCCGGAGCGCGAAATCCACGACGGCCCCGCCCGTGAACGCGTACGAACCCCGGAGATGCGATCTGCCGGTGATGGGAGCGTAAAGCCCGTCATTCACAAAACCGAAATCGAAACCCGACTTTCGCGGATAATCGACTCGAACCTTGATCCTTACGCTGGAATTCCGGTCGGCACCATCGATCATCACCACCGGTAACGGATCGTTGACGGACAAACCGGAAACGTCCCACACCGAACAGGCGTGGGCCATCGAGTATGGAAAACCGCAAACAGCCGCGGCAGTGAAAATCATTTTCCTGCGTACGTTCTTATTACACATGGTAGCTCCGTGATTCATTTCTCATGGTTTCAATTCAGTTCCTGACAAACCCCGCCAGGAACATTCCGGACGACGTGAACGAATGATGAATACAGCGTGACTATTTAAGCGATTCTTGATTTCAGGCGTGTGAACAGGTCACGAAGATGAAATAGCCGCTGGCGAAGCGAAGGAGGAAGGGAAAGGTAACCAACGCGGTTTAACCGAAATGTAATAGACGGTCAGAACCACACGTCAAAGCAAGCGACGCCAAATTGGCGTGATGTTTCAAAAATGTGACCGCTCGATCTGCCGCCGTCAGAAACAAATGATGATGCTGCAAGAAAGCTGAAACAGGGATGGCGGATACTTTCCCGCGGCACACACGGGGGATCGTCAGTTGATACGCTACCCGGAAGAATCGGAGGAACAGACCATCGACCGCCTGTTGCGGGAATTGGGCATCTGGCTGCCGAAAGTGGATCTGGTGAAGGATGATCCGTTCGAACCTGCGCCGGAGACGGAAGCAGGCGAAATGATGGCACCGGAAGAGATCAGTGAGCGGCGGTCTGCGCCTTTCTCCTGAATTCCATCTGGTCGATCTGGTCCTGGTACTCCTGCACCACGTTCTCAATCTCGACGCGCTTCAGCTGCGTCAGCGGCTCGTGCTGCAGCAGGGCGTCGAAGAAGCCCTTTTTCTGGTAACGGTCGAGCAATTCACGGTTGATTTGCACCAGCTCGGTATTCTTGGACTCGCATGACTGGATCAGCTCCGCCTGCCCGTTGACCATCTCCTGCAGCTGGCTCTTCTCGGATTCAGCCTGATGCAACTTCCGGGCGGTCTGCTGCAGGTTTTCGTTCAGCGCGGCATTGCTTTCCTGCGACTTGGTGAGAGCCTCCTCCGAGTTTTTTTTGACGCCCGCGAGTTTCCTGTTCATCTGCTCCAATTCGGCTTTGAGTTTCGCGCTTTCGGCCTGCGCCGTGTCGCGTTCCAGAGACATCTGCCGCAGCATGCGCTGGGCTTTGGCCAATACCTTCTGTTCTTCAGCATCAGCCGCCGCGGCGGTACCGGCCGCAACCAGCAGCGCGACCAGCATTATCACTCGGGAGATTACCCTGGTTGGCATAATGAAACGATGCGGATTCTATTGACGCGAGGTGATTTGCAGCCGGACCGGTTGCGGCAGATCCGCCGGAATTTCATCGCCAAGCGGGCCGACTTTTGCCAATGCCAGCTTGATGGATTGATCGAGTTTCTGATCGCCCGTGGAGTTCGCCAGTTCGAATCGCTCGATGCGGCCGTCCTGGCCAAGCCAGAGCTTGACGGTCACGACGTAATTCGCGCTGCGCACCCGTTTGTCCGCAGACAAGGTCTTGTAGATCGATTCCTGGATGCGGCTGGCATACGAGGAGAACGGGTTGGAATCCAGCAGGCTGCGGCCGCCTTTGCGCGCGCGCAGCTGGAAATTGTCCGAACCGTTGGCGTCCCCGTCCACGCCCAGATCGCCCGGCGGCGGAGCATCGTCCTGAGCCACGGGTTGCGGCGGAGGGATGTTCACCTCCTCCTTGATTTCGGGTTGCGGCGGCTGCTCCACCGAAGGCGGCGGTGGGGGCGGCAGCAGGGAGATCTGCTGCACGACCTGTTTCATCCTCGGTGGCGCCTTCGACGACACTATATTGATGATTCCGTAAACGCCGCCGGCCAGCAGCAGAAGCAGCGCCGCGCCGAGCAGGTATTGCGGACGCCAGTGCAACGATTTATGCGCGCTCACGCGCGGCGCGGCGGGATCGGCGGTAAAGCTGGTCATGACCGTCATTTCACGAGCCTCTGTGTCACCAGACCCAACTGGGTGATGTCCAGCCGTCCCAGCAGATCCAGAACCTGGACCACCTTGTCGTATTGCACCGCGGCGTCGCCCTTGATCACTACCGGCAGCGCCGGGTTCGCCGCCTTGTACTGGCGCAGCCGGGTTTCCAGCTCATCCATCGTTACCGGAAACGTGTCGAGGTAAATCGTGCCGTCGGCAGCCACCGAAATCGCCTTGGTCTGCGGCTTGGCCAGACTCGGCGTCGCGCTGGCCTTCGGCAGGTTCACGCGGATGCCCTGCACCGTGGCCGTGGTCATGATGATGAAGATCACCAGCAACACGTACGCCAGGTCGAGCATCGGCGTGATGTTGATGTCGCTATACGGCTCGTTTTCGGCCTGCATCTTCATGGGCGACCCTCACGTCGGCGGCGTACTGTTCCGCGACCTTGCTGATGAACTCGTCGATGAACACGTGCATGTCCGCGGCGACGTCCTTGATCTGGGTGACGATGTAGTTGTAACCGAACAGCGCCGGGATCGCGACCAACAGGCCGGCCACCGTCGCCACCAGCGCCGCGGCGATGCCGGGCGCGATGGCGTTGATGTTCACGTCGCCGGTGGCGGCGATGGCGGCGAAGGTGATCATCACGCCAACCACCGTGCCGAGCAGCCCGAGGAAGGGCCCGCCGCTGATGGCGATGGTCAGCAGCACCAGCAGGTTGTTGAGCTTCTGGTTCTCCCGCACCAGCGCCGCGTCGAGGCTGGCGCGGATGGCGTCGATCGCCTGCGGCGTCAGGGATCGGCCGTGCAGCAGCCGCGTGTCGGTCTGGCCGAAGCGGTGTTTGAGCTCCTGGATGCCGACGTGGTACACGCGATAAATCGGCGAGCTCTGGTAGTGGTCGTGCATGCCGGACAGGGCGAGCTCGAAATCCGATTTGCCCTCTTCGCCGTTGGCGTCGCCGTCCTGGTCGAGCGCTCCCGGATCGCGATTGAGTTTCTGGAACGCCTGCACGAATTTCCGGTTGTCCTGCGCGATCACGCGCAGCGTCAGGACCTTGTTGACCATGACCCACCAGCTGACGCCGGCCATGATCCCGAGCATGGCGATGACTACCCAGCCGTCCACGGTGACCGCGCGCAGGATGGTGCCGAAATAGGACGTGCCGCCACCTCCGCCTCCCGACTCATCCTGACCCGGCGTCACGAACTTGGCGTCCTGACCCTGGCTGCGTGCCGCTACGCCGATCCAGCCGGCGCTGCGCGCTACATTGGACAACTCGACTTCATCGAGCTCGCCGGAGAAGAAATTGCCTCCTCCGGCGGAAGCGCCCAGCACGATATCGCCCGCCAGCGCCGGCGTGGCGGTGTCGAGCGTCGCGGTTTCGCGCCCGTCGATATAAATCGTTACGCGCGCGCCGCCGGTGAGCGCCACATGGTGCCAGGAACCGGCAGTGAGATCGCCGGCGCGTGGCGTTTCCTGCGTTTTGCCGCCGCGCGCGACGCGCGCGTATAGCTTCGACTGATCGAGGTGCAGACTCACGCCGTCGGCTCCGTCCTGGCGCGCGAACAGCACGGCGTCGCGCTGCGGGGCGGCGATCTTCACCCAGGTGGAAAACGTGAAACCGGTGTCGCCGAACTTGAGCGATGGCGAGGATGGAATCACGATCTTCTGCGCGCCGCCGAAAACCGCGCCGGCGCCGATGAGCGACGCCGGGCGGGCTTCGGCCGTGGACTGCGCGGCGTTGTTCGCGTTGCCGGTCGCGTCCTTGGGCGCACCCACTGCCTCGAAGTGATACACGGCAACGGTATTGGCGTCATAAACCGTTTTAGCGTCCGGAGCGGTTCCGGGTTGCGGGTTGCCGTATTTCATCCAGATGAAATCGGATTTCCCGGGCGCCAATTTCGGTACCTGTACCCAGATCAGGGCGATCTCGTTGAGCGCGTCGAATTTCTCGACCTGCGCCGGCAGCGGAGTCGTGCCGTCGGCGGCGAAAAAGCGCAGATCGGAAGCGTCGTCCTTCACGTCCAGAAAATGCGTGAAGTTGCCGGCGTGCAAACGGACGAGAACGGGAGCCTGGGAAATTTCTTCCTTGAGGTCCACGCCCGATCCGGCGGCATCCAACATGAGTTTCTTCTGGCCCGCCCAGTCATCGCCCCAGGCACTGTGCGACACGGACGCGGCAAGCAGCAAACCGGCAATCAGCCGGAACATCCTCGACATCGTTTGTCCCTTGTTATTTAGACGATTAAGGCGTGGCGATTTTGCCGCCCAATCTATACAAGGCATGTGACAGATTCATGGCAAATGCATGACGCCTCCCGCCGGGTGCGGAAGATGCAGACGAATCCTGTTGTCGAATTTTTTTCCGCGATGTTTTCGGGCAGAAACGCTAAACCCGATCGTGACACACGTGCACCGCAACTTTGGCCTCGGTCACCGAGCTGCGGCCGGTGTAGATGAAGATGGCAACCCACAGCACTTGCAGGAACAGCAGCATGCCGGGGTGCCACAGAGTCGCAGCGCCGGCGAGCAGATCGGGATTGGGGTGCGCGGCGACCGGCAGCAGATAACCGGCCAGCGCTGCGTACAGGACCCCGGCCACCGCCATCCACTGATAAGCGCTCACCGGTCCGCCGCCGCGGTAATCGGCGCGCAGGGTTTCCGAATAAAGCCGCCACAGCTGGGTGACGGCGATGGTGATCACGAACGCGAGGCTTTCCCGGCCGCGCAGGAACAGCCAGAAACCGAACAATCCGGCGGCGACATAAAGCAGCGCGGTGAGCCCCTGCACCGGCAACACACGCGCGCCGTCGAGTCCACTGGCGTAGGCGATCTTCTTGGTGCGGCCAAGGAATACGAAGTGCCAGCGGGCGAAGAGTTTCTGCACCCACGGCGGCGTCTCCTCGAGGCGCTTGCCGTAACAGCAGCCGAAACTGATGCAGCCGAGGCGCCCGAGCCCCTCGCCGAAGGCGTAGGCGATGGCCGCGGCGGCGAGCACCGACAGGTAAGGTAGTGCATGCCCGGCGTCGTTCACCACCCTATTGAGAACGAATACCGCGGCCGGCACCGCGAACAACGCCACGAAAAACGCCGCGGCCACAGAGAAGGTATGGCGCTTCTTCTCGACGATCCCGGCGACGATGCGCGAGGCCGGCACGCACAAGATCAGAACACCGACCACCAGCGCCAGAATCTGCCCGGAAGAAACGCCGATGGCGCCAAGCAGCGTGAGCAGCGCCACGACTGCCACCACATACGCCGCCGCCGAGAAGAAACCATAATAAGTCAGATTGACGCCGCGCCAATGGCCGTCGGCGTCCTTCACCAGCGGCAGCGTGGCGATGAACTGCCAGCGTTCCCGGGGCAGTGTTCGAAAGCCCCAGAAGAGATAGGCGAACAGGATCAAACCCAGGGGCATCACGCTCAATAGTTCTGTCATGGATATTCCACGGTCATCGAAATAAGAAATGTTTCACGAGTCATGGCGATCGCTGGCGCGGCCGATGGACGTGCGCACCGCCAGGTCGGTTTCGACCAGCGGCACGCCGAAACCACGGGAGAAGCGGCTGGACACACCCTGGCGGCGCATGTTGGCGACGATGTCGGCGTCGAAATCGATGCGATCGCGCTGGAACAACAGTACGTCGGTACTGCTGCCGGGACGGTACAGGCTTTTGGGCGCACCCCGGCGCAGGAACATTCCCGGCCGCACCGGCTGCGGTGCGTCATAGCACAGCTCGCTGTAGGCCTGCACCACTTCCCCGATCATGAGCGCCACGATCTCGATCATGGCCACCCGGCCGATCCCGGTGCCATCCTCGACGTCGGTGTCGATGATAGTTACGTAGCGCCGGTTCTTGGAGTAAGGCGTGGCGAGCGCGACGACCGCGCCGGGATTGCACGAGTGAAACTCGCCGTCGATGGCGTAGAAATCCACCACCCGGCCGGACACCGGCGTGTGATTGTAGTGATACTTTTCCGGCGTCAACCGGAAGATGGCGAAGTCACCACCCTGAAAGGCGCGCAACCATTCATGCTTGTCGCGCCCGAGCAGCTCTTCATAGGTGAAGAATTTGTCCTTGAGCCGGAGCGCCCAGCGTTCATCCAGCGATCCCACCAGCACCTTGGCATCGGCGGGCGACACCACGACGCGCGGGTCCGGCGGCGTCGGGCGGCATTCCCAGTAACGGATGCGGCGCTCGAACACCTTGCGCGCGGTGTTGAGCTCCTGCGGTGGGTCCAGGCATTCCTCGAGATCCACACCCAGCCGTTCCAGAAAGCGCAGGCTGCCCGACAGCTTGCTGCCCAGGGGCAGATCGTAGTTCACGCGCCCGAGCAGGTCCGAGACGCGCATGCTGGTCAAGGCGCGGAACAGCCGCGGCGAGTTTTCCCGCACCTGAGAGTAGATCAGGTTCACCAGCCGGTCGCCGTAGAGGCGCTCGTCGCACACGTCACCGGAAAGCCGGTCAATATACTGATGCCGCATGGTTGTTCATGTCCGGGTCAAAATCGGTTTCAGTGCCGGCCTGCATCGCGTCGTGATGGATGCCGAGCAGCAGCAAGCGCAGGAGCTTCAGCAGCTCCGCTTCCGGCAGTTCGGCGGCCAGCACGGCGGCGCGGCACTTGTGCAAAAATGCGCGTGGCTCTTCTTCGCCAAAAATCGCATCGAACCCACGACGCAGGTTCTGATCCAGACGCCCTTCCGTCTCGAAAACGCGCAGGTCGGCCTCGAGCTCATCGAACGCCTGTTCCAGGGACCGGCGCTTGAGCGCGCCGCGATAGTGGCGTTCCGCCGCGGTGTTGTACTCGCGCGCGCGCAAGGCAAACGGGTTGCGTTCTCCGGCCGCGGCGAGAATGTCCTTGTTGAGGCGCGTCGCCGCCGAATACAGTTCCGGCGCGCGCACGCGCGATTCCAGATCTTCCATCACATCCTCCAGCTCCTGCGAGGAGATCAGCGGCGCCGCATCGATGCGCAGGAGGTTCACCAGCGCCCGTTGATAGTCCTGCAGATACACCTTCAGATAGCCGTGGTAACGCGCGCTCGGACGCGCCCGCTTGCACTGCGACAGGATGCGCTGCAGGAACAGGTTCGGCGTGTCGCGGCGCACGTACACGGCGCGCAAGCCCATGGCCGAGGCGAAAAAGAACTGGCGCCGCTCGCTTTCGACGAAACGGCTGTCGGGGATGTGGGCATGCGTGGCGGTGCCACCGGCGATGTAATGCCAGGCCAGCGCGGTGATCAGGCGCTGCAACTCGACCGCGGGCGCGAGATCGAGCCGGTCGTCGGCGAACAGGCTGTAGAAGCGTCCCTCGAATCCGGAAAAGCCGACGCGCTGGTACTCGCGCGGCTTGTACAGCATGTAGAAGGACATGCGCGGATCAAACACCCCGAGGTCGGCGAGGTCGCACTTGGCGCGCTCGTGATTACCCATGCTGCCGTCGAGTGCCGGATTTTGATCGGTGCTGGTGAGCGCCACCAGGTAATCGAGCAGGCGGATGTCCGGCACCCAGTCGCCCCGCAGCTGCAGCGTGCGCGCCAGCAGGGTGTCGAGCCATACCGGCCCGAGCGGCGTGACCGTGTGCCCCAGCACCTTCAGCCGCGCCTTCTGTTTCCACGCGCCCCAGAGCTTGCGCAGGTGCGTGAAGTCGAGCTGGTGCGGCAGATAGCCGAGTGCGCGCTCCGGATGAAAATCGGTGAAGTCGAGGCGATATGGCGCGGCGCTGTACAAGCCGACGAACAGCGGCAGGAAATGCTCGGCGATCTTGATCACGAGATCGCTCAGGTATTTTTCATGGCGCGCGTCGAAACCGCTCGCGGGGTCGGCCAGGGCCTGCCGCAGGCGCTCGCTGCCGAGGCTCACGTGCACGCCGTTGTTCGAGAGACTGGCGTTCGAGGTGTTGGGCAGCACCACGAGGTTGCTGGTGACGATGCCGGCGTCGCGCAGCTTGACCACGGCGTTCAGGTGGCTGCGGCTCAGCACTTCGTGGCACAGCTGCATGTAGCGGTGTTTCTCCTCGCCGCGCTCCCAGCCGGACAGGCACGGGCTGCAGAACAGGTCGCGATAAAACGCGTCGGACACGCCTTCGTTGATCTGGCGCTGGCGCAGCGGCACATGCGGCGAGAAATACACCAGCGGACGCTGGCCGGCGTCGCACAAGGCCCAGGCGCGGTCGGCGTATTGCACCAGCAGCTCGGTGAACAGAAACCTTCTGGCGCTCTCGCGCGCCAGCGCCGCGCCCAGCCTGGGCTGGGTGGCGCCGCGCACCACGTAGAACGACAGGATCTCGGGCGAGGCGTTGTCATTAATATAGTGATCCATCAGCCGCTGGCCGGTGCGCTGGATGGCGCGCGACAACGCCGGCGCCGCGCCCAGCGCCTGGGCCAGGGACAGTTTGAGCAGGTAGCTCACCGGCGCGCGCAGCATCTCGCCGGCGCGCTCGTCGCGCACGAAGAACCGCGCGCGGTCCGCGCGCGGCGCGCTGCGCGGATTGCTGCGCTGGGCGCGCAGATCCTCGGCCAGCACTCGCCGTGCCAGATCGTTCAGGCGCGCCAGCGGCACGCGCACCCAGGAGTTCTCCCACAGCTGATCGGAGTTGTCCGACAGAAAGCGTTCGATCGCGGTCACCGGACGCCGCGGCGTCTCCTGGGTGGCGGCATGCTTGACCACGTTGTTGAAGTAGTTGGAGGCGCGGATTTCGAGCGCCAGATCCACGTGATCGGCATCACCCGCGACGGCCGCCTGCAGCTCGCACTCGGCGCCGAGCGTGGCGTCGTCGCGCAGGAACGGCAGCTGCTCGGGGCGATAACGCGTGCCCGCACCGATTCCCAAGACACGCAGGGCGTCCGGCAACGACTCGATACCGGCGGTGCGGCTGGCGCGGCTGGCGGCGACGGGCATCAGGAGCGAGGCCTTGCGATCACGCGACATATCGGCTGAATCCGGAATGAAATCGAATCATTCCCTGACAAATTAGACTCCGAAAATGTCAGGCGGGCGACAGAACGGCGGGAGTTTTGTAACAGAACGGTTAAGCTTTGATGACAGACGGACGGGTCATCGTCGGAACAAAGGGGTTGATCGACCGAACACGTTCGTCCGCAACCGGTGGCCTTCAAGCATGTTCAGCGAAGCCCGAGGTAACCGGCATCGCCGCAGCTTCAGAACTTGGCGTTGAGATCGAGCTGCAGCACGTCGATACCGAGCGGCGGGCCGTCTATCGCGTCGGCACTGAGATAGCGCAGCGTCAGCCAGGCGTTGTCCTGAAGGCCGTAACTGCCGCCGAGTATCCAGCCCTTGGCGTCGGTGCCGCCGAGATGAAAATCCGGATCGGTGAAGGCGTCGAGCACGGCGTCGCGCTCCAGGTGCTTGTAGGCGGCAAATGCCTGCCAGCGCCCCTGTTTGTCGGTCTCGGGCCAGCCGACCGTGAACTTCAGCAGATATCCCTTGGTATGCGGCTCGATCGGATTCGTGGCCAGCGCACCGTCGCCGGTGCGCTGGAGAATGGCATCCTTGTCGTAACCGATGTTCTTGACGTAATCGGCGGTCAGAATCAGGTGGGTCGGGTCGAAGCTGGCGATGTCGAACGAGGCCGTGGCGTTGACTTCCCTGAAGTCCGAAGCGAGCCCGTAAAGGGCGGCATTCGGGTCGGTGTCGTTATTGATCAAGTATAACGTGTTGCCCTTTTGCATGAATTGCGGCGCGGTATAGTCCAGCGAGTGGCTATCCAGGACGGGTTGAGACTGACCCACGATGTGCTGGTAATCGTAATAAGCCAGCCCGAACTTGAAGCGCGACTCGTTTTGCAGCGCCCAGTCGAAGCCGAGCTGGGCGGCGTAAAGCCATTTGTCACTCTTGCTCAGCTCCACTTCCTGGATCGGGAACACGCCGACGGTGATGAACGGGTCGAAGTTATGCTCAGTGTCCGCCGCTTCGCCGATCTGTCGCGGGCGCAGTTTGGCAGCGATGCCGTCGAAACTCAGGTCATTGGCCCAGACCAGATCGGTGCCGAACCACGGATTGGGCATGCGTCCGCCCCAGAAGGTGAACGCCGAAGAAGATGACCGGTATTTCAAGTAGCCCTGGCTCAAAACCAGCTGATAGGGATCGAGCGAGTTGCCCAGCGTCTGGGTCGTCGAGACCGGATTGGTGAGGCTGCCGGTGGTAATCTGCGCAGCGGCGGTCGTTTCGTCGTTGACCTTGGCGGTCATTCCCAACCGAAGTCTCAGGCGCAAGCGGTTGCGGTCTTCGGTCGTGTTCAGAAACAAATCCTGCGGCTGTAAATTGATCGTGCGCTTGTTGTTGATGTTCTGATAATTGAGATAGGTTAAGGGCACATTGCTCCTGGCGAAACTGTCCTTCTGCCAGCGCAGCCGGACGTCGCCGTCCCAGCTGATGCGATCGAGCCACTCGGGCAGCGCGCCCGGCACGCCCCAATGTTCCTTCTTGGCCTGGACCATCACGTCCGCGCGCACCTGTTCACGGATCTGTTCCTTTACAACCTCCGGCACGTAGGGAACCCGCACCTCGCCCGGCTTTGGCGGGACGCCTTCCGGTGCGGTGGGAGCCTGAGCCGCCGCGGGCGCTGTCTCGGTCCCTGGCTTGGCCAGGGCCTTGCGCAGGATCGCGTCGGCCTTCTCGCGCGTGAGCACGCCCTCCTGCACCAGCGTCTCGACCAGATTCACCAGCGACTGGCGCAGCTCGGTCAGGTTCTGCGTTTCATCCGCGTGCGCCGACGCAGCGGCGAATGCAAGCAACAGGAACACGACGCCCAGCAGGGGGGCCTTCTTTTTGTACATGGCTTTACGATCTCTTTATAAGTTATCGGCGCGAAGACGGTTGGAACGCCACGCAACAAGCACGCACCGCATGCTATGCGCGCAATGTTTCATGGGCGTTACAATCCAGCGCGCCGGATGGCGTTCGCGTTACGGTTCTTTCTTGCGCTTGCGCAGGTCGACGACCTCGCCGCCCTGGTCGCCGCCGAAGCCGGTCACCTCGACGTCGAGGAAGGACAGGCCGCTGTCGCCGTTTTGGGTAAGGCTCTTGACGGCGTCGTCGGTGCTCTTGGCCACGCTGCTCGCCACGTTGCCCGCCCCGACGAGCCCGGCGGAGAGTCCGCCGGTGTCCGCGACCGGCACACCCGTGGCGATGCCGCCAACCTGGATGTTGTTCGCGCCAACCACGCGCGCCGCGGCGATATTGAGATTGCCGGCGGCGCCGATGCCGGCGTCGCCGGCATTGACCTCTCCCGCCGGCGCGATCAGGTTGACGTCGCCCGGCGTGACGTTTTTGTTTGTCACGATCGCACGGATGCCGCTGCCGGCGATCGCGTTCGCCGTGTCGAACGTGACGTTGCCGTTGGAATCAATGTGGAATTTCGGCGGCGGCGCCGAGATCGCGGTCTTGGCACCGCGACCGGCGTCGATGTTGCCCTGTGAGGACCACATCAGGATGTCACCTCCCTGGAGCGTGAACACCCGCGACTGATTAACCAGGAAGTCGTCGCGCACGAACGCGCGCACGCTGCCCGTGCTCTGGGCCACGATGCCGAGCTCGGAGGGGGATTTTTTCGGCGCGGTTGGAGGGAGATTAGCCAAGCCGGCGTTGACCAGGCCGCCCGGCACCAGCAGATTGATGTCGCCGCCCGACAAGGTGTAGATCTTGCTGAAGAACAGGCTCAGGTCGCCGGCGTACGCCACGCCCTCGGGAAACAGCGTCCTGATCGCGTCGAAACCGCGTTGATAACTGTGGATGTCCGGGTTGTTGGCCTCGCGTCCGGCGGCGCCCAATTCATTATAGAACCCCAACAGGATCGCGGGCTGCTGTTGCGCCGGCGGCAACGCGCCGAAGGCGGCCAGCGCGTCGGCCGGCGCGAGGTTGGCATCGCCCTTGAGCTGGCGCATGTAGTCGACGATTCCCTGCACGTAGAATTCGCCGATAGCTTGCGTGCGTGCGTCGGTCGAATTGCCCATGGCGCGGTAGGCAGCGTCGAACGCCGAGTACGCCGGCGGCGCGGCGGAGCCGACGAGAACGGTCACGTCGGCGCCTTTGTCCGGCAGGGCCGGATTCCTCACGTTGCCGCTTGTCTCGATGCCCGCGGACGGACCCAAGTCGATATTGCGCCCGGCGCTGACTTCCAGCCGGCCGGGCCCGCCCACAGTAATAACGTTATCCTGCAACGGCTGAATGATGTCGCGCCCGGCGGCGAGCCGCGTTACATCGGTGGCGTTCGCGTTTTGACCGAACAGATGCAGACTGCGGATGTCATGGCCGGCCTGAATCCAGGCGACCTTCGAAAAATTCCACGCCTGGTTCTCCACGCCGCTGACGTCGCCGGTCAGCGCGACGATGCGGATCGGCTCGGCATCTCCCGCGTGCACCGGGCTCGCGGCGTGCGGCGGAGTGATCGGATCGGCCAGGTCGCCGGTCGCGCCGCTCCCCACGATATTGTTGATAGTGCCTGCCGGCGCGTTCAGTGTGGGCAGAAGAGCAGCGTCGGCATCCGACACGATGAGCGCCTTTTGCGCTTCGATGTTTCCATTCGCGAGCAACTGCAAATTGCCATGCGGTGCGGGATAAAGGGTCAGCTGGCCGTCGACTGATATATCCCCGCCGTAGGCGACGGCGGTGAGCGTTCCAGGATAAAGACCGGTGGAGGCCTTGATGTCACTACCGTTCGTTCCGAAGTTGTTCGGGCGCGATATGTTGGCAGTGATATCGTCGGCGGTGTTGCGCAGCTCGAGATTCCCCGCGAGCGACCCGAGACTCACGGCGCTGTCGGCGCCGTAAGAAGGGAAATAGATCTTGGTTTGACCCAAGGGGATCAGGGTCGGATTGATAACGGAGGTTAAGGTCAGATCACCATGCGATTGCACGTCGAACTTGCCATCCATGACGGCCAGGACCGTGTACAGCGGGTCGCTGCCCGACTGGCGGGCGGACGTGAGCGCGCCGCCGGCGCGTATCGTACCGGTGCCACCACCGACGAAGAAGATTCCGCTGCCGATGTCGCCGCCGGCGGAGACTTCCAGATCGCCGCCGCCGACAGTAACGGCACGGCCAGCCTGCGTGTCGTAGTAACCGGTCGTCGGCACCGACGCCGACAGTCGTGTGATATTTCCGCCGGCGTCAATGCGCAGATCGCCGCCGCCGAAGGCGGCCACGTTTTGCTGAAAAGACTTGAAGTCCACCCACCAACCCGCCGGCTCATCGCCCGGCTGGAAGGGCGTGCCGGTTTGCTTGCCCTGCTGCGGCAACCACTCGTTGATCAGCTGGGTCTTGTCGCTGGCAGTGCCGGGACCGATGACGTCACCCTGCGCGACAATGTGCAGCGTGCCGCCGTCCTCGGGCAGGTATTTCGTCGGCGCCTGGGGGATGCGCCAGCTCTGCTTGCGGATGTCGAGCTCATGCCCGCTCGGCACGCCAGCGGTATAGATCACCGACTTTGCGTCGCCGAGCGTGACGTTGTTAGCTGCCGCGATATCGATATTGCCGGTGCCAGTGCGTACCAGTTGGCCATTCGCGAGATTGACGTTGCCCTTGATGTTGCCCTGGGCGTCCGTCGGCAAGGCCGTGACCGGACTCAGCGCCAGCAGGTCGGCGCTGCCGGTATCGGCGCCACCGACCAGGCGGTAGCTCCAGGAGCGGTCATTGCGCAGGGTGCTCGTTGGCAGCACGCCGTTGAAGCCGTCGCTCAGCGAGGCGTTG
>Ga0153915_10003520_pt1 | contig 14372 bp, 9 predicted proteins | sample Opewatmetagenome_2_FD_107003 | JGI IMG/M metagenome (GOLD analysis project Ga0153915, IMG submission 107003) | Freshwater wetland microbial communities from Ohio, USA - Open water 3 Core 3 Depth 3 metaG | ecosystem: Environmental > Aquatic > Freshwater > Wetlands | place: USA: Ohio, Lake Erie... | reverse complement strand
CGAGTTCTTCACCAAGGTCGCCGAATCGATGACCGGCCTCCTGCAGGCGCAGACGGCCGACGGCTTCCTTTTCCGGGCCGATGTCCGGCTGCGACCCGAAGGCGCGTTCGGCCCGCTGGTGCGCTCGCTCGCCGGCATGGAGAACTATTACGCGGCGGCCGGCCAGACCTGGGAACGCATGGCACTGATCAAGGCGCGCCCGGTCGCGGGCGATCTCCCTCTCGGCGCCGAACTGCTCGAAAACCTCCACTCGTTCCGGTATCCGCGCCATCCTCCGCCGTCGCTGCTCGCCGAGGTCGCGGCAATGAAGACCCGCACGGAGCAGGAGGTCGTCGGCATCGACTCGCTCGGGCGCGACGTGAAGTCGGGACACGGCGGCATCCGCGAGATCGAGTTCGTCGTCCAGGCTTTCCAGCTGCTGCACGCTGGCCGTTACCCATTCCTGCAGACCCATTCAACCACGGCGGCCCTCGATCAGCTCGTGCGGTACGGCTTGATGCAGCCCGGCCAGGCCGAGTTTCTCGGCCAGGCCTACTGGTTCCTGCGCCGGATCGAGCACGCCATACAGATGCGCGAGGAGCACCAGACACATGCGCTCCCGGGCGACACCGCCGAAGCCGCGTCGATCGCACGCACGCTGGATTTCCCGTCGGTCGTCACCTTCCAAAATCAGCTCAAGGCCGTCCGGAACCGGGTGCGGAGTTTCTACGAGACTCTCTTCCAAACCCAAAAAGGGGACCAGCCATTCCAGGACTGGTGGGATTTCTTCACCTCACTAAACACCCCGGAGGCGCTCACAGCGCAGGTCAGCCGGTGGTTCCGCGGCGCACCCGAGGCTGCCACCGAGCTCCGCCGGTTCGTTTGCGGAGACCAGGGGCACCAGGTGAACCGCGAGCTGGTCGTGCGGTTCCAGCACCTCTCAAGGACGTTCGACGAGATCCTGCCCGGCCTTGCCCAGCCGGTGCCAACGCTGCGCCGGATCGCGCGCTTCGCCGAGTGCTACGGCACCCGCCAGCAGTTCTTCAACGGCTGCGCCTCCAACCCGCAGTTCTTCCGGATTCTGGCCATGCTCTTCGACCGGAGCACGTTCACTTATGAGCTGTTCGCAGCCCATCCCGAGATCGTGGAGGAAGTGCTGCGTCCGGAGATTTTGCGGAAGAACAAGGAGGCCGCCGACATTGCGGAGGAGCTCGCCTCCGGCCCGGGTGGTGAACGCGCAGCCGACTGGCTTTGGCTATACGTCAGGGCCGAGCAGGTGCGCTATGCCATCGGCGAACTCCTGGGCTTTCTCGGGATCGAGCAGGTCGAGGCCTGCCTCTCCCGGCTCGCCGATGCCGTGCTCGCCCACCTGCTTCGCACCCTCGATCCCGACGGGCGCCTGCTTCTCGTGGCGCTCGGAAAGTACGGCGGCGCCGAGCTCACCTTCGGGTCCGACCTCGATATCCTTTTTGTCGCCAGAGACGAAGATGCTCTGGCGATGCAATCCGCCGTCCGCTCACTTGAACGGATTCTCCGCCACGGCGGTCCCCTGGGAGCGACCTTCGATGTCGATCTGCGCCTGCGCCCCCACGGCGATGCCGGGCCGCTTGTCACAACTCCTTCCGTATTCCGCGCTTACCACGCAGGGACTTCAGCCCAAGCCTGGGAGCGCCAGCTGCTCACCCGCGCCCGGATCGTCGCCGGCGTCCCCGCCCTCGCCTCGGAGTTCGCTTACATCGTTACAGATATTGTCTATTCCGTTCCTCTGCAGCCAGATACGGCCTCAGGGCTTTGGGCGATGCGAGGCCGGATCGAGCAGGAGCGCGACGCCGTCACGCCTCCCGAGCGCGCATTCAAGACGGCGGCCGGCGGGCTCGTCGATTTCGAGTTCCTCGTCCAATTGCTCCAAATGCGTCATGGACGCGACTTGCTCAAGATCCGGCAGCCCGGGACTCGCCTGGGGCTGCGCGCTCTCGCGGCCGCCGGGATCGTCCCCGCCGAGACTGCATCACGGCTCCTGGACAACTACAACTTCCTCAAAAGGATAGAGATCCTCCTCAGAAGCGACGCCAACAAAGCCCTGAGCACCCTGGCCGGCACGCCTGCAGAACGCGCCCCCCTGGCCCGCTGGCTCCAATTCCCGGGCGAGGAGGCATTCTGGACCGAATACTGCCGCCGACTGGCCGAAAGCCGGAGCCTCGTCCTGTCCCTGCTCCCGCCCGGCTGCGTGCCGGCGCCGACCGCTTGTCAGCAAGAGCCTTGAAGGCGTTCCGGTTTGTGCTTTGTTAAAGCCCGTTTTTGACGGTTCCTGGAGGTGAAACCTTTGGGGCGGCCGTCTTTCTCACCAAATCCATGATGTTTCCCTTCGTCTCCCGGTTCCCGATACGCCGCCCGCTCCTGGTGGTCGGAGTCATCTTTGCCGCAGCAGTCGCCGCCCGCGCCCTGCCGGAGCGCAACTTCGAGACCACGCGCGCCCGGCAAGAAGAGGTGAAGACGATGGTGGAGATGCTCGAGCAGGCGAATTTCAACCGGATAGCCGTCAACAACCAGAGTCGGCCCGACCTCGGCAAGGATCTGCTCCACGACTACATGGCCGACCTGGACCCGCAGCGGCTTTTCTTCCTCGCGACTGACGAGGAGGTCTTCAACAGCCGGTATGCCCAAGGACTCTACTATAATCTGCGCACGCTCGGGAATCTCGACGCCGCCTTTGACATCTACGTCCAGTTCGAGAAGCGCGTGGATCGCCGGATCAATTGGATTTTCGACGAGCTCAGCCACGATTTCGATTTCACCGCGCACGAGACCTATCCGATCGATCGCTCCAAATCCGCCTGGCCGGCCACCCAGGCCGAGGCCGACTACCTCTGGCGCCGGCGCCTGAAGTTCGAACTCCTCCAGGACATCATCAACAAAAAGACCATTGAGGAGGCCAAAAAGAACGTCCGCAGGCGCTATGAGGGAATGCTCAAGAACCTGGCCGACTTCGAGGCCAACGATGTCACCGAGCGCTTCCTCACCTCTCTCGCCAACCTCTACGATCCTCATTCGAACTACTTCTCGCCGGAGAGCTTTGAGGACTTCGGCATCCAGATGCGCCTTTCGCTCGTCGGCATCGGCGCGCTCCTCGGCGTCGAGGACAACTTATGCGTCGTGAAGGAGGTCATCCCGGGCGGCCCGGCTGACCTCAGCAAGCAGATCCACGCAAACGACAAGATCATCGCGGTCGCCGCGGGTGACCGCGAGCCTGTGGACATCATCGGGATGAAGCTGCGCAAGGTGGTCGAGCTCATCCGCGGCGAGAAGGGCAGCAAGGTCCGCCTGACCATCATTCCCGCCCACTCCACCGACGGATCGAAGACCCGCGAGGTCACCATCGAGCGCGATGTCGTCAAGCTCAACTCGGCGCGCGCGCACGCCGCGATTTACCAAGTGCCCGACGCCTCCGGCGAGGCCCTCCCCATCGGCGTCATCACACTCCCCTCTTTCTACGGCATGTCCGATGGGGATGCGCCCAACAATCCCGAGCCGCCGACAAGCGCCACCAAGGATGTCGCCGAGCTCATCCGCCAACTTCAGGATGCCGGGATCAAGGCCCTTGTCCTCGACCTCCGCAACAACGGCGGCGGCCTGCTCTCTGAAGCCGTCGATCTCGCCGGGCTCTTCGTCGACAAGGGGCCCGTCGTCCAGGTGAAGTCGATCAACGGCGACGTCCAGGTCGACAGCGACGAGAACGTCGGGATCGCCTACAAGGGCCCCCTCGCGGTGCTCGTGTCGCGATTCAGCGCCTCCGCCGCGGAGATCGTCCCCGGCGCGCTGCAGAACTACGGCCGCGCGGTCATCATCGGCGACAAATCCACCCACGGGAAGGGCTCGGTCCAGACGCTCCTGGAGATGAAGAATTTCAGCCGCTACCTCTCCCGGACCACCGAGAAGACCGGCGCCGCCAAGCTCACCATCCAGAAATTCTACCTCCCCAACGGCTCCTCCACCCAGATCAAGGGCGTCATCCCCGACATCGTCCTCCCCTCGGCGAGCGACTGCATGCCGGTCGGTGAATCAAGCCTGCCCCACGCGCTCGCCTGGGACGAGATCGGCTCGACCCGCTTCGCCGGACATCCGCTCAACGAGAAGCTGCGGAGCGCGCTCCTCATGGGCACCAAGGACCGCCTCGGCCATCTTGAGGAGTTCGCCTACCTGAAGAAGAGCATCGACTGGTTCAAGGCGAAGCAGGACTGCAAGGACATCTCCCTCAACCTCGACGAGCGCCGGCATGAGCGGGAGATCGACGACGCTTTCAGGAAGGCCATGAAGTCGGAGAGAGAGAAGCTCGCCAAGGGCAACTATCCCTCGAAGGAGTTCACCATCGTTCCCCCGCTGCCGAAGCCCGAGAAGGCCGAGAAGAAATCCGCCGAAGACGACGAGGATGAGGACGAAGACATGCTGAGCACCGACGACGATTCCACCGCCTCGAGAGTCGACATCCCTCTGCGCGAGAGCCTCCGGGTGATGGCCGACGCCATCTCGCTTTCCCGCAATTCGCAGTACTGGATCAACGGCGCCGCGCCCCTCACGGCGCAGGTCACCAAGAACGGCTGACCCCCTTCCCGGGTCAGTTCCACCAGGCCAGCAGGTGCCGGTCCCTCCCGGCAAGGTCGCGGAGCGATTCAACGCGCCCGAGTCCCGCAGCCTGCGCCCGGTCCTTCAGGAAGGCGTGCTGCGCGATCCCCGTCTCCAGCGCGAGCATGCCCCCCGAGGCAAGAAACTGGGGCGTGTCCGCCACGATCCGCGCCAGTGCGCCCGTGCCGTCCTTCCCGGGAGTGAGCGCCCCGCGCGGCTCGAAATCGCGCACTTCCGGCGCGGCCTCGGCGGCCTCCTGCTCCGAAAGGTAGGGCGGGTTCGCCACAATCAGGTCGAACGCGCTCCCCGGCGCGAGCGAGGCAAACCAGTCCGACTGCACCAGCCGCACGCGCTCGCCGAGCCCGAGCGCCTCCGCATTCTCGCGCGCGAGCCCGAGCGCCTCCGCGCTCAAGTCGACCGCGGTGACCGCCGACGACGGGTAGAACGCCGCCAGCGCTAGCGCGATCGCTCCGCTGCCAGTGCCCAGATCGAGGATCGCCGCGGGCGGCGCAGGCACCCTCTGGGTGATCAGCTCGCACAGCTGCTCCGTCTCCGGCCGCGGGATCAGCGCCCGCCGGTCGAGCTTGAGCTTAAGGCGGAAGAATTCCGTCCCGCCGAGCACGTACTGGAGCGGCTCGCGCTGCCCGCGGCGCTTCACCAGGGGCCGGATCTTCTCGAGCTCTGCCTCGGCCAGCAACCGCTCGAACTGCAGGTAGAGCTGCATGCGCGGAAGGCCCAGGGCATGGCCGACGATCAGCTCCGCGTTCAGCCGCGCGCTCTCGACCCCTTTCGTTTGAAGGAAGTCGGTGGTTCTCTTGATGATCTCCAGAAGCGTCAGCATGCGGCTGCCGGCCGGCGCAGCCCACCCTAGCGGCACCCGTCCCGCCGTAAAGGGAGTTCGTTCCGCCGCCGGGCGATCTCCCTCCCGCAGCCCCCACTCCCCGGCCGCTCCAGCCCTCCGCCTCCGCCAGCCCGCCCGCCGCACCCCGGCGGTTTGTAACGCATTATGTGACAAATCCTGGGCGTCCGGCTCGTAACGTATTGCGTTACAAACCGGGATGGCTGCGCGGGCGCGCGCAGCGACGACATCTCCGCAGCGATCAGGAGCTGATCGAGTGCCACGCCCAGCCGGCGATGCTCCAGCCGAGCAGGTAATCGAGGGCGACGAGTTCGTGGACGGCCACAATCATCCAGAAGACGGCCTGGTAGGAGAACTTCGACCCCTTGTGCCGGAACTGCCGCTGGGCAAGATAAGCGCCGGGCCATCCCCCCAGCATTTCGAGCATGTGCAGCACCGATTCAGGTGTTCGCTCCCGCCCGGCTTCCGCGCTTCGCTTGTCGCGATAATGCGCAGTGTAGGCGATCAGCGACAGGAGCGCCAATCCCACGGCAGGGATCCAGCCGTCGACCTGGAGTACCAGCCGGATCGTTGCCGCGGCGGGCACGGCGAGCAGGGCCGCCAGCACCGCGAAGGGAGAAGCGCCGCTGGTGGATTCCTTGTGGGGTGACATTGGGGAGAGGAGAACCCATTCCGAAATCGCCGGACGCGCCGCGCCGCACAGTGCCTGCCAGCGCTCGCCCGGCGCGGCGCGTCAATCGTCGCTTGCCGCGCGCGGCAGGACGTAGGTCCGGCCCGTGAGCGCCGCGAGCTTCTCCTCGAAGTCGGCCTTCTGCAGGGCCTCGATGATGCCGCCGATGTTCCCTTCCATCGCCTGGGGCAGGTTGTAGAGGGTGAGGCCGATGCGGTGGTCGGTCACCCGGTTCTGCGGAAAATTGTAGGTGCGGATGCGCTCGGAGCGGTCGCCGGTGCCGATCTGGCTGCGCCGCTCGGCGGCATAGCGGGCGCGCTCCTCGTCCTCCTTGAGCTTCAGCAGACGCGAGCGGAGGACGGCCATCGCGCTGGCCTTGTTCTTCTGCTGGGAGCGCCCGTCGGCGCAGAATACGATCATCCCGGTCGGCTTGTGGATGATCCGCACCGCCGAGTCGGTCGTGTTCACCCCCTGGCCGCCGGGGCCGCTCGCGCGCTGCACCGTGATCTCAAGATCCTGCGGGTCGATCTTCACGTCGACCTCCTCCGCCTCGGGAAGCACGGCGACGGTGACGGTCGAGGTGTGGATGCGCCCGTTGGCCTCGGTGACGGGCACGCGCTGTACGCGGTGGACGCCGCTCTCGAACTTGAGCTGCCGGTAGACGTCGCGGCCGGTGATCATGAAGCTGACCTCCTTGAACCCGCCCCGCTCGCTCACGCTGCTGCCCAGCGGCTCGATCCTCCATCCCTGGCCCTCGGCGAACTTCTGGTAGAGCCGGGCGAGCTCGGCGGCGAACAGCGCGGCCTCCTCGCCGCCGGTTCCGGCGCGAATCTCCATGACCGTATCGCGGGAATCCGTCGGCTCGGGCGGGATCATCGCCAGGAGCACCTCCTGCTGGATATCGGCCCGCCGCTTCGCGAGCGCGGCGCATTCCTGCACAGCGAGCTCCTTGAATGCGGGGTCCGCATCAGGATCCTTCGCGAGAGCCTGCGCCTCGGCAATCTCCCGGCCGAGCTTTTCGAAGGCCTGGTGGTCGGCGACGAGCTTCGCCAGTTTCTGCTGCTCGCGCGTGACCTCCGCCGCCTGCCTCGGGCTGGCGTAGAAGGACGGGGCGGCCATCTGCGCGTTGAGCTCGTCAAGGCGCCTCTGAAAAGAAGAGATTTCCGGGAGGGAATCCATTGAAAGGGAGGAGGAATGGCGGGCTGGAGATTTGCGAATTGCACCAGCCGCCCGCTGCGGCTTGGCTATGCCCAGTCGTTGTGCGGGGTAGCCCGCCTACAAGTGACGATCCGCAATGCCCACGACTCTGTTCACTCAAAACATCATCGCCTGCATCTGGGACTTCGACAAGACTCTAATTCCTGGTTATATGCAGGGGCCGCTTTTCCGCAGCTACGGAGTGGATGAGCGCACTTTCTGGGACGAAACCAACAAGCTGGTCGAGACCTACCTCAAGCGGGGGTACCGGATCTCCGGAGAGATCGGATACCTGAATCACATCCTCACCCACGTGCTCTCGGGGAGGATGGCGAAACTCAACCGGAAAATCCTCTTCGAACTGGGCAGGGAGATCGAGTTCTACCCCGGCGTGCCCGAGTTCTTCGTCAAGAGCAGGGAGTTCGTCAGCGCGAAGCCCGAATACCAGAAGCACGAGCTCCAGCTCGAGCACTACATCGTGAGCACCGGCATCTCCGAGATGATCCGCGGCAGCGCGGTCGCGCCGTATGTCGAGCGGATCTGGGGGTGCGATTTCATCGAGAATCCGCTGCAGCCGGGCTTCCTCGAGCAGAAGGAGTTCGACCTGGGCGCCGACGCCGAGATCGCCCAGCTCGGCATGGTGATCGACAACACCACCAAGACGCGCGCGATCTTCGAGATCAACAAAGGCACGAACAAGAACGCCGCGCTGGACGTGAACGCCAAGATCGAGGCCGAGGACCGCCGCGTCCCGTTCCAGAACATGATCTACATCGCCGACGGGCCGAGCGACATCCCGAGCTTCTCGGTGGTCAAGGGCCGCGGCGGCAAGACGCTCGGGGTCTACAATCCCCAAAAGCCCGAGGAGTTCCGGCAGAACGACGACCTGCTCCGCACCGGCCGCATCGACTACTTCGGCAAGGCCGACTACCAGGAGGGCAGCGAGACCCACAGCTGGCTCAGGCTCCAGATCCAGAGCATCTGCGACCGCATCGTTGCCGACCGCGAGGCCGCCGTCGCCGCGCGCATCACGCGCCCCCCGCGCCACCTCAACAGCTCCGCCGAGGAGGAGGCCGCGCGGCGCGCCGCCAGCCAGCCCAAGCAGGCGACCTTCCTCGAATAGGCCCGCCCTACCAGGCGTCCGCCACACGGTGGGCCTCAAGGTCGCGCACGAGGTTGCTCACCCGCGTCGCATAGTCGCGCGAGGCCGCCGGCACCTTCCCGGTCGCCGCACGCCCCACGCCCGCATTCCAGGCGAGCGCGATCGTGTACGGCGTGGCCTTGACTCCCCGGCTCTCGAGCTGGGTGCGGATCCACTCGTAGTGCGCGGCCGCCACCGCGTCCGCGCGCCCCTTGTCGAGCGCGCGGGAGAAGGGCTCCGCGGTGTGCATGCGCCAGGTGGATTCACGGAACTGATACGGCCCGAGTTCGCCGCACGGCCCCGCGCGCACGACGTCCCGCGGATTCTCCACCCAGTGGATCGCCTGCAGCACCTCCCAGCGCTCCGCGCCGCGGGCGGGCGCCGCCGCGAGGAGCGCGCACGCCGCCAAGACCAGCGCCGCCGCCGCGCGATGCCACGACCCGCCGCGGCAAATCGGCCCTTTCTTCTCTCCGCGGATCTCCCTTCCCGGCACTGTCCGAACGTCGTTGGTATTCATGGCGCGGTTTCGAATCCCGGAGTTGAAGTTTCGGATCCGGATCGGGGGGGCCCGGCCTTCCCGGTTCGTCCGCGCCGATGGACTCCGGCCGGTGCGGCCGGTGCGGCGGCGGCGCGCGAATAAAGGCAAAGAAAACCGGGAACCGATTTCGGAAACACCGAGCGTTTTCCCCGGGGAAGATTCGCCTCGCCCCCCGCGTCCCGGCGGCGGATGTTCGGGGCCGATGCTCCGGGTGCTGCTCCCTCCCAATCTTCCCGCCGCCGCCGCGCGCAACGCCGTCGCGGTGAAGGTCGAGTTCACTCCGGCCGACATGGCCGATCCGAAGCTCCAGCCGGCGCTCGCATGGCTCACCCGGGAGGCGCGCGGCGCGGCAGGCTCGCCGCTCTTTCTGCAGTTCACCCGCGCTCAGCTCCGCGACCTCGTCGGCCTGGTGGAGGATCAGCCCGTGTTCTTCTGGGTGCACCGTCCGGCGGGGCCGCTCCGCTGGGACGACGGCCTTGTGTGTGGGGCGAGTGAATACCTCGGCGAACCCGACGCACCGGCTGCGCCGGCCCCGGCGCCGAGCGCTCCCGTCGCCCATCCGCGGCGGGCTCCGGCGAGTCCATCCGAGCCTCCCGTCGTCGACGGCAGCGAGCACTTCCTGGCGGTCACCCTCCCCTCGCGCGAACATCCCGCCTACGACGACCTGCTGGCGCTCCTGAAGGCCAGTGGCTTCATCCTCGAGCCGTCAAACCGCCGGTGGTGGCTGCGCGACCGCCACAAGACGCTGAACTTCCTCGCCGCGCACTGGACCGCGCTGCGCGAGCGGTTCGGAGCCGGGTTCACCCCGAACTTCGAGCGCAACACCGCGGCCATCCTGCGGGCCGGCGTCACCTGCTCGGCGGGCGAGGCCGCCGGCGGCTTTGAGGTGACGCTTTCCCTCGATGCCGGGCCCGTCCCCGAAGAGGCGGTGCGAGCCGCGCTCGGCGCCGGCCGCAGCTATGCCGAGGACTCGGGCAAGCTCGTGCTCCTCCCTTCAGCGACGATCGAGCGTTTCGCCGAGGCGCGCCGCCGGCTCGCGGGCGATCCCGCCGCCAACATTTCCCCGCGGTGCACCGTGCGGCTTCCGCTGGCGGCCATCCCGGCCGCCGAGGCGCTCATCGAGCCGCTCGTCCCGGGCTTCCGCCCGCCCGCCGCCTGGGCCGCGCGCAGCGAGGCCCTGCGGAACCTCTCGAAACTGCCGCCCGCCCCCCTCCCGCCGGAGCTCGACGCCTGCCTTCGCCCCTATCAGCGCCTCGGCGCCGCATGGCTGTGGCATCTCTACCGAAACGAGCTCGGGGGGATCCTCGCCGACGAGATGGGCCTGGGAAAGACGCTCCAGGCCCTGGCCGTCCTCTGCGCCCTGAGATCCGCCGATCCGCGTGGCGGCCCGAGCCTGGTGGTCTGCCCGGCCTCGCTGATGGAAAACTGGCGCCGCGAGTCCGCCCGCTTCGCGCCCGGCCTTCGCACTCTCGTGCACCACGGCGGCGAACGCTCGGACTCAGCCGGTGCACTTGCCGCGGTCGATCTGGTCATCACTTCCTACGGGACGCTCGTCCGCGACTCCGCCCTGTTCGGATCGATTGAGTTCGCCTGCGTCATCGGTGACGAGGCCCAGCACATCAAGAACCGGCGCACCCAGCATGCCCAGGCGCTCAGGGCGCTCCGGAGCCGCGGACGTTTCCTGCTCACCGGCACGCCGGTGGAGAACAGCCTCGACGACCTGCACTCGCTCTTCGCCTTCCTCATGCCCAGCTACCTGCCGGTCCCGCCAGCCGGGGCCCGCGGCGAGGAGCGCGCATGGCACGACGCGCAGTTGCGCTCCCGCGCCGCGCCCTACCTCCTGCGGCGCACGAAGGGCGCCGTCGCCCCCGAGCTTCCCCCGAAGATCGAGCAGATCCTCTACTGCGAGCTGCCGCCGAGCCAGGCGGCTCGCTACCGCGAGTGGCAGCAGCGCGGCGACCGCGAACTCGACGCGCTGGCCGCCTCGGGGGCCTCCGACGGGCGCCTGCGCCTCGCGGCGCTCACCCAGCTCCTGCGCCTCCGCCAAGTCTGCTGCGATCCGCGCCTCGTCGACAAGAGCCCGCCGCCCGCGGACTTCGCGTCGGCCAAGCTCGAGGCGTTCCGCGAACTCCTCGAGGAGGCTGCGGACGACGGGCACCGCCTCCTGGTATTCTCCCAATTCACCTCGCTACTCGCGCTGCTCCGCGAGGAGCTGGCGGCCCAGGAGATCCCCTGCTGCTACCTCGACGGCTCCATGAACGCCCGCGCGCGGCAGGCGGAGATCGACCGGTTCCATCGCTCGTCCGAGGTCCCTGTTTTCCTGCTCTCCCTCAAGGCGGGCGGCACGGGGCTCAACCTCACCGGCGCCGATGTCGTCGTCCATTTCGACCCCTGGTGGAACCCCGCGGTGGAGGCCCAGGCCACCGACCGCGCTCACCGCATCGGACAGAGGCGCACGGTCACCAGCTACAAGCTTATCTGTGCCGGCACCGTCGAGGAGAAGGTCCTCCAGCTTCAGGACGACAAGCGGGCGCTGCTGGCCGACATCTTCGAGGCCAGCGATGCCGCAGCCGCCAGGCTTTCGCTCGACGATCTCCGGTCGCTGCTGCGCTAGCGGCGCGTAAGGTTTTTTCTGGCAACGACTCCCTCCTCGTTTTTTCCTCGAAGGATGCAACCCGTCTCCAGCGGTCGCCTCGGCATTTTCACCGTTGGCACCGGCGCGGTGGCCACCACCCTCTTCGCGGGCGTGGAAGCCATCCGCACCGGCCGGGCGTCCGCGATCGGGTCGCTGACCCAGCTCGGCCGCCTGCCCATCGACGCTCCGCCCGGAGCGGCGACCCGGCCGATCGGCGAAATCCTGGGGCTCGCCCGGCTGTCCGACCTGGTTTTCGGAGGCTGGGACTTGGTGGAGACCGATGCGTATGCGGCGGCTGTCCGCGCCGGGGTCTTGCGCCGCGAGGATCTCGCCCGCCACCGGAAATTTCTCCGCTCGATCCGCCCGGTCCCGGGCGTGGCCGACCCGCGCTTCACGGTCGGCCTGGACCTGTCGCGCGCGCGGCCGGCGCCGAGCCATCTCGAGAAGGTCGCGGCGCTGCGCGCCGACCTCGGGGAGTTCAAGCGCCGGGAGCGGTGTTCGCGGCTGGTCGTTCTGAGCTGCATGTCGGTCGAGGCCTATGCGCGGCCGGGCCGGGTGCACCGCTCGCTGGCGGCCTTCGAGGCCGGGCTGCGCGCCGACGATCCCGCGATCTCGCCGTCACAGCTTTATGCCTACGCCGCCCTGAAGGAAGGGGCTCCGTTCGTCAACGGAACGACAAACGTCACGGTCGAGACCCCGGCGCTGCAGGAGCTCGCCAGGCGGTCGGGCCTGCCCATTGCCGGCTCCGATTTCAAGTCGGGGCAGACCTACCTGAAGACCGCGGTCGCGGCGGCGCTGCGCAACCGGCTGCTCGGGCTCACGGGCTGGTTCAGCATGAATATCCTCGGCAACCGCGACGGGCTCGTGCTGCAGAACCCCCAGGCGTTCGAGGCGAAGGAGACGACGAAATCGGGCGTGCTCGCCGACATCTGCCGCGCCGACCTCTATCCTGAGCTTTACGGCGACATCCAGCACCTGGTGCGGATCAACTATTTCAAGCCTCGCGGTGACAACAAGGAGGCCTGGGACGCGATCGACCTGTGCGGCTGGCTCGGTTATCCGATGGCCCTGAAGATCAATTTCGAGTGCCGCGATTCGATCCTGGCCGCGCCGCTTGCGCTCGACCTCGTCCTTTTCGCGGATGCCGCGGCCCGCCACGGCCTGAGCGGCGTGCAGGACTGGCTCGCCTTCTACTTCAAGGCGCCGGCGCCGGGAAAGAAGCCGGGGACGAGCAACGATCCCGTCGTCCAGCTCAAGGCTCTCGAAAAGCAGGTACGCCGTCTCTCCGCCGCCCGCCGGCGACGCTGAGCGGCTCGCTTCGCCATGCCAGCGAACGCCGATCTCGCCGCCTCCCTTGCGCTGCTCGGTTCGATCGCCGTCGCGCTGGCCGCCTATGGGTTGCGCCGCGCGTTTCGGGGCCGGGTGGACTATGACCGCGTCCGCCAGCAGGGTGGCACCATCTTCCTCGGCAACGGGATCATGACCGCGGGCTATTGGCTGCTGCAGCCAGCCGTGCGCTGGTGCGTGGGCGCCGGCATCCAGCCGGCGGTTCTGACGTGGCTCTCGCTGGCACCGGCGGCCGCAGCGACGGTGGCGGCGGCCCGAGGCGTGTGGGGGCTGGCTGCGTGGGGGCTGTTCCTGAGCAGCCTGCTCGACGTGCTCGATGGTGCCGTTGCGCGGGCCGGAGGCTCCGCGTCGAAGCGGGGGGCCATCCTCGATTCGACCCTGGATCGCTACGCTGAGTTTATGTTCTTCGCAGGAGTGCTGGTCTGCTGGCGTCAGAGCGTGGGGCTCCAACTCCTCTGCTTTGCGGCGGTCGCGGGCTCGGTGCTGGTGACCTATTCGACCGCAAAGGCCGAAGCTCTCGGGTTGACGCCCCCGCGCGGCCTGATGAAGCGCTCGGACCGGATGGCCTGCCTGATCGCGGGCTCGGCGCTCTCTCCCCTCCTAGTCCGCTGGTCCGGCCCGGCAGGCCAGCCATGGCCGGCGGTCGCCGCCGTCGGCCTCATCGCCGTTCTGGGCAATCTCTCTGCAATCCAGCGATTTCGGGCGCTTGCCCGGGAAGCCGCTTCAGGCGCTTCGCCTCGAAGTCGCGGCTGATCGCCGCTCTGAAGCGGGAAAGAAATCCCATTGACGTTGCCCGGCCCCGTTCTTTTGCTGCCCCTCTTTCGTTTTTGGCAAGGTAGCTCAGTTGGTAGAGCAGAGGACTGAAAATCCTTGTGTCCCCGGTTCGATTCCGGGCCTTGCCACCACTCTCAGGGCCGCAACCGATGTTGCGGCCTTTTTCGCACACAAATAGCGGGAGAAGCTCTCGAATGGCTGACCGTTCCCTCAAGCGAAGGGACAGGTTATTTCGGGTTATTCGCGGATTTTAGTGGGTTTCGGAGGGAAGATTGCCTTGAAAGGGGTGTGTTGGGGTGAAGCCAGGGTCGGGGGCCGGCGCTCGGCCTTGCTTCGGATCGCATTGCGATCCTAGCCTCGCCCGGGCGCAGAGCAGGCTGGACGCGGAGGCCGCGGAGGGCACGGTGAACGGGATGAGCAAGAAGGTTGAATCGGCGGAGGCGGCGGTGGCCGCGCATTACGGGATGTTGCTGGGGATCGAGTCTCCCTGGCAGGTGAAGCGGGTGGAGCTGAAGCTGGAGGCCAAGCGCGTGGATGTGGAACTGGAGCATGACGCGTCGGCTGCGGTGAAGTGCCCGCAATGCGGGCGGGCGTGTGGGCGCTATGGACCTT
>Ga0153915_10003519_pt1 | contig 14374 bp, 14 predicted proteins | sample Opewatmetagenome_2_FD_107003 | JGI IMG/M metagenome (GOLD analysis project Ga0153915, IMG submission 107003) | Freshwater wetland microbial communities from Ohio, USA - Open water 3 Core 3 Depth 3 metaG | ecosystem: Environmental > Aquatic > Freshwater > Wetlands | place: USA: Ohio, Lake Erie... | reverse complement strand
TCGTCCAACCCTGGCCTATGGACCTGGGCAGGAGAATGACATGTTTCTTCCCTCCCTGATCAGCTCTCTTCATCATGATCAGCCATTCATGATGACCGCAGGAGAGCAAACGCGAGATTTCCTCTATATCGATGATTTAATCGATGCGATCCTTCGTGTTCCACAACATCACCTGTCCCGTGGAAATATAATCAATATCGGCAGCGGAATCCCCACAAGAATTCTTGATATCGCATATCTGGTTGAGAAACTCATGAATAAAAAGAATCTCATTCAACTAGGTCAGATTCCCTACCGGGATAATGAGATAATGAATTATTGTGTTGATATCAATAACGCCAAAAAAATATTGCACTGGAAGCCGCGGGTACGTCTTGATGCGGGTTTAAAGAAGACAATTCACTCTATCACGAAGTGCTGAATCGATGAGACCGAGAATCCATTATTATTCGGATTGTCCATTTTTCGCAGGATGTGAGAATATGCTGGCCCTTTTTTTGAATGATGCACAATTTCACACATCTTTTGATATGGGGTTTTCGTACCGTGATAATATCCGGTACCGGGAGGGATTATCGAAAAGGGTAAAGATCTCACCAGCATATTCTCCGATACGAATATTTGATCATTACAATTTATATAATTATATTGATAAAACTTTCTTTCCTCCTTTACAAAAACCGATGAAAATTTTAATAAATTTGCTTTTAATTAAATATTTGTTTCTCATTATGAATACCGTGATTTTATATCGCCATTTTTCTCAGTGTGATATCGATCTCATCCACATCAATAATGGCGGTTATCCTGGCGCATATTCAACCATTTCAGCCGTTTTTGCCGCAAGATTGGCCGGTATCAACCGGGTCATTTATGTAATAAATAATATTCCTGCAGGGTACCATTCACCAGAACGATGGCTTGATTATCCGATAGACAGAGTCTTGATCTCTCTCGTAACCCAATTTGTGACAGGATCGGATTTCACGAGAAAAAAGGCCATCCAGATCTTAAAAATTCCGTCCGATAAAATAATTTTTATTCATAATGGAATCGTACCCCGGCCTGTCACCGAGACGAGATCTCAGGTTCTTTCAAGATTGGAATTACCTGATAAATCTTTTATTATTTCAGTTATCGCCAATTTGGAAGAGAGGAAAGGACATATCTATCTTTTCAAAGCGTTACAGTACCTGAAAGAAACACATCCAGAAATTGTATTGCCTCTTTGCCTCATCGAAGGAACAGGTCCTCTGGAGACACAATTAAAAAAATATGTTCAGGATATGAATATCTCCAGCCATGTGGTATTCCTTGCCCATGAAGAGCATATTTACAACCTCCTGAATGCATCGGATTGCATTATTCTGCCTTCGATAAAGGATGAAGATCTCCCGAACGTCATTCTTGAGGCAATGCAACTGGGTAAACCAATCATTGCGAGTTCCCTCGCCGGTATTCCAGAGGAAATTGAGACGAACTCTGGTATTTTGTTTCCTCCAGGGGACTCCAGGGAACTGGCAGAGGGAATTATGAGAATGATATCTGATGAATCCCTCAGAATAACACTGGGAAAAAATGCAAAAAATCGATTTAATGAGAAATTCACCCATGAAAAGGCGTTAAAAAATTATTTCACGCTCTATCTCGATTTACTGGAAGATCATGGGTCATAAAGACCGTTATTTGGGGATCTTCTCTTCCCTGTCCCCGCCCCGCTGGATCTGGTAGTACATCGAGTAAGTGGAACCCCGTGCCAGGAGATCCTGGTGCGAGCCGGATTCAACGATCCTCCCCTGTTCAATGACATAGATCCGGTCCGAATTCTCGATGGTGGAGAGGCGGTGGGCGATGACCACGATGGTGTAGCGTTTCCGGAGGCCGGCAATGGAGTTCTGGATGATCTTCTCGGACTCGCTGTCCAGGGAGCTGGTAGCCTCGTCCAGGAGCAGGATCTCCGGGTTCTTGTAGAGAGCCCGGGCCAGGGCGATCCGCTGCCGCTGGCCACCGGAGAGCTTCACCCCCTTCTCGCCAAGGACCGTATCGTACCCGCGTTCCAGCCCCATGATGAAGTCGTGGGCATTGGCCACTCGTGCCGCTTCGATGGCCTTATCCTGCGATACCCGGTCGCTTCCGTAGCAGATATTCTCCAGCACCGAATCGTTGAAGAGGAAGATGTCCTGACTCACCACCCCGAGCCGGGCATGCCAGGAACGGAGTGTGAACTCGCGGAGGTCGGTGCCGTCCACCCGGATGGATCCCTGGTCCGGGTCCAGCAGCCGGATCAGGAGGTCGGCGGCGGTGGATTTCCCGCCCCCCGATGCCCCGACCAGGGCTACCATTTCATTCTTGGGTATGGTGAGGGAGAGGTCCGAGAGAACCGGGGTGTCTGGCAGGTAGGAGAAGGAGACGCGGTCAAAAGTGATCTCCCGTGAGAACCCGGTAAACTCCCGGGTCCCGTCCCGGACACGGCTGGCGGCGGACACCCCTTCCATCACCTGGTGGATCTTCATGAAGCTCGGGATCTGCCGGGCCAGTTCGTGCCGCCGGGTGCTGAAGTCCCTCATCGGTGCGGTGATCCGGACCAGCACGAAGAGAAAGACCAGCAGGAGGGCGAGCTGGATACTGAAGAACTCTATAGAGAGGAAGAGAACGAGAACGGCAATGACAAAGATAATGGACTGGAAAAGGACCTCCACCAGAACGCCGAGAATCCAGTAGGTACCATAGGTCGCCTGCAGGGACTCCGCGATCTGCTGGAAACGTCCCTGTTCCCGGTTCTCCGCGGAGGTGGCCTTAATCAGTTTCAGCAGGTTGAACCGCTCGGTGAGGTACTCATTCTGCAGGGTATTCCACTCCACCAGCTTCCGGCCGTGAATTTCGGACCTCCGGATCAACAGGTTGAGGAGATAGAGGGTAACGAGCGAGATCCCCAGGCAGACGAGCGTCAGTTCCACCGAGATATAGAGGAGCATCACCGCGTACACCCCGATGAAGAGGATATCAGTGAGGAGCTCTGCGGCGGCGAAGATGCCATAGCCGGCGCTCTCCACCTCAGCCGTGATGGCGTTGTTGAAGTTACCGGCCCGCTGTGAATAAAGGAAGAGCATGTCGGCGGCGAGAATCCTGCGGTACAGCTCGTTCTTTATCTCCGTGGCAAACTGCAGCCGGAGCCGGATCTGCAGCACCTTCTTTACAAACAGCAGGACCTGTCCCACCAGGAAGAGGCACACGAGGAGCCCCAGAAGCGTGGCAAAGGTGAGCTCCAGCCCCACCATGCCGAAGAGGGATTCCAGCATACCCCAGAGAGTGCCGCCAGGATCACTCTGGTCCTCCATGATCTGGAGGAGAGGCACGAGGGCCCCGAGGCTGATGGCCTCAAAGAACGAGCAGACCACCGCGAGGACCGTAATCACCGCGAGGCGCATGAGGTACGGGGAGAGATACTGCCGGATGATCTGCAGTTCACTCTGGTTCATGGGTATCCTGTCCTCCCGCCCCTGCGGGGCAGAGACCTGGCCGGGGCAGATGTAAGTATACGGAATCTCTCCATGTGACCATAAAAATGGCGATGTGCTCACCGACGGCGGGGGGAATCCGGTTACCGCCCGTGCTCCTGCCCCCTGCCGATGAGGAGGGGGACCAGGTCCACCCCGTCCCTCATCCCGTAGGCTCCCCGGGCAGCCTCCCGCTCGGTAAGCCGTGTCGTTCCATCTGTGAGGAGACCACGGATGGCGAAAGGCACCGGGTCCGCGGTGTGGGTCTTCGCCCGGATGGGGGTGGGATGATCGGGCAGCACCGCGATCACGCCTTCAAAGGACTCCAGGATGGTCCCCACCATCCCGTCCACCCGCTCGATGGCCCGGACCTTCTCCTCCACGCTCCCCATGTGGCCGGCCTCGTCCGGTGCCTCGACGTGGAGGTACAGGAAGTCCAGCCGTTCGAGGGCTGCCACCGCGTATCGCGCTTTTGCCTGGTAATCGGTGTCCAGGTAACCGGTCGCCCCCGGCACCCGGATCACCTCCATCCCCGCGTACCGTGCGATGCCGTTCAAGAGGTCCACAGCGGCGATGATCCCGCCCGAGAGGCCGTACCGTTCCCGGAAGGAAGGCAGGGCAGGCCGCTTCCCGCCGCTCCAGGGCCAGATCATCGTGGCCGGCCGCTTCCCCTCCCGGATACGGGAACGATTCACTTCCTGGTCCTCGAAGATAGCGATGCTCCGTTCCATCGCCCGCCGCAGGATCGGCCCGTCCCACCCGAGGGGGAGGTGGGGATCGATGGGCATTCCGGTGATGTCGTGGGGTGGTGTGGTCTCCGCGCCCTTGCCCCGCTCCAGCACCAGCAGGTTCCGGTAGCTGATGCCGGGATAGAAAAGGGCCCCCTCCACCGAACCGTCCATGGCACGGATCAGCCGGGCACCCTCGTCGCTGGAGATGTGCCCGGCGGTGAAGTCCTCCATCACACCATCTTTCACTGTCACCAGGTTGCAGCGGTAGGCCACATCCTCCGGTGCGAGATCCACGCCAATGGAGGCTGCTTCCAGCGGCCCCCGTCCTGTGTAGTACCGCGCGGGATCGTACCCCAGGATCGAGAGGTTGGCGATGTCGCTCCCTGCCTCGAATCCGGGGGGGATCGTCCGGAGCAGCCCGCAGGCGCCTTCCCGGGCGATCCGGTCAAAGTGGGGGGTGCGGGCGTACTCCAGGGGTGTCTTTCCGCCCAGTTCCTCCAGCGGCTCGTCCGCCATCCCGTCCCCAAGGACCACCAGATACCTGCGATCCGTCATGGTGATCCTCCCATCATGGTGAGGATCCCCAGGGTGGGGAGGGCGATCACGAGTGCAGCAACCACCGCACCCAGGGCGATGGCAGGGAATGCGTACCGGAACGGGATGCCAAAGACAAAGGCCGCCGCGCAGCCGCTCCAGGCTCCCGTCATAGGCAGGGGTATCGCCACGAAGACGAAGAGTGCCAGGGCCCCGACCCGCTCCCGGCCCTCCATCTGCCTGCGTGTCCGTTCAAAGAGCCACCGGAAGAACCGGTCACAGGCCGATGAGTGCCGGATCAGGAAGTCTGAGATAGGCCCCAGCAGCAGGAGGAGGGGTATGATGGGGAGCAGGTTCCCTGCCAGGGCCAGCAGGAAGGCCTCCAGCGGCTGGTAACCAGCCACGATGGCAGCCGGTATGGCGTACCTGGCCTCGAAGAGGGGGATGGCGCCCAGGATCAGGATCATGACAGCCGAACCAGGGTCCACGGGTTATCCCCCCCCTGCCATGGCCCGGGCGGCAGCAACAACGCTCTCCCGTGATCCCATCTCCGGCTTCCATCCGATGGACTTCAGCCTTTCGATGGAGAGGAGCATCCGGGGCACGTCCCCGACCCAGCCCCGTTCGCCCCCGGTATAGCGGTACTCCACTTCGGAGAGGCCCATGGCCGCGACCACGATATCAGCGATCGCGGTGACATCGATCCAGTCCTCGGACCCGATGTTGAACACATTCACCGGCTCCCGTGCGTGCTCCACGGCAAAGAGCATGGCCCTTACGCACTCCGACACCTCCAGGTAGGACTTGGTCTGGGACCCGTCCCCCAGGATCTCGAGTTCGCGGGGATTCTCCCGCAGCTTGCGGACAAAGTCCGGGATCACCCCGTGGCCGCTCCGGGGGCCGATGATGTTGGCGAACCGGAAAGACGATGAGCGGATCCCGAAAGAGTGGGAGTAGGCGGAGATGAGGGCCTCGCAGGCCAGCTTGGTGGCCCCGTACACGGAGATGGGTTCCAGGGGGGTGTACTCCTCGGGAGTGGGGATCACCGATGCCTCCCCGTATACCGTGGACGTCGACGTAAAGGCAAGGTTGGGGACTCTGAATTTCCGCATCGCCTCCAGGACCCGGGTAGTGACCACGATGTTCTGCTGTACCTGGCGCTCCGGTGTGACCGCGCTCTGCCGCACGTCCGGGTCCGCAGCCAGGTGAAAAACCATATCCGCGCCCTCCATCTGGTCTTCCCATCCTGTCTCCAGGAGATCGGCCGTGAGAAGGGTCACAGTGCCCTTCTCCAGGTGCCCGGCCAGGTTTTCCCGTGTCCCGGCGCTCAGGTTGTCGATCACCGTCACCCGGTCCCCGCGGGCCACCAGCGCGTCCACGAGATGAGACCCGATGAACCCGGCCCCGCCTGTCACCACCACATCCATTGCTCTGAGATTGGCCCTCCGGACGTTAGAATTCAGCAGTATCTCTACACCCCCCGGGAAATCCGGATCCTGGGGAAGAGTAGAATCGTAAGGGATAAATAGCCCCCTGAAAAATTTCCACCTACCCATAAAAGGGGTTGTGGAATATGCGTCACGTCTGGAATATCCTCCTTGTCGCAGCGCTGGCCATCCTCGTGATGGTACCGCTCGGCACCGCAGCGGAGACACGGACCACCCTGGTTGACAGGACCACCACGCTCACCGGTTCCTGGCAGGGTGTAGAAGAGGCAATCATGCCCTTCAGGATCACGGACTTCACGGGATTCAAAACCGTGGAGATCTTCTACCAGGTACACGAGGAGACCGGCCAGGTACCCGGCGCCTGCGGGCTCATCATCATGATTACCACGGACGAGTATCTCCGTGCTGCCAGCGGTGGATCCGGCCTCATCTTCACCCGGCCCCACAACGTGCTCCTGTACGGGGAGGGCACCCTGACCTTTGATCCCCGGACCCTCTCGGAACCGGGCTGGATGACGGGGAATTACCGGGCGCTCGCCTACTTCCAGCCCGCAAACTGTGTCAATGAGGCCACCATCCGGATTGACCTGGTCACGGAAGGGGAGACCCCGGCCAATGGAGGGGGGGTGACCGGTACGCCTGCCACGCAGATCACGACCCCGTCCTCCCCCACGCCGGCGGGGGGAGCGACCGGTACAACGACTATCGTAACCACGGGTGCCCCGATATCACCGTCTCTCACCACCCAGGCCCCCAAACCCGCGGCCACCCGGGCCCGCACCCCTCTCTGGAATGCCATTCCCGTCCTGGCCCTCATCGCCGGTGCCCTGATCCTCACCCGAAAGTGATTCCCGGCCCTTCGTGAAGGGAGGGGGAGCGACGAGGGATCGCACGATCGGAGACAAGGCCAACGGACGGTAATATTATAGGGATCCGGAAGAGTACACGGTGAGAAGCAAGGGAACGGGGCCGGAACCGGCAGGTATGTCCTCCCCCGGGCGAATCCCTTACCGGTTCCCGCCTTCTCCTGCAGCGTCAGTCTGGCGGTGGACATGTTTATCGGGATCGACCACGGCACTACAGGGATCCGGTTCGCCTCTCCTGAAGGAGAGTTCCGGATCAGCCGGGAGGAAGCCTGTGAGTTCGACGTGGAGATGCTCGCGCGTCTCACCCCGCTGGACCGGATACGCCTCGTCGCCGCCACCTACTCCATGGGGGACAACTTCTCGGAGATCCTGCCCATCGGTTCAGTCACGAACCGCGGCCTGGTGAGCAGGGAGGGGGCTGGCAAGCATATCGGCGGCGGGACCCGGGTCTTTGACGCCATCGAGGGAAGCGGCCTTCCCGCCATCGTCGTGCCCGGTCTCCACCGGGCCTCCCCCACCGATCCCCGGTTCCGGGTCTACTCCCACCAGGCCAGCCCGGAGAAGGTGGGGATAGCCTACGAGGTCCACCAGGTGCTGGGGAATGACTTTGCGGTGGCCGACGTCTCCTCCAACACGGTGACGATCCTGGTCTCCGGCGGCAGGATCACCGGGGCCATCGATGCCTGCATCTTCGCGCCCGGGCTCCTGCAGGGGGCCCTGGATGTAGACGCCATCCGGAAGATCGACCGGGGCGAGTGCTCGGCGAACGACGCCTTCCAGCACGCGGGCGTGGAGTACCACCTGCCGGAGGGAGAGCGGATCCCGGCCCTCTCCCTTTTCGCTGCCATGGAGATCGCAGCGCTCCGGGTGCTCGCCCCGGAGGCGAAGGCCGCCCTCGCCGGTACACTTGGCCCGCAGGTAGCCCCGGAGGTGGAACGCCTCCTGGGAGAGCAGGTCACCGTCTTTGACGAGTGGTGCGCCTCACGGGGTCTCTGGAAGATCGCGCGGGACGTGGCTTCCGGATCAGAGGATATCCTGGGGATCCGGGTCCGGGTATAGGGTATCTTTCGATGTGACGGACCTCACCGACGGGAGGTTATCGCCGCATGGTGCGGGAGGGGGCCCGCCCCCTCCCGCTGAGGATGCAGATCACCGTCGGTTCTTTCATAATTGCGTACTGGTGGGACGCTCCAGGGGGGGCCGTACGCCCCCCCCGCCGCGTGGGCGCCCCCCTTCGGTTTTCCGGATCCGAGTTTCTCGCGGTTACAACCATATAGTGCGGGAGGGGGCTACTCACCCCCTCCTGGGCCCTCCCCCAGGACGGTAGTCCCGCCACGTCGGTAGTTTACCCGCAGCCGCTTCAGTCCTGATCAACCGGCGGGGAGTGCCCACGTGGCGGGGGCGGAGCCCTGGCGGAGCCCCCGAGAGCGTCTCACTGGTAGCCGGAGAATACGAGCTACCGATTCCTCATCATCGCAGGCTGAGTCCGCTGGAGCCGCGGCGGGGGGCGGAGCCCCCCAGGAGCGTCCCTGTAACAGTCTACAATCATGTAACACCGATTCAGGTTGCGACGAGATCCACTTCCGGGCTGCGCACTCGCGGGCTTAAGCCCTCCCGTTTCAATCCTCCGGAAGGTGCAGTCATGGACGAGATCACCTTGGTGAACGTACCGGCGCAGCAGGTGCTCGGGATGCGCCGGCGCGGGCATTACCGCATGATCCCCGAGCTCCTGATGGCGATCATCACCCATGTCATGGCGAATGGCATCGCCATCGCCGGCCCTCCGGTTTTTGTCTGCCACGAGACCTCGCATGAGGAGGTCATGGCTGCGGACCAAGCCGGGACCGCGGACGTGGAGGTGGCTTGGCCGGTCACCGGGAACGTGAAGGGAGCCGGAGAGATCCGTGCGTACATACTCCCCGGCGGGAAGATGGCGCGGATAGTCCACCACGGGCCCTACGAAGCGTGTGAGCCCACCTACCGCCGGCTCTTTGGGTGGATCAACGAGAAGGGGCTCAGGATCACCGGCCCCATCCGGGAAGCGTACCCGAACGATCCCCGGGAAGTGCCGCCGGAGCAGATCCTCACCGAGATCCTGGCTCCGGTGGAGTGAGGTCAGCGGAGGGAGAGGGAATCCGGATTCTTCATTGAGCATCTTAAAGTGGTGCGGGAGGGGGCCAGTCCCCTCCCGGTCCCTCCCCGTGAGGATAGTCCCACCATGTCGGTAGATAGTGCAGGATGGATCACCGGATCCCGGAAAACTGGCGGGGGTTGCCCACGCGGCGGGGGCGGTGAGCCCCCAAGAGCGTCTCAGTAATAATCAATCGATACGTGAACCCGGTACGTCACACATGAAGACTGCACCTGGGGGGCCGCAGCGGGGACGGAGCCCTCAGGAACGTTTCACTGGAAAACAGCGAATACGGGGAACCATCTTCTTGTTGCCAATGAATTCTCCTTCGTCATCTGCGTCGTTTGACAGCATTTATCTATGATTAATCATGTAAAATGATCTGGGATTTTTCTTGAGAGAGCTTCGCATCCACGGGAGGGGTGGCCAGGGCTCGGTGACCGCAGCCGAGCTGATTGCCACCGCAGCGTTCGAGAACGGGGTCTTTGCCCAGGCGTTCCCTGCCTTTGGCGTCGAGCGAAGGGGCGCTCCCGTCCAGGCCTTTGTCCGTTTCGCGGACAGGAAGATCCGGCTCCGGAGCCAGATCTACGAGCCCGACTACATCATCGTCCAGGACAGCACGCTGATCAAGGACGTGAACGTCTTCGGTGGCATGAAGAAGGGAGGGATCGCCGTCATCAACACCGAGAAGGGCGGCGCCTGGAATGTCCCGGAAGGGGTCCGGCTTGTCACCCTCAATGCCACCCGGATCGCCCTGGAGGCGCTGGGGGTCCCCATCACGAACACGGCGCTTATGGGAGCCTTTGCCGCGGCCAGCGGGGAGATCAGCATGGACGCCATGGAGAAGGTGATCCGGCACCGGTTCGGGAAGGATCTCGCAGAGAAGAACATCGACGCGGCGCGGCGTGCCTACGCCCAGGTGAAGGGAGGTGCCTGAGATGGCCCTCTCCGTGGGCTGCACCGCCCGCCCGGGGAAGTCCCGATCCAACCGGACCGGTTCCTGGAGGGTCTTCCGGCCCGTCTTCAAGCACGATAAGTGCACGAAGTGCGGCATCTGTGCGCTGGTCTGCCCTGAGGGCTGCGTCGAGCAGAGCGAGGACGAGTTCTACGAGGCGAACTACGAGTTCTGCAAGGGGTGCGGCCTCTGCTCCGACGAGTGCCCCGCAGAGGACATCGAGATGGAACAGGAGGAGAAGTGAGATGATGCAGTTCATGGAAGGGTCCCTCGCCGTTGCTGACGCGGTCCGGCTCTGCCGCCCCCAGGTGATCTCGGCTTACCCCATCACTCCCCAGACCCACATCGTCGAAGCCCTCGCCGACATGGTGGCCAACTGCACCCTGGACGCGGAGTACATCACGGTGGAGAGCGAGTTCTCCGCGCTCTCGGCCTGCATCGGTGCCAGCGCCGCAGGGTCCCGTGTGTACTCGGCCACCACCTCCCAGGGCCTGGCCCTCATGTTCGAGGTCTGCTTCAACGTGGCAGGGATGCGGCTCCCCATCGTGATGACGATCGTGAACCGGGCCCTCTCGGCACCGCTCTCCATCTGGAACGACCAGCAGGACTCCATCTCCCTCAGGGACTCGGGGTGGATGCAGCTCTATGCCGAGGACAACCAGGAGGCAACGGACCTCCACTACCTGGCCTACCGGGTGGCCGAGGACCACGAGATCCTCCTCCCCGCCATGGTCTGCTTCGACGGGTTCATCCTCTCCCACACCTATGAGCCCGTTGAGACGCTCTCGCAGGACCAGGTGGATGCCTACCTGCCGGCTTTCAGGCCCTACCAGAGGCTGGACGCCGCTGACCCCATCTCCTTCGGCATGTTCGCCTCGCCGGATTACTACATGGAGTTCCGGTACGAGATAGACCGGGCCCTGGAACGGGCGAAGGAGCGGATCGCCCGTGCCGGGAAGGAGTTCGGGAAACAGTTCGGCAGGGACTACTCAGCGCTCGTGGAAGGATACCAGCTGGAGGATGCCGAGACCGCTTTCGTGGCCATGGGATCTCTCTGCGGCACGGTCAAGGACGCCATCGACGAGATGCGGGCGCAGGGAAAGAAGGTGGGCCTCCTCAAGATCCGGTGCTACCGCCCCTTCCCCGGCCCTGATATCGCGAAGGCCCTCGCAGGAGTGAAGCGGGTGGCGGTGCTGGACAAGAACATCTCCCTGGGCTCCAAGGGCGCTGTCGGCCTGGAAGTGAAGGATGCCCTCTATGGCTCGGGGATCGCGGTGTATGACTACATTGTGGGCCTGGGCGGGAGGGACCTGAAGAAGAGCGACATCGCTGCGATCGCGGCCCTGGCCGAAAAGGGGCAGGGCGACCAGTTCTATGGCCTGAGACAGGAGGTGCTCAGGTAATGGTCGACAAGAGCCTGGAACTCTTTGACTGCGGGCACCGGGCCTGCGGCGGGTGCGGGCCCGCGATTGCCGCCCGCCTGATCCTGAAGGGCGCGGGGAAGGATACCATCGTTGTCTCTTCAACAGGGTGCATGGAGGTCTTCTCCAGCCCCTACCCGGAGACGGCATGGAAGGTTCCCTGGATCCACTCCCTCTTCGAGAACGCGGCGGCGGTGGCCTCTGGCGTCGAGGCGTCGCTGAAGAAGCAGGGCCGGTCCGAGAAGGTGGTGATCATCGGCGGCGACGGTGCCACCTTTGACATCGGGATGCTCTGCATCAGCGGGGCCTTCGAGCGGGGGCACGACTTCACCTACATCTGCTACGACAACGAGGCCTACATGAACACGGGCATCCAGCGGTCGGGGGCCACGCCCTATGCCGCCTCCACGACCACGAGCCCTGCAGGGCGCTGCTCCACGGGAAACAAGCGGCCAAAGAAGGATATGCCGCAGATCCTGGCTGCCCACGGGGCGCCCTACGTGGCCACGGCGTCGGTCTCCTACCCCGCTGACTTCATGCAGAAGGTGGAGAAGGCGGTGAACACGAAGGGGCCCTGCTACATCCAGGTGCACGCGCCCTGCGCCACCGGATGGGGCTTCGAGGGCAACCTGACCATGAAGATGGGGAAGCTGGCCGTGGAGACGGGCCTCTGCGTGCTCTACGAGATGGTCGACGGAAAGGTTACCCGGGTGAAGAAGGTGGTGCGCAAGCCCGTGGAGGAGTACCTCTCCACCCAGAAGCGGTTCCGGCACCTCTTCAAGCCCGCCCGGAAGGACGCGGAGATTGCCCAGATCCAGGCCATCGCGGACTTCAACGCCGAGAAGTACGGGATCGACATCAAGCTGAAGAAAGAACCGGCGAAGTGAGGATCGCCCCGGGGCGATCTTCCGCGATCCTCTCTCCCCAGCCTTTTTCTCCCATGCCTCCCGGCGGAAGGGGGCAGGGAATCATACCTGGCCACCGCGGAGCGGAGGTCCCGCCGGGCGACAGGCGGGAGAAGAACGCTAGCTCCCGTCCTGTTTTCTCCGGTGGACCAGCAGGAAAGGCACGAGGGCCACGACCACCGCCGAGAGCCAGATCGTCCCGAAGAGGTACAGCAACGTCTCCTGCCCACCGTCATAGAACCGGACCTCGACGGCACGGGTCTGGTTCCAGGTGACGGCGAGACTCCCGCCCTCCTCCGTCACCCTGGCCGTCGCGGGATTCATGCCCCCCAGGAGCGGACTGCGGACATCAAGCCCTGGGGGGAGCAGAACCGTGATGTTGTAGGGCTCGGAAAAGTAGGCTGACAGGTGGTTATCCGAGAGACCCGAGGCATAGTGCACCGTGTAGTTGCCCTCCGGGAAGGTGATGTGATAGTCCTCGGCGAAGCCGTAACTGCAGTTCGTGCAGTTCCCTGACAGGGAGACATGGTCCACCTTTTTCGGAATCCGCTCCCCCAGCGGGCCAAAATCCCAGAAAAAGAACTCGTTGCTCTCCTCCACCTGCACGCTGGCATTGAACCCGGCCCGGGAGGGATCCACCCGGAAGGTGGCGTCCAGGGCAGATGCCGGGAGGGCCAGGATCACAAGCGCAGCGCAGAGAGCAGCGACTGCATGTCGGCATCGATCTCGACGGGGGGAGCGCACTGTTTCACCACGGTCTCCGGGTCCTTCAGCAGGTGTCCGGTGACCACGCATACCACCCGCTCGTCCCGGTCAATGATCCCTTCCTCGGCCATCCTCCGGACACCGGCCACCGATGCCGCGGAGGCGGGTTCAATCCCGATCCCCTCCCGCGAGGCCAGGGCCTTCTGCATGGCCAGGATCTCGGCATCAGAGACAGAGACTGCGGTACCACCGGTCTTCCGGATGGCGACGAGCGCTTTCTCCCCGTTCACCGGTGCTCCGATGCGGATGGCGGTGGCCACCGTCTCGGGCGAGGGTTCGGGGATTACTTCGGGGAGGCCGTCCCGGATCGCTCTCACCAACGGCGCGGAACCCTCGGCCTGGACCCCGGTCATCCGGGGGAGATGGTCGATGAATCCCAGGTCCCGCAGCTCGGTGAGGCCCTTGTACACCGCCGAGATGTTCCCGGCATTCCCCACCGGGAGCACGATCCGGTCCGGGACCTGCCCCAGCTGGTCCAGCACTTCAAAGCCGATGGTCTTCTGCCCTTCCAGCCGGTACGGGTTCACGGAGTTCAGCAGGTACAGGCCGTGGGAGAGGCAGAGCTCGTGGACCATCTCCAGCGCACGGTCGAAGTTGCCCCGGATGGCGATGACCCGGGCACCGTGTATCAGCGCCTGGGCCACCTTCCCCAGCGCCACCTTGCCGGCAGGGAGGAGCACCACCGCCGGTATCCCTGCCCTGGCCGCGTACATGGCCAGGCTTGCCGATGTGTTCCCTGTGGAGGCGCAGGCCACGGTCCGTTTCCCCAGCTGGAGCGCCATGGAGACTCCCACCGTCATGCCCCGGTCCTTGAAGGATCCCGAAGGGTTCAATCCTTCGTGCTTGGCATGCAGGGACCGGAGGCCCATCTCCCTCCCAATCTGCTCCAGGGAGTAGAGGGGGGTCCCCCCTTCCCGGAGCGTCACCGGTGTGCCGGTGACCGGCATCAGCTCCCGGTACCGCCAGACCGAAAGCGGCCGCTTCCGCCAGTCCTTCCGGCTGACCCTGATCTCCTCCAGGGGATACCGTACCTCCAGGAGATGGCCGCAGCGTTCGCAGGTGTAGATGACCGCATCCGGCGGGTACCTGGCCCCGCAGTGGATGCAGGAGAGGTGGTACAT
>Ga0153915_10003518_pt1 | contig 14375 bp, 11 predicted proteins | sample Opewatmetagenome_2_FD_107003 | JGI IMG/M metagenome (GOLD analysis project Ga0153915, IMG submission 107003) | Freshwater wetland microbial communities from Ohio, USA - Open water 3 Core 3 Depth 3 metaG | ecosystem: Environmental > Aquatic > Freshwater > Wetlands | place: USA: Ohio, Lake Erie... | reverse complement strand
TCACGGAAAGAAACGGCAAGACGTTCGCCAAAGGTCGGATCATGCCATTTACTGAAAAATTCATCGACCAAAGATGTTTTGGTCATTCCCTGTTTAATTAGAATTGCCACGCTGTCAGAGAGTTGATTCGCCTCTATCTTCTTTGCAGGAACTTGTTTAGGGGAAATGCCCGGATCGGGTCTCCTGGAACTAACGGCCTCAAGGACAACCCTGATATCCTCCATGCCCATTTTGAGCTTAGTGTCCCTGTTAGGCACATAACCGAACCACGATTTCAGATCTTGTTTCTCCAATCGCCTGAAAATTACTCGTAACTCCTCAAATCCCCATGGATCCAGTTTAATCCCCGGATTTTCTTTTTCCAACTCAAGCATCTTCTTTTGCACATGCGGAGGAAGCCCGGCATAGGCATTATGCACAAAGGCCCATTTATTGAAGTGTGTTCCCCAAAATTCCTTAGCGCCGTTAAAATCTTCGTCAATCTTGTCGATAGCCTCTTTTTCTGACATTTCATTAGGGGCATAAACTTGGAATAACCGTTTTTCGGATTTCAGGAATCCGTCATTCTTGCGATCCCCGCGGTTGCCCCAGGGCCGAGAAGCCATGTAATCGCTCTTGTAGGCGCGACCCATGAGTTGATTAAAGAAATCCTGAAATGCATTGGCCTTTGCCTTGAGAAAGGTGTTTTCAAACTGATATTCGTAGAAGGCTTTTTCAAGTATATCCATTTGTTGACCGCTGTTTATGCATCTTGGTTAAGGGTACGAAAGAATGCACATTAAAATATCAATCCAGTTTGATATCTTAAAATTCGTCCCCATACCCCATTATTACTTTTTTTTATTAAGACTAATTTATAAAAATCAACTTCATAAAAGTTGAATTCGATTCGAAAGTAAGAAGCCTTTATCACCCGATTCCCTGGATTCCGCCTCCCAACGGAATAGCAGTTTTATCGACTGTAAGACAAAACTTGATACGTCAAAACATGATGTGTCTTCAATCATCCCTTAGGGATGATTGAAAATATGTGGCAGCAAAATTACCGGCAAACATTTCACAAGAAGAGTAAAAGATCAAGATTTTTCTCAAATTCAGTATTACTCTTCTTGCCTGACGAATCTGATATGCCTTCGCTTTGTTTCCATCTCGCTGCAAATTGATTTTATCAAGAGCCCCTTCCTTTCGAAAAAAATTTTATTTAAATGGCAGTTTATTTATTTACGGCAAACGCCGGATAAAACAGCTCCCAAGGGAAGGGGATGGCTGAACTGTTCGGGTCTCTGTCTTCTTTGTATTTCTGGAGATGCTTCTATCGGTCCTTGTCCGAATAAGCGGATGCGTCTTAACAAGAGGATAAAAAGACATTCTTCGACTTTTTACAAAGTCATAAACAAATTGATTCTTATCCTAAACGGTTTGCCCGGTGTTGAGTTTATTAAGATCATTCCCAATAGGTCTTATCGTGGGGGCCCAGGGCGATAAACTTGATTGTATCATCAGCATGTTCCGGGCAGTCAGAGCAGAGGACGATGGCGTCATCTCCTTTTTTTCTACAGGTCGAACAGTATAGAAAAATAATCAGGAAATTGCGTCGAACAGGACAACTATAGTAGCCCCGGAAGTTTCCTTTTAGCGGTTCGCCCAGCGCTACAGGGGCGGCGGCAATCATGGCCACCTTCTTTTGTACAGCATCCTTTATGGCGCTGTGCCTTTTGAGTGAGACAACAAAATCGTCACTGAAGAGCAGATTCACTTAAAGACCTCGTCATAACCCTGCCAGACGACCGCGCCTGCCTTGACTCGTTCCATAGTATTAAGGAGTGAATCGGTAAAATCGGGGTCGGCCAGGATTGTCTCGGTAGGGTCGTTTTCCTTCACGCGTTTTAATTTCAGGGCAAACTGGGTAAAAACTTCTGACACAGTGGTTCGCTGTTTTTCCGCATACTCCTTGACAAACTCGATCAGGTCGGCATCAATTGTTAGGTTAATTCTGGTTTTCTGCATAGCATACCTCCATAAGGCATATTATACGTATAGAGTGCTCTCTGTCAAGAAGCAACCAAGGTCCAGACTTCTCGATGTTCGGCATGCAGTTTTAGACCATTAAGTAAATATGGTCTACGCTTGACTCACCTTTAATTCCTTGCCCAAAAAATTTTATAATATCATCCGATTCCAGAATCTAGAGAGGGATAAAATATAGCCGGAATCAAAAATTATGCTGGATTCCCCCGTATCAAAGCCTGTCCCGGACAATGATCCGGGATCGGGGCAGGCTCTTCGTCGCACCTTTATTGCACGGAATGACAACTTGAAAATAAAATGTAATAAGACTGGTATATTGAAATCAACTTTTTTAAGTTGATCTTGATTCGATAGTTAGAAGCCTTAAGCATCCGATTCCCTGTTTTCCGCCTCCCAACGGAATGACAGATTTATCGGCTGTAAGACAAAACTTGATACGTTAAAATATGATGTGTCTTCAATCACCCTGGAAGGGATGAATGAAAATATGTGGCAGCAAAAGTAGTGGCAAGCATTTCACAAGAAGAATAAAAGATCAATATGTTTCTTTGACTAACTTGGAGAAAGGGTCCGAGGATTTAACGGGTCCGGGCATCAAGTGAAAACCATTTTTCCTGAGACCGAGGCTCATATGCTGTCTAGGTTGCCATGTCTAGATCCGGGGCTCGCTTGCCTTCCAGCTTTGCGCTTCATTTTCTCTTGCGAAGGCAGACAAGCTTCAGACAACATCTCACGCTTGCGGGGGCGTGTCTTTTTGAGTTACTGAAGCTTCCCGCAAAAGCGCTTGCCTTCGGCTATAACTTTTGATAATATGTTCAGCATATTAACAGGATTCACGTGCGGGGACGTCCCTGGTTCTATTTACCAAGGGAAAGTTGCGGTATATTCAATCCCAAACGGAGATCTGTTAGCCGGTGAACTGCCGCAGAACAAGCACAAACTCGTTGTTGCGTGGATCGAAATTCATCAAGAAGATTTGCTTGCCGGCTGGGATTTAGTCGTAACCGGCAAGAAGCCATTTTCAATCAAAGGACTTGACCAATGAGAATAGCAGAAATCTCTCCACAACCCAATTGGGTGTTATCCATCGTTACAGACGACGGCCGCATCGGCAATTTTGATGTCACCCCTTATCTTGAATATGAAGCATTTGAAGCCCTTCGAGATTACAGTGAATTTCTGAATGTTTCTAACGGCGGATACTTTATAGAATGGAATTGTGGCGCTGATTTGTCGGCAGATACCATTGAGGCGCGATGGCGGTTAGTCGGCAAAGCAATTTCATAGATAACTGTAAAGCATCACAGCTCTCATACTATTGCCTTCCTTCGGGAGCCTTTTTTGCAGATCGCTCCAATATCGCTTCCGTATGCTGCTGCCTGTCACTACCTGAACAATATCGATGACCGAAAAACACCATTCCCCATCATATGAAAACCCGTCGGGAACGTTCCGCTTACACCCTCTTATGCAATGGAATTTGCTTTATATAATGTTTTTGACATATGGTCTGATGTATGTTAGTCGTGGCATCAAAATTTTTACTGCACATTAATGGAGGAAAGATATGTTTGAGATATTAAAACGAGAAGAGATGGCGGACGGCACTGTGGTCTTAAACGAGATAAGCGCCCCTCTTATCGCACGAAAGGCAAGACCGGGTCAGTTTGTCATCCTTAAGGCAAACGAGACCGGCGAACGCATCCCGCTTACAATGGCTGATACGGATGCCAGGAAAGGCACAATAACGATTATCTATCAGATAGTGGGAAAATCCACATCTCTTTTTAAGACACTTCAGGTCGGGGACCATTTTCAGGATATAATCGGCCCCCTTGGCAAACCTACACACCTTGAAAAGCTCGGCACCGTTGTCTGTGTCGGCGGCGGAACAGGCGTAGCCGTAATGCACCCCATCACCAGGGCATTGAAAGAGATGGGCAATCGGGTAATTGCCATAATCGGCGCCAGGAACAAGGATCTGCTCATACTTGAAGATAAAATGAAGGCCGCATCCCATGAGCTGCATGTATGCACGGATGACGGTTCCTACGGACATCACGGCTTTGTAACGGACGTGCTCAAAGACATCCTGTCAAAAGAGGATGTAAAGCTGGTTGCAGGGATAGGCCCTGTCCCGATGATGAAATTTGTCTGCAAGATTACCGGCGAATACAAGGTAAAGACCATCGTAAGCCTCAACGCCATAATGGTTGACGGCACAGGGATGTGCGGATGCTGCAGGGTAAGCGTGGGAGGAGAGACCAGGTTCGCCTGCGTGGACGGCCCGGAATTTGACGGCAGCAAAGTGGATTTTGACGAACTCACCCAGCGGCTTCAGGCATATAAGTCCGAAGAGGCTGTGGCCAGCAATAAATATACATGTCAATGCAAATCTGAGGGTTAATACCCATCCGGGAATGAGGATTTTCAGTTATCCCGGTCAGATGTATCAGGTTTTATGGAGGATAGAATGTCGGAAAAAACAGGCAAAAATGATCAGGTTTCCAGGCAGCCCATGCCGGAACAGAAGGCAGAAATAAGAAAGAGAAATTTTGAGGAGGTCCCCTTCGGGTATAATGAAGAACTGGCATTAAAAGAGGCTGAAAGATGCCTTGAATGCAAAAAACCCTCATGCATGAACGGTTGCCCGGTCTCAGTCAATATACCTGACTTTATAAAACTTATAAAAGAACGAAAGTTTACACAATCCATCAGAAAGATATGGGAGAGAAACGCCCTTCCTGCCGTCTGCGGGAGGGTATGTCCACAGGAGAGCCAGTGCGAGGGACAATGCGTCCTGGGCAAAAAGGGCGCCCCTGTTGCCATCGGCAACCTGGAACGCTATGTGGCAGACCTTGAACGAAACAGCGGCAAGGGAGAACTCCCGCCCAAGGCAAAACCCACAGGCAAAAAAGTCGCAGTGGTCGGGTCAGGCCCTTCAGGTCTCACAGTTGCCGGAGACCTAATACTCAAGGGGCATGATGTGACTATCTTTGAGGCCTTTCACAAACCGGGCGGGGTCCTTGTCTATGGAATTCCGCAGTTCAGGCTTCCCAAGGAGATCGTCTTTTCAGAGGTGAACTTCCTGGAAAGACTTGGCGTGAAGCTTGAGGCTAATGTTGTAGTCGGAAGGACAGTGGAACTTGATGAACTTTTTGATCAGGGTTATAATGCCGTATACCTTGGCGTAGGTGCGGGGCTTCCGAAATTTTTAAATGTCCCTGGTGAAAATCTTATAGGGATATATTCGGCCAATGAATATCTGACCAGGTCAAACCTTATGAAGGCCTACCTTTTCCCTGAGTACGACACGCCTATTGTTAAGGGGAAAAACGTCGCCGTGTTCGGGGCAGGAAACGTGGCCATGGATTCCGCAAGGACTGCCATGCGCCTGGGGGCTGATACGGTCCGCATCGTGTACCGCAGATCCAGGGACGAGATGCCTGCCAGGGCAGCAGAGATACATCACGCCGAGGAAGAGGGCATTGAGTTTTCCCTGCTTACCGCGCCCTTAAGATTTACCGGCGATGAAAAAGGCAGGGTGACGGGCGTGGAGTGCCTCAGGATGGAACTGGGAGAGCCTGACGCATCAGGACGACGCAGTCCCGTGCCGGTTGAGGGGTCCAAATTCAGACTGGACTGCGACCTTTCGGTTATAGCCGTCGGATCAGGCGCAAATCCCATACTCACCCGCTCAACAGAGGGGCTAGGGTTGACTAAATGGGGGTATATCATAGCAGACACAGAGACAGGCAAGACAACCAGAAAAGGCGTCTGGGCCGGGGGCGATATTGTGACAGGATCAGCTACAGTCATACTGGCCATGGGGGCCGGCAGGGCTGCCTCAGATTCCATGCATAAATATCTTACCCTGGGTTGGTAGAAGGATTAATGGAACAAAAAATACAAATAATTATTGACGGAAAAACCCATGAATTTCCCCTTGTCGTAGGAAGTGAGGGCGAAAGGGCCATAGATATATCCAGGCTGCGTGCAGAGACAGGGCTCATAACCTTTGATCCCGGTTATCCCAACACCGGAAGTTGCAAAAGCGCCATAACCTACATGGACGGAGAAAAAGGGATCCTCCGTTACAGAGGCATCCCCATAGAACAACTGGCGGAAAACGCATCATTTGTGGAGACGGCATATCTCCTGATAAACGGTGAACTCCCCACAAGGGAGCAGCTTACACGTTTTTCAGTTTTATTAAATGATCATTCCCTTATTCATGAAGACATGCGTCATTTTTTCGCCAATTTCCCCAGGGGGGCGCATCCTATGGGGATACTGTCCTCAATGGTTAACGCACTGAGGGCCTTTTATCCCCAGATACCGGAACGCAGTGAGATGGAGGAGGTGAACATCACCGTAACAAGACTCCTGTCCAAGGTGCGCACCCTGGCCGCCATGTCCTACAGGATTTCAAGGGGGCACATGGTAGTCTATCCTAGACCGGAACTTACCTATGCGGCAAACTTCCTGAACATGATGTTTGATTCGCCTGTAAGGCCTTACCATATTGATCAGGACCTTGTACATGCACTTAATGTATTCTGGATACTGCACGCGGATCATGAACAGAATTGCTCTACAGCGGCTGTGCGCCTGGTCGGCAGCGCCAAGGTCAATCTGTATGCCGCCATTTCTGCCGGGATTTGCGCCCTTTGGGGTCCCCTGCACGGGGGCGCCAATCAGTCGGTCATAGAGATGCTGACAACGATTTACGAAAGCGGCGGCGACGTCAAACCTTTTATACAAAGGGCCAGGGATAAGAATGACCCCTTCAGACTCATGGGCTTCGGGCACAGGATTTATAAGACCTATGACCCGAGGGCTGTGATCATGAAAAAATGGTGCTATAAAATACTTGAAAAGCTGAACTTAAGCGATCCTCTCCTGGACATCGGCATGAAACTTGAGGAAATGGCCAGGAAAGACTCATATTTTATAGATCACAATCTTTATCCGAATGTTGATTTCTATTCCGGCATAGTTTTAAGGGCTGTTGGGATACCTCTTAACATGTTTACAGTTATGTTCGCGATCGGGCGTCTTCCGGGATGGATCGCTCAATGGAAGGAAAGCATTGAGGACCCGGATTGGAAGCTGCAACGCCCCAGGCAGGTATATACCGGTCTGCTGGAAAAGGATTATATACCGATAGAACAAAGAAAAAAATCCTGATTAAAAGGCCTCAAGTCATAAAATAAGCACGCTCCCTCTCCTGATATGGCACAATTATTGAAGTAAAAAATAATTTTAATAATTGTTTGCTTAAAAATTTCACCGGACATACCATTCTTATACATATCCCAAAAAAGGAATCCATATGGCAGAAGATAAATTTGATGAGATCAGACAGCTTAAGAAGAACTACATTAAACTGGCCGAGATACACAGGGAGGAGAGAGAGACCCTCCTGAAGGTCATCAACACCCTGAGCCTCCTGGCCCCGGCAAAGGCCGGGATAGAGAAAGACGTCAGGCTATTGAGAGAGACAATAGGCGCCGATGACGGGGATCTGCCCATCCCGGAGATAGAAGAGATGCTCAGCGGGATAAAGGACCGGATCATCAATAAGGCGGATGACGGAGGAGCTGATGAGGAAATAATTGACCGGCTGGAAGATCGCTTGATTGAATCATGCCGCATAATCAAGAGGCTCATGATTTCCATCCTTGATGACTTTTACCCTGTGACGGAAGATATCAGAAAACTCGGCGATAATATTAAATTCGATTGCCAGGGAGACATATCAGGCATTAATCTCAAGGAACCTTCTGAAAAACTCTTAAACATAATCAATATGATCAAGGTCAAGATATCCCGTGATATGGGGGATACGAGCGGCGTCTTCTTTAACCTGCTTAACCAGGTTAAAGAACTGGAAAAGTCCCTTGTCACCGAATTCGGAGGCGATGCCCAGATCCGGGAGATGGAGCACTTTGAGATGGATGTTGGCCGGGAGATAGGTTCGATCAATGAATCATTCAATATCTATAATACCATAAATGAGATAAAGTCGGCGGTCTCACAGAAATTGAAAATGATTGCCGAGCTTGTAACCTTAAAGAAAAAAGATGAGATCAGGAAGGCCCAGGCTGCCCGTGATAATATCGCCAGGTTAAAAAAGAAGGTCATTGATATGGAGCAAAAGGCGCAAAAGATCTCCGAAAAAGCCAGGCAATTTGAAAAGGCTGCCTTGAAGGACGGCCTTACCGGGCTCTTCAGCCGTGGCGCCTTTGACGTGAAGATACGGGAGGCCATTAATGAACGTAAAGGAGGAGGACCGTCATTTACCGTGATCATGTTTGACGTTGACAAGTTCAAATCCATTAACGACACTTTAGGCCATATCGCCGGGGACAAGGTCTTGAAGAAGGTTGCCGAATGCCTGGAGGAGACCTTCCGCAAGGATGATTTCATCGCGAGATATGGCGGGGATGAATTTGTCACACTTATCCGGGGCGTGACAGAGGAGATGGCAGGGGAGAGGGTCGTGGATTTTTCAAAGAACCTTAAAAAAAGGCGTTTCGTCTCCCATAAGGCAGGTGAAATCAACCTGACCGTCAGCGCCGGTTTGGCAAGCTTCATTGAAGGGGATACATTTGAGAGCATTATAGAACGTGCGGACAAGGCCATGTACGCGGCAAAACAAAAGAACAAGCAGGGGTGAAAAATATGGGGACAGATAATCTGGTATTTCTGGAGATAATCGAGTGGTTTGATGAGACAGGCAGGGAACTGGTGCACAGGATACCTGAGACAGGTTCAGGGGAAATCAAATTCGGGGCGCAGCTTATTGTGAGGGAGAGTCAGGCCGGGGTGCTTTTTTACAAGGGAAAGGCCCTGGAGGCATTCGGCCCCGGACGCCATACCCTTAAGACAGGCAACATCCCTGTCCTCACCAAGATACTTTCCGCGCCATGGGGCATGACCAGCCCCCTGAGGGCCGAGGTATATATGGCCAACATGAAGATCTTCCCCGATCTCAAATGGGGGACCATGGACCCTGTGGCTTTCAAAGACTCGGAACTGGGGCTTATCAGGCTCCGCGCCCATGGCGTCTTCAATATCCGCATAGTGCAGCCGCTCCTTTTTATAAACTCCCTTGTGGGGACTACGGGGGCATATTCCACAGAGGAGATAGCGGAATATCTGAAACGTGTCATTGTCTCAAGATTCAATGATCACCTGGGCGAGAAGCTGGACAGCATCCTCAATCTCCCGGGTCGTTACGATGAGCTGTCGGCAGGGCTTCAGGAACGGCTTAAGGCGGATTTCCGGCACCTGGGCCTGGGTCTTGATCAGCTCTATATCACTTCGATAACCCCCCCGCCCGAGGTGCAGCAGGCCATAGACGATCAGAGCCGCATCAACGTAATAAAGGACCTGGACAAGCTGGTCAAGATGAAGGCGGCCATGGCCATGGAAAAGGCCGCCGAATCAACGGGAGGCGCGGGATCAGGACTTGGCATGGGCCTGGGATTAATGATGCCCGGGATGTTCAGCGAGGCGTTAAGGCCGAATAACGGGGGAGTCGCCCCTGTCATAGAGGAAATCAAATGCCCGGACTGCGGAAATGCCGTCTCAAAGGAATCGAGATTCTGTCCTTTGTGCGGGCATCAGCAGCTTGTATATAATCAATGCGCGAGTTGCGGCAAGAATCTCCCGCCGAATGCCCTGTTCTGCCCGAAATGCGGTCACAGGACAGATGAAAAGCCGGCCCAGGCAACCTGCGCCCAGTGCGGCACGGAGAATATCCCGGGGGCCTCTTTCTGCAACCAGTGCGGGGAAAAATTATAAAGCAAGGCTCAAGGCGCTTGGGAAAAGATAAATACTGACACAAACCAGGTGGCACGGAATTTCTGAAAGCTGAAAAACAATCTTATTCGTCCTTGCCGGCAGGAGTTGAAATTGTCCATATTCATAAATCTATCGCCATTGAAAGAAAAGATCATTACAGCCTCCCTTTGTATCATAGGGGTTTCAGCAGTTGTCTATGGCATGACAAGGAAAAATAATCCCGTCTTTATTATCGGCATGGTATTTATTGTCGCGGGGTATATCATGATAAGAAGAAAGCTCAAGGAATCGCTTAAGGACAATGACGATACCCCCCTTCAGTAAATTTTGATTATAAAAATTTTATCACCCCGACATTCAGGCTTAACTTCAAATCGATATTTAATGACCTTTCCTCATAATCCCTGAACCTTATTTTAAGCGTGTATCTTCCGCTCTCTTCATCAAGCCCGTCAAACTTGAAGTCACCAAAATTATCAGCAACGGCGTCTCGGATTATCCTGTCATCCTTAAAAAGCTTAACAAGTGCATCCTGGGCGCAGTCTGTGATGCCCTCATGATCAAATGCCACGCTGCCTGCTATAAAACATTTTTCAAAGCGATACAGGTTCCTGTAATAAACCCTTGGCAATGTCCCCTTGCCGTCAAGAAGCCTTTCCAGGTTTTTTCTTCCGGCCATTTCAGCCATCTGCTGATCTTCCAACTTTATCATGCTCAAGGCCCCTGTCGGGCATGCCTGGACGCACCTGGTCTTCTCCCAACCCTGATCCAGGAGATGGGCGCACAGGGTGCATTTCTGAGGAATGGCCTTTTCCTCGTTCCACCAGATTGCATTGTATGGACAGGCATTGACAACGGCCTCCTGCCCCCTGGCCTTTACGGGATCAATAAGAACGATCCCATCGTCCCTCTTATAAACCGCCCCGTCCTTTGCCGCCTTGATGCAGGGGGCGTTATCGCAGTGCATGCATGGGGTCGGACGGTAGGCAACATCAATCAGGGGATACCGGCCCCTTTCCTTTCTCATGATGTTCATCCATCTATGCCCATGGAGCGGCTGGGAAGCGCTATATCCAGGCCAGTCATTATCCACATGCTCGTCCTTGCATGAAAGAAAGCAGTTGTTGCAGTCCTCGCATTTTTCAACATCTATTATCATGTTCCATTTCTTCATTTTATATCTGCCTCCCCCTGCCATTTTGAAATCTGCACAAGACATGAATTGGCGGCAATGCTGTGTGATTTTTCGATTATATTTCTGCCGGGCGTCAGCTGGTTTACACAACCTCCTTTATCAACGGAATTGCCGGGCTCGCCTACAGGATCATATTTTGCAGAAGATTCATAGGAGTGCACTGTGCCTGGCGGGACCCGTTCCGTAACCTGTGCTGCACAGACAACCGCTCCCCTGTCATTAAAGACCTTTACCAGATCATTCTCTCTTATCCCTCTTGCATCTGCGTCCTTGCTGTTGATCCTTGCGATCCAGTAATAATAACCGTCAATAAGAACACGGTGGTCCTTGACGTCATTAACAATGCCGTCCTTGGCGTCATACATAGTGTGGAAACTGAATCTTGCATGGGGTGTAATTAATTGCAGGGGATATTTATCATAAAGTTCTTTAGTATGATGTCCTTCCCAGGAGGGGATATACTTCGTCATTACCGGACGCTCCGGATCATCCGGGGCAAATCGCATAAGACTTGAGCAGACAAATTCCAGTTTTCCTGACTGGGTCTGGAGTCCCATCCCGTATTTTTCCGTGTAATCAGGCGGAAGAGGGGATATCTCCGGTGTATCCTTGGGCCTGTCCTCGGCAAAATAACGATATGAAACAGGGTCCCTCATCTCTTCCTTTGGTGCGGGAACCACATAATAACCTTTCTTCAGGAATTTCTTCCAGGACGTAACTCCCGGCAGATCAGTGCCGTCAAATATCCGTTTGCACCAGTCCAGTTCCGATACTCCTTCGGAATATATGGCCGAAAGGCCCAGCCTTTTGGACAGCTCAAGAAAGATCTGAAAATCCGATTTGGATTCCCCGATGGGTTCAATGCACTTATGCTGCATATGTATTACGCGATGGTTGCACTGGTTGTAGCCGTGCTCTACATAACCACCGCTGTTGGCAAACTCCCCTATGTCCCACCTCTCAAAATTCGTACAGGCAGGAAGAATGATGTCGGCAAACTTTGCCTCACCTTCAAACCAGATTGACTGATTTACAACGAACTCAAGGTTTTTGCTCCTGTATGCCCTGGCATAACGGTTTGTATCATTCATTGTCCCGAAATGGGACCCGCCGTATTTATAATACATCTTTACAGGTGAATGGCCTGGAGCAGGGTATCCCATCTTGAAGAACTGGCCTTCGATCGTCTTAGGATTTGATGGATAACCGAAGGTCTTTCCCTCCAGTATAGCCTCAGGTATCCTTAACCTAGGAACCGCCTGCATCACGGTATTCATGGTTGCAAGCTGGGGCGCGCGCTGGTAGAGATTGACTGCCATTGCAGTGCCTTCCAGATCGCCGGATAATCCGCCTTCTGCGTAACCCGGAAAATAAAAGCTTGTGTCAACAGGAGTCCCCTGCTGCAGGCACCCCATGTTAACGCCCGGTTTTCCAAGCCCCTGCATGGCCATGAGACAGACCATGGATCTTGCCCATTCATTGCCGGTGGCGCAGCGGCAGGCGCTTCCGAAACCGGCAATGCCTCCGGCAGCCAGATAAGTCTTCTTTGTCCCCCACTCCCTGGCAAGGGCCCTTACATCCCTGGCCGGTATGGCAGATTCATTTTCCTGCCACTCAGGTGTTTTTGGTATCCCGTCTTCCTTTCCTAATATATATTCCTTCCACTGATCAAAGCCCACTGTCCTGTCAGCGACATATTTTTTATCATAGAGTCCTTCGGTGATCCAGACATAGGCAATGGCAAGGCCAAGGGCATTGCCGGTAGCGGGCCTGGGCGCCAGCCACTTGCCTCCTAAAAGTGCAGCCGTGTGATTGAAAAACGGGTCGATATGCACCAGCTTGATCCCCAGGTCCTTCAACCATTGTCTGCGTATGGTTCCTTCAAAGGCCCCATAAACACCGGCTGTGGCCTCGGGATCACTGGACCAGAAGACAATCATCTCGCATTCCTTTAATAGATCTTCAACCGTCCCGTAGGTCTCAGACGCGCCAAGACGCATGCTGTTGCCCCAGTGGTGCATGGCGCCCCAGAACCAACCCTCCCAGCTGTCCGGATTATGAAATACAGGCGTCCACCCTATTGAATTGAAGAATCTGCGATGGCTGCTCAGCCAGTAACCCAGCATCCCCCAGAGGTGATGGGAGCCTGTACCGCTCATGATCGCGCCGGGGCCGTATTCCCTTTTCATGCGTTTAATCTCATTTGCCGTGATGTCCAGGGCCTCGTCCCAACTGATCCTCTGATAACCGGACACCCCCCTGTTTATTTCATTCCGTTCTCCATTCGGATCAAAATCCACACGCTTCATGGGATATAAAAGCCGGTCTTTGGAATAGATCATTGATTTAAAAGCAAAGGAATAGGGAGAAAGGGTGGTCTTTCTGGGCGGTGTGAACCTTTTCCCTCTTGCCTCTATGGTCCACGGCCCTGCATCTTTAAGATCAAAATCTATGGGGGTGACGCGAATGATCCTGTTGTCCTTCACGTATACAAAGACAGGGCCGCCGTTTGAGCCGCTTACAAACCGCCTGACGCCCTTTCCCTGGTTTATCCCGTAGTCCAGTCCGTCGGTCAGCATCAGAGACAGGGTGCCCATAAACCATGAGGTCAGTTCATCAGGCCCCGTCATGGCGATCTTAAAGCTCTTCAGGGCGCTTATCTGTTCCAGTTGACTGCGCCATGGCGTCATGAGTCTCACGGCAATGGCGGCGTCATGGTAGATAATAGTTATGTCCGGATCAGGTATGACCCTTCCCTTTGAGATAATCCTGCCGCCCTTGAAGGTAAAATATCTGCCTGTCCTGTTGTTCCTTGTTTTAATCTGGGCAGTAAACTCCTTTTCACCGAGTCTTGTTTTGAAGGATGGGCTTAATTTTCTTTTCATATTCAGGATTATTTTCAGATTAAAAAGCATAAAGGCGAAGATAAGTTGCGACATCTTCGGGGATCTGACAAAAAGGGATATAAACCTGTCAATTATTTCGGCTATAATCGGTTTCATTTTTTGCCTCAAAAAATTCCGGAAAGGGACTTGCGTTCTGAAATATCACTTATCTGACGGACTTCTGATAAAGGGAGTATATATTTTGGACAGGAAATATGAGAGCCATCTAAAGCTATTTAGCATCACAGGGGCCAGACAATTTCTTCCCACCATGACTTTCTGTCTTTCCAGTACTCCAGCGTCTGGATTGCACCGTTAATAACCGCGTGTATCGGGTCTTTCGCAACCCTTGTCTTTAAGCCGGTCTTCAATTCTATTAATCTGTCTATCCCCTTGATGCAAATGCCTCCTCCTGTTAAACAGATCCCGGTATCCTGCAATTCAGACATGGTCTT
>Ga0153915_10003517_pt1 | contig 14375 bp, 8 predicted proteins | sample Opewatmetagenome_2_FD_107003 | JGI IMG/M metagenome (GOLD analysis project Ga0153915, IMG submission 107003) | Freshwater wetland microbial communities from Ohio, USA - Open water 3 Core 3 Depth 3 metaG | ecosystem: Environmental > Aquatic > Freshwater > Wetlands | place: USA: Ohio, Lake Erie... | reverse complement strand
TGGGAATATCCCTGATGTCTATACCATCAACCGTGATTACCCCTTTTTGAGGATCGTATAGTCTCAGAAGCAGCGAAATGATTGTCGATTTCCCTCCGCCGGTCACGCCCGCCAAAGCAATCTTCTTGCCGACTGGTATTTCGAACGAAATATCTTTCAGCGCATAATTGCCATCGTTTGTATACGAAAACCAGACGTTTTCGAATTTTATACCCCTGGATAGTCTTTCCCACCTTACCGGAAGTTTCGGCTCGGGCAGGATCTGTTTATTTTCCAGAAGGGCGAATATCCTGCGGGTGCCGGCTATGGCTTTCTGGATAGTGGAAACCTGTTCGGACGACCTATAAATGGGCTCGTAGGAGCGCCAAATCAGGATTATGAACATCCCCAGTGTCCCGACAGTGATGACGCCGCTTCTTATCCAGAGCGCGCCGAAATACAGGGCGATTCCGATCATGAGGTATTGGCTGAAGATGACCAGGTTGAAAAATATAATGACGGCGACGTTGACGTAAGCGTCATGTTTGAATTTCATCCTGCTGGCTTCATAAACCTTCCTTCTGGCCCACGATCCTCTGTTGAATATCTGGATGATGGACATGCCGTGGAGAAATTCGGTTATTACGCCGGTCAGCTCCGCCATTTTCCGTCGGACTTCCAGAAAGCGAGGGGTCGTTTTCTTCTCAAATACATAAATCATCGCGAAAATGGTCGGGAAGATGAACACCATGATTAACGTCAGCCGCCAGCTATAGTAAAACATCACGCCGAAAATCCCGGTAACCAGCGCCAAATCGCCTACGATCATCACGACTGTGTTGGTAAAAAGCATGCGTAAGGATTCGGTGTCCGATTCGACCCTGGCCATAAGCCGTCCGACAGGATTGCTGTCGAAAAAGGATATATTCAAAGACAGGATATGCGAAAACAGCCTGTTTTTCAGCTCGAGCATTATATCCTGCCCGATCATTTCAAGCCTGATCCGCTGAATGAACAAAAGAGTCAGAGCTATGGCCTGGATCAGCCCGATCAGGATCACCCTGGCGATCAGCGACCGGTAGTCGCGGTTGGCGATATCGATATCGACCGCTTTTTTTATCAAAATCGGCCAATATATTGATAAGCCTGTGGAAGCCAAAAGGGTCAGAAAACAGAACAACAATCGGCCCTTATGCTTCTTGAGGAAAGGAAACAGCATTCCGAACGCTTTTCTGGCGCTGATCGCCTCATGTCCATCGTTCAATTTCTCATATTCGTAAAATCGCGAACTCATTTTTTTCTTCTTTCAATCGTTTCTGTAGTTATCCAGGTATCGGCAATAAAAAAACCCGCCGTCATTTCGATGAGCGGCGGGTCCGATTCCAAAGTCTCTTTTCAGGCAAAAGATAGATTTCCCCCGCCGCGTATTTCAGCCACCTGGGCCGGTCGATTCGTCAACCGCAAGTTGTTCATTAATCGTTCCCCTTTGATTCGGCGGTTTAACCTGTCACCCGAAACTACGATTTCTTTCGAGGTTTGTTCCAATTATCCAAGATAAGATATACAAGTCAAGTGTTTTTTTCTTTGCTTCCAGAACCACATTTTCAAAATGAAATAGCAATAATGTTTTAGATTGTCAGGGTAGGGTCTGATAACCGGGCAATCGAAACAGTCTATGATATCTACCTGTGCAACCTTTATTTGATTGCCGGAATCAGCCGTCGACAAACTCGAATGGCGGAAAGTTATCTGCAAGCGACCGGCTCAGGCTTCGGTCAACGCGACCGCGTCCGTTTTTGCCATAGCCTGAATAAGATCAGCCTCGGATTTGCGCCAGGTCAGAAATTTAATATCTTCCAGAGCGATTTTTGTCAGATTAATATCTCCCGGATGGCGCCATTCTTTTTCCTCGCTCCAATCGACACCTTTGCGACCTCTGGATTGGAAAAAAGGTCTTTCATCGGGTGGAAGCGAAGAATAGTCATGGGAATCGCCGTAACATACGGGTCTTATTCCGATTTTGATGGCGGTCTGTTTGCGGATGGCGATTCCATACGGCTCGAAATTCCAGTTTGATCTCTTGGGTAGCCATCGAATTCTTGCGATGGTTTCAGCAGGATTCGATTCTGTGAAACCCACAGCGCGCTCTCCTTTCCGCAATCTTTCTGATGAAGCCCGAATTCTCCGTTCGCGAGCGATATTTATCAGCGTGCGTAGAGCGTTATTCGGATACTCACTGTTAGAATTGATAAGGCTTTCATAAAATGATCTTTTGCTCTGGCCGGGCCACGGGCCATGGCATGTTCTTGTCCAGTGAGTTATGTAATTCCACATGGCCGGATCGAACCTGATCTCCTCTTTTAGATACCGAGGAGGCCTGATATTCGGTTTTTGATACTCGACACGGTAAGCTGATTCGATCGTTTTTGCCGGAGCGGCATTCTCGATAAGTTTCTCCAATCTCCCCGCCGGCCGGACGGAGACAGGCACAAGCAAATTCGCAAGGCTTATCGCTGTCATATCGCGATTTTCCCAATTGGCCTTGGGCTTGTTCGATTCTTTCCTATCGGTCATAAAAACCATGGCAAATCGTTGCGGATCTATTCCGAATTGCTCGATGATCCGGTTGAGAATCTCCGCGCCACCGCAATCGTCGATATCCGGGCTCACGATTATTTGTTTTCCTCCGAATTCGACGGCCAGATACGCCGTTAATTCCCAGGTATTAAGTCCCAGGCTGGTCACGAGCGTATAGCCTGATCGTATCAGACTCAACGAAGCATCGGACGTAGCCTTGATCCATGAATCGTTTCCGCAAGGGATTTTGGATTGGCTGCTGTTCAGAATCACCGCGGACTTATCATCGAGAAGGCTCTTATTTCCTAAGAATATCATGTATTCTTATCTTAGAACCGCATTATGCTTTCGTTTTTTCGTTAACCACGATTTCAGCCCGTCTCGTGGCTCGGGGGAATACTCCCAGGCGGGATACCGCGAATATTACCGAAGCCAGGCCGACTGTCAGATAGAATGTGACGAATCGCCATGCGGTCGTGGCTATCGGGATGGCATGAGGAGGTATTAAACCGTTGTAGATGACCGCGAACGAGACCTCGGCTCCCCCGATAGCGCCTGGAGTCGGAACCATCGTCATTGTAGTGAAGACCAGCCATTGCAGGAGAAAATATAGGACAGGATCCGCGGCATAGCCCAGGCCGGCGACCAATGCGGATATGGCGCCGTAGCGGCCACACCATCCTATGCCGGAGAAAAGTACGCAGGCCAAAAATGCCTTTTTGCCCCGGTGCAAAACAAATCGGGCAGCGATTATAATTTCATCCTTAAAATTGCCGATTCCCCGGTATACTCTTGAGACAAGATTATACTCTCCGTCTATCGGAACGCTTTCCGCCCGTTTAATTCTATATAATTTGAGCATGATTAGAAATACAATCAATACCATCACGATTATAAGCACTACGGGCCAATGCGAAATGAACTCGCGCCATATCCTTACGACAGCGGGATTCTCCCACGTTCTCGTCCATAGTATGGCGATCGGAAGCGCGACGGCAAAGAAAAGGGCGTCGGCTAGGCCGCCGAGAAAAGTTACGAGAGTAGCCTGAGGCGGGTTGAAACCGTAATCAATCAGAAAGGCCAGCTTGGCGTAACTTCCGCCCAATGCGGTCGGCGTTATAGCAGCCCCGATATCTGACGCCAATACAGCGCTTAATGCCTCCGTTGACCTGATATTCACTCTGAAAACCTTACTCCATATAATGATTCCGACGGACTGGCCGAACCAGGGAAGCAGCGCGAGCATAACCGCCAGAGCGAAAAACTCAATATGGAAATTGTTTAAGTCCCGGAATAGATCAGGATTTGACGTGAGAACTACATAAGCAATATTCCCGGCCAGGGCCAGAGGCATCAGTATGATGACCAGTTTCAATACCCGTCTGATGTTGTCCGAATTCGTCCATGATCCAGGCGATATATTCTTCATAATCTGATGTTATCGAATACCTTTTTTCTGTTAAGCGCTTTCAACCGGCGCCCAAGAGTTGGTCGAATATTCGCCTGTAACGGCCATGAACCACATCAGATGAAAAATTCTTGATTGTGAATTCCCTGGCTTTTTCACCTACAGAAGCGAGTTTCCCGGAATCGTTTATGAGGGATTTTATTATCCCGACCATGGCGGCCGTATCGCCCTCGGACACGCAATAACCGTTTTGCCCGTCGACCACTGCATCGGTGATACCCTCTATCCCCGTGGCCACGACCGGAATCCCCCGCACGGCGGCTTCCAGAGCGACAATGCCGAAACCTTCCATATCCCCTTCGACTTTTCGGTTGGGCATAATAAAAAGGTCGCTTAACGCGAAGGAAATCTCGCGCATTTCGTCCGAGATATCATTTAAGTAAAATACTCTGGGATGAGAGCTGAGTTTTTTTAGTTCTTCATGCACCGTATCGCAGCCGGAGGCCAGCATGAGCAGGCGATGATATTTTTGCCCGAATACCGGCCCCGTGGCTCTTATCCACGCAGGCGTTTTTGGGGTCGGCCCGGCCGCCAGATATACGCAATTTTCCGGCAGATGCGGTAAGACGTCGGTTATGAAATAATCGAATCCTTTTCTTCTCAGAGGACGGCCGAGGCTGAAAAGGACGAATCTGCCGCGAAGATCGATCCCGGTTTTATCCTGAAAAGCCCGATAAAGCTCATCGCTTTTTTTAGGAAGTTCTTTCGCTTCTTCGGCGACGTTGGGTATGATTTCTATTTTTTCCTCGGGTGTACCGCGGGCTCGAACCTCTTCAGCGGTAGCCCGGCTGACGCAGATAACTTTATCCAGATTTGCCAAGGCCTCCCGCAATTTTCGCTGATACCAGGGAATGGGAAGTATGACATCAAGCCCGTGGACCGTAGCCACCACTTTTTTGCCTGAGTTTTTCCTGATCTTGGCGCCCACCAACGCCGTTACCGCGTCATCGCAATGCAGAAGCCCGGCCCCGTCGCGGACCGATCTTAAATAAAAAGCCGGGAAATAAGCCGGGGCACCCCATTCGGGCCCTTTGTAACGAATTCTGATTATATTGAAATGATCCGCCAAGCCATCATAGAGACGAGCGCTATGACGCTGAACACCCCCGATCGATTTTGGGGATTTTCGGATCAGGAAAATTATTTTCCGTTTTGATTCCATTTAGATTTGGATTTTATGCCTCAATTTCACTTAGAGCCGCAGGCGCTCTTAAATCAAAACTCGGTGTTTACCTGTTTGAGGATTCTCGCCCCGCGCCCGCTCTCGGCCCCGGCGGCGATCAATTTTTCGTAATCCTGGAATAATCGGCTGTTTATACTATCCCAGCTTTTTTTGGAGGCGAATTCGACAGCCGTGGCCGACATATAAAGGCGGATCGCATCGTTTTTGACAAGTATCTCCAGCTTTTCCGCGAAATCCCTGTAATCTCCGGGAGACGTGCGATAGCCGGTTTCGCCCTCTTGAATAAGCTCGCCCACGCCGCCCTCGGCGGAACCGACAGTCGGCAAACCTGACGCCGCCGCCTCGAGAACGACGTTTCCGAACGATTCGGTCGTCGAGGGGAATAAGAAGATGTCCGATGATGCGTAGGCGCGGGATAATTCGTCCTCCTCAAGACGGCCGGCCAGCAAGGCATCGGGGGCTTCTTTTTCGATTTGTCTTCGCATGGGACCGTCGCCTACAAATACAAGCTGATACTCGACTTCTTTTTCGCGCAGGATCTCATGAGCTTTGAGGATGATATCGATATCTTTTTCCTTGACCAACCTACCCACGTAAATAGCAACCGGCTTGCCCGAAGGCGACCATCTCTCTTTTAGATTTCGATCCGCGAATGCCGGCGAAAAGTGTTTCAGGTCGATTCCCCGGCTCCATAATTTGAGATTCTCAAATCCTTTTGATCGAAGTTCCGCGATCGTGGCATCGGATGGTACCAGGGTGATGTCGCCGCTGTTGTAATACCATCTTAAATAGCCCCAGCCATATTTTTCGAGCCATCCATAACCGTAGTATTTCAGATATGAAACAAACCTGGTATGAAAAGAATTGGCGACCGGGATCTTTTTCTCTCTCGCGTACCGAATCCCGAATAATCCCAGGAAAAAAGGGCTACACGTATGCACCAGGTCGGGCCGGAACTTATCGAGCGAATACTTCAGATCGTGAAATGCAGGCAACGAGACCCGGTATCTGGTATATAATGGGAAGGGAATTGAGATCACTTGGCATACGCTGCCTTCCCAGCTCTTGTCGGCGGGGAGAAAAGGCGAATAAAATCTGCATTCGATTTCATGTGATATCAGCGATTTATGCAGATATCCGAGGCTATGGCTTACCCCGTCGACAAGGGGCGGGAGCGATTCTGTAAAGTAAGCGATTCTCATCCGATCTGCCTGAATTCCCGGCGCCTTGTCTTCATGAGCGCGGGCGATCACGTTCTCGACGGAACGGCCCTATTTCATTTTCTCGATTCTCTGAATTACCCCTTTAATCAGAAAAGGAAGCACGGTCGTGGCGTCGGCCTTGACCTCCGCGTAAGCGCCGCCGTCGGCTACCGAAAGAAACTTGGCCCACGAGACACCCTCGGAGTAAGAACATCCTGAAAGCCCACCCCAGTGATCGGGTTCGGGGCATATTCTCACTCCGCGCGAATAGATCCTCGGTTCGACCGGCATCCCGTCGAGGTTCATCATGTCGAAAAGCGGGGATACCTGCTGGGCCCAGTTGCGAGGGACGCCTCCGCCCACGGTGAAGATGCTCATGGTTCCCCGATGCCGATAAACTCTGCCGGCGAAATCAAAGAGATCGGCGAAGGGGTTGAAGGGCGGGATAATGATCTCTTCGAACGGGGCGCGATCAAATCTACCGCTGCTTTTGAGCAGTCTCATCAGGATTTCGAGGCTCAATTCGCTATCGGTAAAAGCGGGGATGTAAATGGGTATATCGGATCTATAAGCCGCCGATACTATGCTTCTCTTATCCGGATGCAACCGAGCGACTATCTCTCCGAGGCTTCTTAGAAAATCCGCCGAACCTGTCGGCGATTCCTTCCTGGCCGGCGGGAAAAGTCGATCGAAATGTTTGGATACTATCTGCGATAACTGCTCGAATGATGTCTCGAGTTCTATAGTATCATATACGCGGCACATGCCCCTGAAATAGAGTTCATCATCGGGCAATACAGGGACCTTATAATGGCTTTTCTCGATGCCCTCGATCAGGCCATGGGTAATCAAAGCGCCGGTGCTGATTACGATATCGACATATTTCCTTTTCAGGAGCTCGCATATCAATAGACCCTGCTTGGCTACGGTCAAGGCGCCGCTAAGAGTCAAAACGGTCAGGTCGTCAGGATCGGTGAAGATATCGGTCAGGATTTTAGCGGCTTCGCCGAGTTGCCGTCCCCCGAACGATGTTTTCTCCATCGCCGCCAAGGCCTCGTCGAAACTCTCAATTCCGGAAATATCAATAGGTTCCAGCGGTTCGAGCCCTTCGCCGCCGGAGAAATCTTTCCTGCTTCTGTGCTTATTTTTCATTTTCCTCGAACGACCGAATTAGGACGATATCGTTATTTTTTCCTCAATTCTTTTATTCGCCGGAGCAATAAAAGATATCCGACCGGATTAATCAAGAAATAATTCCTTGTTCGCGATGACCTGGCGTTTTCGGCATATAAAAGGGGCAACCGGCGCAGAAGATAAATGGTCAAAAGAGTTGACTGCACAATAGGAGTGTAATACTTTCCCGACATGCTGAAAATGATTCTTTTCTTGACGATCGGCGCCCTTATGACGCCTTTAAGAATCGCCTTGCCGGACGAAAGTTATCAATGGCCGTTAAAGCTTGTCCCCGAATTGACGTCGAGATTCTGCGATTACCGGTCCGGTCATTTCCACGCCGGGTTGGACATTCGCACAAACGGCCGAACCGGCTTCAAGATCTACGCCCCGGAAGATTGTTTCGTATTTCGCGTCACGATGTCATATAGAGGGTACGGGAAAGCCCTTTATTTAAAGCTTACTGACGGTCGAATCGCCGTATTCGGGCATCTGCTCGGCTTCGGAAAAGACGTTGATGACCGTATCTGGAAAGCGCAAATGGGAGACAAACGCTACAGACAGGATCTTTATTTCAAGGCGGGCGAATTTCCGGTCAAAAAAGGAGAGCTGATCGGATATTCCGGATCATCGGGGTCGGGAGCCCCTCATCTTCACCTGGAACTCAGATCGGCAAATAACAATCCGCTGAATCCGTTGAAATTCGGCTTTCCGTTAAGAGAGGATGCGGCCCCTGTATTCTCCATGCTGGCGGTAAGAAATTATTCGAATGGATTCGACCCGGCGGCTCCATGCGATATCGAGTTTCCGAATATTGGAAAAACCAGCGATCTGTATGTAGTCCGAGACACGATCGTCAGCGACGGTTATGTCGCCTTGGCCGTCTCCGGCGGTGATAAAACCGACAAACAGGGATTCCTCTACGGCTTTTATAGTCTTAAGCTGTTAGTTGACGATTCGCTTGTTTTCTCGTCGATTTCGGACAGTATTACCTACGAGGGCACCAATCAGCAGGAATATATCCGCGACATGGCGTTAAGCCGGATGGTTGGGTCGAAAAAAACGGATGATAACGACGAGGATATTTTCTTCAGGCTTTATATTCCTCAGGGTGTAAAGCAGTTTTTCTGGGCGCGCGAGAGTGAGGGAAGCGGTATTATTCCTCCGGGCAAAGAAGCGGGTCAGGTACGCGAATTTGAGATCGTGGCCGGTGATGAATCCGGGAACGAATCAAGGCTGCAGGGCTACATATTGACCCCGAATCTCAAGGCTCCCGAGCCGGGCTTTATTTCCTATTACAGATTCGGCAATACGATAGAAGCCGATTTTATGACTTTCGAGAAAATAGATGGATGCCGTATTCAATATAAGAATCTCAGGGGACAGGATTTTGAGAATGTCAGGTGTTCGTTGACCTCCAAAACCTGGGATGTCGGGGAAGATATCGCCTTTTTAAACACAGTGACTTTCCCGGCGCCCGGCAAAAGCGGCGAGTACAGGTTCGGCTTTTACGACGGCGAAGGCAAAACATCTCCCTGGATTTATTTCTCCGATGCTCCCGATAAGAATGGATTCAGGCTTCACGGCTCCCCTGGATATTTGAGAATCGAATACGTTCCCGATTTGATCATAATTTCCCCTTATATCGAGATTACAAACGAGGGACAAACCTACGGTGGAGAGATGTACCCGTCCGGAATCAGATCATATTATTATGATATAATCGGGAGAAATTTCAGCGGTGAAACAGAAGTCTTAATCAGCAAAGATCAAACCATCCTGATCGATACGTCGATTGTGTTGCATCCGGTGCGGAGAGGACAGAAATCCTCGATTTGCTCGCTTGATTCTTCTTTAGTTGTCATTTTCGATGAAAAATCTGCGTATTATTCCGCGTACGTATACCCCGCTATAAAGATCGAAGATAAGACACAGGGGAATTATAAGATCAAATACGATATCCAACCGGACGATCTGATCGCCGATAAGCCAATAACATTCAGATTCGATCTTTCCCGGCTGAATTTGGTCGGCAAGAAGATGGGAATGTACGGCCAGGGTTCGGACCGGGACAAATGGCGGTTTATCGGTACCGGAGGCGATTCGATCCTGACAGTCAACGGATTCGGGCTGGGAACCGTAGCCCTGATAGAGGATACTTTGCCGCCGAATATAACGTCAGTCAAGCCCTCCGGCAGAATCAGGACCGGAGAACCTTTGCTATCGTGCGTAATATCCGACGGCGCTTCCGGCCTCGACCTGGACGGCTTTCCTAATATTTGGATCGACGGCGTCTGGGTTCCGGCTGAATTTGATATCGGTGGTGGGAAATTCTATTATCAGGTTAGGAATAGGCTGGAGCGCGGCAAGCACAGGCTGGAAATCGAGGCTCTGGATAACCAGGGCAACAGACAATTCAGCAAGACCTTTTTTACGGTGACGTCGGGGAAGTAGATGATACCCTTAAAAGACAATAATCCGACATCGAAATTCCCTGCCGTGACAATCGCCCTGATTATTCTAAACACCTTCGTCTTTATTTATACCGACATCCTCGGGTTCGGAGGAGAAGAGTTTATACTCCGTTTCAGCCTTATTCCATATAACATAATTACAGCCGGTCAATGGACAGGTTCCGGCCCCGTGATGGCGGCCGCGAGCTTTTTCACCTCGCAATTCATCCATGGCGGTTTTCTTCATATCGCCGGCAACATGCTTTTCCTATGGATATTCGGGAACAATATCGAGGACAGGCTCGGATCGTTCAAATATCTGGTATTCTATCTTATCTGCGGAGCAATTGCGGCGGCCGCCCAGATAATTCCAGATCCTAACTCGCAGGTTCCCATGATCGGCGCCTCCGGGGCGATTTCCGGGGTGATGGGGGCTTATTTGTTGGAATTCCCCAGGGCCAGGGTTCTTACGCTGATCTGGATATTATTTTTCATACGACTGGTCTGGCTCCCCGCTTTTTTTATCATTTTATATTGGGTAGCCCTGCAGGTATTTCTGCAGTTATCCTCGAGCGGTCAGGCAGGAGGAGTCGCCTACATGGCCCATATAGGAGGTTTCGTCTCGGGGATGGCCTTATTCAAGCTTCTGATGCTCTTTGGTGGAAGAAGGACGACCCTCTGGAGCGAAAATTGAAATTATCTTGATTGTCCATTTGATTCCGGGCTAATTATGGCATGGATCGGACCGCAAGAAAACGCTGCGCGAAATGCGGCAAAAGATTGAAAAAAGGTGGGTCGTTTTACGTCCTTAAAGCCGAGTTGATCTCCTCTTTCGACGGCTATATCCCTGACGATAACATCGAGCTGGGGGAGAAAATTCGAGAGATCGAAGACGAGGTCGAGCGACTTTCAGAAGAAAAGCTGGCGGAACAGGTGTATAAGAAGTTCGAATATTATGTTTGTCCGGAATGTCGTGATGACATAGACGAATTCCTGAAAACAGAGGATGACAAATGAGCCTGGCGCAATTCGTCCATCTGCATAACCATTCGCAATATTCGCTTCTCGACGGCGCCTGTCGTATCGATGACATGCTCGAAGCCGCCGCGAGAATGAAGATGCCGGCCCTGGCCATAACCGATCACGGCAACATGTTCGGGGCGCTGGAGTTCTATGTTAAGGCCAAGAAACATCGGGTAAAACCGATCATCGGTATCGAGACATATGTGGCCCCCGAAAGCAGATTTCAACGTTCGGGGAAAAAAGGATTTACCGAGTCGGGTTATCATCTAGTCCTTCTGGCCAGGAACCTGACCGGGTACAAGAACTTGATAAAGTTAACTACAGCCGGATATCTCGAGGGTTTCTACCATAAGCCTCGCATAGATAAAGATCTCTTGAAAAAACACAGCGATGGCCTGATCGCCCTCTCGGCTTGCCTTCAGGGGGAAGTAGCCAGGTATATCAATAATAACAGGTTTGACGAGGCCGAGGGAATAATCCGAGATTATCTGAATATGTTCGGAATCGATAATTATTATCTCGAACTGCAGAATCATGGCATTTCCGAGGAGGCCAAGACCGCGGCCATGGTTAAAGACATGGCCTCCAAACTGGGAGTCAAGTTGGTTGCCACCAACGACTGCCATTACATGAAACGGGAACATGCCGCAGCCCATGAGGCCCTCCTCTGCATTCAAACCGGGAAATTACTTTCCGATACCGACAGGATGAAATACGGTACCGACAAGCTGTATTTCAGAAGCGCCGACGAGATGGCGGAGCTATTCAGCGACACACCGGAGGCGATAGACAACACGTTGAGAATTGCCGAGGCCTGCAGCCTGGATCTGGAGCTTTATAATAACAAGGTCCCCAGCTTTCCGCTGCCCGAGGGTTTCGACAAACCCGAGAAATATCTCAGGTTTCTCTGCGAGCAGGGCATGGAAAAACGCTACCAGAAAGTCACGTCCAGCCTTCAGGAGCGTCTCGATTATGAGATCGATATCATTGTCAGAATGGGGTACGCGGGATATTTTCTGATCGTGAAGGATTTTGTGGATTTCGCTCGTTCCCGCGGCATCAGGGTTGGACCCGGCAGGGGATCGGCAGCCGGATCGATAGTCAGCTATTGTCTCGGCATCACGAATCTCGATCCCATCGAGCACGGCCTTCTGTTCGAACGTTTCTTGAATCCCGAACGAATCAGCATGCCCGATATCGATATAGATTTCGCCGACCGAGGCAGGGATGAGGTTATCGATTACGTCACCAATAAATATGGTAGAGAAAGTGTCGCCCAGATAATAACGTTCGGAAGCATGGCGGCCCGGGCGGTGGTCAGGGATGTCGGTCGGGTTATGTCATTACCCTATGGCGAGGTCGACGTGATCGCCAAGCTCATCCCCATGGAAGCCGATATGACCCTGGATAAGGCGCTGGGCAGGGAAAAGGAACTGGAAAATCGTTATAACGAGGATGATACTATCCGCACTCTGATAGATCATTCCCGGGTCCTCGAAGGGCTGGCCAGGCACGCGTCCACACACGCCGCCGGCGTGGTAATAGCACCCGGCCCGATCATCGAATTTGCGCCTCTCTATAAATCGAACAAAGACGAGATAACCACCCAGTACAACATGCATTGGATCGAGGCCATCGGACTTTTAAAAATGGATTTCTTGGGTCTGCGGACTCTGACCGTGATAGACGATTGCCTTAAGCTTCTGAAAAAACGAGACATACGCATGGATATCGACAAGATTCCCCTCGACGATCCGAAAATATATAAGCTTTTCTCCAGAGCCGAGACGGTGGGGATTTTCCAGTTCGAATCATCAGGAATGCGTGAATACTTGAGAAAGCTAAAAGCGACCTGTCTTGAGGATCTCACGGTGATGAACGCCCTCTACCGTCCCGGGCCGCTGGACGCCAAGATGATAGATATCTATATCGACTGCAAACATGGCAAAAAGGAAATTAAATACGAGCATCCGTACCTCGAGCCAATCTTAAGGCAGACCTATGGCGTTATTGTATTCCAGGAGCAGGTGCTGAAAATAGCGAGGGAGCTTGCCGGGTACTCTTTGGGCGAGGCGGATATTCTTCGCAAGGCCATGGGCAAGAAACAGGCCGATATCATGGCTGAGCAGAAAGGGAAATTCATAAAGGGTGCCACCCAAAGAGGCATAGAAAAACAGGTTGCCGAGAAAATTTTCGACCAGATAGAGACTTTCGGACGATACGGCTTTGTCAAGGCTCATTCGGCCTGCTATGCTTTTATCGCTTACCAGACCGCCTATTTAAAAGTCCATTATCCGGTCGAATATATGGCCGCCTTGATGACCTCGGAAATGGCGGATACGTCGCGAATAATGGAATTCAAGAACGAATGCGACAGGTTGGGAATAGAGGTCAAACCGCCGGATATCAACCGGGGCGAGGGGGCTTTTTCGGTTGATAACGGCGTGATTTTATTCGGCCTGACGGCTGTCAAGAATGTCGGGGCCGCAGCCGTGGAATCAATTGTGAAGGCGCGGGAGTCCGGAGGGCAATTTGCGGATCTATTTGATTTTTGCAGCCGGGTCGATTTGAGGACAGTTAATAAGAGGACAATAGAAAGCCTGGCCATGTCAGGGGCCCTCGATTCAATAGGTCCTCACAGGGCGGCGCTGGCAGCCGGGGTCGAGCTGGCTATTGCATATGGCTCCGCGATTCAGCACGAGCGGGAAATGGGGCAATCCACTCTTTTCGGCGATCCGGGGCAGGTAAAATCGCAGGCGCCGAAACTGCCCGATGTCGAACCGTGGTCGCATATGGAGATCCTGACAAGGGAAAAAGAGTCTCTGGGCTATTGGATTTCCGGTCATCCCATCGATCCCTATAAATATATTTTTGAATGTTTCGTGGATTTGAACCTGAGCGATCTGGAGAAGACAGTGGACGGTCGTAAAGTCACAGTCGGCGGAGTGCTGACCAAAGTCAAGATCCAGACCAGCGCCAGGGGCAACCTCTTCGCCGCAATGACACTCGAGGATTATACCGGCACAGGAGAGATACTGGCCTTTTCGGATATTATCGAAAAACGGCGGATGATTCTGTCCGAGGGAAATACGGTCGTGATTTTCGGAATTGCATCAACGCGTGAAGGGGAAAAGCCCAAGGTAAGGGTGGAGGATATAACTCTGCTTTCGGCGGCCCCCAGAGAATTTCCGACCGCTTTGAGATTGACTATCGAAAATGGTCTTGACGAGGACATTCCGGAGAAAATAAATAGCGAATTTTCGGCCAACGCGGGCGACAGCCAAGTCTTGATAGTATATCTGCAAAATGGTCGACGG
>Ga0153915_10003516_pt1 | contig 14375 bp, 15 predicted proteins | sample Opewatmetagenome_2_FD_107003 | JGI IMG/M metagenome (GOLD analysis project Ga0153915, IMG submission 107003) | Freshwater wetland microbial communities from Ohio, USA - Open water 3 Core 3 Depth 3 metaG | ecosystem: Environmental > Aquatic > Freshwater > Wetlands | place: USA: Ohio, Lake Erie... | reverse complement strand
GGCAACTGGAAAATGAAAGTGAAAGGCGTCAAAACCATCACTGCTCAATTCGATTTGAACGCTGACTGGATTGAGTTCAAGCCCACCTATTATAGTGAATACACAGTCTCAACCGAGTTCCTGTTCTCATCTATGACAAAGAACACGCCCACACAACTCAACTTCACCATCGTAAGCGAATATGACATCGGAAGCGTCTCAGTCACTATTCAAGTCTGGAACTATTCCTCATCAACCTACGTGACCAGCGGCGACGGCTACCTAACCTACGCTTCCAGCGGCTCAAACGAAACCAAACTCCTCAGCATCAACAAGAACCCACAGTTCCACGCGTCAAATGGAAGTGCAAGAGTAAAACTGACCGGCGTAAAGACCACCACAACCCAGTACCAACAAAAAGTCAACCAAATCAAACTGCTGTACACGTATAATTCCTCTTCCAACTACAATTACGTTTTAAAAATCGTCAACCAAGTATACGACGCATGGAAAATCAGGCTAAAGGCATACTCGCAGTCAGGGATCAGTCGACTAACAAATTGCACAATATACTTCCGCAACGCGTCCGACGGCACATCACGCCAAATCTACATTCAGAACGGAGTATACGTAACACAAATAGGACCATGGTATGACCTACAGTCGTCACCCACGGAAAAGCACATCGCGATGACACTTCAAGCAACTGATTCCACAGTCTCAACAATCAGTGTGTATTTGGAGATTCTCATACCAAACAAAACAACATATGCTCAATACACCATTGCTTTCCAAATCACATAGTCCTCTTTCTGACTGCTTTTAACTGAAAGTACAGATTTTGGGTAATTACAGAGATTTCATCAAGCCTATATGCTCACGCGTTGGAGTCATTCGTAACGGGAAGAATCATGCTTTATTTCGACTCAACAACCACGAATATTATCTTAACCGCTGCAGTCGTCGGCCTGTTCGCCATTTTCCTGCTTCTGCTCGTGAAACTCAATCCATCAGCCGAAACAAGGCGGAAAACAGAAGATGAAGTGAAGCATGAGAAACCAAAACAAGAACAACCGCGGATACTCCTGCCACAAAGCCCACAGTTCTCTTCAGAAGAGACAATTTCCCAAAGACCTGCCGAAAAGCCAGCGATACTTGTCAGCTCGCCGACCACCGGAACCTCCGTCCAAACTAGACAGGAACTTCGAGAGATGCCCTTGATCCCCGACCAGAGGAGGACTATTCCGACTGCTCAAAGGATCGTGACACCTCAGCCTTCAAAACCTGTGCCTATTCCTCCCTCTGCTTCGAGAAAAGATTGTGCTCATCATTTTGGTTATCTGCGCACGTTTCCGAAGAACTCGCCTATTCCTGATGAGTGCTTTGGGTGTGAGAAAATCGTTGACTGCTTGGTCAATAACAAAAAGTCGAGATGAAACATGAAGGGGTGAAGTTGCCATATCACTTCAAGTGAAAGATGTGATGGTTACAAACATAATTACAATCGAGGCAGAAGACACCGTCAAAAATGCTGCAGAGCTGATGGAGAAACACGACATCGGTTGCTTAATAGTCATCAATTACGGGAATCCAATCGGCATCGTCACTGAGCGGGACATGCTCAAGAAAGTTCTCCTGCAACGCAGAGACTCTGGAAAAACAAAAGTGGGCAACGTGATGTCGGCTCCACTTATAACTTCGCATCCTCAAGCCGACATTCGAGAAGCCGTCCGTCTGATGAATGAACGGAGAATCAAGAAACTCCCCGTTCTCGAGGATGGCAGACTGATTGGGTTGGTCTCCCTGACAGACGTGATGCGCTCGCTAGCCTACTTTGAACACGTCATTTCCTCGCTTTGCACAAGATGTCAACAAGGAAAACAACAGAAAAACAAAAACGACGACAACAAAAACAACGAGGACAAAAAGGAACAGCAAGACCAAACAGAAAGCCAGAATGCGGCACTACTGTGAATTTCACGAACAGAAGAATGCCTGTAACCAGACGTCACGACTTTCTATATCCAATTCTTATCGAAAATCTTAAAACTGATTCGATTGCATTTTCTCCTTGCGGAGAGGAAAAATTGAAAAAAGCGCAGAGTCTCTTATTGTTGACTGTACTTCTGTTGGCCTTCATTTCAACATTGCCTTTGCTCGCGTGGGTTAACGCAGAACCTATAACGTTGACTGTTATCGAGTGGGAAGCTCCTCAGAAAGCTATTGTCTATGCTATTCCTCCAACAGACGATTCAATGACAAACGGCCACTACGTGTTGCTGAGCTATCATTCCTACAACACAATTAACTATTACATAAACACGAAGAACTCCTATGGCTTCTCAAGCTCGGCCGTTGTCAGCACCATCACGACCTCTGTCAACACTTGGGACAAGGAAACATCTTATCAAGTCTTCTCGTACATGGGCACGACGACAAGAGCCGCTGGCAAATATGACGGCTACAACGTTATCGCTTGGGGCCGATACCGCTCTGGTGTCATCGCTGTAACTATGAGTTGGGTCAGCGGCGGAAGAGTCCTCGAAGTTGACTGCATGATGAACACCCGTTTCCAGTGGAGCCTGACAGGAGAAGCTGGCAAGATGGATGTGCAGAACATAATGACCCACGAACTTGGCCACTTCGTTGGCCTCGCAGACCTTTACAGCGACGTTGACTACTGGTTGACAATGTACGGCTACTCAAACTACGGTCTAACATACGCACGCACACTTGGACTCGGCGACATCAACGGCATAAAAGCAGTATACGGAGCATAGATCACACCAAAAACCTCCTCCTTTTTCTCTATTATGATGTTTGCTCAACTGATGGAACCATTGTTTGACGAGAGCAGTGAAATAGAGCCGTCAGAATCAAATCGCAACTATATTATTCTAGAGACTCTAAGTGCTAGGCGGTGTCGTGTTTGCCCCTTCCATTAGTGGAGCGTTCAGAAGAAGAGGTCGCCAAGAGGATTAGGAAGAGAGTTGAAGCCGTAAAGGGTGTCAAAGGTTATCACCAGCTCAGCGTGCGCATGACTGGTAAACGTTTCTACGTGGAGATGCATGTCCTGCTCGACAGCAACTTGGGATTCGAGGACACCCACAAGATTGCGTCGTCTATTGAGAGAGGAGTTAAGGAAGTCGTGCCGAACGCTCGAGTCACTGTACACACGGAACCGCTGGGAAGAACAACGGAGAGCATCTGGGCACTCGTGAAGGAAACAGCCGAGGAAGTGCCAGGTTCGAGGGGCATTCACAACATACACATTCAAGAGATTAATGGGAGACTGTGCGTTGACCTGCATCTTGAAGTGAGTGCAAACATGACGGTTAAGCAGGCTCATGTTGTTTCTGAGCAAGTTGAGCGAATGGTGAAAGAGGCGAATCCACAGATTTCGGAGGTCACGGTTCATATGGAGTCCGCGTCTGAACGCATTTCTAGGGAGCAGACTGGAGTTGAGACTGAACTGGAATCGTACATCGAACATGTGGCAGAACGCTTCCCAGAGATAAAGCATGTCCATGGAATAGAAATCCGCAGAGTCGGCGATGCTCTGCATGTCGTGTTGAGTTGTCATTTTGATCCAAACGTTACTATGGCGAGAGCGCACGAAATTTCCAACGGTCTGGAAAGGGAAGTCAAGAGTGCATTCCCTCGCATAGCTCGAATAGATGTCCATGAAGAGCCGGCGTAGAATCTAAGGGACTATGGCTTCCATTCGTTACTCGTAATGCCTATATCTCCGTTGATTTTACATATGAGCCAAATCGTTTCGCATGAGGCGGATTCAAAACAACGGCAAAAGAACGACAAGCGCTCCAACGCACCGATTATTGGTCTATGCCATCAACCGAGGTATTCAAGAGGCTTCAAACCAGCGAGCAGGGTTTGTCGGAGCAAGAGGTCAGAGAGCGTCTTAAGACGCACGGGTACAACGAGTTGCCTACACAGACTCTGACTTGGCTTCAAGTTCTCGCGAGGCAATTCAAGAATCCCATATTCATCATTCTGATCGCCTGTGCTATTGTTGCAGGTCTTTACTCCGAACCCAAACAGTCCATAATAATACTCTCAATGATCGCTTTAAGCGTCATCTTGGGATTCTATAACGAATTCAAAGCAGAGAAAATCGTCGTTGACCTAAGACGAAACGTGTCCATAAAAGCAGTTGTGACTAGAGATGGAAAGCCGTCGGAAATTGACGCCAAGCTCCTGGTTCCGGGAGATCTCGTATCCGTTTATGTCGGAGACATCGTCCCAGCTGATCTTAGGACAGTTGAATGCAAGAATCTTCAGACAAACGAGGCAGTGCTCACTGGCGAATCTTTCCCGATTGAGAAGACTTCAGATGGCCTCAATCTGCAGCAACCCATTCCACATCAATTGATGAACTACCAATTCATGGGCACGGTAATCGTAAATGGAAGTGGCAAAGGTGTTGTTGTCTCCACAGGTAAGAACACAGAGTTTGGAGCCATATCAAAAAGCTTAGCTCGTGCTCATCCAGAGACCGAGTTTCAAAAAGGGGTCAGACAGTATGGTAACATGCTTCTCACGCTGACCGTTGCTCTCGCTGTTGGAATATTCGGACTAAACGCCATAATCGGTCGTTCGCCCATAGACTCTCTGTTGTTTGCTCTTGCCGTCGCAATCGGACTGGTTCCTGAACTCATGCCGGCAATCGTGACGATCAGTCTCTCCCAAGGGGCTCAAAGAATGGCTAAAGCCCACGTCGTTGTCAAACGCCTCGTATCGATTGAGGATTTCGGCAACATGGATGTCTTATGCACAGACAAAACCGGAACCTTAACAGAAGGAAGGATAATTCTCAACGACTGCCAATCAATTCGTGGAAAAGAAGATCCGAGAGTCTTAACGTATTCCATGCTGTGTAACGCCGCGGTTGTTGGCGAGAAAATATCCGGAAACCCTATGGATGTCGCGATCTGGCAGCATGCAATCGAGAAAGGCGCAAGGGAAGATGCGAGGAACTATACCAAAGTTGATGAGCTTCCCTTTGACTACCAGCGTCGAATGATGTCCGTTGTGGTCAGAAACAACGGCGAGTTCACGCTAATCACGAAGGGCGCTCCAGAATCAATCCTGTCAAAATGCACATATGTCGAGACAGGCAGTGAAGAACCGATTGACACTACTCTGCATCTTTCGATTAACGACAAATTCCTAAACCTGTCTCACTTAGGATACCGCGTCATAGCAGTTGCCTACAAGAATGTCGATGAAAAGACTAGCTACTCTGCTGAAGACGAAACAGACCTGACACTTCTCGGGTTCCTGACATTCACTGATCCTCCAAAGAAAGACGCTACGAGCGCCGTGGCGAACCTGAATGAAATGGGCGTTAACACAAAGATACTCACTGGTGACAACGAGCTCGTTGCTCGAAAGATCTGCGATGACCTCAATTTGCCCGTCAAGAGAGTAATAGGCGGATCAGAACTTACTCAGATGAGTTCAACCGAAATCAAGGCAGCGGTTGAAGAGAGTACGATTTTTGCCCGAATTACTCCGGAACAGAAGCTTGACATCATCAAAGCCTTGAAAGCAAACGGACATGTGGTCGGCTTTATGGGAGACGGTGTCAACGATGCGCCTGCCCTGTATGAGGCAGACGTCGGCATATCAGTTGACACAGCAGTTGATGTTTCGAAGGACGCCGCTGACATCGTGCTACTCGACAAAGACTTGCTCGTGCTGGCTAATGGGATAACCGAAGGTCGCAAAATCTTTGGTAACACCACAAAGTATATTCTGATGGGAACAAGCTCGAACTTTGGAAACATGTTCAGTGCGGCTGCTGCTTCGATTTTTCTTCCGTTCCTTCCTATGTTGCCGATGCAGATACTCTTCATGAATCTGCTGTATGATGTTGCGAACATGACGCTGCCCACGGACAACGTTGACGAGGAGTACACCAAGTGGCCCAAACGATGGGACATAGGTTTCGTGAGAAAGTACACACTGTTCTTCGGACCCTTCAGCTCGTTGTACGACTTTCTTACCTTTGGCATCATGCTCTTCATATTCGGAACTTTCGCTGCAGCGAACCTAAGCCCCACAAGCCCAGAATTTCTGAAATTTGCATCACTATTTCAAAGCGGCTGGTTCGTAGAGTCCTTCTGGACAGAAGTATTAGTTATGTTCGTGATCAGAACAAGGCGTATACCATTTCTCTCGAGTCGTCCTGGAAAGTGGCTAACCGTGCTCACTTTGTCTTGCATCGCATTTGGAACCATACTTCCATTCACTATCCTTGGCGATTTCTTAGGGTTCACCGCACTTCCAGCCGAGTACTGGGTACTCTTGATACTCATGGTTGCCACCTACCTGCTTCTAGTGGACGCCGGCAAGGTGTTCTTTTACAAGATATGCAAGTTTTGATGAGGAATGATCATGTTGAATCTTGACTTATTCGCTTGGTGGGCGGTGACTATCAGCGGTGGTATTGCATTCCTGATTCTGGTGAGCATTTATCTTTATACAAAGAGCAGAGTAATTCGAAGAGAAAGCCACAAATCAGCGGCTGGAACGAGGCTTGGAAAAGACTTCATTTTCGTCTGGGTTTTGATTGGTCTACTAGTCTTTTACATAGTCTCTGTGAACATTGGTTCGTCGATGGTTTTCGCCGCGGGCAACATCATAGTAGAAGCGATGCTCATTGCTTATTTGATTATGAACAGACGTGAGAAGTCTGCAGAAACGGTTCGTCCAAGATCACAATAATGAGTGTCAATGTGCAGACAACGGTGGTGCCGCTGAACCTGAACGTGTTGCTTTCAAGACTTATGTGAACATGTTAGGCGACGACCGATACGAATTCTATCCCGACCTAAACGCTGACCTCAAGGTCGACATAAAGGATCTAGCGCTCTGCGCCAAGTATTATGGAAGACAGTACTGAAGCTGCTTTTTTTTCAATTTGCCTATCTGGTGTCATGTTAATATAGCCTTTATTGCATTATCAGTAGTTCTCCCAACCAAACGTTTAGACAATTGAAGTCTGAAAGGGTTGAACCAGAATGAGGAAAGTTGCCATTGTGGGCGGGGGTGCAACTCGATGCGGCAAGCGTGAGGCGAGTTGGCGTGATCTGGCACAGGAAGCCGGAAAAGCCATGTTTGAAAACGTCCCTAACTTGTCTCAGAAAGATGTTGACAGCCTGATTGTTGGCGCGGCTCAGCCAGAGCGTTTTGCTTTTCAGGCTCACGTTGCACCTTTGGTCGCTGAATACTTGGGTATTATGCCACGGAAGGTTTTGGCGCGGACTGAATTGATGTGTGCGTCTGGGCAGGCGGCCATTCGCTACGCTTACGCCTGTGTTGCCAGTGGCTTGTCGGATGTTGCCGCTGCGTTTGGTGTTGAGAAGATGTTTATGCCCGACATGGCTGAGGCTCAGACCAACATGACCTGCGTGCTCGATCGCGAATGGGATGGAGTCAACGCCTTGTCGGCGCCTCCGTTTTTCGCAATGACTGCTCAGAGGCACATGTTTGAATACGGCACCACAAAAGAGCAGATGGCGTTGGTGTCGGTTAAGAATCATCGTTACTCTGCGTTGAATCCGTTGGCGCAGTTTCCTAAGGAGGTCACTGTTGACGATGTGTTGAAGTCGGTGATGATTGCGCCTCCGCTTCAACTGCTTGACTGCAGCGGCATAACGGACGGGGCTGCGGGTGTGATTATGGTGCCTGCTGACGATGCCAAGAAATACACCGACACGCCGATGTACGTAGTCGGCTCAGGTCAGGCTAACATTGGAAACACGGTGGGCAACCTCGCCAACATGACCGAGTGGATTCCACTCAAGATGGCTGCTCAAGAGGCTTTTCAAACTGCACACATTGCGGCTGATGATGTTGATTTGGCTGAAGTGCATGATTGCTTCACGATAAGTGAGATTATGGAGTACGAGGCGTTCGGCTGGTGTGAAAAGGGCAAGGGTGGCAAATTCATCGAGGAAGGGCAGCCCTTTATCGGTGGAAAAGTCGCAGTCAACCCGCGAGGTGGACTGCTCGGTTGTGGGCATCCCCTCGGAGCCACGGCTATTTTGCAGACGTTGGACATCCTGCAGCAGTTCAGGGGCGAAGTGCCGAAGGGTCGGTATGTTGAAGGCGCTGAGGTTGCGTTGGCACATAATTTGAGTGGACCGGCGAATGTTCACAGCATCATGGTCTATTCGAGGTGACACGGGAGATGGGTAATGTTGAATTTGACAAGGCGTGTCGACCTGAGACAGTGAAGTTGCCGTTCATGCTTGACTTTTACCCGCTGGAAGATAGCAAGAACACGATGATTGGTCAATTCTTCACAAGCTTGAAGCAGGGACGCTTGACGACGACCAAGTGCAAGAAGTGTGGCAAGTTGTTGTGGCCGCCTCGAATCGTCTGCAGCAACTGTCTCTCAAACGAACTAGAGTGGGTCGACTTGGGCACAGAAGGGGAATTGTACGCTTTCACTGAGATGAAGCTGGGGGCGCCGCTGGGTTTTGTTCAAGACGCGCCTTTCTCAATTGGCATCGTGAAAATCGGCGGATTGCTTATTTCTGCAAGAATAGACAACGCCAAGTATGATCAATTGAAGATGGGTGAGAATCTGCAATTGAAAATAGTTGAGTTAGAGGACGGAAGGGTCTTCTACAGGTTTAGGAAACCTTAATAACTGAACAGAAAAAGCCACGAAAGAGAGGCATTTAATACTCGCAGCTTTGGAAAATGCTTTAATTCCTGTGCTGCCTTAGACTGGATTGAATTGTTGAGAGGGGGCGCCATTGTGATTGAGGTTTTCGTGCGTTCTGTCTCAGTTTATATGGACGTAGAAGGTCTCAGAGAGGCGAGTCAGCATACGTATTGTTCGCCTGGAACAGCTACTGGCTTGGTCAATAACGTGGCGTCAAGGTTCAAGGGGCGGATGCTTTCTCAAAATGACTATACTGTGCTTGAGATGATAGATGAACTTGCTCGTGAGTTGCCTGATGAGGTTCGGGTGTACGACATTTCGGGTGTGAAGGACCGAGTTAAGGCGTTGAGGCGTGGGGTTCTGAATACACCGACAGTGGTTGTTAGAGGCAAGAAGTACGAAGGCTTAGATATGATTCTTGAGTTGTTTCCCTGACAGTGCTGAGTGTCGGTCATCGTGCTTTTGAAAATGGATTATGTGGACGAGTTGGTTGTCGTTCCATTCTTCGTGTTTTTTCTTCCAGGCGCGTTTGAATTCGGCCAAACTCGCATATCCTTCGCGTTTTGCGTCTTGTTCGTCGAAGTATCGGAGTCGTTTTCTCTCAACCGACAAAACGTGGAGATCAGCGAAGTGTGGCACATAAACGCTGGCGTGGACGTCTGCGCCTACTTTGATTTTCGAGTCTGGAGCGTCTGGACTGCTGAGTTGGGTTTTTTCGCCTTTCAGGATGGGTTCCATGTCGTTGGGTTCGAACGTTAGTTCAGCTGGTTCTTCTTTGATTTGGGTGAGGATTTCTTCGATTCGTTTTTCGGGTGATTTGGCTGCTTCGTCTATGACTCGCCTGGCCAGTTTCTGTGACACGCCCTCGGTGGCGAGTTTCTCGCTGATTTCAACTTGTCTTTCGGTGTCCGGTATCTTTCTCATTATTGTCCTCGCTGTGGTGTAGTCGATTTTGCCCTCGGGTGTGCCTCTCCGCTCCACGGGTGAGGAAGCTACGATTTTCTTGATTTGGTCGGGTGCCTTTGTTAGTTCGAGCCATGTCTTCACGGTTGCCTGAGAAACTCCGAGTCTGTTGGCCAGCGCTTGAGGGTTTCCGAATTTTTCAGGATACCTGTCCAGGAGGAGTTTGCAGCAGTTGCCTTTTTCGACTGCGGTGAGGTCTTCTCTCTGAATGTTCTCAACTAGGTTGAGCTCGATTACTTGTTCGTCTGTGTACTGGCGAATGACAGCGGGCACGGTCTTTAAGCCTGCTTGTTGTGCTGCTCGGTAGCGGCGTTCGCCTACGACGACTTCGTAGCCGTCGCTGATTGGCCGACAGATCAGAGGTTCGAGCAGTCCTACTTGCTTTATGCTGTCGGCCAAGTCGTTTAGGCGGATGATGTTTATGTCGAGTCTAGGATTGAGCCTGTTGGGTCGAATCTTCTTCAAGTCGAGTTCAATCAGCTGTCTTTCCATGAGCGAGCCTCGCCTCCCTCAAAGAGTCTGACATCCAGCACATAAAACTTAGCTGAGCTTGTTCCTTGTTATTAGACGTACTCCTAGGAAGATCAGGACTCCGCCTACTATTGTGTAAAGGCTGAGTGTTTCTCCGACGAAGGTTGCTGCTAAGAGGACTGTGACCAATGGTTCAATGAACAAGAACGAACTTGTGACCGTTGCTCCGACTTGTTTCAGCACATGGAACCATATGAAGTAGCCGAACAATGAACACGCAACAGCCAGGAATAATATTGCAGACCAGCTTGAGAGGCTCATTGAGGCTATTTGGCTCAGTGAATTGTCGATGAGTGCAAACGGGATGAGGCCCAACCCGCCTATGACTGTGACGTATCCAGAAACTAGGAAGGGATCATATCTTTCGAGAGTCTTCTTGCCGAACAGATTGTATACTGCCCAGAGGACGGGTGTCGCGAGCAGAATGAGGCTTCCCAAGAAGAACTGCATGTTGCCGGTCAAGTTCGGGTTTCCTCCGCCGATGACGATGAGGGTGCCCAGCGCCGCGATTCCGATTCCTGATGCCTGTTTTCGTGTCAGGCGTTCGTTGAGCATTTTGGTCGAAAATACGGCGATGATTATGGGTGAGAGAAGTGTGACCAGTATGGCGGCGAGTGAGGCTCCTGCCATCTCTATGCCCGTGTACTGGGCGATGAAGAAGAAGGTGACGCCTGTTAGGGCGAGAAGAATTATGACAGGGATGTCTTTCTTCTCAACGAGCAACCTGTAGTTTCTTGTTCTGCTTCTTCTTATGAGGAGGGCTGCTATGAAGAGGGCTCCTGCGATGAGGAATCTGCTGGTTGCCACGGCTATGGGTGTTAATCCTTCGTTTATGGCTATTTTGACAACTACGAATGAGCTTCCCCAGAACACTATCACTGTGAGCATGAGGAGTATGTTGAGTCGACCTATCGGGGTAGTTGTCAAGTCAAGTCGACTTCTTTGTCCATGTAAATTTGGTCTTTCTTAAAGCCCGTTGAGGCGTAGAGTTTCAGAGCTGGCTTATTATGCGCCGATACCATGAGTGAGAGTCGCGAGTAGCCTCTTTCTTGGCAGTAACTTTCTGCCTTTTCTGTAAGTTTTTTGCCTATGCCTTTGCCTCTGAGTTCTTCTTTCACGAATATGTCGTAGATGAATCCTGAGCTCTTGCCTGTCATCATGTTTTTGCTTTCTCCGACAAACAGGTAGCCAGCGAAACTTTTGTTGTCGTCTTCGGCGACGTATATCTCGCTGTTTTCTTGCTTGGCAAAATTCTCAAAGACCTCTTCCATGTGTTTGCTCCATTCTTTCTTGTTTAGCTCCTTTTGGTCCATTTCGGAGAGACTGTTCCAGCCTGTTTCAACCGTTAGCCTTCGAATTAAGGTCATGTCCTTCTTTTTCATCGGTCTCAAATTGACGCGCATTGTGCCATTCACTCCTCAGCATAGTATTTGCCTAGAATCTGAGGAGATATAAGACATTTAGCCAGGAAGATGAGACAACGCCTCTACAATACTCATGTGTTCACCAGCTCCAGCTTATGACAACGCTTAATTCGTCAGAACAAAGACTGTGAAAGGGTGAATCGTTATGAAAGAATTGAAGATTACGAGTCCAGCTTTCCAGCACAACGATGTTATCCCGGCTAAGTGCACGGGCGACGGCAAAGACATCAATCCAGCCTTGCAGATTGAAGGCATTCCAGAAGGAACGCAGAGCCTCGCGTTGGTGGTGGATGACCCGGACGCTCCGATGGGAACGTGGGACCACTGGGTAGTGTGGAATATACCGCCGAGCAATCAGATCAAAGAAAATAGTGTTCCAGGAACCGAAGGAATGAACAGCTTCAGAAAACACAGCTACGGAGGACCGTGCCCACCATCGGGTACACACAGGTACTTCTTCAAAGTCTATGCTCTCGACACAAAACTGACATTGAATCCGAGCAGCAACAAGAGAGACCTCGAAAAAGCAATGCAAGGACACATACTGGCAAAAGGTGAGATCGTAGGCAAATACTCAAGAAAAAAATGAGCAATCCCTTCTTTTCTATTTGATCCATGCCTGTCTGCCAAATGCACTTAGCACAAGACCGTCATGTATGTGTCGTTGCCGATTAGCCCGCCTTAACACAGGTAAAAGTCTGTCTAGAATAGCTTGTAGATCTTTCTACCGTCCGACGCGGTTCCGATCAGCTTTGCGCTCTTAAGAGTAGAATTCTTCAAGATGAATTCGACAAATTGTTCCTCAGTGAAATTCTTGTATGAGTTTTTCATTTGAGGCTCGGTGGAAATAGCAGGCTCAAAAAACATCTCTTTCATTTGAAGTTTATTGAGCAGCTTGACTAATAGCTCGTACGTTTTCTTTCTTTTGAGGAAGTGATGAAATATGTTCAGCGCCAAGACAACATCAAATTTCAGGTCTCCGACGCCTTTCCAACCTAAGATGTCTTGTGCTAATACCTTGAATTCATTATTTTCAGCCTTACGCAGCTTTTTCAAGTAGTATAGGCGCGTCGGGTCACTTTCGACGGCGTAGCAATCAAAGCCCATCTCCTCAAATCTGTGGCAGAAGTATCCGTAGGCGGCTCCTATATCAAGCAGTCTGCCTTTGCGAGCAGACAGGTTGTCCGCTATCATGTCGAATCTCTGTCCACAGTAGTCCTTGGCCCGGCGGTAATCCTCGCTCGGAAGGTCACAGTCTGGGTGGGTGGGTGGTTGATAAAGATGCTTCTCAAGAGCTCTAGTGTACAGCTCCTTCCTTAATTCTTGCCATTTCGAATGTCTTGCGATTATATCAACTGGAATTTGCTGTGAGGCCTTTTTCGCAGCTAGAAAAGCATGCAGGTCATCCGCTAGCAATAAATCTCCATCTCGACTGACAGCAACAGCAAATCCGCTTTTGTGGCCTTCAACACTTGAGCTATTCTGCAATTCTTCGTTTAACGTGTCGGGCTCATGTATATTGTCTATTCTCGTGGCATTTAGATCCCAATTGCCTGGCAACACTGGAACGGTCGTCCCCGTGTTTTGACGTCGCGGGAGCCCTTCCGCAAGGTAACGCTTTACTTTTTCTGGTTTTATCGATGAGAAATTTGGAGAATTGAGTTCTTCATAGTGCTTCCTTTTGAGCTCAAGTCTCCACAAAAAGAGCTCGCCGTAAATCATCTCATTCTGTACAGATCTGATCTTTGGAAATTCATCCAACAAGTCACTTATGATTTCGCGATTCAACTTCATTTTGTGTGAACACCTTGGATCTTTGGTTGAGGCAATTCATGTGGCAATCCAGCAAAAACTGGACACATCTTTTCATTCTTCTGTACTCTTTTGAGGGCGCTCTTATAGATTACTGCTATAAATCCTATAATAATGATGCAAGTGTACGTCTATCTCCAGATTCCAGTATACAACTGCAAGAAGCACCGAAGTTTTGGTTGGATAAAATTCTGTCCAACTAGGGGTGGTGAAGCACAAGTTACTGCTAGAAAAAAAGGGATCTGTTTAGAGTTTTGGGCAGTAGGTTTTTTCTATAAGAGTTTAATTGCTTCTTCTCTTGGGATGGCTACCATTGTTTCCGTGGTGACGGTGTCCGCTGCACTAATGGACAGCTTCATAGCTTCTTTTTCGTTCGGTGCTTCAAGTATCATCACGGTATCATAGCGTCCTAGAGTCCAGTAGAAGCCCAGAATCTTTATCCCACTTTTCTTCATGTCCTCAAGCATCTTTGTGACTTGTGCCGAAACTTCTTTGGCTGGTTTCTTCTTGAACCTACCGAAACTTATGAAAATCAACCATTCTCACCTCCTCTAAGACCTGCAAATCGTCATATTGACTCATAATCTATTCACCACGCCTAGATTTTGCAGCCTCAATTAATAACAATGTGTGACTGTGGCAATGCAGTAACAACGGCAAACAACATAGAAGAGCACGGCAAACAGACGCAGAATCAACATACAGAAACCAAGACAGATCCCAAAAAATAACTAGAACCAAGCCTCACAGACCTCAAGAAAATTTCTCAACCCATACTAATGGATAGTCTAGTCTAGACTCTATTTGACCACAAAACTTATCTTAGGTCAACCATGCATGAATAACAACAATGGAGCAATAAACAATGAGTGATGACATAATCGAAAGACCAAGGCCACAACCCGTAAACGTCAAAGTAGGCGAACTAACACCCGAATCCAAAGCTGTAAACGTCACAGTCAAAG
>Ga0153915_10003515_pt1 | contig 14376 bp, 9 predicted proteins | sample Opewatmetagenome_2_FD_107003 | JGI IMG/M metagenome (GOLD analysis project Ga0153915, IMG submission 107003) | Freshwater wetland microbial communities from Ohio, USA - Open water 3 Core 3 Depth 3 metaG | ecosystem: Environmental > Aquatic > Freshwater > Wetlands | place: USA: Ohio, Lake Erie... | reverse complement strand
GTCGTTAATGTAATGAACTACGGCATCTTCGTCAGACTCGAAGAGGGCGTCGAAGGTCTCGTACACATCAGCGAAATGAGCTGGACAAAGAAAATCAATCATCCGGGCGACCTCTACAAGCTCGGCGACCAAATCGAAGTTGTTGTTCTCGACGTAAACAAGGACAAACAGGAAATATCTCTCGGCGTAAAACAACTCGAGACAAATCCGTGGGCTATCGCATCACAGAAATATCCTCAGGGAACAATCGTTACCGTTAAAGTTACGAGCCTTACCAACTACGGCGCATTTGTTGAAATCGAACCTGGCATTGACGGCCTGATTCATATTTCAGACATAAGCTGGACAAAGAAATATAATCATCCGGGCGAAGCGCTGACAAGAGACCAGCAAATCAAATGCGTTGTTCTCGAAGTCGATGAGGAAAAACAGAGAATATCTCTCGGCGTAAAACAGCTTACTGAAGATCCGTGGCTGCACGCAATTCCGGAAAAATATCTGCCTGGCCAAATCGTTCGCGGCGTTGTTACGAAGATAACAAACTTCGGCGTATTTGTTGAACTCGAGCCAGACCTTGAAGGCCTGCTGCACATTTCAGAAATCGCAGACCATAAGATTGAAAGTCCACAGGACATTGTAAAGCCAAACGAGGAAGTCGAAGTTAAGATTCTCCGCGTTGACGGCGATTCAAGAAAAATCGGTCTTTCAATGCGAAGAGTTAAATGGGCCGAAGAAGACAACAAGCAGACACCTGTATCTGATGCTGAGCAGTCTTCTCAATCATCATCGTCATCTTCACCAAGAAGAGGCGGTCTTGATGGCGAAGGTCTTATGATTCCTCCAATTCAGCCGTCCAAAGGCGAAGAGAAAACTGAGTAAGTAAAATATTCACAATGACTTACAAGGCCGTTGTCGTTAACAGACAGCGGCCTTTTTTATTTTAACAGCCACATTAACAGTCCCCTCCTTTTAGTCGATATTGTTACCGGAAAGAAATTCTATTACTAACGTCCTATAACAGGAAAACCAAATGACCGTATTCGATACGACAATAAAAGATTATCTGACAGAAATAGATGAGTCGCCACTTTTGACATGGCAGGAAGAACAGGATCTTGCCAACAGAGTAATCGATTCCGATGACCCCGAAGCAAGAGACATACTCGTCAGAAGCAATCTGCGTCTTGTCGTCAGTATAGCCAAACGATTCGCAACCGGAAAATTATCTCTTGGCGACCTTATCGCAGAAGGCAATCTCGGACTTATTCGCGCGGTCGATTCTTTCGACCCATCCGTCGGCGTAAGGTTCAGTACTTATGCTGCGTGGTGGATTAAGCAGACTATCAAGCGTGCACTTCTGCTGGACAGCGGGCCAATATCAATTCCAACATATATGGTGGAACTTGTTAATCAGTACCGGCACGTTGCCAACGATTTACAAAAGAAAATGGCAGAAGCTCCTTCTGTGAATCAAATAGCAGAAGAAATGAAACTGCCTGTCAAAAAAATCATCGCGATAAAGGAAATCGCAGATTCTGTACATACGCCATTAGACGGCGATGCGGACTCCACAGGTCCAACTATGCAGGAAACGGCACAGCCAGTTTCAAATCATCTTCCAGAAGATGAAATCGCTGACGCTGAAGAGCTTACAAAAATTGTAAAAATGCTCGACAAATTAGACGCAAGACAAGCTGAGGTTCTAAGACTGCACTTCGGTATAGGCAGCAAAGAGCCATTGACTTTAAAGCAGATAGGTGTTAAACTCGATCTTACTCGTGAGAGGGTAAGACAGATTCAGCAAGAAGCGCTTAAAGCCCTCAATAGTATGATGATTTGCGAATAACTTGTATTTCTGCAGGTACCAATGAAAGTAAATATAGACAAATATATTCGGTCTATCCCTGATTGGCCCAAAAAGGGCATTCTGTTCAGAGATATTATGCCCCTGCTGGCCGACAAAGAAGCTTTCGCCGTGACCATCGACACAATGTCGGTGAGATACAAAGACAAAAAAATAGATTACGTGGCAGCAGTTGACGCCAGAGGTTTTATTCTGGGAGCAGCTATCGCTTTGAAGCTAAATGCCGGATTCGTACCCATCAGAAAAAAAGGCAAACTGCCATTCAAAACAGAATCCATTACCTACAACCTCGAATACGGACAGGATACTCTTGAAATTCAATCGGATGCCATAAAAAAAGATTCAAATATTCTTATGGTTGATGATTTGCTCGCGACCGGCGGAACTATATCCGGGGCGTGCAAACTTGTAGAAAAAATCGGCGGGAAAATTCAGGGAGTCGCATTTCTTGTCGAACTTAAAGAACTCAATGGAAGAGAAAAAATCTCGCAGTATGATATTTCCGTAGAAATTGCTTACTGATTTCACGAAATGATTATGCAAAACATCAAAGTTAAAATTCCGGCCTGCCCAGCAGGCAGTTATACCATAACTATCGGTTCCGGCTTTCTGTCGACCGTACTTGTACAAATCAAAAAACTTTTCCCCAACAAAGAGCTGTTTATCATCACGGATGCCAATGTAGCAAAGACAAAGCATCTGAAAAATTTACTCGGCAGAGAAAACTTTGCGCGATATATAATTTCACCTGCCGGCGAGAAATCAAAAAACATAAAAACAGTTATTAAAATCATCGAACAAATGGAAAAGCGTGCGCTCGGCAGAGATTGTGCCGTTGTCGCCATTGGCGGCGGAACTGTTGGTGATATCGCGGGCTTTGTCGCTTCGATATACAAGCGAGGTGTTCCCGTTGTTCAAATACCAACAACAACTGTCGCACAGGCCGATTCGTCTGTCGGCGGAAAAACCGGAGTAGATTCATCTATCAGCAAAAACGCGTTCGGAGCATTTAACAACCCCGCCGCGGTTTTTATCGATGTGGACACGTTGAAAACTCTCGATACAAAACAATTCAACGCGGGTCTGGTAGAATCAATAAAACACGCACTTATCGCTGACGAAAAATATTTTGCTTATCTGTTAAACAATCTCGATGATATTCTCGCAAGGAAAAACAAGCCGCTTGAACATATAGCCCTGAACAACTGCCAAATAAAAGCTAATGTTGTGGGGCAAGACCCCTACGAAAAAAATAAAAGGAGAATTTTAAATTACGGCCACACAATCGGCCATGCTGTCGAATCGGCAAGCAATTACAAAATTCTTCACGGCCAGGCTGTTGCCATCGGAATTATCGCAGCAAATATTATCGAGCATAAACTCGGACTCGGCGGTGGTAAAAGACTTGAAATATTAAAAGACTTATTTGCCAAATTAGATATAAGTCTGAAGATTCCAAAATCAATAACCAAAAATCGAATCCTTGATATTATAAGCAGAGACAAAAAGGCTGTGCAGAAATGGCCGAGATTTGTGCTACTTGAAAAAACAGGGAAAGTATTGTGCCGCAGCGGTGAATTTGCGCATAACGTAGAAAGAAAAGTTGCCGAGGAAGCGATAGATATTTTGCTAAAACAGAAATTCTGAGGTTAAAATGTTCAGAGAAAAAATTAAGGTACTCGACTGCACCATCAGAGACGGCGGTTTAATTAACAATCATTACTTCACGGATGAATTTGTTCGCGCAGCGTATAAAGCTATTTCAGACGCTGGAATCGATTATATGGAAATGGGTTATCGTTCGAGCAGAGCACTGGCACCTGAAGCCAATTACGGTCCGTGGAAATATTGCGACGATGAAAAAATCAGCCGAATCATCGACGGTATAGAATCAAAAACTAAAATTACTATAATGGTAGATGCACATCGCGTTAAAGAACAGCAGTTTCAGCCAAAAGATAAAAGTCCTGTCGATATGATTCGCGTAGCTACATATGTCAAGGACATCGACAAGGCAATCGCAATGGTAAAAATCGCACACGATCTCGGTTATGAAACAACTGTTAATATAATGGCGGCTTCAATTGAAATTGAAAAAGACCTTATCGAGGCGCTCGACCAACTTGCTGAAACACCAACAGATGTTGTTTATGTTGTTGACAGCTATGGATATTTTTACTGCGAACAAATCGAATATATGGTCAAGCTGTATCGTCAGCATCTGCCTGTGAGCAAGGAAATAGGAATTCACTGCCATAACAATCAGCAGCTCGCGTTCGCAAATACAATTGAAGGAATTATTCACAACGCTAACTACGTTGACGCATCGCTGTACGGCATCGGCAGAGGCGCGGGTAATTGTGCACTCGAACTAATAATGGGCTTTTTGAAAAATCCTAAATTCAGCCTGACGCCGATTCTGAAAGTCATTGAAGATTATATGATTCCGATGCGTAATGAACTCGAATGGGGCTATCTGATACCATTTATGGTTACGGGAATTTTGAACAGGCACCCAGAATCCGCAATCAGTATCCGTAAAACAACTGACAAGGATAAATACGCTGAGTTTTATGAAAAAATTCGTGACTCGCTGGATAATTTGTAAAAACAGGCGCAACAAAAAAGGGTTCAGTATTCGCTGAACCCTTCTCGTTTCACCAGTTAGTGAAAAATCTTCTTCCTTTATTTTTTTCTTCTCAGAGCCAAAACTCCAAGGCCAAGCAATGCAAGCGTTGCCGGCTCAGGTGTTGGAATCTGTTCTGTGCAGAACTCTACACTGCCCACAAATGAAACCTTTAAACCAAAGTCGCCGCTGTCGCCAATGAGTATCGCAGAGCCCGACCCTTTATAATAATCAATAGAGCCAATCCATTTACCACTGACACTATCATACGTAACAGCATTTATTACATATGTCCAATCGTCCGGAGTAATCACGTCTAAAATCGAGAAAGTTTTATTCATCGTAATAGTAATGTGATAATCAGTCCAATCGAAAGTTGTGTCATTTTCCACGGTTTCAGCGAACCAGACCTTAGGATCCAATTCCGTATTCGTGGTAAAATCACCAAGAATATGGCCGGGATACCAGTTTTGTACACAGCCCATTGAAAGTGTGTACTCTTCAAGCCCACTATCATAGACCCAATTCTGCGTACCTGCAACAATAGCACCATCGCCATCATCATCACAGGTATAACTTACAATCGAAGCGTTAACAAAAGAAGCGGCAACCCACACTACAAGAAATGCGAAAAGTATCTTTTTCATTCTCCAACTCCTTTAAAAAAATGTTCACACAATAACACAGATTATGGCGCGTATTATACTATAAATCCGCATTGAGTCAAGTAAAAACTGAAAGATGTCCGATAAAATACACAAAAAAACAGTAAAACCCAATAATTGCCCTAAAAACCGCATTTTTAGCGTTTTATGGGGACTGTATCAGCAAAGGCGTGAATGCCGGGCAATGCGTTGCCGTTGTGGTCAAACAAAGCGGCTGCACCGCCAAGCCAATTATTTTTGCCTGCGACAGGTATAGATTCCGGAAACCAGTAAAAAGCGCCTGTGCCGCGATTATCCGGAACCTGTAAAATGGTTTTTGTAACTTTGCTCAGCATATCGTACTGCCCCCGCGGAGTCAGTGGGAATTCCATCTTCCCGACAGGAGGATGGTCGTGCCAATTAACCTGTTCTTTATGCGGATAAGCAGTTTCAACAACCACGACATCTTTTTTCAATTCTGTCGCAATGTAATTCAAATTTTCTTTCAGGTTCTTAATTTTGCCGTGCCACCACGGATAATAACTTACTCCAATCATATCATAAGAAACATGATACTTATTTATATTACTGAAAAACCACCGGCTCACACTTTTTTTGCCGCCCTGGTCGATGTGAAGCATTATTTTAATATTGGCATCCGGTGCAGCTTCCCGAACACCTGCAATTCCGGCTTTCAGTAACGATGTAAATTTTCCCCACTGAATTTCAGTGTCATTCGCCTCAGAAACACTGCCATCCGGCCAAAGAATGCCTGGCGTTATTTCATTGCCAATCTGCACAATATCAGGAAGTAAATTTTCTTTTTTGAAAGCTGCGATAACAGAAGCGGTATAGTTATGCACTGTTTGTTTGAGTTCATCAAAACTCATTTTGTTCCAAGCCGTCGGTTTTATTTGCTGCTGAGGGTCTGCCCAAGTGTCTGAATAATGGAAGTTGAGTAGAAATATCATATCGGCTGCTTTTGCCCTTCGAGCAAGATTTATGGTATAAGCAAGGTCGTTGTCAACAATGCCATCTTTTTTAGGATTCACGAAAAGACGCAGCCTGACCGCATTAAAGCCATTGTCCTTCAAAATGGCAATCAGGTCTTTCGACTTGCCGTTTTCATAATACACCACACCCTGTGCCTCAAGCAATGTAAGTGCAGATATGTCGGCGCCAATAAGAATTTTTTTCGCGGCAACAGCGTTAGAAGTACAACACATCATAATTCCGAGAAAAAGAAAAAATAATTTCGACTTCATAATCATTTCTTATTTAAAATTGATACTCCATATTTTGGCAAAGTCAAGACTTTTTCACATACATTGCCACTGATTATGTCCTCATATCTCCCCAAAGGCAGTTTAATTTTCTTTTCTATTTCGCTGTAGTTAAGATAGAAATGGCAGGTTTTGCCATCTTTGCTTCTCGTCATCAATTCAACATCGTCCGGCAAATCAGGAACATCAATTTTCTGAACAGCAAGAATATTCATCAGAAAATCCTTCATAAAATTTTTGTCCGGCCGAGTGCCGACATAATACGCTTTTCCCTTACCGAACTGATTTTCTGTAAAGGAGGGATTGCCGGCATAATAACCATTTACAAACGCTGCTAACGGCCTGGCTGTTGTAGTATGAATGACATCGCACCATACAGAGCATTCATAATCTTTCTTAAAACCATCAATCGCAGCATTCATTTTCATCGCGTTTTTTCCGCCAAGCGGCAAAGGATTATACTCCTCAACCTTTATACCCATAACATTTTTCAACGGGCCTGGGTAGCCGTCAAGATAAACACCGACGGATTCGTCAATCAGACCTGTAAAATATGTAGTAATAAAAATACCTCCATCTTCAACAAATTTTTCAACAGCTTCTTTAAAGCCCGGCTTAATCAAATGCAGAAGCGGCGCAACAACGATTTTATATTTTGAAAAATCATAATGGACTGGAATTACATCAACAGGAATATTCAAATCGTAAAATGCGTTGAAATAATATTCGAGTTCGCTAAAATAGCTGACCAGCACCGTTGGGAAAGGCTGCGCGTTGGCATTCCAGAAAGTTTCATTATCCAGCGACTTGCTGCCGGCTGAGCCATACGGATTATCAACCGTCCACCAGGAATCATTATCCATAACAATGGCAACTTTTGAATCAGTATTCGAGCCGATGATGTCTTTTACTTTTTCCAATTCATTTCCGAGGCCGCAGATTTCTTTGAACACTCTCGAATCTTCGCCGAAATGCGGAACCATACCACTATGGTATCTCTCCGCGCCTTTTTTCGATGCCCGCCACTGGAAATACATTACAGCATCCGAGCCGTGAGCGAGAGCCTGATAACTCCAAAGCCTCATCAGACCCGGCGGCTTATTTATATTGACCGGATACCAATCAACCTGCGAAGGTGCCTGCTCCATAAGCATAAAAGGTTTGCCCAAAAGTGAACGCATCATAGAATGTCTCATCGCAGCCCATTTGCGTGAATCCGGATTGGCAGGGTCAGGGTAACAGTTCCACGAAACAACATCGAGACTGTCTTTGAACAACGAATGGTCGAACTTACGCCAATCACCTTCAAAATTTGTGGTAATCGGTATGTTCGGCGTTATATTCCTGAGAACGTCATATTCCTGGCGATAAAGCGTAAAGAAACTTTCGCTTAAAAATCTTTTGTAGTCGAGCAGCTTCGTGGAATTTCTTGAGCCAGAGCTGGCTTTTGGCGTATTCACCTGTTCCCATTCAAAATATTTTTCGCCCCAGAAAACCGTGCCCCAGGTTTCATTCAAATTATCAATCGTATCATATTTTTCTTTGAGCCATTCACGGAATTGCTTTGCGCAGTTTTCGCAGAAACACATTTGATTTTTATTGGCGTATTCATTGTTGATATGCCACAAGGCGAGTGCTTTATGTTTTTTGTAACGGTCGGCGATTTTTTCAGCTAATTTGCGAATGAATTTTCTGTATGTCGGACTGTTAATACAATAAGCCTGTCGTGAACCATAATCAACTTTCTGTCCCGATTCAGTTACGGGCAGGACATCATTGTATTTATAGGCCAGCCAAATCGGCGGTGCAGCGGTAGAGGTCGCCAAACAAGCGTAAATATTATTTTCCGCAAGCAGATTCATAATATCGTCGAGCCAGTCGAAATTATAAGTATCTTCATCCGGCTGAATAAGTGCCCAAGTAAAAATGGCAATGCTAACCATATTCACGTTCGCCTTTTTCATCAGGCGAATATCCTCTTTCCAAATTTCACGCGGCCATTGTTCTGGAAAATAATCGCCGCCGAATATTATTTTTGGAATTTTAGGCGTTATCATTTCTGCTCACCGCACTTTCGATTTATCTGCTCGAGCGTAAACCATTTCATTTCCATCGGCATTAAAGAAATTTCCGCTGATTTTCCGGTTTCATTATAAATCGTCGTTTTCTGCGATTCCTCGGTATTATTCATAACGACAAATTCCTTTGTCTGCGGATAACAGGCACAATCAGTATTATAATTGGAACTGAACCATATTTTCAATTTATTTTCCAGACCAGCCGACCAAAGAACCACACGATAAAACAAACGGATATTTTCCGGCGTGTGCAAATAATCAGCCATATAGACCGCTCTTCCTTTGCCGAAAGCATGCGTCGCTAACAAGACCTTATCCGGAGTTCCCGCCAATAATTCTGTTTTTGCACTGCTAAGGTAAACTGTGGAATTATTTGTGCCGATATTTATATCACCGGCGGCATCTTCTATAATAAAATGATTTTTGTTTATCGCGGGTTTGATATTTTTACACCAGCCAAGAGTGTTTCCAACTTCTTTTTGAACGCCGAGTACATCGGCAAGCTGGAAAAATCTGCCATTTTTTTCGCAGGCAGTTGGGTCTTCGACACCAATAAAACCGCCGCCTTTGTAAATCCATTGACGAATTTTTTCGACAACATCGACATCTAACCAGTTTTTCCCGCCGCTCCAAGCGCTGTTCGCTCTGCCCCAATTAATAATTACGCCAATTTCTTTATCAATGCCTTTTTCGCGTATATCATTGAAACTTATAAATTTCACATCTGTCGGCAAACCACAAAGACATTCCGGGATATGACCCTGCGGCCAATTTTCGTTATGCATCCACGAACGCAGTTTGCCCCAGACATCAAGTATCGCAACTTTTTTGCCAATATTATATGCTGGCGTTTTTTTTGTTTTTGCCAGTACCGTTCTAAACTCATCCGCAAGGTGCGCGACATAATCCAAAAAATCAGGATACTTCATTGCCAAATCCAAATAGCCGCCAAACCCGATTCTGTCGGCAGGCTGTCTCAGCAACGCCCTTCTGATTCCCTTCCACCATTTTTTACATTCCTTAACCGGGTCGCCGCCATTTTGGAAAACAGGTTCATCCTGAAGGTTAACCTCGAAAAAGTACGGATATAATCTGACTTCCTTAATCATATCGCCGGGCACATCCGTAATTCTTCTAAGTTCAACGCCGCTAAGGCAGGGACCAATTATGCCATCGAAACCAATATCTTCAAAACCCTTTAAATAAGGTTCTGTGCCAATCCAGTGGTCGCAGAAAAACAAAACCGCTTTTTTTCCGGATTTGTGAACCATATCGACACATTGTTTAGCATAGTGTCTCACAAATTTTTGAACAAACTCCATCCAATCGAGAAATTCTTTTTTCGGGAGTCTGGATGAATTGTTGAAATAACCTTCATCAACAATATCTTCGCTGCGAAGTCTATAACCATTTTCCTTTTCAAATTCATCCATCGCCAGTGCACTCATTGCGTCAAGATAGCCCGTCCATTCGAGATAAACCGTTTCACGATTTTCATTTTTAATGAGCGGGAACTGATACATCATCGAAGTGAAACGCACAACACTGGTTTTCGGATGAGTTTGCAGCCACTGGTCGAGATGCTCAAGCAGGTGTTTATATGTCAACGGCTGACGAGGGTCAACGCCCATCTGATGTTCGCCCGTCCAATGATTCGTGATGTAATTATACATCGATGTGGTTTCCCAAATCTGATATACGAGAAAATTGACTGTATATATATGCCATTTCTTTGCGCTTCGAATAAGCACTTCCTGACTCTGCTCTAAATATCTCCAATCGTCAATAACTTCGCCGGTGGTTCTATCAATAACTTCCCAATATTTTTTTACATCGTGCTCGCTGTCAACTTTAAACTGCTCATCACTGTAGCCTTTGAGTATTTTAATTCTTAACTCTCTGCCGCCCTGACAGCATACAGGAAAAGAAATAAGATATTTCTGCTGGCACTGGTCATGATGCGATTTCGCCCATTTCTGGTCTGCCCTGATAAGACAAACTGTCGAATAAACCTCGTGGCCTAAATCAAGTATCTCCTGCGATAAAGTTGTTCCATCACTGTCGCGGATTGCATCTGCGCCCCACTTTTTGCTCAACATCTGAACTTCCTTGTCCATATCCTTCTGGGCAGGAAGAGTAAAATGACCGGTTAAAGTTTTACCGCTACTCATTACATTCCTTTCTTTATAAAATAAGTGTTATGACGCTTTCTGGTCCGGACGTGCATAGACAAAAATATGATTTTATTTATTACCAACCGACAATGCAGTTCTTTTTTCCGTTACTACAGGCATTTTCGCCTGAACGATACTCGCTGAATATTCCGGCAGAACTTCTATCTTTTCTATGTTCGGCTTTTTGCCTTTACACTCCTTTGCCCAGTCTTCGAGATAAACCTGCGATTGTTCACGCATCGGCGTAATACGAATAACAAGACCTGTCTGGAAAATATCCGGCGTAAATCTCTTTATGCCGATTTCCCACGGCAAACCATTATAAAAATTATCCGCTACAAGTTTGTCATTGATATAAACGCCGGCTGTATCGCCGGTATAATGTATGCGAAGAAACTGGTCACCAGTTTCATTTAACAAATCCTGCGGCAGACTTATAAGCCATTCCCTATAATCACTTTTATCTTTCTGTTTCGCTTTCCCTGATGAGCTTTGTTCGCTAAGCGATACTCGAATCTTTTTGCTTTCTCTGTTCACGTTGTATCGTGTAAACAAACCATTGTCTTCTTTCGGTAATTTATTAAATCCCTCCATAAGCTCATCGTCCGCCGGCGGATAAGCCGAAAAAGACATTTGCTCAGAGTCAGTGCCATAAATTTTAATATCGTTTTGCCTGAACAGAATATTTGCTTTGGCAATAAAAACTCTATCTCTGCCCCAAGCCTGTCCTTTCCAGAAACAAGCAGCTTGCTCAGCATTCAGCGTTACAATATCTGCTTTGCCGCCAGACGGCGTTACTATATGAATTATACTATCCATACCGGGCTTGAGATTTGAAACATACGTAAGCCCATCATTCAAATCAATCTTTGTACCGGAAGCTATAACAGTTTTAACAGTCTTCGAATCAAAAGCATACTCCGCATCAACGCCATCAATTGCGAAGAAAAAGTATGTATCCGTTTCATTATGATTAAGCCTGCAGAGCAATTGCGTGGTTGAATATTTCAGCGTCGCATCATTCATCGCAAAATTGAACGGCCAAATAAAATACGCACCCTTTTTTAAAGTGAAAGGTTTTTTCGGCATAGACAGCATTTCATTTTTCAGTTTCAATTCCACACGGCAATTTTCAAAATTATTCATTTCAGTTTGCCGCTGGTAATTATTGAAGAACAGAAAACCGCTGTTATCCTTCACTCGCGCGGCAAAACGCACGGTATGTTTGTCGCTTACGTCAGCAGGTCTATTTTCCGGCAGAATACTAACCATCGGCGCAAGGATATTTCCAAAGTCATTTAAAAAGAGATGCAGAATTTTAAAACCTTTATAGGATCCGGCAATTTGTCCGAATTCGCCAATTGGCGCCTGAAAATCATAAGACTTAACAGGATATTCAAGTTTGTACGGCCTGCCGCAAACTTCCTGCATAGAAGTTTTTTTGCCATCTGGATGAGTTCCGCCGTGGAAAACAAAATAGCCCATCAGGTTCGAGCCGTTGCCGATTTTTACCATAGACAGAGCACAAACATCATCTGCACTGAGAACCGGTCTTCGATGATAAGTTATCTGAATGCCCGCACCCATTTCGCAGGTTGCGTACGGATAACGCGAAAAATCGACGTTATAACCATTGGCCTTAAGATTAAGATTCTTATCCATTATTTCGTTATTGCGAATATGATGGAAAAAATATTCCGGCATCGGCGGCAGTTTTTCCGTATGCAGTTCCCACGGTAAATCAGCATAACCGCCAAAGACTGGAATCATTTCATCCTGTGGAATCGAAGCATCCTTCCATCCGGTGGCCGTATATAACGGGACATCAAAACCAATTTCTTTAGCCATATTTTTCATAGTCATCATATGCTTTTCGCCGGGCTGCCCGAACCAATACTCATTTTCAACCTGTATTCCAATTACCGGCCCGCCATCTTTATACAACAGTCCCTTTAACTGATTGAAAATCTGTGTGTAAAGTTTTTTAGCATACGACAAATAAACAGGGTCGTCCGTTCGCATATTCGGCATTTCCCACATCCAATCCGGGAAGCCGCCGTTTCTGCACTCGCCGTGCGCATAAGGTCCTATTCGCGGAAAAACATAAAGATTGTTCTTGGCACACAATTTAACAAAGTGCCGAAGATCCCTGTCGCCAGTCCAGTCCCACTGTCCCTGCACTTCCTCGTGATGAATCCAAAAAATATATGTTGCGATAATGTTTATTCCGCAAGCCTTCATTTTTAAAATTTCTTCTTCCCAATACTGTCTTGGGAAACGAGAAAAATGAAATTCCCCCATCACCGGCAAAACCGGTTTTTCAGATATGGTAAAATAAAGATTGTTTGCGCTGATTTGGCAACCTTCAGGATTAGCACCAGACATCCTCAAGTGGCCGTAACGCATTTCCTGATTAGTACATTCCGCGTTTAATAATAATTCCATTATTGCGCTTTTATCAAAGCCACCCTTCAATCCTGCCCCCTTTCAGGCATTACATTTTCAATAGTCGCTGAACCGCCTGTCAAACCCGACCTTGCAGCGGTAACAGTAATTTGTCCCGGTCGCTCTGTCGAACGCAGCAGCGCTGTCGCCGTACCTGCTTCGGCACGTACAGAAGTCGGACTGACAATCTCGGCCGGGCCTGTAACTGTAAACGTAATTTTATCCGTACTGCTGGTGCTGCCGAAAGTCTGAACAATCGCCCCATTAGAACTAACAACATTTGCGTGTACGAACATTATATCTGAGCCGTCGGCAGTCATTTCGTCGCCGGCAAAATCAATGAGAATTTTGCTTGCAGTGCCATAAGTTTTGACTGTGTGTGTAGCGACAACTTCGCTACTGATAAGACCTTCGGCCTTTATCGTGCCAGATGCCCATGTCAAACCTGTAAAAGTAAACGGCGGATGCAGCAAACCGTCTGCATTTGTACCTGTGTCCGAACTCTGCGTCGCCTGGAGCACATCATTTATATATAATTTCACCTGCTGACAATTACTGTAAACTTTTACGTTGGGGTCTGTCGGTGAACTCGACGTCCAGTAATTTGCGATAAAGACCATCGGGCCGGAATTGATATCCGGTATAATCAAATTCGGGTCTCGCTGGCTCTGGTAAAAATAATATGAAAACTTAGGAACGCGCAGTTTATCAATCATTCCCTGTTCGTAATTTGCGTAATCGAAACCGACCCATAAACCATCGCCGCACATATTAGACATATTGCGATTGATATACAGGCCATTTTGATGATTCCACACCTGGCCAAGCATACCAGATTCGCCGTAATAAACAGTTCCATAACCACCAATATACCATGCCGTACGATCAACATTACTTTTCGGGGTATATTCATATTCGCCGTACTCACTAACAACAAGCGGTTTGCTGCCAGAGTATGACCTTGCGCCTGCGCTAGGCGTAGCAATATAAACGTCGGGATAATATGTGCCTTTAACTTTCCAGCCCGCAACAAAACACTGGTCGCCTGGATACTCAGCGTGGCCGATGGCGTAGGCGTTATTTGCATAAGTGGCGTCAAAACCTGTTTCATTCAGCGAAAGTTCCCACGCGATTACACAGGCATGATTACTGTCGCGTCGAATCATATCTCTCATATTCTGATATGAACGGCTTATAAAAGTTGAACCACCAACATTCTGAAAACCTGGAATAGAATCCATAACCATAAGACCCAGTTCATC
>Ga0153915_10003514_pt1 | contig 14379 bp, 9 predicted proteins | sample Opewatmetagenome_2_FD_107003 | JGI IMG/M metagenome (GOLD analysis project Ga0153915, IMG submission 107003) | Freshwater wetland microbial communities from Ohio, USA - Open water 3 Core 3 Depth 3 metaG | ecosystem: Environmental > Aquatic > Freshwater > Wetlands | place: USA: Ohio, Lake Erie... | reverse complement strand
TCCGCGAGGGCCTCCTGCTGGAGGCCGACGCGCACCCGGCCGGCTTCCCGCCGCAGCGCGTGGAGTTCGAGCGCGCCATCCCCTTCAAGGCGCGCCTCCTCGAGCGGGCCTGGGAGCGCTTCCGGGCCGGCGCGGCGCCGGGGCTGCGCCCCGGGTTCGACGACTTCTGCCAGTCGGAGGCCGGCTGGCTCGACGACTTCTCCCTGTTCATGGCCCTGAAGGAGGCCCACGGCGGCCTCGCCTGGACGGGATGGGACCCCGCGCTCGCGGCCCGCGAGACGGAACCCCTGGCGCGGGCCCGCGAGCGGCTCGCCGGAGCGACCGGCCGGCACCGCTTCGGCCAATTCCTCTTCTTCCGCCAGTGGCGGGCCCTCCGCGAGCACGCGAGGACCCGCGGCGTGCGGCTCGTCGGCGACGCCCCCATCTTCGTCGCCCACGACTCGGCGGACCTGTGGGCCCATCGCGAGCTGTTCCGGCTCGACGCGCGGGGCCTCCCGGAGGTCGTCGCCGGCGTCCCGCCGGACTACTTCAGCGCCACCGGCCAGCTGTGGGGCAATCCGCTCTACGACTGGGAGGCGCTGGCGCGGACGGGCTACCGCTGGTGGATCGACCGGCTCCGGAGCGCGCTCCGTCTCGTGGACCTCGTCCGGCTGGACCACTTCATCGGCTTCGAGCGGTGCTGGGAGGTCCCGGCCGGCAGCCCCACCGCGCGGGCGGGGCGGTGGGCCCCCGGGCCCCGCGCCGCCTTCCTCGACGCCGCGCGCGCGGCGCTGGGCGAGCTCCCCGTCATCGCCGAGGACCTGGGCCTCGTGACGCCCGAGGTCGAGGCCCTGCGGCTGCGTTACGGCCTCCCGGGCATGCGGGTCCTCCAGTTCGCCTTCGCCGGCGCGGTGGAGGCGCGCTTCCTGCCGCACCGCTACGACCGCGACACCGTCGTCTACACCGGCACGCACGACAACGACACCACCCGCGGCTGGTTCGCCTCGGCCACGCCGAGCGAGCGCCGGCTGCTCGAGCGCTACCTCGGCCGGGACGTGCGCGAGGAGGACGCGAGCTGGGAGCTCATGCGCCTCGCGTGGGCCTCGGTCGCCGACCTCGCCGTCGCTCCCCTCCAGGACGTGCTCTCGCTCGGGAGCGAGGCGCGCATGAACGTCCCTGGCACCGCGACCGGCAACTGGAGGTGGCGCTTCCTCCCGGAGGAGCTCACGGACGCGCTGCTCGAGCGGCTGGCCGAGCTGACAGCGACCTACGGCCGGGAGCCGAGCTAGCCCTTCACGCCCCCGGCGGTGAGGCCGGAGATCATCCAGCGCTGGGACAGCAGGAAGACGACGGTGATGGGCACGCCGGAGAGGACGGCGGCGGCGGCGAAGTCGCCCCACAGGTACTTCTGCTCGTAGAGGAAGTAGCGCGATCCGACCGCCAGGGTGAGCTGGTCCACCTGGCGCAGCAGGATCGAGGCGATGGGGTACTCGATGATGCCGCCGATGAACGCGAGCACGAACACCACCATCAGGATGGGGACCGCCATCGGTAGGAGCACGTAGCGGAATGCCTGGAAGTGCGACGCGCCGTCCACCTTGGCGCACTCCTCGATCTCGACCGGGATGGTCTGGAAGTAGCCCCGGATGGTCCAGATGTGCAGGGCGATGCCGCCGGTGTAGGCAAGGATGACGCCGGCGTGCGTCTCGACGCCGAGCGCGGGGACGTACGTGCCGATCCCCTCGAAGATGGCGAAGATCGCGACCAGCGCCAGCACGGGAGGGAACATCTGCAGCAGGAGCATCGAGGTCAGGATCGGGCTCTTGAACCGGAACTGCATCCGCGCGAAGGCGTAGGCCGCCGTCGTCGAGATGACGACGATGCTCAGGGCCGAGAGGCCGGCGATCTTGGCCGAGTTCCACAGCCAGCGCAGCACCGGGAAGGGCGGCTCGACGAGGCTCCCGTCGGCCGCCTGGTAGGGGATGCCGAGGGCGAGCTTCCAGTGCTCGAGGCTCACGTCCGTGGGGATGATGTCGCCGGTCGCGAAGTTCCCGGGACGGAGCGAGATCGAGACGATCATGAAGAGCGGGAAGAGGATCAGGGCGCAGAAGGCGAGGAGGGCGGCGTGCGCCGCGACGACGCGCCAGCGGTGCCCTGTCCCGGTGACGATGGCCATCTCTTCCTCCGATGCCGCGCGTCTCGCTAGCGTGCGTCCGGCGCGCTGGCCTTCGTGAGCCGCAGGTTGATCGTCGAGAGGATCGCCACCAGGACGAAGATCACGGTCGAGATGGCCGCGGCGAGGCCGAACTGCTGGCCGGAGTCCTGGAAGGCGATCCGGTAGGTGTAGGAGACGAGGATGTCGGTCGTGCCCGCGGGTACCCGGGTGTTGAGGAAGTCGGGGCGACCGCCGGTGAGGAGCGCGATGAGCACGAAGTTGTTGAAGTTGAAGGCGAACGACGAGATGAGCAGCGGCGTCAAGGGCTTCACGATGAGCGGCGCGGTGATCTTGAAGAAGTTCGTGAGCGGCCCGGCGCCGACGATGGCGGAGGCCTCGTAGACCTCGGCCGGGATCGCCTTGATGAGGCCCGTGCACAGGACCATGATGTAGGGGTAGCCGAGCCAGGTGTTGACGATGAGGATCATGGACTTCGCCAGGAACGGGTCCGCGAACCAGGCCGGCTTCAGGCCGAAGAGGTGCTCCAGGATGGTGTTGATCTCGCCGAAGCTCTGGTTGAAGAGCCCCCGGAACACCAGTATCGAGATGAAGCCCGGGACGGCGTAGGGCAGGAAGACGAGCGTCCGGTAGACGGTCCGGAACCGGATCGCCTCCCAGTTGAGCACCACGGCGAGCGTGGTGCCGACGCAGAGCGTGAACAGGACGGTGAGCCCCGCGAAGACGACCGTCCAGAGGAAGATCGCGACGAACGGCCCGCGGAACTCCGGGTCGGTCACCATGCGCATGTAGTTCCCGAAGCCGATGTCGACCTTGAAGCCGGGGCGGACCTGCTCCCCGGACCGCGTCACGTAGAAGCCGGCTTCGCGGTCCGGCGTGAGCACCTCGCCCGTCTTCTGGTTGGTGAGCGTGCCGTCGGGGTTCTTCGCGAAGAGCGGCTGCACCGGCGCGAACTCGCGCAGCCCGGTCATGGTCCCCAGGGTCCCGTCGGGGAACCGGACCTTGATCCGTCCCAGCACGTCGCGATGCCGGATGATTTCCTTCATCGGGAGCGGATCCTTCGGCTCGAAGCTGCCCTGCCCGAGGGGCAGGGCCTCGACGACGGACGGCGGCGAAGCCTCGAGCAGCGCCAGCGAGGGGGTCACGAGGACGGGGGCCGGCTTGCCGGCCGGCTCCGCGCCAGCCGCGCCCTCCTCCTCCTGATCCTGCTCCGGCCTGAACACCAGGCGGAACTCGTTGCCCTCGGCGTGCAGCGTGAACGCGTACCGCTTCCCCTCGCCCGGCGCGGTCTCCTCCAGCAGGTACCGGGTGGCGCGCTCGAAGGAGAGGAGGTTGCGCGAGCTGTAGTTGGTGAACCCGATCCGCACCGTGTAGAGCAGCGGGAAGACCACGAACACCAGCATCCCGGCGATGCCCGGGAACAGGTAGCGCCAGGTGTAGGCGCCTCTCGCGATGTAGACGTAGACGCCGGCGGAGAACCCGGCGAGGCAGGCCAGCGCCAGCAGCGCCTGCCCCGCCGCGTAGATGGTCCAGACGAGGTAGAGGAGGACCAGCGCGACTGCCCCGGCCGCGATCCATTTCAGGGCGTGCCGCAACGTCCTCGGCATGGGCGTCTCCCGCGGCGAAGAGAGGGGCGCCGTCCCGGCAACGGCGCCCCGGGGATCCTACTTCGCGGTCATGCGCGCCGCGGCGGCGTCCAGCGCCTCCTTGGGAGACTGCCGGCCGTTGGTGATGTTCTCCAGCGCCGAGGCCATCGCCGACCAGAACTTGCCCATCTCGGGGATGTTCGGCATCGGCTCTCCCAGCTGCACGTTCGCCATGGTCGCCTGGATATGTGGATCGGCGGCGAGCTCCTTGAAGAAGGCCTTGTTGGCGGGGGTGCCGAGCGGCACGTCGGCGTTGATCTTCTTCAGGCCGTCGAGCTTCAGCACGTATCCCTCGATGAACTCCTTGGCGATGTCCTTGTTCGGGCTCGGGGCCGCGATCATGCAGCCGAGCACGCCGACGAAGGGCTTTCCGGGCTTGCTGCCCACGGCCGGGATGGGGGCGACGCCGAAGTCGATCTGGCTCTTCTTGACGTTGTCCCAGGCCCACGGGCCGGTGATCATCATGGCGATCTCGCCCTTGTTGAAGCCGGCTTCCATCGCCGAGTAGGTGGCGCCCTTGGGCATGACGCCGCTCTTGATCATCGACGCCAGGAGCTGCGCGCCCTTCAGCGCGCCCGGGCTGTTCACGCCGACCTTGGAGGGGTCGAGGTCGCCCTTGGCGTCCCGGGCGAACACGTAGCCGCCGTTCGCCGCGAGGAGCGGCCAGGTGAAGTAGGTGTTGTTGTAGTCCCAGAGGATGGCCTTCTTGCCCTTGGCGGAGAGGGCCTTGTCGAGCTTCACCACGTCGTCGAAGGACCTGGGCGGGGTCTTCACCAGCGCCTTGTTGTAGACGAGCCCGATGGACTCCACCGACAGCGGATACCCCCAGATCTTGCCGCCGACGGTGAAGGCGCTCCATGCCTTGGCGTCGATCTCGTCCTTCACGCCCTTCCCCGGCGTCACCGGAACGATGAGCCCGCCCTGGATCCACTCGCCGATGCGGTCGTGCGGCCAGCACCAGACGTCCGGCCCCTTGCCGGCGGCCGCCGCCTGCTGGAACTTGGCGGGAGCGTCCTCGGGGTGCTCCACCGTCACCGGCACGCCGCTCTTGCCCGCGAAGTCGTCGCCCACCTTCTGCAGGCCGTTGAAGCCCTTGTCGCCGTTGATCCACACCAGCAGCTTGCCGGCCTCGGCCGCATGGGCCGCCGCCGGCGCGGCCGCCGCGAACGCCAGCGCCAGCGCGGCAACGGTTCCTCTCAGGTACGTCTTCCTGGCAGTCATTTTCGTGTTCCCTCGCAATGGAGACATGGCACGGTCCGGGCGACCGCACGCGGACGACCCGTTCGTACGCGTGGACCCTCCCGCCCGGGGGCCGAGATGGCCGGCGCCTGCTCCCGCCGCGACTTCGCCCCGGAACGCCCCGTGCGTCGAGAGTGTGGCGGCGGCGGGCGACGCGCACAAGGGGAAAACGTGACCCTTTCGAGGCGTGGCGCGTCCGGGGGAGACCATGCGGGGCTGACGCACCGAGACACCACAACTTGGGGCTGCGGCGTGGCCCGGGTCCCGCCGTCGGCGCGAGGGAGACCGACTCGAAGGGACGCCTGGCCGGCCGGTACGAAGCCCCCGCCCTCGCCCCGAAGGGCCGGCCGTGGGATCGGGCGCTCGTCAGGCCACGTCCACCCACCGGCCGTGCTCGGCGGACAGCGCCACGGCATCCAGCACGGCCTGGACCGCCGCGCCGTCGTGGAAGTCCGGCGAGACCGGGCCGCCGCCGCGGATGGCCGCGAAGAACGGGTCGGTCAGCCGCCGGTAGGCCTCGTTCCGGCCGGCCTGGTTGGCCGGCGCGTCGAGGCCGGCGGCGAGGTCGCGCGGCAGAACGACGGGGGCAAGCCCGTGGGCATCGGGCCGACCCGCCAGCACCCTCCCCTCCCACGTCGCGTCGAGGCCCGGCTCGGCCTCGTAGACGAGCGTGCCCTGGCTCCCGGAGAGCTCGACCCGCTGGTAGTTCCCGCGCCCCGGGACGAGCTTGCTCGCCTGGAACACGCCCTGCGCACCGCACGCCAGCACGGCCAGGAAGGAGCAGTCCTCGTCGGCGTCGGCCGCCCCGCCCGTGCGCTCGCGCGCCAGCGTCTGCCACTGCCCGGCCACGCGCGAGAAGTCGCCCAGCCACCAGCGCACGAGGTCCACGAGGTGCGAACCGATGTCGCCCAGCACGCCCGTGCCCGACTCGGCCCGCTGCATCCGCCAGGCGAGCGGCTTGCCCCGGCGCAGGTGCGACGCGCTGAAGTACTCGGCGCTGACGTGGAGGGGCCGGCCCAGGAACCCCTCGCCGACGAGCCGCTTCACGTGGGCGGCGGCGCCCACGGCGCGGTGCGTGAAGAAGGTCAGCGTCTTCCGCCCGGCCGCGTCGGCTCGCGCCGCCATCTCGCGTGCCTGGGCGACGTTCATCGCCAGCGGCTTCTCGCAGACGACGTGCAGGCCGGCGTCGATCGCGGCCATGGCCTGCGGGTGGTGCAGCGCGTTGGGCGTGGCGATCACCAGGACGTCGAGGCCGCCCCGGGAGACCATCTCCCGCCAGTCGGTGAACGTGCCCGGCACGCCGTGCTTCGCGGCCATCGCGGCGAGCCGTTCCGGGTTGCGCCCACACAGCGCGGCCACGACCACGTCCGCGCGCGCCTTCAGTCCCGGCAGGTGCTCGAGGTCCGCCCACCAGCTCGTCCCGATCACCCCGACGCGGAGTCGCTCGCTCGCCATCCCGCGTCCTCCATCGCCGGGCGGGCGTCCCGGCGCGGGCCTCAGTGCAGCCGCCAGAGGCCGCTGCCCCGGGCTGGCAGGGTGACCGACCACGACTCTCCGCTTCCCGCGGCGAGCATGGCGCCGGGGTCGGCGAGCAGCACGTCGGCGGCTGTCTTCCCGGGCAGCAAGACCGTGACGGTCGCTGCCCCGGACCGGAGATTGTGGGCGGCGAGCACCGTCTCTGCCGGGTCCGTGCGCAGGTACGAGAGCACGCCGGCGTCGTCCGTCGGCAGGCGCGCGAGCCCGCCGAGCCTCAGGGCCGGCGAGGCCTTCCTCACCCGGATGAGCTGCCGGTAGCGGGAGAGCAGCGAGGCCGAATCGCCGGTCTGCGAGGCCACGTTGGCTGTCGCCGTCCCGGGCGCGAGCGCCTGCCAGGGCGTGCCTGTCGTGAAGCCGCCGCCCGGCAGCGTGGAGTCCCAGGCCATCGGCGTGCGCTTGCACTCGTCGCCGGGGCAGATCCCGTTCTGCATCCCGATCTCCTCGCCGTAGTAGAGGATCGGCGTCCCCTGGAGCGTCAGCACGATGGAGGCCGCGAGCCGGAGCCTCGCCGGGTCCGCGCCGAGCCGCGTCGCCACCCTCTGCTGATCGTGGTTCGTGAGGAACGGGGCGTCGCCGGTCCCGGCCGGATAGGCCCTGGCGACCGCGTCGAGCGCTGCGGCGACCTCCCTCGCGGAGCCGTCGGCGATGCCCGCCACGACCGCGTCCGCGAGCGGGAAGTCGAAGGGCAAGATCTCGTCGCCGCTCGGCACGGTGGTCGTGGACCCGAAGTACCCGGCGATGGTGGCGGTGTCGGCCCAGGCCTCGCCCAGGACCAGGGCGTCGGCCTTCGCCGTCCGCACCCCCGCCGCGAAGGCCTTCAGGTACTGATGCGTCGCGGGCTGGTCCATCTGGCCGGCCCCGGGCCCGTTCTCGACGAGGTAGCGGACGGCGTCGAGGCGGAAGCCGTCCACGCCCCGCGCCATCCAGCGCCCGGCGGCGGCGCTCATCTCGCTTCTCACCGCCGCGTTCTTCCAGTTCAGGTCCGGCATGCCGCTCCAGAAGACGGCGTAGTACGAGGAGCCGTTGTCCGGGTACCACGTCGTCTGCGAGCCGCCCCACGGCTGGGTCCAGCCGAGGCTCGTTGCGCTCCACACGTACCAGTCGCGGTGGGCCGAGGTGGAAGAGGACGCGGAGTCGACGAACCACGGGTGCTGGTCGGACGTGTGGTTCGGGACCCAGTCGAGGATCACCTTGATGCCGCGCGCGTGGCACGCGGCGACGAGCGCGTCCACGTCGGCCAGGGCGCCGTAGTCCGGGTTCACCCCGTCGTAGTCGGTGACGTCGTAGCCGTGATAGCTCGGCGACGGATAGATGGGCATGAGCCAGATGGCGTCCACGCCGAGGTCGCTTCCGGTGCTGGCGGCCCCCGCGTTCAGGTAGTCGAGCTTGGAGAGCAGGCCAGGGAGGTCGCCGCTCCCGTCTCCGTTCGAGTCCTTGAAGCTGCGGACGAAGACCTCGTAGACCACGGCCCCGTTCCACCAGTCGCTGGACGCTGCCGGGTCGCGAACCGCGGGCACCAGGGGAGCCTGGGTACCGCTGCACCCGGCGGCGAGCAGCAGGGCGATGGCGAGCGAGCGGCGCATGGCCGGAACTCTACCGCGTCCGGCCTCGAGGCGCTCGGGCGCCGCCTTCCGGTGTAGGCTCGGGACGTGTCCGCCAAGCTCTGCCCCAAGATCATCCTCGAGGGGACGCGCCTCACCGGCAAGACCGAGATCGCCTTCGCGCTGAACGAGCACCCGCGCATCGTCGGGCCGCGACGCTACCGCTACCACTCCCCGCTCGTGTCCGCCGAGTGGTGCGCCTTCACCCCCTACCCCTGGGGCCGCGGGCTCGTGAACTTCGCGCCGGAGGAGGAGGCGCTGGCGATGGAGACGTATCGCACCTGGGCGCGCCTCTTCGAGCTGCAGCGCCACTACTCGTGGATCGTGGACCGCTTCCACCTCTCCACCCGCGCCCACCAGCTCCAGGCCCGCGGCGTGGACTACGATTTCCGCTGGCTGGAGGAGCGGCTCCTGCCGCTCGGCTTCCACGTCGTGCTCTGCACGCGACGCCCCGAGACCTTCGAGGCGGCCCGCGCCGAGCGCCTGCGGGTCTCCGGCAAGCCCTCCCAGTACGACGATCTGGCCTCGTTCGTCCGGGAGCAGGACCTCTTCCGCCGCCTCGCCGCCGGGTCCATCCTGCCGCTGCTCGAGCTGGACGTCTCCGACGGCGACCCCGCCCGGGCCTGCGACCGCATCGCCGACTGGTTGGAGTCCACCGGCGGGCTCTGGGCGAGGTGAGGCAGGAGGCGCGAGCACGGGGAGGGCCGGCGGCGCCGCCCTCTACCGGCGGCCGCCGAAGAGGGAGCCGAGCACGCCGCGGATGAGCTGCCGCCCGATCTGCGAACCCGCGGCCCGGGCGGCGCTCTTGGCCATGGCCTCCATCATGTCCACGGCCTGCCCGGCGGCGGTCATGGGAGGGCGCCCGCCCCGGCCCGCTCCGACCGCCGCGGGCGCCTGCTCGGCGCGGGCCCGGAGCTTCTCGTAGGCCGACTCGCGGTCGACCTCCTTCTCGTAGTGGCCGTAGACCGTGGAGGCGCGGATCACCTCGGCGCGCTCCTCGGCCGTGAGTGGCTCGAGCCTCGTCCGCGGCGGGTGGATGAGGGCCCGCTCCACCATCCCGGGCGTGCCCTTCTCGTCCAGGAAGGAGACGAGCGCCTCCCCCACCCCCAGCTCGGTGATGACCCTCGCCACGTCGAGCTTGGGGTTGGCGCGGAACGTCTCGGCTGCGGCCCTCACGACCTTCTGGTCCTGGGGCGTGAAGGCGCGCAGCGCGTGCTGCACGCGGTTCCCGAGCTGCCCCAGCACCGCCTGCGGGATGTCGAGCGGGTTCTGGGTGACGAAGAACACCCCCACGCCCTTGGAGCGGATGAGGCGGATCACCTGCTCGATCTTCTCGAGGAGCGGCTTCGGCGCCTCCCTGAAGAGCAGGTGGGCCTCGTCGAAGAAGAAGACCAGCCTGGGCTTCTCGGGATCGCCCACCTCGGGGAGCTTCTCGAACAGCTCCGACAGGAGCCAGAGCAGGAACGTGGCGTAGAGGCGCGGCGAGGCGAGGAGCTTGTCGGCGGCGAGGACGTTCACGACGCCCTGCCCCTTCCCGTCGGTCTGGAGCAAATCGTCGAGGTCGAGTGCCGGCTCCCCGAACAGCCGCGCGCCGCCCTGCTGCTCGAGCGCCAGGAGCCCGCGCTGGATGGCGCCGACGCTCGCGGCCGAGACGTTGCCGTAGGCGGTCCGGTACTGCTCGGCGCCGTCCCCGACGTGCTGCAGCAGGGCCCGCAGGTCCTTGAGGTCGAGGAGCAGGAGTCCCTGGTCGTCCGCGATCTTGAACGCGAGCGACAGCACCCCCCCCTGTACGTCGTTGAGGTCGAGCATGCGCCCGAGGAGCAGCGGGCCCATCTCGGAGATGGTGGCCCGCGACGGGTGGCCCTGCTCGCCGAAGACGTCCCAGAAGACCACCGGAGCGGCCGAGAACGCGAAGCCGGCGAGACCGAGCTTCTTCACCCGCTCGTCGACCTTCGGGTTCGCCCCGCCCGGCCGCGCGAGGCCGGACAGGTCGCCCTTCACGTCCGCCAGGAGGACCGGCACGCCGATGCGGGAGAGCTGCTCGGCGATGACCCGCAGGGTGACGGTCTTCCCGGTACCGGTGGCGCCGGCGACGAGGCCGTGCCGGTTGGCCATGCGCGGGAGGAGGGCGATGGGTGATCGGGCGGTGGCGATGGGGAGGGCGTCGGTCATGTGGGCGGGGCTCCCGGAGGTCGGCCGGATCATCGCCCAGGCGCGCCTCGAAAAGAAGGGCCGCCGGCGCGTCGACCGGCGGCCCTCCACGTCGCGGACCGGCTTCGCCGCTACCTCGCCGGCGCCGCCTGGGCCTTGCCCTGCTCCGCCTGGAGCCAGGCGTGCTCGGGGCGGGCCAGGATCTGGTCGACGAGAGCGTTCACGGCGGCGGCCTCGCCCTTCTTGCCCTGGGCGGCGGCGTGGGCGGCGATCTCCCGGGCCTGGGGGACGAGCTTCATGTAGAAGTCCTCGGCCACCTCGAACATGCCGTGCCAGTGGGCGTAGTCCGGCGCCATCATCGAGGCGCCGTGGCGGGCCCGGCGCCCCTCGTGGTGCCAGAGCAGGTACCAGGTCCACTCGATCTCCTCGTCGAACTCCTTCTTGGTGAGGAGCCCCTGCTTGTACAGCTCGCCCATGATCATCCGGCCGGGCTTCGCGAACTTCTCGTTGTAGAGCACGACGAAGTCGTCGTACCCCTTGTAGAAGGCGTCCACGTAGCTCGAGGCGTGGCACACGGTGCACGCCTGCTTCATCCGGTCGCGCTTCTGCTGCCAGGTGTCGGCCACGAGCGCCTGGCGCTTCTCCGGATCGGCCTCGGTCACCACCTTGCGGCTCGCGTCGGTGTCCATGACGGCGGAGACGGGAGGCCGGTTGGTCCAGGAGATGCGCTCGCCGATGTCGTGCGTCACCTTGCCGCCGTTCACGTTGGCCGAGACGTGGCAGCTCGCGCAGGTCGGCGCCTGCGCGTAGTCCTTGCCGAGCACCCAGCTCCTCGCGTCGAGGTTCATCCTCTCCTTGAGGTCGCGGTAGGCGATGCCGTGCTTCGACTCCTCGTAGACCTCCTTCTGCGGGTGGTCCGGGCCGAGGTGGCACTTGCCGCAGCCCTCCGGCTGGCGGGCGCGCCGCGCCGAGAAGTCGTGGCGGCTGTGGCAGGCGGCGCAGGACCCGAGCGAGCCGTCGAGGTTGAGCCGGCCGATGCCGGTGTTGGGCCAGCTGCCCGGCACCAGGATGGGCCGGCCGTAGGGGTCGCGGGCAACGCGCTCCACGGCGGCGGCGGTGGGCCTGCCGTCGGGACCGGGCTTCAGGTCGTCGACGGTGATCGGGGCGCCCTCCTTGGCCTGGAGCGCCACCTTGCCGCCGTGGCACTGCTGGCAGCCCTGCTGCAAGCTGGCAAGGCCGTTCACCTTGGAGCCGCCCTCCCGGCCCGGCGTCCGCGAGTGCGGGTCGAAGGGGGCGCGGGCGCCCTCGGCGATCTCGGCGAGGTAGTTATCGAGCGAGGCGAGGATGTTCCCCGCCCTGGCGTGGTGGCTGCGCTCGAACTCCTGGTCTTCCCGCTCGTGGCACCGGGCGCAGTCGCGCGGCGTCACCACCACCGCGATGACGCTGCCCTCGTGCTCGAAGGCGTCGGCGTCGCCCTTCTCCGCCTGGTGGCAGTCGAAGCAGCCGACGCCCTTCTCGGCGTGGCGGCTCGCGGCCCAGTGCTCGACGATGCCGGGGTTGGAGATGCCATGGCAGTTGACGCATCCCTCCGACGTGGACGGGACCGTGGGCGCGGCCTTCGGCTTCGGCGGCGACTTCGCCTTCTGGCCGGCGGCGAGCGCCAGGAACGGGGCTGCGAGCATCGGGACGGCGATGGCCAGGATCGTCTTCGGGACCCTCACGCGACACCTCTCGGATGGCAGAGCGCTCGTTCACCCCCTCCCCGACGTCTGCCGTTCCGCCAGGGCCGGCGTCATCCTCCCGCTCCGCTTCCCGGAGCGCCACGATCTCGTGCATGGCCCGGTTGGGTGCGGGCGGAAGCGCGAGATCAGGTGCGCCCGTGCCCGCCGCGGGGCAGCGCTCCCGCGTGGCGGGCCACGAGCTCCTCGGCGAGGCGGTGAAGCCGCTCGCGCTCGCCGCTGCCGGTCTTCCCCGCTTCGTACCGCTCGCAGTCGCGGCTCACCCGCTCCATGAGCTCCGGCGGCAGTCGCTGCGCGGCCATCGGGTAGAGGATCGCGTCCTCCTTGTGGATGTGCTGGCGCAGGAGGTTCGCGTAGCCGTGGGCCGCCTCGGTCAGGCGCCGGCGATCCTCGGCGGTCCAGGGGACCGCCTGCTCGGCGAGCGCCTTCAGGGCGGCGACCTGCTGGCGTCCCTGGTCGTGCTCCATGAGCATGACGGCGATCGGCCCGCCGGCTCGCGGGAATCCCGCCTCGATCATGGCCTGGAAGAGGATGTCCTCCTCCTTGCCGTGGTGGCAGCCATCGGCGAACTCGCGAATGAAGGTGACGAAGCGGCCCAGCTCCGCCCGTTCGTCCGTCGCCTCGAGGCCGGCCTCGCCGGCGAAGACCACGAGCGCGTCGATGGCCCTCTCGATGAGCCGGTGCTCGGTCATCAGCGTCTCGATCGCATCCATGGTCGTCTCCTTCCGCGCCCCGGGGGCGCCCTACCCGCTCCAGCTGGCCCGCGCTCCCAGCGCCGCCGCGACGCGCAGCACGTCGGCGAGCACGCCTCCGGCGGTCACGGCTCCACCCACGCCCGCGCCCTGGACCAGGAGCGGGCTGCTGCGGTACCGGTCGGTCGTGAAGGCCACGAACGCCTCCACGTCGCGAAGCCCGGCGGCGCGGTGGCCCGGATCCACCTCCACCGGCCCCACCGAGACCCCCTCGAGGCCCGCGCCGACGTCGATGCGCACGAGGTACCGGAGCACCTTGCCCCGTCCCCTCGCCTGGCGGATCCGGCTGGCGAAGGCCTCGTCGGCGCGCCGCAGGGCGTCCCAGAGCGCCTCCAGCGAGCCGCCCGCCGTCACCTCCGGCGGCAGGAACCCCTCGAGCCGCACGTCCCCGACCTCGATGTGGAGCCCCAGCTCCCGCGCCAGGATCACCGCCTTCCGGGCCGTGTCGATTCCGGTGAGATCCTCGCGCGGATCCGGCTCGGTGTAGCCGAGCTCCCGGGCCCATCGCAGCGCCAGCGAGACGGGGTTTCCCTTGGCGGCCTCGGAGAGCACGAACCCGAGGGTCCCCGACAGCGAGCCCTCCACGAGCCGCACGCGGTCGCCCGTGCGCACGAGATTCTTCAGGGTGTCGATGACCGGCAGGCTCGCGCCCACCGTCGTCTCGTAGTGGAAGTGGCAGTGGCCCTGGCGTCTGGCCGCGAAGATGCGCTCCCGGCTCGGCCAGGGCGCGGCGAGGGGGCGCTTGTTCGCGGCCACGACGTGGATGCCGCGCCGGAACGCCTCCTCGTACACCGCGCCCATGCCGGGCGCCGCCGTGAGGTCCAGGAGCACGGGCGCCGGCTGGCGCGCGAGCCGATCGAGGACGGGCGTGCAGCCCTCCGCGCAGAACGGCCCGGTCTCCGGGGCCGCCTCCAGGGTCTGCCTCCAGCGGTCGAGATCGAGCCCATCCTCGTCGAAGACCGAGCGGCGGCTGTCGGCAAGGCCGGCCACCCGCAGCGCGACCTCGTAGTCGCTCTCGAGGCTCTGTCGCTGCTGGCGCACCTGCTCGAGCAGCTCGCTCCCGACGCGGCCCTTTCCGAGCACGAGGAGGCTCACGCCGTTGGGACCGCGAGCGCGCTCGGGGCGCGGGCCCGGCGCCGGGCGCCCGGCCTCGGGTCGGCCGCGGAACTCGGCCACCATCGCCGAGAGCCGCTCCACGTCGATGAGGAACGCGTCGTGGCCGTGCGGAGACTCGATGCGCGCGAGGCGCGCGCGGGGAATGTGGCGCGCCATCTCCTCCTGCTCGGCGGGCGGATAGAGGACGTCGCTCTCGATCGACACGACGAGCACGGGCTGCTTCACGCTGCGCAGCACCTCCTCGTACTCGCCGCGACCGCGGGAGACGTCGTGCGTGTCCATCGCGCGGGTGAGGCCCACGTAGGTCGCCGCGTCGAAGCGGTCCACGAGCTGTTGTCCCTGGTAGCGCAGGTAGCTCTCGATGGCGAAGGTGTCGGCCGTCTGGGAGCGCCGCCCGAAGCGCTGCTCGAAGCTCGCCCAGGTGCGATAGGTGCACATCGCGACCAT
>Ga0153915_10003513_pt1 | contig 14381 bp, 13 predicted proteins | sample Opewatmetagenome_2_FD_107003 | JGI IMG/M metagenome (GOLD analysis project Ga0153915, IMG submission 107003) | Freshwater wetland microbial communities from Ohio, USA - Open water 3 Core 3 Depth 3 metaG | ecosystem: Environmental > Aquatic > Freshwater > Wetlands | place: USA: Ohio, Lake Erie... | reverse complement strand
CTGTTGTACATTAAGACAGGGAAGAACACGTCGTGGTCCTGTGTGCCAAACTCGGCATCGGAGCAAAGCCAGTGCGCCTGAGCGGCGGCCTCCCACGGCCCGTTCATGGCGCCACAGTACATCGCCATCCCTGCGGCCTTGGCGACGGCCGCCCACTTGAGCCCCTCGGTGATGCCGCCGGCGGAAGCCAGCTTCGTCCCGACAATGTCGGCCGCCTGCTTCTCGATGACCTGCATCAGGTCCGGAATGAGCACGCTTGATTCGTGAGCGCAGATCGGCGTCTTCAGGTTCCGGCGCAGGTTGGCCAGGCCGTTCACGTCCCAGCAGAGCTGCTCGTACTTGAACAGGCCGAAGTCGTCCATCGCCCGGCCCAGCCGCAGAGCGTCGTAGTAGTTGTAGCCGGCGTTGGCATCGAAAGATATGCCGATCCCATCCCCGACGGCCTTGCGGACGGCCCCCACGGTCTTGGCGTCAGCATCCAGCGACCGGGCGCCCCCGCCGAAACCGGTGGACTTGAGGCCAATGCTGCGGACCCCGGCGGCGACGGCTTTTTCCGCCTCCTCGGCGGCCTTGCGCGGGCCGTCCGGCGAGTTCTCGCTGTGGATGAAGAAGTTGAAGACGAGCTTATCGACCTGCTTGCCGCCCAGGAGGTGGTAGACCGGCTGGTTGAGCGCCTTGCCGCACAGGTCCCACAGGGCGAAATCGATCGTGCACACCGCGGCCGGGTACGAGACTCCCCAGACAGACCGGATGGCCCCGTGCAGCCTGCCCAGGATGCGACCCCTATCGAGCGGATTGGCGCCGATCAGCACGGGCGCCCAGCCCTTGATCATCGCAGTCACGATGTCCTGGTTCACCTGGCCGGCGTCTGCGTACCCGACGAGGCCTTCGTCCGTGTGCACCTTGACGAAAAGCACGTTGTTCAGCACCCTCGGGCCGCGCATCGGACTGGGCAAACTCAACGGTATGCACTCGATCTGGGTGATCTTCACTTGACTCCCTCCCCTTCGCACAATATCGGTACAATGTGGACTGAGGACGGTCATGCCGCAGGCCCCGCGATGCCCGGCGGGCGCCCTCCCACGCGCTACAGTCTATAACCGGACCAGGCGTAAGTCAACACGCCCTCGCAACAGAACCGGGAACAGGCGGTTCCGGCGTAACCTTCTTCAGGACGCCACGCCGCTTGCGAGTGTTGAAGCAACGCGGGCGCGGTGCTATCATCTCCGGTAGCCGGCAGGACGCTGGCCAAGTATCGAGCGTGCCGGGGGCTGCCAGAATGAAGACGAGGATCACCGAACTGCTCGGCTGCCGCTATCCCATTCTCCAGGGGGCGATGGCCGGCATCGGGACGTGGCGCTTCGCCGCGGCCGTGGCCAGCGCCGGCGCCCACGGCACGATCACCGCCTCAGTGTCACGTACCCCGGAGCGCCTGCGTGAGGACATCCGCCAGTGCCGCGCCGCCACGAGCGGATCGTTCGGCGTCAACCTCACCTTCGGCATGCCGCGCCTCGAGGAGATGCTGGACGTCTGCATCGAGGAGAGGGTGGCCATCGAGACGGCCGCCTACAAGCCGGACGCCGTCGCTGACCGAATCAAGGCCTCCGGCTTGCCCTGGATCCACAAGGCGGCCCGCGTCAAGGACGCCGTTCACGCCGAGAAATGCGGCGCTCACGCCCTGATCATCGTCGGGCTGGAGGGCACCGGCTTCAAGAGCCCCGACCAGTTGACCACCCTGACGACGGTCCTGTGGGCGGCCCGCCAGATCAAAGTCCCGCTGATCGCCGCCGGCGGCATCGCTGATGCGCGCGGCCTCGTGGCGGCGCTCGCCCTCGGCGCCGAGGGAGTCATGATGGGCACCGCCTTCATGCTGACAGAGGAAAGCCCGCTCCGGGACGAGGTCAAGAAGGCCATCGCCGCCACGCCCCCGGATGACGCCAGGCTGCGCCGGCGTGTCCTTGGTTCCGCCGATCCGAACGCCGCCGCTCAACTTGAGAAGGTGCGCGGCACGATCCCGCTCGAGCAATGGCTCGGGATGGTGGAGCGCGTCAACCTGAAAGATGACGAGTGGCGGCAGGCGACGCCGGCCACCGGCGGCGTCGCCGACGGCGCTGACCCCACCCGCCTGGCCTCAATGGCCGTCGCCGGTATCGACGGCATTCCGACCGTCAAGGAGCTTGTCGACCGGATCGTCCGCGGCGCCGACGAGATCCTGGCGCGGCTGAGCTCCTAGCCGTTCTGGTTGGTGGTCTTCCCGCCCTCGTAACTCCCGATCAGCGCGTACCGGGCCGCCAGCTTTATCGTGAATTCTCCGGAGGCCCACGTGGTGCGCATCTCTGCGGTCGCTGCGGCACACTCGGGAGTCTGCGGGAAAGCGTCCATCGCCTCCTGGTCCCGGAATTCGTAGACCGTCAGGTACCTGGCTTGCCCGGCGGGACCGGTCAGAAGCTGGTACCGCGTCGCTCTCACCATGCCTTCGTATTTCAGAAGCATCGGGATGTGGACGTTGTTGTACCAATCGTTGTATCTGGCTTCAACTTCCGGCCGGCAGTCGACCATGACCATGTTTATCACACTCGCCCTCGGCAAACCCATGCCTCCTGCCCTAGAGATGCACGATCTTCACGTCCACCTGCCCGTCGCGGACATCGAGGATGCCCACCGTACCCAAGCCGTGCTGATAGTTCAGGAATGTCGGGCTGCCCGGGTTCACGAAAAGGATGCCGTGCGACCGCTCGACCGCCGTCCGGTGCTCGTGGCCAAAGACAACGATCTCCGGCAACTCCTCCGCCTTCTCGGCCGGTGAGAAGGTTGGCTGGCCGAGACCGTACGGGCGCTGGTGGACGAGCCACAACCGGTGCCCCTCGAGGGTCAAGACGTGCTTCGACTTGATACGCCGGTCCCGCTCCATCGCGGTCACGGAATCATCATCGCCGAGGGCCGCCAGCACCGGCGCGATCGTCGCCAGATCGTCGAGGACGCTCGTGAAATAGATGTCACCGGCATGGAGGACCAGCTCGACGCCCTCGAAAGCGTGCCTCAGCTCCGGCATCGGGAGCTCTTTCACGGCGTCCGGCACGTGACTGTCTGACAGCAACCCAACACGCATGGCGCCAGTCTTCGGTGGTCGAAGTAACGTTCAGACTGTATCCGAAGGCTGGCCCTGTGTCAAGGCACGGCCAGCCGTACTGTTTGCTCCTGGTCGTTCTGCACGCTCATCCCCTCTGTCCCCTTCTCACTCAGTACCCCCGCTATCACGAATGGCCATCTTGAGTGAGAAGGGGAAGTATCGTGAGAGGGGGCTTCGCCCCCTCTCATCTAAACACCCCTCTCCAGCCGTGACAGGCGTTCGGTCGCCGCGGGGGTCCTGGCTGGAGAGGGGCCAGGGGTGAGGTGGTAAACAGGCAGCCCAGTGCAAACGGTGCCGGCCGGTTGCGCCGGGGGAGTATAATAGGCGGGAACAGTCGCGAGGAGGTTAGCCGATGGGCCTATCGAGTTTTTCGTTGGAGGGCAGGGTAGCTCTGGTGACCGGCGCCGGGGGCGTGATGGGAATGGGCCGGGCCACCGCCCTGGCCTTCGCCGACGCCAGGGCCGACGTTGCCGTGAGCGACGTGATCGCCAAGGGAGAGAACTGGGACCTGGAAGGTACGGCCGAGGCAGTCCGCAAGCTGGGCCGCCGCTCGCTGGCCATCCGGGCGGACGTCTCCAAGGAGGCCGACATTGCCGCTCTGGTCAAGAAGGTAGTCCAGGAGTTCGGCCGGATCGACATCCTGGCCAACGTCGCCGGCATTCCCGCCGACGCCCCGCTCATGCAGATGACCCGCGAGGTGTGGGACAAAGGACTGGACGTCAACCTCAGGAGTGTCCTGCTCCTCTGCCAGGCAGTCGGCAAAGTGATGATGGAGCACAAGAGGGGCAGCATCATCAACTGGTCCTCGTCAGCCGCCTTCACCATGGGTGGTCTCTCCGTGTACGGGATATCCAAGATCGGGATCATGCACCTGACGGGATGGGTGGCGCGGGAGCTGGGCCCGTACAACGTCCGCTGCAACGCCATCGCCCCCGGCATCATCAAGACGGACTTCGGCTATGTGGGCGTCAACGGCGTCAGGCAGGACAGTACGCCGCGGCGCGGGATGAACTATGAAGAGCGCGGCAAGACCATACCGCTCGGGGTCGGTGACGCCGATGACGTGGCGGATGTCGCCTTGTTCCTGGCTTCGGACGCATCCCGCTATGTCACCGGACAGACCATTCGCGTCGATGGCGGCATCGCCATCGCCGGGAGATAACTGCAAGACTGGGAGGAATGCAGCATGAACAATGACTGGGATTTCGATCATGTCGGGCTGGTGGTCAGGGACCTGGACGAGGTGATGGCCTATTATCCATCGATCGGTATCGGTGTCAACATCGGGCCGCTCGGCAATGGGGCAGTGTGGCCCGTGCCCGGCTCGCCGGAAGAAGAGCCGGTGCCCTGGACGATGACGGTTTACGGTAAGCCCCGAACTGAACGCCCGAGACCGACCAGACCCGGAGTTATCCCCATGAATAGGGTAATTGCGAACCTCCAGGTCGGCTCGCTCGTGATCGAGTGTATCCACGGCCGTCCGGAAGGCAACGGCTTCAACGACGACTACTTCCGGGACTACGGCGATGGCATCAGCCACATCTGCTTCAATGTACCCGACCCGGAGAAGGAGACCGCCCGGCTGTTCAAGAAAGGCGCCGAGGACATCATGAGTCTGGTGCGCAGCGGCAAGATTGTTGAGAACTACCTCGGTACGGCCAAGTACGGCAACATCTGGCTCTCCTTCCGGCCGATGCCCGAGCAATCGCACCGCGCCTGGCAGGCGCACAACCGTGCCCATCCCCTGGTGAGCGCCTGGCAGTTCCGCGGCATGGGCGTGGCGACGCGGGACCTGGACAAGGCCGTCGATTACTACCGGTACCTCGGCATCGCTTCGCTGGAACCCGAAGTTGTGGTTGACACAAGCTCAGCGCGCGGCTTCAAGGTCCACGGCCTGACCGGTTCCGCGGTCAAGGTGAGGACCCGGACCGCCGTGGTCGGCTCCGTAGCCTACGAGTTCGCCCAGACCCTCGAGAAGGAGACCACCTTCGGGGAGTGCCTGAGCCAGCGCGGCGAGGGCGCCTTCAGCCTGGACTTCACGGTCGATGACCTGGACAAGGAGACTGCCAAGCTGGTGTACCGGGGCATCAAGGTCGTCCTCAGCGGCAAGGCCAAGAACGGGCCCGCCTTTGCCTATTTCGACACCCGCGCGGTCGGCAACATGATGGTCAAGCTGGTCGAGGAAGCGTAGGACCCGCGGCTACTTCACGGCCACGCGCGGCTGTCTGGGCGGTGATGATCGTCAGCGCCTGACCTCGGAGGTCAGGCGCTGATCTTTCTACCGATACACTCCGTACTCTTTGGTGAACTCGATCATCGCCTTCAGGTTCTCCGCCTTGACCGATTCCGTGGAGCTGCGCGGCGACAAGATAAACCCCCCGCCCTTGCCCACGTAGTCGATCAGCTTCTTGCAGTAGTCCTTCACGTCCTGAACGGTGCCGGCCTGCAAGAGCGTCGACGGCACGTTCCCCTGTATGCACAGATGGTCCCGCAGGATGTCCTTAGCCCGGAAGATGTCCGTCCAGTCGATATGCACCAGCATGGAGCCTTTGGGGAACTCGAGCAAATACTCCATGCGGGAGTCGCAGTTGCCCTCGAAGAAGATGCAGGGCGTCATTCCCTGGTCGATCAGGCTGTGCACCAACTTGCGGAACGTCGGCCAGTAGAACATGTCGAACTGCTTCTTGGAGAGGAAGTTGTCCGAGCCGCGGGTGACCGTCATGAACACCCGGATGTTGCCGAACTGGTTCGGCTTGGGCGCCGGGCGCGCCAGCGTCATTTGCAGGATCTTGTCGCAAGCCGCGATCACCTTGTCCGGCTGGCGGAACATGTCCGTCATCAGGCCACTCATCCCCCGGATGCCGAACGAAAGCAGGTCGTAGGGCGGCATGGCGGCGTACTGGGTGTACTGCGGGACGCCCAGATCGAGCAGCATCCGGGCGAACTGTGCCTGCCGCTTCTGGTACTTCCTCAGCTCGCGCCCGGTCTTCTGGAGGGTACTGATGGCACGGGCGACGCCGGGCGAGGTGAGCGCCACCGCGATCTGCTGCGCCCCGCCCGCACCCCAGCCGACCTCGGACAACCTGGGCAGCTCGGCCAGTCCGGCCAGGTCATCGGCGGCGCGCGCCAGGTTGACCCGGAGCTTGTAGTCGGTCGGGTCGTCAAGAAAGGCGTCGTACTCGTCGGCCTTCATGTTCTCAACTTCAATGGACTGATGGCTGGAATACTTGTCCAGCCCGAAGCCAGGCCAGCGCATCGTGTGCGGCTTGAGAATCTCGAGGGCGGTGCCGGGCGTGAAGCCCTGGACGAAGACCAGGTCAGCCGGGAACTCCGGTATCGTCTTGCGGTAGGCCGCCAGCCAGGCCGGGAAGTCATAGTAGGCCGCCGAACTGGGAATACCGGTGTACTTGGCCACGAAGTAGCCCAGGCTGCAGATCACCGGGACGCGGTCCGGTATCCTCATCCGGATCGCGTCCATGATCCGCTTTTCCTTCTCCGCAATCTGCTGTCCGGCTGCCTGCCGGGCTGCTTTCGTTGTCATCTTCATCTCGCCTCCGGTGGCATTTAAACATAGGCGAGACCGCCCGGGCAACCACGCGTGTCGCGGTTGCCGTTTCGACCGCCAGGGAGTATAATCCAGCGTTACCGGACGCTGAAAGGGAGGAGCCGCTGCGAGGGGCCATGGCTGGTAGGATTCCGTCGCCCCCGCCCCCGTTGACGAGGACGATCACCTTTGGCGACCTTACCTGGACCGACATCGTCGACCCCACCGAGGAGTCGCAGAAGTATCTCGCCGAGCACTTCAGCTTTCATCCTCTCGACCTCGAAGACGCCCTCAGCCGCCGCCAGCTCTCCAAGACCGAGGAGTACCCGGCTTACCTCTTCGTCATCTTCCACCTGCCGGTGTACGACAAGACGACCCAGGTCAGCACCCGCAAGCAGTGGTCGGCGTTCGTCGGTGACAAGTTCCTGGTCACGCTGCGCCCCCGCGAGCTGAAGTCCACCGAAGACCTCTTCCGCGAGGTCGAATCAAGCGATGACGTCAAGCAGGAGCTGATGGGCCGTGGCTCGGGCTACCTGCTCTACAGCATGCTCGACCGTGCCATTGACTCGTATTTCCCTGTCCTCAACAAGATCCTCAGCCTGATGGACGATATCGAGGACAGCGTCTTTGCCGAGGGCGTCGAGGTCGGCAAAGGAGTGAGCATCCTGCGCCGGGACATCATCACGCAGCGGCGGGTGATGTTCCCTACCCGTACCCTGTTCACCGAGCTTGAACCCAAGCTGAAGCGGTTCACCAGGATCGACCTGACCCTGTTCTTCAGCGACCTCATGGACCACATGAACAAGATCTGCGATACGCTAGACGAATACGACGAGGTCATCGAAGTGTACAAGGATGCCGACTCGGTGCAAAGCAACTACCGCGCCAACAGCGGCATCCGCATTCTGGCCACGCTGTTCGCCATCGGCCTGCCGTTCGTGATCGTGGCCGGCGTGCGGATGCTGCTCCCCGGCACGATCCAGTGGAACAGCCCGGCGGTTTCCTACGGCACGCTGGCCGGGGTGCTCGTCCTCATCCTGGCCACGCTCATCGTGCTGCGCCGCCGCCACCTCATCTAGATCCGGCGATTGCTCCAGCCACTCAGCCGGGCTTCAGATCGGCGTGGAATACCGCCGGTAGAACCACCCCTTCATGAGCTCCACCAGCCACAGGTACACCACGATGAACACTACCAGGATGATGAGGAACGTCAGCGGCAGCGGAACGAAGTGAAAGACTCCCGCGAGCGGCGAATAGGGGAGCGCCAGGGCGACCACCAGCACCGCAAGGATGTTGAAGATGAGCAGGTTGTTCGGACGGCTGCGGAAGAACGGCACCGTCCTCGTCCTGATCACGAAGATGACCAGCGACTGTGTGAACAGCGATTCAACGAACCAGGCGGTCTGAAAGAGGGACGCCGAGGCGTGGAAGATGCCCAGCATCACGCCGAACGTGGCGAAGTCAAAGACGGAGCTCACCGGCCCGAAGGTGACCATGAAGTTGCGCACGAAACGTGTCTGCAGGCGCTGCGGCCGGCGAACGTACGTCTGGTCAACGTCATCCGCGGGCAGGGCGAGCTGGGCGAAAGAGTAAAGCAGGTTGTTCAGCAGAATCTGTATCGGCAGCATGGGGAGGAAGGGCAGGAACATGGACCCGATGGCGGCGCTGAACATGTTGCCGAAGTTCGAGCTGATCGCCATCTGAATGTACTTCATGGTGTTGCCGAAGGTCTTACGCCCCTCGACAACGCCTTCGGCGATCACTCTGAGATCGTTGCGCTGCAGGATGATCTCGGCCGACTCTTTGGCGATATCGACGGCGTTGGTGACCGAGATGCTGACATCGGCCACCTTCATCGAAGGCGTATCGTTGATGCCGTCGCCCAGATAGCCGACGATGTGGCCGTTGGCCTTGAGGGCGTTCATGATGCGGTTCTTCTGCCCCGGCGTCACCCGCGCGAAGACGTCCGCCCGCTCCACGACCGCGGACAGCGCGTCGTCATCGAGCTGAGCGATCTCGCTGCTCTGCACGATGTTGACCGGCGCCATCTCCACGGTGCGCGCCAGGCCGCCGACCGCTTCGTCGAAGCGCCGCCCACGCCGGTACTGGTAGACCTGGAAGCCGAGCTGCTGGCCGATCTTGCCCGCCACGATCTCGCTGTCTCCGGTGAGGATTTTGAGCTTGACCCCCGCCTGCCGCAGCAGCTCGAGGGACTCGCCGGCGGTCTCCTTGACCGGGTCCGTGAAGGCGATGAAGCCGAGGAACACCATCTTGTCCTCATCCGCCACGGAGTAGACCGGCTTCGGCTCCACCTTCCGGTAGGCGACGGCCAGCACGCGGAACCCCTGGTAGCTGAGCTCCCGGTACTTGTGGTCCAGCCTGGTCCGCACCTCGGGCGCCAGGGCAGACACCCTCCCGTCCAGTTCGTAGTCCGCGGTGACCCGGGCGATCTCCTCCGGCGCCCCTTTGGTGATCAGAATCGTCTCCCCGTCCTTGTCCACCACTACCGAGAGCCGCTTGCGGGCGAAGTCAAAGGGGACCTCGTCGAGCCGGCGGTAGCCCCCGGTGCTGACGGCACGGTATTTCAGTATGGCGTCGTCGAGCGGGCTCCGCAGCCCGGTCTGGTGCTGGCTGTTGAGCAACGCGTAGAGATAGACCTTCTCGGAGTCCCTGCCGTCGAGGGCGACGGTGAGGATCACGGTCACCCGGTTCTCGGTGAGCGTGCCGGTCTTGTCCGAGCAGAGCACATCCATGCTGCCGAAGTTCTGGATGGCGGCCAGCCGCTTCACGATCACGCCCTTCTTGGACATGGCCGTGGCACCGCGGGCGAGATTGATCGAGAGGATCATCGGCAGCAGCCCAGGCGTCAGCCCAACAGCCAGGGCGACGGCGAAGAGAAGCGACTGTACGACGGCGCCTTCGCCCGGCTTGAGCAGGACGTTGACGAAGAAGACCGCCACCACGAGGACGAAGGTGACCTCCATGATGAGGTAGCCGAACCGCCGCAGTCCGGCTTCGAACTCGGTGTCGCGCCGCCGCTCGGCGCTCTTCTTGGCGATCTCACCGTACTGGGTCGCGTTGCCCGTTCTGACCACGACCGCCGTCGCCGTACCGTTGGTGACCGAGGTGCCCATGAAAAGGTAGTTGTTCCAGGCGCCGGTGTCGGTCACTTTGTCGGCGGGGATAACGTCAGCCGTCTTCTCGACCGGGAACGATTCGCCGGTCAGCGCCGACTGGTCGACGAAGATGTCTCTGGCGGTGATCACCCGGGCGTCTGCCGGGACGATGTCCCCCGCCGAGAGGGCCACCACGTCCCCCGGAACAAGCCCGGAGACCTCGATCTCGGCTTTGGCGCCCGCCCGCAGGACGGTGGCGGTGGTCGCCACCCGCTTGCGCAGCGCCTCGGCCGCCTTGCCGGCCCGGTACTCCTGGGTGAACTCGAGCACCACGCTGGCGAGCACGATGGCCAGAATGATGCCGGCGTTCACCGGATCGCCGACGAAGCCCGAGACAATGGCCGCCCCGATCAGGATCAACGTCACCGGACTGCGGAAGTGCATCAGGAACTCGAGGACGGCGTTCCTGCGGTGCCGCTCAACGACCTCGTTGTGGCCGTAGGTCTCGAGGCGAGCGGCGACCTCCTCCTCAGTGAGGCCGGCGGACGATGTTCCGAGCCGCCCCAGCAGCTCGGCGGCGGACAGGCCGAGGACCTCTTCGGCGCCTGGCAGGGCCGCTCCGGGCGGCTGGCGGACTCCGTTCATTGTCTCCAAGAGGTATCTCGCTTCGGGAGGCCGAAAGGCCCCAACAACAGAATTCTACTCTTCGATTCTCGAAGGGACAATCGCCCGCCCGAGCCTGCCGCCCGCTTGCAGTCCCGCACCGATGCTAGTATCATCCGTGCCAGGCAACCGGAACGTTGGGGAGGAGACGATGGCCAGATACTGGTTCTTTGCCTTCAGCGACTGCAAAGACCCGGCGCGCGAGGATGAGTTCAATGACTGGTACAGCAACACGCACATACCCGACATGCTGCAGGTCCCGGGCATGATCAGCGCCACCCGCTGGGAAGCCGCCGAGCCCAAGAACGGGATGCAGAGAAAGTACCTCGCACTCTACGAGTTTGAGACGGATGACATCGCCCGCTTCAACGCGGAGGTCGCCAAACAGGGCAAATGGACCATGGAGCACGGGCGGTTCAGCGACCTGCCTGTCTTCGACCCGGACAACGTCCCCCGGATATACCGGCAGATCATGCCGGCCAAGCGGCCCCGGCGGACCTCATAGCCGCTCTGCGCGTCTTTCGAATCGAGATAGGAGGGTGGAATGGAAAGCAGCTTCAAAGGACGCGTGGCCATTGTCACCGGCTCCGGAAACGGCCTGGGGCGTGCCCACGCGCTGGCACTTGCCGAACGGAGCGCCCATGTGGTGGTCAACGATATCGGTACCTCCGCCGACGGCATCGGCCGGTCACACGAGGCCGCCGACGCGGTGGTGAGCCGCATCAAGGAAGCCGGCGGCACGGCCGTCGCCAGCTACGACAGCGTCGCCGACGAAGACGGAGCGAAGCGCATCATCGACCTCGCCGTCAGCGAGTTCGGCCGCCTCGACATCCTGGTGAACAATGCCGGGATCATCCGCGCCCAGCCGGTCTACGAGGCCAAGACAGAGGACTGGGACGCTGTGGTGAGGACGCACCTCTACGGGACGTTCTACTGCACCCGGGCCGCCTGCGCCGTCATGAAGGCCCAAGGCTACGGACGGATCATCAACACGTCCTCGGCCACCGGGTTCGGCCTGATCAACCATGCCGCCTACTCGGCGGCCAAAGAGGGGATCACCGGCTTCTCGCGGACGGTGGCGCGGGACATGGCCAGGCATGGCGTCACCTGCAACGTCATCCGGCCGATCGCCGCCTGGCGGGGGACAGACCGGCCAATGTCGAGCGTGGACGCGAACCAGCCGGAGGATATTGCGCCGCTCGTTGTTTATCTGGCCAGCGAGCAAGCCGGCAACGTGAACGGGTGCATCTTCGAGGTCTGGCGCGGGCACGTCGGCATCTTCGTCGACCCGCCGCCGGTGGAGCAGGTCGTCTGGAAAGACGGGCGGTGGACGGCTGAGGAGCTGATGAAGGTCCTGCCGGAGACGCTGACGCGGGGCCGGTCGCGTGAGAAGCTGCCGCATACGATGCCGTTCTTCATGACGCAGATCGAAGAATAGCCGCGGCATCGGGCGAGCCTGGGCGAAACCTGAGGCCACGGGGTGAAAGCGCTCGTGGGATGCTGTCTGATTGTTGACTTACGCTCGTTGCGGTAATAGACTGTAGCCGCGCGGGAGGGGCCTGCGGTAGGCGCCGGCAGTCCGCTCGTCGGTTGAACGTCGCAGAGGAGGTGTGCTGCCTATGGAGGTCAAGAAGTACTGGCGAAACGTGATCCGGGGACCTTTCTACAAGGAGCTTGAGCCGGGCATGATGGGCACGTCGATATGGGCCCACCACAATGAGTACAACAACGGGACGACGCTCGGTTTTCACTGGATCAACGACAAGTACGAGGCCCTGAGGACCCATTCCCATGACTTCCACGAGCTGCTCTGCTTCATCGGGGGAAACCCGCAAAACATCAACGACCTGGGCGCCGAGATCAGCGTCTGCCTGGGCGACGAGCTGGAGGAGCAGATCATCACCACGGCCGCGGTCGTCTCGATCCCGCCCGGGCTGAAGCACTGTCCCATCAAGGTGACCAAGATCACCAGACCGTTCATCTTCCTTGAGGTCTCGGCGACCAAAGAGTACGGCCAGCCCGCTGAAGCGGCCGCTCAGAAGCCGAAAGCGTAGGGCGGCCGCACGACCGGAAAGGAGCGGCAGAACGAATGGCCAAGACAAAGTACGGCAAATACATCATCACCGACACTGATTTTCCGCCGAACCACCCCCGCACCAAAGACAGCTACCAGATCAACACGCTCTGGATCCACGAGAAGCTGAAGGGGGCGTTAAAAGACGCTTTCTATCTGGAGACCAACCTGGTGCAGTTCCCGGGCCAGACTACTCCGCAGATGAAGCCCCATAAGCACGATTTTGACGAGTACATCATCTTCCTGGGGACCAACCCGGACGACCCGCTCGATCTGGGCGGCGAGGTCGAGTTCTGGCTGGGCGGCGAAGAAAAGCACATCCTCACCAAGACCTGCGCCATCTTCATTCCGAAGGGGATGTACCATTGCCCCTTCAAGTTCACGCGGGTTGACCGGCCCTTCGTCTTCGTCACGACCGGCAACACCAACACCTACGCCCACGCCGGTTTCTCGACCGATCCGCGGTGGGCAGGCTATGCCGAGGGGCACATCGGGCCCTAGCCACGGAGCCGCTGGCAGGTCAAGGAGCAGGGTACGAGGCATGGTTGGCCTCGGCGCCGTATTGACTTTGCCGCGCTTTCTCTATTTAATATAGTTGCGAGCGGAAGTAGTTCAGTGGTAGAACGCCTCCTTGCCAAGGAGGAGGTCGCGAGTTCGAGCCTCGTCTTCCGCTCCATTTCTTTCTGGTCCCCTCCAAGCAGCGCTACCTGCCCGTGTGTGCTACAATAGAATCATGCGATTAGGTGCCTTCGAGCTTGACGAGCCGGTCCCTGAGTTGATTGAGCCTCATGCGCTGGTCATGCTCGACCCGTGGATCGACGTGGGCAGCGTCGGCACGCTGACGCTGAACTGGGTCGAAAAGGAGCTGGACGCCGAAGACCTCGGCCGCATCGCCCGGCCGGGCAACTATTTTGACTTCACCCGCTACCGCCCGACGGTCTACTACGAGGAAGGACGCCGGCAGGTGGCGGTGCCGAACACGTATATCACTTACGGGCATACGAGCGCCGGGACGGACCTGCTGCTCGTCCACATGCTCGAGCCGCACATCCACAGCGATAGCTACATCGAGTCCATGGTACGCCTGCTGGGCCGCTTCGGCGTGCGACGGTATGTGCTCCTCGGCAGCATGTACGACTACGTGCCGCACACGGCGCCGCTGATGGTCACCGGCAGCGCCAGCGGCGGTGAAGCCGCCCGCGAGCTGGAGCGGCTGGGCATCGGCGGGAGCAAATACGAAGGGCCGACGACGATCACCACGCTGATATCCCAGCGGGCGCCCGAGCTCAACATGGAGACGATGACCCTCATCGTCCACCTGCCCCAGTACACTCAGCTTGACGAGGACTACACCGGCGCGGTACGGCTGATGGACATTGTCAGCGACCTATACGGGCTGTCACCGGACTCGGAGTACTATGACAAGGCGCGGCAGCAGCTCGTCGAGATCGAGCAGGCACTGGCCAAGAACCCCCAGCTCAAGGGGATCGTCAAGGAGCTCGAGAGCCAGTACCAGTCCGGGCCGACCGCCGGTAAGCCCGAAGAGCGGCCGCCGAAGATGTCCCCCGAGGTCGAGCGCTTCCTCTCCGAGATGGAGAAGCGCTTCCGCGACGACCAGTCCAGGTAGACCAGCCTGAGAGCTGCACCTCTCTCGTAGTACGTTGCCGCGCTTCGGACGAGTGCGCCTTTCGACAACGGTCCCACGGCCGCCCACAAACCCCAGCCCCTAGCCGTCATTCCGGGTTTGATCCGGAATCCATGGCGGCGGGGTGGACCACTTCTCGACAAGGGCCCGACGATCTCTTGTTTCCCCGTTGGCAGCGAAATCCCCCTCAATCCCCCTTTCCGAAAGGG
>Ga0153915_10003511_pt1 | contig 14382 bp, 11 predicted proteins | sample Opewatmetagenome_2_FD_107003 | JGI IMG/M metagenome (GOLD analysis project Ga0153915, IMG submission 107003) | Freshwater wetland microbial communities from Ohio, USA - Open water 3 Core 3 Depth 3 metaG | ecosystem: Environmental > Aquatic > Freshwater > Wetlands | place: USA: Ohio, Lake Erie... | reverse complement strand
TATGGCCACACGCAATTGAAAAATCAATAGAATATCTTAACTCATTGAATTTTTTAACTGAAGAGGATAAAAAAGATATTTTTTATAACAATGCGATTAAGTTTTTAAAATTAAATGAAAAAGATATTACCGGTGATCAGAAACATTAAGCAGCTGGATGAAGAAATAGAAAGTATTCATTTGGTGACATTTGGGGCCTGTAAGTCTTTTAAATACAATGAGTTATTTTAATTATAGGAGAGGCTTATGCGACGTCTAAACATTTTGAATCTCTTGTTATCCTTTATTTTGATTTTTCCTTTAACTAGTGACTACACTTCATTATTAAATGCCCAAATTCAACCGGACTCTGTATTATTAAAAGAAATATTCAAAATATGGGCAATTGATAACCACTCTCACGTTTTCCCATTTAATCAGGAAATTGTCAATCAATCAGAGCCAAAGGATGCACTTGGCACAGTACCATTTCCATATCCAGTAAGGCTCAGAGTCGATAATCCTGAATATATTAAAGCGTGGCATTCTCTGTATAATTATTCGTATTCCGATATGGATTCAGCACATACAAAAGATGCACTGCATAATAAGTATTTACTAATGCGGGAAAAAAGAGAAGACTGGCCAGTATGGATACTTGACCAGGTAAGGATCCAGACAGCATTTGTCAATCTGCCTAAATTAGGACCAGGGCAGCAAAATAATAGATTCCGTTGGGTACCATTGGCTGATGTACTTATGATTCCATTCAGAGTATCCAACGATACAGTAAGCTTGAAGAAAGGTATTATGCAGATACTTACAGAGTTGAAGATGGATTCACTACCTGAAAAACTGACGAATTACACATCTCAAGTTGTAACAACGATTCTTGAAAGGTGGAAGGAAGAGGGAGCTATTGCAATTAAGATTGCAGTTGCATATCAACGTACCTTGAACTTTTCTGATGTAAAGGAAACTGAAGTGGAAGATGTTTATACCGCATTATTACGAAACGAAATGGTATCTGCAAGTAAATATAAAGCACTGCAAGATTACTTATTCCGTTATTTAGCTATTGAATCGGGTCGTATAGGTTTTGCTGTTCATATTCATACAGGAATAGGTGCTGATCCTTATTTTGACGTTAGTGGCTCGAATCCTATGCTTCTAGAACCCGTGCTAAATGATCCGATAATGCGGCAAACTACCTTCGTATTAATCCACGGCGGCTGGCCTTTTGAAAAACAGGGAGGCATATTGACGATCAAACCCAATGTATACATTGATTTTTCTGCACAGACATTTCTCCGATCGACGAGAGCTCTAAGTGAAACATTACGAGAGTGGTTGGAATGGTATCCGGAGAAAGTCCTTTTTGGAACAGATGCATATTCAGACCCAAACACTCCACTTTCAGATTGGGAAGAGAAAATATGGCTTTCTAATTACAGCTCACGCACAGCATTAGCCGTCGCTCTATCTGGTATGATGAAGGATGATGAGATCACAGAAGAAAGAGCTTTGGAGATTGCCCGGCTGGTTTTGAGAGAGAATGCAATTAGGTTATATAAGCTCGATGGAAATTAAATACTATTTGAATTAGTTATAATTTATTATTAGTTATTGGACAATGTAACTCAAGAAAACTTTACATCAGATATACTTAAATAAAAAATCCCAGTTACGCGGCGGGGGATTACTTTATTCACCTGGTCTGGTGCAAAGAGTTGGAAAAGAAAAGTTGTTAAACATATATCCTCAATTTTTAAGTGTCCAGAATTAGGTGGTTTTTGGCGTAATAATACAAACGATGTGTTAAGTCTATCGTGAAGGCTTAAACAAAGCAAGCAGGTGAACAATGAAAATTAGATATAACTATCCATCACTGATGGATCCTAGAAAATATAAGGCAAGTAATTTATTTTATTTGTTGGTTTAGTTTTGTTATCAATATTGGCATATAATCATTAAAGTTCTTATAAATAGCACGATTAACACTATAATCCTTTATTAATTCAAGCATTAAATCATTATAAATATAACCATTCTGTTTTTCCATTTGTAAAACCATTTTAGCAACATCAGCAACATTATTTTTTATCATAAAATATGCTGTTAAACTACGAAGCATTGACTCACATAAGAATGTACTTTTCGATGGGTCTGAAGTAGAAATTATAAAATTTATTTTATCAATTTCAACTTTATACTTGTCAACAATTGGATTTAGAAAACTATGACCTAGTTCATGTCCCGCTCCATAAAATATATAATCTTGGGCTGATATTTTCCCTTCTTTTAGATTTGATTTATTTGTATTCCCGAATTTTGCATCGTTATCAACCATAAATTTTGGCGACAAGAAGAATACACTATATAATCTATGTTCATAATTGAACCAATAGGAATGAATATCTTGTTCTAGCAAACATATCACAAATTGATAGTTGTCTTTTTGTAAACCCCAAAAAGTCTCATTATATTTTTTAATCTCAACATTAGAGATAGCATCTTTAACTTCTGAAATCTTTTGTTTATAGTATGTTTCATGACTTTCGATGAAATAATTGAAATTTGTAGCTTTTGCAAAAGAATCTATAGTTTTTGTTAAGCTGTCTAAAATCAAAACTTTATTAGAATAGCTATCCTCTAACCCAAAATCATTTACATTTAAAAAGTTTACACTAGAACTATCCTTTTTAAAATTATCATTAACAAATAATCCATTAATTAAAAGATGTGAGTGATAGTTATGTAAAACTTTGTTTACAAAAAGAACTGCATTTTGATTTCGAAATGGCTCGAAGTATGAATTTATTTCCGATTTATATTTAAACTCAAAATTATTTAGATGATTTGAATTGCTTAAATAAGCCATTATATGAAATAGCTCAAGTTTGGGGATAATCTGAATATTAATACTTTTAGTTTTATACTCAATAGGTTTAAAATCAAGTGTATTTGTAAATCCTATTGAAAAAACAAAAATGAATCCAATTGTAAAATAAATCTTTTTCATATTGATGTTTTTAATGCTGGTATTTTTCATTTCTGCCGACAAAATTCTTTACGCGATATTGCGTATACTCTAATTATATTTTTTAAGAACAATTATATACAACTCTTGACTTTTTACATAATAGATTGAGCTGCTAGCAAGATCAAGTGCTTTATATTTATATAAATAGCTATGCAAAGAGCCTGGATACAAAAATAAAAAGTGCTCTTGAGGATGTCAAAATTAATGAAAAAGTGCTTTGGGGTGTTAAATGGTATTATTTGGGGTGCTAAAAATTTCAGTAAATCATTGTATTTAAAGAACTTAAAAATACTAATAGATCTAATAGAACTGAATAAGTAAATCCCACTCTGCTTACGCGACGTGGGATTAGTTTATTTTGAATAAAAAAGGAGCCTAGTAGCTCGGGATTAAAACCAAAACGCGAAAAGAGTTATATATTTGCTGACATATTCTTATAGAATTAGGGCATATATTTATTATAAAATTATTCTTAGATTTAGTTTATTATTAAACAAAAAATCTTTCAAAAAAATGATTACCTTTAAAGATATTCCCAAACCATTATTAGAAAATCTAGTTGCTGCTTACGATTATGAGAATGAAGCTAGTAAAAACTTTCTTAAAGAATTGAACAGTAAGGTTAAAAATAGAACAGCTAAGACTATGGAATATGCTAGTAATATTCTTACAACTGCTGTCAAAGATATTTATCATTTTATCAAGTATCCTAGTCTGAATAAAACTGAAAATACCAAACATAAAATGATGAGGGTGCCGCAGGAATTATTAGAATCTTTATTTGACTCAATTGAGTTAAGTAAAGAAAAGTGGGATAAATATCACGAATTTAAAGGGGACAAAAAGGAAAAGAAACTTATTGAAGAAGAATATGATATGGCCTCAGAAAATGAAAACAGAGCATTAAGAGATATCTATATATTTTTAAAATATACAGCTCAAATAGAACCCATTTTTAATAATGACCTTTTGACAAAATTTGGTGATATATAAGAGAATTTCAGAAGTGAAGTTTAATAAACGTTTATATACTATTGATAAATCAAATGTCAAATTCCTAGCGATTAATCTTCCGAGACAAATTTCAAAAATCATTTTCTCGTTAATTATCTTATAAATAGATCTTATTCATAATTGGGGTATTATTTAATTTCAGAAATGTCTATATCTTCCTGCTCTTCAAAATCATTCATTGCGTTGATTAACTTAAATTTTGAAAACAGCCCCAAATCTTCAATCATTATTTCCTCAGGTATTATTTTCCCCTCTGATATTAATCGTTCCCGGCAAGTCCCTCTTAGTAAAGGCAATAATGGGGTATACCACGCCCTGCCATCGTAAAAAACTATATTAGCAATAGAAGAATCAGTTACCCTTCTGTTTTTGACTATAAGAATATCATCGCAATCATCTTTCATTTCAAGTAAATTAACTATCCTTTTCCTGTCGGTATACTTTAATGAGTAATCTATATCATTATCCACGATCAGCTTAAGCGATTTGATTTTTATGGGGATAGATCTTGAGTAATTGCAGGCGTGAGAATCTTTATTATACAAAAACCTGGCTTTAACATTTCCTCTTTTATATTCCCTCGAAATCAACAGAGCTTCTTCAACTTTCAATTTTGGCTGTGTTCTGAATAATTTTTCATAAGAATGTTCAAATCTCCCCTGGTGCCAGAATAGATTCTGTGGAATTCCCTCGATTATTCTTATTGTTTCAACTAATGGGTACATATACTTTATCTATCATCTCTTGATATTCTGAATCTGGATTACTCAATGCAGTAATTCCACCTCCACTCCGGAACTGCAAACCATTTTTTGTACTTTCTATATAGCGAATGCAAACAGCACTATCTATACTTTTTCCATCAAAAATACCGAAGATCCCGGTGTAATAACCTCTCTCCTCTTTTTCAGCTTTTCTGATTATTTCCAGCGTTTTTTGTTTTGGCGCTCCACTGATTGATCCTGCAGGCAACATTTTTATTAAAATCTCATCAAGCTGTGTTTTCCAGTCCTCCGGTAGTCTCCCCCTTATTTCAGAGCTAACCTGCAGCAAGTCAGTCTGGTTTGTCTTTATCTTATCGATATATCTGAATTTTGTTACTTCAACATTTTCTGAAATTATAGAAAGATCGTTTCTGATTAAATCAACAATTGTATTATGTTCATATAATTCCTTTTTATTATTTAATATTTTGTCCTCTGCATCCGGAATACCCGCATCAATTGTTCCTTTCATAGGGTAGGAAAATATTTGATTATCCTTAATCTTTATAAAGCATTCCGGCGAAAAAACGATGAATTCATCATTGAAAAATAACTTGTAAGGCGCTTCGCTAAAGTAAAATAATTCTTGCAATGTGCAATCGGTTTCAACTCTGGTCTTAAAAGTCAGGTTTAATAGGTAAGTGTCCCCCCTGTTTATGTATTCCTTTACCAGTTTGAATGCTTCAAGATACTTTTCCTTTTGAATAGGATATTTTGTGAAGACCTTAATTCTTTTGAACACCTTAGTCCTTGAGAAATTGGTTTTGCCTTTTATGTCATAATAAACATTGTTTTTTGGGGCTTCATTAAGTTTACACACAAATGGCTTCTTCATTTCAAAATCTATGACGAAAATAAATGGGATTTCCCTTGTTCCATATTCTCTTATTTTAGTTCTGAATTCTTCTACGGTCATATTATACATTCAAAAAATTCCCCATCATTTCTTTACCATATTCAGTGATTATTGATTCCGGATGAAACTGAACACCAAATATTTTATATTCTTTATGTTGAATCGCCATTATATTACCATCCTCTGAGAGTCCGGTTATTTCTAGCTCATCAGAGAATTCATTTTTATCAACTACCCAGGAATGGTATAATCCCACATTAAAATTCTTTGGAATATTTTGAAATAAAGCAGTATGCCCCTGAATATATATTTGTTTTGGCTGCCCGTGAATAACTGTAGGTAAATGAATTAATTTAGCTCCAAAAAATTGACAGATAGCTTCGTGTCCAAGACAAATTCCCAGTATGGGCTTTTCAGTATAGTAAATCCTTATAATTTCATTCAGTACCGGGAACTCATATGGCAATCCCGGCCCCGGTGAGATAATCAATTTATCGAATTCCCTTAACTCTTCAATTTTAATTGAAGCTGAAGGAAGAACTGAAAATTCACACCTGGGAATTTTTCGAATAATCTCCACAATATTGAATGTGAAGGAATCATTGTTATCAATTAAAGCTAACTTCATTCTTGTAATGTTAGGCAGCTACTTATAATAATTAAGAATTTTAAATTACCAAAAATATGATCTTTCCCCCAAAAGCAGAAGATTTTTTTCAGAACTTATCAATTATTTACTACGGCATACAAAAATAGTCCAAGCATTTTTACATATTTGATTCCGTTGAATATGTTGGCTATGCTGGCCTGTAGAAGTAATTTACTGCCAATAATAACTAACTTCTAAATTTTATAGAGGACATTTCCTTCGCGAATGTCTAGCTATTTTAATTATTACTTTAAACTATAGTCTTTCAGTTTTTTCATTACCTGTTATGTCCCTTCGTTAAGATATTTCCAACACATAGCCTTCAATCCCCTTAACGGGAAAGATCTTTGCTTTTTGATTATTCTCTGCTGCAGTTAGTATTTTATAATAATCCTCCGATTTTAATTCTATTCTTTTATTTACGGGTTTCATTATAACATCTACATAGTATCTGTCGTTATCATCAATGAGTTTTATTACGCTGCAAACTTCTTCCAATCCATTATTCTTTAAGTAAATGATAATCATATTCATTTAGATTTGTTAAATTACTATACTTCTTATGGAGAGTAGAAGTTCATCAATATCATAGGGTTTGGCAGAGGAAAAAAATATCTATCTAACTTCACGGGACTGCAATCTTATTAAAGAAAGGTTCCGTTTTATGGAATTCGAACCCCACATAATGGCGGATGAACTAAATAAGATCGAGGTGCCTGTAATGGTAATGTCATGCGACAGGGATATTATTCTGGAAGAGCATACCTTATTCATCTACCGGAATATTCCCAAATCCAACCTTTGCATCTTCCCGGGTGAGACACAATGGGTTACGAATGATAATCCTGATCTTTTTAATTCCACTGTTGCGATTTTTTTTCTCAGACCTTTCCACGGGGAAGAGATAAGAAAGTAGGAATGATTTGTTCTTCTTAAACTCTCTCTGAATCTCTCCCTTGGGAGGGGAGAGACCTTGTTATCAACTTAAACTTTTATTTTATAAACTGTCAGTCCCGCAGCGGGATTCCTTCATATTCTCCTTATCTCTCACTTCCAAGTAGAAGCTTTAACATCCCGCATCAGTGGAGATTATAGGTTAAGTGTTGCTTTATTAAACTCTCTCTTAAACCTTATCCACTTATTTTATTTTAAGCACTTTCAGTAAACAAATCGTTTCCGGATTCAGAGCTTGAAGTATTTTCAACCTGCTGTTCTGCAGTTTGTTTTACGCCTGTAAATCTTGCAAGCAGGGTATATACTACAGGAACGATCAACAAAGTAAGGAATGTTGAAAAGAACATTCCTCCAACTACTGCAAGTCCCAATGGCCGTCTTGATTCTGCACCAGCACCCAATCCTATTGCAATTGGAAGTATCCCGAAGATTGTTGCAAAAGAAGTCATCAGAATCGGTCTTAAACGAATTATTGCGGAATTTATAACCGCTTCGATATAGGGAGTTCCGTGTGCACGCTGCTGGTTTGCGAATTCAACAATAAGTATTGAGTTTTTAGTTACCAGACCGATAAGCATAATCAGGCCTATCTGTGAATAAATATTCAAGCTTTGTCCGAAAATAAATAGAGTGAACAAAGCCCCGAAAAGCGCAAGCGGAACTGAAAGCAATATTGTTAAGGGATGAACAAAACTTTCGAACTGAGCAGACAACACAAGGTAAATAAATATTATGGCAAGAATAAACATCAAGTATAATGCCGAACTTGAATCTTTATACTCGAGTGACTGACCGGCATATTCGTGCTTAATTCCCGGAGGGAGCTTTTCCTGTGCAATACGATCAAGATCATCAAGTGCTTTGTCCAGGGTGACTCCCGGAGCCAGACCCGCCGAGATGGTTGCCGAACGTACGCGGTTATAATGATTAAGTTCTTTAGGAGCTACCGTGTTCTTTACCTTTACAACATTAGCAAGCTGGACCAGGCCACCTGCACTTTTGAAATAAATATTACTGATTGCATCAGGCGTTGAACGATATTCAGACTTCATCTGTAATATTACATCGTATTGTTTTGTGCCGCGTTTAAAATCTGTAACTTTTCTGCCTCCAAGTAAAGTCTCAAGCGTAGAGCCGATCTCTGTAACCGAAACCCCGAGGTGAGAAGCACGTTCGCGATCAATATCAACATCAAGCTGCGGTTTGTTCAAACGAAGATCACTATCCATGTTAATAAGGTACCCCAGTCTGGATGCCTGGCCCATCATTATGCCGACTGCTTTACTCAAATCTTCATAGTTGTCGGCCTGCAGGACATACTCTACGGGATTTGAATTAAATGAAGCCCCGAGACTTGGCGGATTTATAACAAATGCAAGAACTCCCGGAATAGAAATAAGCTGGGGGAAAAGTTCACTGATGATTTCCTGCTGCGATTTTTTACGTTCACTTCTCGGTTTAAGATTCAGGAACATAAAACTATTTGTAACACTGCCCGGCCCGCCGAAACTTAATCCGGTAGCAGTGAAAAGACCATTAACATCAGGGTTTTTCAACAGTCTCTGCTCAATTTCTTTTACATAGGTATCAGTGTATTCCAAAGTTGAACCTTCAGGAGCTATTACAATACCAAATCCCACTCCACGGTCCTCTATGGGCACAAGTTCTCCGGGTAATAATTTGAAAATAAAAATGCCAAAAATTACAGTAATAACACCGCCGGCAATAACAAACAGTCTGTGATGCACAGACCATCTTAATAATTTTTCATAAGTTCTGTTCAGCCATTCGAAAAAATTGTCAAATGATCTTGAAGCCCAGTTTTTACCGGATCCATGCAACGGCCTTAATATCTGGGAAGATATCATAGGAGTAAGAGTCAGAGCTACAAAACCGGATATTAAAATAGCAACGGCAACTGCCACACCGAATTCATTAAATAATCTTCCTATGTTTCCAGACAGAAACGCAAGGGGAATAAAAACTGCAACAAGAGTAATAGTGGTTGAAATAATTGCAAATCCTATTTCCTTACTTCCGTCAATAGCTGCCTGCCAGCGGTTTTTTCCCATTTCCATATGTCTGTAAATATTTTCGAGCACTACAATAGCATCATCAACAACAAGTCCTATGGCAAGCACTAATCCAAGCAACGTAAGTATATTTATTGTGAAGCCTGCAAAATATACGGCGGCGAGTGCACCAATTATTGAAATTGGAATTGCAATTGAAGGAATTGTAGTTGCACGAAAACTTTTAAGGAATGCCAGTACAACCAGAACGACAAGAATTAATGCAATAAGAAGTGTCTGTTCAACCTCCGAAATAGATTCCTTTATGAATTCGGAGCTGTTAAAAGCTACTTCAAGTTTCATTCCCGGCGGTAAAAGTTTTCTGAACTCGGGCAATTTATTTATGATATCCGATGCAACATCAACAGTGCTTGCTTTAGATTGTTTTACTATTCCGAGTCCCACAGCAAGCTGTCCGTTCCAGCGGGCAATCGTTCTTTCATCCTCTGCCCCCACTTCCACATCGGCAACATCACTCAGACGAACAATATCGTTTCCTTTCTGAGATACAATTATGGCTCCGAATTGTTCGGGGGTATCAAGATCACCGCGGGTACGGACTGAAAATTCCCGCTGAGTTCCTTCAACACGACCTCCCGGTATTTCGGCGTTCTCTATTCTTACCGCATTCTCAATATCCTCGGCACTCAATCCCTGTGCAGCCATTCTCAAAGGATCCAGCCATACACGCATAGCATATCTCCGTTCGCCTCCGATAATAACAGAGCCTACTCCGGGGATCCGCTGAATTTTTTCTTTTAAGACCCTGTCGGCATAATCAGAAAGCTCCAATCCTGAATGCTGTGTACTGGAAAGAGCCAACCATACAATGGCCTGTGCATTTGCGTCTATTTTGGAAATAACCGGGTCATCAATTTCCTGCGGCAAACTACCCCGAACGCGGGAAACTCTGTCGCGTACATCATTAGCAGCCTCATTAACATCACGTTTCAGTTCAAACTCGATTGTTATTACCGAACCCCCTTCCTGGCTTGAAGATGTTATTGTTTTTACTCCTTCAAGTGTAGCAAACTGTTCTTCAAGAACATCAGTTATTTCCGTTTCCACAACATTTGAACTTGCGCCCCTGTAAAGAGTTACAACTGAAATAACAGGTGGATCTATATCGGGGTATTCTCTTACAGGAAGCTGGGTAAAGGATATGATCCCGAACAAAAGAATTGCCAGGCTCATTACTGTTGCAAATACTGGTCGACGTATTGAAATATCACTAAGCTTCATATTAAAAACTCCAGGTGTCTATAAATTTTTTGAGTTCTAAAAAACATTATCTTTAATTCCTTCAGTTGTTAAGGCTTCCGGGAAGTTGTATCTGAATTAACGGGCATTACCTTTGCACCGTCAAAAAGTTTTTGATGGCCTGTTCTTACCACCATCATTCCGCTTTTCAGTCCGCTTGTAATTTCCACAACTTTAGGCGTCTGCATTCCGAGTGTTACAGGAGTTGCTGCGACAGTGCTGTCATTTTTTATTATATAAACAAATGATTGATTCCCGTTTGCAAATACAGCCTCATTAGGAACAGTTAATGCATTCGGATGTTCATCTAATATTGCCGCAATATTTGCGGACATACCGGGACGAAATTTTTGTCCGGTATTCCTGACTTTTGCAACCACATTTATATTTCTTGTTTCGGAGTTCAGAATAGGTTCGATCGCAATAATTTCTCCTGAAAGTTCGTTACCGGGGAATATGGTTGAAGTTACTACTACTTTAGCTCCTCTCTTTAAAAGAGCCAGGTATCTTTCCGGCGCTGAAAAACCAACGCGTATTTCATTTAAGTTGGCAAGCTCGGTTATTTCCTGGCCGGTACGCAAAAAAGTTCCGACACTTATTTTTCGTGCACCCACGAATCCGTCAAATGGTGCAATTACCCGTGTTTTCGAAAGTCTCGCTTTTGCAAGCTCATAATTTGCCTCGGCAACCTTTAAATTTGCAAGTGCATCATCAAGATCCTGTTTTGTTCCTGCATTTTGATCCACAATAGATTTAACCCGGCTGTATGCGGATTGGCTTTGTGTATACAATGCCTGGGTTCTATTCACCTCTGCAGAAAGCTGCGAATCATCCAGCTGAGCAATAAGATCCCCTTTTTTAATAAAGCTGCCTTCATTAAACGGCAGGCTTACAACTGAGGCATCAATCTCCGAAACAATTGTAACGCCTTCAATAGCCTCGATTGTTCCGACTGCTTCGAATTTGTCGGCAATATCCTGCGCTCTTACATTTGCCGCCTCAACCGGAGTGGGGGGCATTTTGAATCCTCCGGCTGAAGCCTGTTCATTTGAACATCCAGGAAAATTCAGGATCGAAACAGTAATTAAAAAAGTGAGCAACAAAAAACCATGCTCTCCATATTTATTTAACATATTTATACCTTTAATTTTAATAATCTCTATTCCTGTTTAGCGCCATCAGGATAATACCCTGAAGTTAATTGTTTCAGGTCGGATACAGCTTTTACTGTTTTAACCAATGCATCTGAATAACGCTGCTGGGCGACAGCAAAATCCTGACTTAACCGGACAAGTTCGAAAGCCGAAAGACGGCCGTTTTTAAATTCTATCATCCCTATTCTTACCTGTTCCTGCGAAGCATCCACCCCTTCTCTTGATGCTTTCAATCTTTCATTTCCGTGAAGCAGTTCACGGTAAGATTTCCTGACCTGCTGTTCAAGTAAAAGGGCTAAACCGGTATAATTCTGTTTTGCACCATAAGAACCGGCTTCAAGCCGATCTTTTTCACCCAATCCGCTTCGCAAACCAATTGGAACGGTAACCTCAAATCCAACACTCCATCCCGGATATTTACGCTTAAATATTTGCGAAAGCACATCACGATAACTTCCTGAATTCGAGGAACGCAATGTATCTCCGCCGAAAATAACATCCTGAGACGTTCCGCCTAATGCATTGCTCGTAATTGAACCAACAAAATCAACCTGCGGGAGCGACTGCCATGTTGCAGCTTCAACAAGAGCGTCGGCAATTTCCATCTGTTTTTCTGCAGCCTTAAGGTCAAGATTATTATCCAGAGTATGTTCTACAAGGTCATCCACAGAGGTCTCGGGAAATTCATCCGGAGGATTATCTGTCGTTATAAATCTCTGACTATCTGAACCGGGCCGCACACCAATTAAAACTGCAAGCTGATCCGATTGCGTATCAAGCTGTTCCTCGCTATCTATCATTAATAGTTTTTGTTCTGCCCAAAAAGTTTTAGCGTTAGCTACCTGGTTCGGTCCCACCAGTCCAGCTTTTTCTCTTAACTGAGCTTCCTTCAGTAAAGACTCCGCCCGTTCAAGAGTAAGTTTTTGCACTGCATAATCTCTCTCTGCTGTATAAAGAGTCCAGTATGATTGCTCAACCGACGAATTTAATATCAGGGATTCCTGGTCATATTTTGCTTTGAAAGATTCTGCATTTAACTCAGCCTGTTTTAAGTCCTTTCTCGCAGAGGCTGTAAATCCCGACAGCAGGGGCTGACGGACTGAAACCGAACCGAATGCATCATACTCGGGATTAAGAAAAGCAAACAGCGAATTACTTGCTAAACGTGTCGAATTTATTGCAAGTTCAAGTTGTGTTCCGGTCTGCAGATTTAACTGCAAACCTGTTGAGGCATCTGTTTCCTTTGTAGCCAGTACAGAAGCGCCGGAAAAGAAAGAAGCTGTGGGAACTTTCTGATCAATATGATTCAGATTAAAGAAAAACACTGGATCAAAACTTCCTCTTTCACTGTGAAGAGTTCCCAAAGTCGCCATATAAACAGCTTCCGTCTGTTTTAAGGAAGTTGAATTTTTCCTAGCATTTTCCTGTGCCTGAGCCAAAGTTAATTTTTCTCCCTGCAGATTATTTAATATAATCTGAAGTGCACTGTCAGGATTGACTATGTTCTGGCTTTTGCTAACTGACAGACTATTCAATACCGTAATAAAAATTATAAAAATTAATATCTTAACTTTTTTGGGCATACTAAATCCTTATCCATTCTGTTTGAATAGTTAACAAATTTGCTTTTAAAGTTTGCTCGATACGCTTACTGTAAACATAAAACCAATCGGCTGCCGGTCAAAGGTGCGATTACGGCATATTCAGGGTTATATGCGACATCACCTGCAGCTATACCCGATTTACTTTTAATACATTACATAAAGCCGGATTACATCAACCGGTAAGTAATGCACATAATAAATAAATTTTGGGTTAATTGGACTGCTAATATAAATAATTCCTTATAAAATGCTCATTATTTAAATGTTTTTTTTATCTGTCCGAATTACAGATTCCAGTTCGCGGATATTTCCTGGTCTGCTATAATTTATTAACATTTCCAAATCACTCTTCTTTATAGATTTCAGTTCTTTGCCTACTTTTTTTGAATATTTATCTATGAAATATTTTACTAATAAGGGTATGTCTTTCTTTCCCTAAGTGGTGGGACAACGATAGGGAATACATTTAATCTGAAAAATAAATCAGAACGAAATTTCCATTGTTCAACTTCTTTTTCTAAATTACGGTTGGTTGCAGCAACAATACGAACAACAGAGTGAACCGTGCTTTTACCCCCAAGACGCTCAAATTCTTTTTCCTGCTTGATAAGAACTAAATATCCCAGTTCATCGATACAGGTGCTTGAATTTATCTGTTATTTTTAGAACAAATCTTAAAAAGGAGAGAATTTTAGTAAATTTTTATTTTACAGGTTGATCAATGATCGACCGAAATAATTTTTTGGAATCAAGGTTACTATCATTTATTTGTTTTTTTAACGTTAAAATCAATAAAAAAATCCTGAATGAACTATGTCAATCAGGATTCTTCTGTAGAGCTTGTAGCGGGGGCAGGACTTGAACCTACAACCTTCGGGTTATGAGCCCGACGAGCTACCAATTGCTCCACCCCGCGATATAAACTTCATTTTTTTAACTCTTCGGGTTATGAACCCGACGAGCTACTCCCGCTCTTAGCGGGACTCCACTCCGCGATGTCAATTTCATTATTTACTTGTAACCTTCGGAGGTT